>Ga0299913_10003135_pt1 | contig 13411 bp, 9 predicted proteins | sample RVTome_9_FD_201360 | JGI IMG/M metagenome (GOLD analysis project Ga0299913, IMG submission 201360) | Soil microbial communities from uranium-contaminated site in the Upper Colorado River Basin, Wyoming, United States - RVT155D38 (version 2) ... | reverse complement strand
TCGCCGTCTCTCAACGCATCGTAGGCCCACCCGGATCCGAGCCTGGTTTCAAACTCGCCCATTCTCGCATCCGAGTTCTCCTCCAGGAACGTGGGCGGCTGGCCGATCGGGCGGACTCCGACCAGGACGTGGTACAGGTCGCCCGCGCCGCTCTCGGTCCTCACGTCCGCTTCCAGCCGGAGCAGGCAGGGCCACTCGTCCCGCATCACCTCGACATGGTCGAGCGCCACATGTTCGATGACCTCGCCCTTGCCTCCGAACCAGCGCTGGCGCGGCAGGAACTCCCTCAACGAAGCGGACAGGGCGTCGTAATCGATGAATTCCTCCATCACGCATCCACCAGCTTGAACCAGTAGAAGCCGTGGCCCCCGAGAGTGAGCAGGTAGGGCAGCTCGCCGATCTTGGGGAAGGGGACCCGACCGATCAGCTCTATGGGCGTCTTGCCTTGAAAACGGGCGAGAGAGAGTTGCACGGGCTGCGCAAAACGGCTCAAGTTGTTGACACAGAACACGATGTCATTGTCCCCCTCCCTTATGAACGCAAGTATGGACGGGTTCTCCGCCGTCAGGATCTCCATCTTGCCGGTGCCGAAGACCGGGCTTTGTTTGCGGACCTCCAACATCCTTTTTACCCAGTGGAGAAAGGAGCTGGGGTTGCGCATCTGCGACTCGACGTTCACCGCCTGATATCCGTACACCGGGTCCATCAGGGGCGGTAGGTAGAGCCTGGCAAAGTCGGACGAGCTGAATCCGCCGTTCCGGTCGGGGGTCCACTGCATGGGGGTACGGCAACCATCCCGGTCGCCGAGGAAAACGTTGTCACCCATCGCTATCTCGTCGCCGTAATAAAGGATCGGGCTGCCGGGCAGGCTGAACAGGAGAGCGTGAAACAGGGCCACGGAGGACATGTCGTTGTCCAGCAGCGGCGCCAGACGCCGGCGGATCCCGAGGTTGAGCTTCATCAAGGGGTCCTTGGCGTACTCGGAGTACATATAGTCCCGCTCTTCGCCTGTGACCATCTCGAGCGTCAATTCATCGTGATTACGTAGGAATAATGCCCATTGAGCGCCATCGGGAATCTCGGGGGTCTCGTTGAGGATCTCAGTGATCGGGTATCTCTGCTCACGCCGCAGCGCCATGAACATCCGGGGCATCAGTGGGAAGTTGAAGCACATGTGGCATTCGTCGCCGTCCCCGAAGTAATCGACGACCTCCGAGGGCCACTGGTTCGCCTCCGCCAGCAGCACGGTGTCCGGGTAGTTGGCGTCGATGGTCTTGCGGAGCATCTTGAGGTAGTCGTGCGTCTCGGGAAGGTTCTCCCCGTTGGTGCCGTCGGCCTCGAAAAGGTAGGGCACCGCATCCAGCCGGAAACCGTCAAGGCCGAGGTCCAGCCAGAACCTGACGACCGCGAGCATCGCCTCCTGAACCGCGGGATTGCGATAGTTGAGGTCGGGCTGGTGGCTGAAAAAGCGGTGCCAGTAGAACTGCTCCCTTCGGGGATCCCAGGTCCAGTTGGAGCGCTCGGTGTCCAGGAAGATCACGCGTGCCTCCGACCACCTGGTGTCGTCGTCGTTCCAGACGTACCAATCGGCCTTGGGGTTGTCCCTGGACTGGCGGGATTCCTGGAACCACGGATGCTGGTCGCTGGTGTGGTTCATGACCATGTCGGCGATGATGTGCATCCCGCGCTTATGGACCTCGTCGATGAGCTCCACGACGTCGGCCAGGTCGCCGTACTCGGGAAGCACAAAAAAGAAGTCGCTGATGTCGTAGCCGCCATCCCGCAGGGGCGACTGGTAGAACGGGAGCAGCCAGATGCAGTCCACCCCCAGCCACCGCAGGTAGTCGAGCTTGTTGATCAGCCCCCGGAGGTCGCCGGTGCCATCGTGGTTGGCGTCGTGGAAACCGCGCACCAGAACCTCATAGAAGACCGCCTTTTGATACCAGCGGGGGTCGCTCAAACTGGAGGCGCTGGGTCGATTACCTGAGCCGGCTCCTCCTCCGGAGTCGGCGCCGCCGGCGCTTGCGTCAGATAGAAAATGTGAGCCGTCTCGCGCGCCGGGTCCAGCTTGACCCAGGGGTTGCTACCCTTCCACTCGTATTTCGCGCCGGTTAGGAGATCGTTTGCGACGTAACTCCGGGCGGGGTCTATGCCCAGCTTTTTCAGGTCGAGGCCCAGAAATCCGGATTGAGCGTAGGCGCCGTCGAGGTTGGTGACCACCAGGATGACGTCGGTGAGATCCCGCGTGGCCTTCGAATACACGATCAGCTGCGGGTTGTCGACGTAGTGAAAAGTGATGTTCTTCAGCTCCTGAAGGCTGGGGTGAATGCGCCGTATCAAGTTGATTGCGGCGATGTAGGGCCGGAGGTTGCCGGGGGCGCTCCAATCCCGCTCCTTGATCTCGTACTTCTCCGAGTTGAGGTACTCCTCGTCGGTCTCGCGGGCCGGCTGGTTCTCGAACAGCTCGTATCCGCTGTAGATCCCGAAGGAAGGGCTCATAGTGGCGGCGAGGACCAGCCGCAGCTTGAATACGGCCGGCCCGCCCCGGCGAAGGGGGCCGCTCAGGATGTCGGGCGTGTTGGGCCAGAGGTTGGGACGCATGTAGTCCGAGGCGCGTCCGTGGGCGAGCTCCATCGCATAATCGGTCAGCTCCTGCTTGGTCACTCGCCAGGTGAAGTAGGTGTAGCTCTGGCTGAATCCGATCTCGCCTAGCTTGGCCATCATCTTCGGATGAGTGAACGCCTCCGCCAGAAAGATCACGTCCGGGTGCTGGGCACGGACTCCTCCGATGATCCACTCCCAAAAAGCCAGGGGCTTGGTGTGGGGGTTGTCCACCCGGAAGATCCGGACCCCGTGGCCGATCCAGAAGTCGAAGATCTGCTTGCAGGCATCCCACAGCTGCTGCCGGGCGGGCTCGGGGGGCCAGAAGTTGATCGGGTAGATGTCCTGGTACTTCTTCGGCGGGTTCTCGGCAAACTTGACCGACCCGTCCGGACGCCGGTGGAACCACTCGGGGTGCTCCTTGACCCAGGGGTGATCGGGTGAACACTGCAGCGCATAGTCGAGAGCGATCTCGAGGCCCTGGCCCTCGGCCTTGGCCACCAGATCGTCGAAGTCCGCAAACGTCCCCAACCCCGGGTCGATCGCCGTGTGGCCCCCCTCCTTCGAGCCAATGGCCCACGGGCTGCCCGGGTCGTCCGGCGCCGGGGTCGTGGTGTTGTTGCGCCCCTTCCGGTCGGTCACCCCGATCGGGTGGATCGGAGGCAGGTACAGAACGTGGAAGCCCATGTCGGCAATCGCCGGCAGATGGTCGATCGTTCCCCTGAATCCCCCCAGCGAGCGCGGAAACAGCTCGTACCAGGACCCGAAAAGAGCCCGAGGGCGGTCGACCCACAAAGGCATGAGCGGCGAGCTGCTGGTGTCGTGCCGGTTGGGGGACGAGCCGAACAGATCCTCGACTGCGGGGGCGTCGATCGCCGACAGGCGCTCATCGAAGCTGAGCGAGCCGTCCCGGAGCGTTGCGACTGCCTCCTCCAGGCCGGGTAGGACCTTGCCCTTGGCCGAGGTCATGGTGGAGCCGATGAGAAGAGCCCCCTCCTCCAGCTCCACGCCGATGTCCTGACCCGCCTTGTGCTTGGCAAGCACGTCATGCCTCCAGGTGAGGAAGGGATCGGTCCACGCTTGCACCTGGAACTCGGAGGGGCCGAGAAAGTTGGGAACGATGAGGCCCTCCCAGCGGCGGTTGTCGACCTCGCGCATAACCGAGGACTTCCAGGTCCGCGAGCCGGCGTTGCGGTACCGGACCTGGGCGAAGAGCACGTCGTGCCCGTCTTTGAAGATGTCGGCGGAAACGACCACCTGCTCGCCGATCACGGCCTTGGCGGGGTGAGAGCCGCCGGGCGTGGAGGGGCGAACGTCTTCGATTGCAATGGGTCCGATCACTAATCTATTCCTACCACCTACGGCTCGCACCCGAAACACGCCCGGCCGGCCAAGCGCCCCGAGAACAGCTCCCGGGGACGCTTTTTTGGGCGATCAGGCTGCTAGAACTTCGCAGGGAACTTCTTGACCGTGGCTTCGGCCAGAGTGGCTGCGAACTCGCCCATGTGGTGTGCCGCCTCACGCAACGCCGATGCCGCCTTGGCCGGATCCCCGGCCTTCTGAGCGTCGATGACGTCCTTGAGCGTGGTGATATGCATCTTCACCCCGTCGGTCACTGCCGCTTCCGGCAAGTTCTCGTTGACCGAGTTCATGGTGGTGCCGAAGGTCTCGGCGTAGGCCAGGAGATCCGCCACCGCCTTGTCGGCGCCGGTCTTGTCGCCTTTGGCAACCGCCTGCGTGTACGCCACCACCGCCGGGATGTGGCCTTCGCTTCTCCACAGGCCGTCGAAGGCAGTGCCGACCTCGTCGCCGTAGGCGGACCTGACTGCGTCAACCAGGTCCGATGAGTTGCTGTTGGCCCGGCCGTTGAGTGCCGCCGCGTGGGCCGTGAAGCCGGCGTTGTCGCCGCGGAGGGCGGCGCCGGTGGCCAGAGCGGCCAGGTACACGTGCTCCTGCAGCAGCTCGGTCAGGCCGGCGCGGAGCGTCGCAGCACCCGTGGCGGAGGACGCCGCGGTTTGTTCGGTCACCTCCTCCTCGGGCTCCTCATCGGATGAGCCGCATGCGGCTCCGAAGAGAGCAAGTGTGAGAAGCATGGCGAGCAGCCGGGCAAAATTCTTGTTAGCCATTTGTCTGGACTCCTTGGTCGTCTGCATTCCGATACGAACGATGTTCTAGCCTCTGACCCTCACCTCCCCGCGCATCGTGGCCGGGTGGATGCTGCAGTAGTACGGGTACGCCCCCGGCTCGTCGAAAGTGAATGAGAACGTCTGGTCGGTAGCGAGCCTGCTCGAGTCGAACCTGCCGTCGGGCCTGGGAGTAACTCCGCCGGTGCCCTGCTCGACGGTTCCTGAGGTGACGGTGTGGAACCCGGCATCGGTCTGGGTCCAGGCAACCTCGGCTCCGGCGGCGACCTCCAGGGTCGCGGGCTTGAACTGGATCAGTTTCATGGTCACCGCACCGCGCGAACCGGAAGCTTCCTTTGACGGAGTTGCTTTCCCGGCCGCCTGCTCTGTGGAGCCGCCACAAGAAATAAGAAGGCCGAACAGTGCGAAAAGTATGCAGAAGATCGCCGGACGAGCCGATTGCTGGCGATTGATTGTCATTGCGTTCCCTTCCGAAACGAGCCATGAGGTATACGTTTCAAAGCCCGAAACCGGATTGGATTTCGAAAACTCGCGAAGTTTCGGATGGCTCTCTTAGAGAAATGCTTTTGCTTGGAGCATCGCAAGTGGATAACATTTGTCGGTGACCCCAAGGGCGCTTCGCAGCTTTACCGTGCGGGCCCGCCTTCCCGAGGCGCTGGCCCCCTTAGGCGAGATCGCAATGAATCTGCGCTGGTCCTGGGACCCGCGTACGCGTGATCTGTTCCGATGGGTCGACCTGAGCGCCTGGAGAGCCTCCGGGGGTGACCCGCTCAAGGTCCTGGGAAGAGTGGGCCGGCGCCGGTTCGAGGAGCTGGCCGAGGACCGCGGCTTCATGGACTTCATGTCCGAGGTGTACGTCGACTTCCAGCACTACCTCAGGTCCGGGGGATGGTTCCAGAGGCGCCCGAGCCCCCTCCGCTCGGTGGCGTACTTCTCGCCCGAGTTTGGCCTCACCGAGGCCCTTCCCCAGTACTCCGGCGGTCTGGGGGTGCTTGCAGGCGACCACCTCAAGGCGGCGAGCGGCCTGGGCATACCGATCATCGGCATCGGTCTCTTCTACCGTGAGGGGTACTTCCGTCAGGAGCTGAACGCCGACGGCCAGCAGCTCGAGCACTATCTGCCTCTCGACCCGTACGCCATGCCGATGACTCCCACCGACGTACAGGTCGAGGTTGATCTTGCGGGCATTCCGCTGCTTGCCCAGGTATGGAGAGTCGATGTCGGCCGGGTTCGCCTCTACCTCCTCGACTCGGACGTCGAGGGAAGCCATCCGGCGATACGCACCGTCACCGACCGGCTCTACGGGGGCGATGAGGAGCACCGGCTGATACAGGAGATTCTTCTCGGGATGGGAGGAGTCAAAGCGCTCGCAGCGCTGGGTGAAGATCCCCAGGTCTTCCACATGAACGAGGGCCACGCCGGTTTCCTCAGCCTGGAGCGAATTCGCGGCCTTATCACAGGCGAGGGCCTGAGCTTCCCGGAGGCCATTGAGGCAAACCGGGCAAGCACCGGCTTCACCACCCACACTCCCGTCTCTGCGGGGATAGACAGATTCCCCCGGGCCTTGATGGAGCGCTACTTCAAGAAGTGGGCTCAGGAGTGCAACATACCCTTCGACGAGCTGATGGCCATAGGTCAGGAACCGGGCGCCGACCCGTCGAGCCCTTTCAACATGGCCTACATGTCACTCAGACTCTCCGCCCGGGCCAACTCCGTGTCCAAGCTGCACGGGGAGGTGAGCCGGGGGATCTTCCACAAGCTCTGGCCGGACGTGCCGGTTGAGGAGGTGCCCATAGGGTCGGTGACGAATGGGGTCCACGCACGCACCTGGGTGGCTTCGGGAATGGCCAAGCTCTACGACCGCTACGTGATGCCGGAGTGGGACAAGGCCGGCATCGAGAGATGGTCCGCCATCGACTCGGCCCGCGACGACGAGATCTGGCGCGTGCGTGAGGCCGCCCGAGAAAAACTGGTCATGAATGCCCGGCGGATCCTCAAGAGCTCTTTGATTGCAAGCGGCGCCGGTGGAATGGACGTCGAGTGGGCCGACAAGGTCCTTGATCCCCGGGTGCTGACCATAGGCTTCGCCCGCCGGTTTGCCGAGTACAAGCGGGCGACCCTCCTGTTTCAATACCCCGAGCGCCTGAGGGCCCTGCTGATGAACAACGAAACACCGGTCCAGGTTGTTGTTGCGGGCAAGTCCCACCCCAAGGACGAGATCGGAAAAGGGATGATCCGCCAGATAGTGCAGTTCTCCCACGACCCGCAGGTCCGCCAACGGGTGGTTTTTCTACCGGACTACAGCATGGCCACGGCCCGGATGCTCATCCAGGGCTCCGACGTCTGGCTGAACAACCCGCGCCGTCCGATGGAAGCCTGCGGCACCAGCGGGGAGAAGGCCGCACTCAACGGAGTGCTCAACGTCTCTATCCGTGACGGCTGGTGGGACGAGATGTTCAACGGCGAGAACGGCTGGGCGATCGCCTCTGCCGAAAATTATCCCGACCAGGCCAAGAGGGATGCCGTCGAGGCTGCCAGCCTTTTCGACATCCTCGAGCGTTTGGTGGTGCCGAGGTTCTACGAGCGCAGGGATACGTCGGTGCCCAACGAGTGGGTGAAGATGCTAAAGTCCTCGCTCAAGTCGCTCGCGCCTCAGGTATCCGCTTCCCGGATGCTACGCGACTACCTGACGCTGATGTACGAGCCGCTCGCCGCGAGCGCAGACACGCTCCACGGCGACGACTTCAAGCTGGCCAAGGCCCTCGCCGAGTGGAAGGGCCGCGTCACCAGGGTATGGAGCCAGGTTGCCATCCGTTCGGTCGAAAACGGCGACCCGAGCTTCGCCAATCGCGGGGACATAAGACAGGTAACTGCAATCCTCGATCTGGGAGAGCTCAACCCCGAGGACGTCGCCGTGCAGCTCATCCACGGACAGGTGGGGCCCGGTGACGAGCTCTACGACACCCAGACCGTGACGATGGAGCTCGTCGGGCCCGAGCCCCAGCCCGGCCGGTACAACTTCCAGGGCTCGTTCCCCTGTGAGGTGGCCGGACGGTACGGGTTCTCGCTGAGGGTGGTGCCCAACCACCCCAACCTCGGCTCGTTCGCCGAGCTGGGCAAGATCACCTGGGCCGCGTAGTCCTTCTCAGCAGGCCGACGCCGCCCCTGCCGACCGCAAATCTCCTAGCACCTACGAAGCAAACTCGACCTGAACATCGCCCGCCGAGTGGAATTGCGCGAGGCTCTCGGCCTCCCTTCCCACCCCCTCTTTCACGCCTCGTGAAAGCTTGACGAACGGTTCGACCGACACCATCAATCGGTCCCCCTTTTTCTCGAATTGCCACACGCCATCCATACGTCCGTTGACCAGCAGTACCGGCGAGATCCACCCTTGTGGACGGTAGATCCGGGCCTTGAAGGGCCCGGGCAAGAGGTGTTCCACGTGTCGTGTGGCCGCAATGACGTACTGGTCGAACGCCGGCAAAAGGTTCACCGCTGAGGTCGGCGCGGCCGACTCCGCATCCTCCACTTGCTCGGCGAGCATCCACATCGGCAAGCCCTCGACCTCGACCTCAACGGCCTCGTCGCCGAGAATCTTGATCCGTCGGAGCGCCTGGGCAGGCGATATCGCCCACCAGCGGCCGTAGTCGTCGCGCGTGGCGGGTCCGTTGGCTACGAGGAATCGCTTCGTGATCGCGGCGAGAGCCTTTTGACTATCGATGGTGCTTTGCTCTGCCAGCCACGATCGCGGCAGAGTAAATCGCACGTTTCGTCCCAGGTTGGGCGCGAAGCAGAGTTTGCCCTGAAAGGATGCCGGCTTCAAAAAAGCGCCCCAGCTCTCCCTCAGCTTCTCTCCGAGGGCGGGCGAGCCGGTCATCTCGGCCACACTTGCGGCCAGCTGCTCCCGGGTCAGCAAACTACCGTCGAGCGATTTGCCGACTGCTTCGACCATTTGCTCGAACTCATCGGTAGTCATACCGAAGTACTTGAACCATGCGGGCTTCAGGTAGTGGTCGTAGGTTGACCACCCGGCCTGCCACATCGCGTACTCGGCCGAAGGAAGCACGTGCAGGGTGCCGCGCATCGCCCAGGTCTTGAACAGGCTTCGCTCCTCCCACAGAGCGGATGCGACGTCCGCGGCGCCGAGGTCCTTCACCCGGGCCCACAGAGTCAGCTCCGCCGAGGACATCAGCTGGGCGTGAAGGCCGCACAAGGTGCCGGCGACCTCTAACATTGAGGTGCGAGGAGCTCTCTCATGGAGGTGATGTCTGCGCAGCCGCCAAGCGGTCACCTGTTGCCAGGTCAAACTCATCCCGAAATTGTATGCTTAGCACAGGGGAAACGTTGTTATTCGAAAAGCGAAGGCGCTGACCATGGCTCGATTCGGTGAAGGCCAGTGGGCGCTCGGATACCGTGAGCCGCTCAACAAGGCAGAAAGAATCAAACGTGATGCCGACGGTTTGACGGTCCGCGACCGCATCATGACCACCTACTCCAAGGATGGATTCTCCTCCATCTGGCCCGACGATCTTCGCAGCAGGATGCGCTGGTGGGGTCTCTACACCCAGCGGCGCCAGGGGATTCCGGGAGGCCGGACCGCAGCGAGCGACCCCCACGAGCTCGAGGACGAGTTCTTCATGCTCAGGATCCGTATCGATGGAGGGCAGCTCACGTCGGATCAGCTTCGAGCCTGCGCCTTCATCTCGGAGCGATACGGCCGCAGCGTGGCCGACGTCACCGACCGCCAGAACTTCCAGCTCCATTGGATCCGCATCGAGGACGTGCCGGCGATCTTTGAGATCATCGAGGGCGCGGGCCTCACGACCGCCGAGGCGTGCGGGGACACCCCTCGCACGATGATCGGATGCCCTCTGGCCGGAGTCGACAACGACGAGCTATTCGATGCCACTCCCATCCTCATGGGCGTGCGCGACCGGTATCTTCTTGACCCCGCCTTCTCCAACTTACCCCGTAAGTTCAAGACCTCTATCTCCGGCTGCGGGCAGCACTGCGCCCAGCACGAGATCAACGACATTGCCTTTGTGGGCGTACAGAACGGCGGGGGCGCCGGATACGACCTGTGGGTGGGCGGGGGCCTGGGCCCGAACCCGCATTTCGGCAAGAGGCTGGGGGTCTTCGTCGAGCCGGATCAGGTGGAGGAGGTCTGGGGTGCCGTCGCCGGCGTTTTCAGAGACTACGGATTCCGCCGGGCTCGCAACCGTGCCCGGGTGAAGTTCCTCATGGCGGAGTGGGGCCCCGAGCGCTACCGAGAGGTATTGGAGAAGGAGTACCTGGGCCATTCGCTGCCCGATGGGCCCGCCCCGGCACCCTCCACCACCGCCCAGCGTGACCACGTGGGGGCGTTCGCCCAGAGGGACGGAAACTTCTACGTCGGGTTTGCCCCCAGAGCTGGCCGGATCTCCGCGCAGCAGCTCCGCCAGATTGCCGATCTGGCCGACGTGTACGGATCGGGCCGGATCAGGAACACGACTCAGCAGAAGATGGTGATCCTGGACGTGCCCGAAGGCAAGGTCGAAGAGCTGGTGGGCATCCTCGAGAACACCGACCTCCGGGTGAACCCCAGCGTGTTCCGCCGAGGGACGATGGCCTGCACCGGGATCGAGTTCTGCAAGCTGGCGATAGTGGAGACCAAACACCGCGCCGACTGGCTGTACCGGGAGCTCGAGGAACGGCTTCCCGATTTCGACGAGCCGATCAGGATCAACGTGAACGGGTGCCCCAACTCCTGCGCCCGATTCCAGGTCGCCGATATCGGGCTGATGGGCTCGCTCATGACCAAGCCCGACGGCACCAAGGCGGACGCCTATCAGGTCCACCTGGGCGGCCACCTGGGCGAGGACAACCGGTTCGGCCGCAAGGTCAAGGGCGTGAAGGTGCCCGCCTACCAGCTCGCCGACTACGTCGAAGGGCTTCTCAGGCGCTACATGTCCACTCGCCACGATGGGGAGGCTTTTCATGAGTGGACCGCCAGGGCGCCGGAAGTCTGGCTGAAATGAGCAACACGGAGCGATTGCTGGACGCTCCGCCCGGGCCGCAGCTTCCGAACTTCGAAGGCGCGCCCGCCCAGGAGATTCTGAAGTGGGCGCTAACGGAATATTTCCCCGATGTGGTCCTGGCAAGCTCCATGCAGGATGCGGTGCTGATCGACCTGGCGTGGAAGATCGAGCCCCGGATCAAGGTCTTCTTTCTGGAGACCGGGTTCCACTTCTACGAGACGCTTCAGACGGCCAACCGGATCCGGGAGCGCTACAACCTCGACCTGGTCATGCTCGAGCCCATCGACAACCCAAGGATCTGGTCCGAGGAGGGCTACACCGCCTGCTGCGAGGATCGCAAGGTGATACCGATGAACAACTTCCTCAGAGGCAAGCGCGCGTGGATCACCGGCCTGCGCCGGGAGGAGTCCCCAACTCGGGCTAACGCCAAAGCGGTCGAGTGGGATCCGGTGAGGGAGCTGGTGAAGATCAACCCGATCGTCGATTGGACCGACCAGCAGGTGGACGGCTACATCGAGGAGCACGATCTGATAGTCAACCCGCTGAGGCTGGAAGGCTACGACTCAATAGGGTGCGTGCCCTGCACCGTTCCGGGCAGCGGCAGGGAGGGGCGCTGGTCGGGAAACCTCAAGGTCGAGTGCGGAATCCACCAGCCGCTCCCGTTGAAAGTGATCAACACGCCCCGACAACCTGGTGCCTGAACCGGAGGGTACGGCCCGGGCCCAGCCCTTCTACTGCCCATTCTGCGGAGAGCAGGACTTCGTGCCCGACGGCGAGGCCGCGGGCCACTACCACTGCCAGTCCTGCGACCGCAGGTTCCTGGTCAAAATGCTGGGGTTAGGACCGGAACCTCAATAAAGCAGGGGCCCCGACCGGGATGTCCGATTTCCGCTAGTCTTCGGGCGTCAGGGCGGCTATCGTGGGTCCCATGTTCGACGACGACTTCTGTTTTCGTGCCATCCAGAGCCGAGACGGCAGATTCGACGGCTGGTTCTTCACCGCGGTAGTCACGACCGGAATCTACTGCCGGCCGAGCTGCCCGGCGATGACGCCCAAGCGTGCCAACGTCAGATTTTTCCCCTCGGCGGCCGCTGCCCACGGCTCCGGATTTCGCGCCTGCAAACGATGCAGGCCGGACGCGTCGCCGGGCTCCCCGGAGTGGAACTACAGGGCGGACCTGGTGGGGCGGGCGATGAGACTCATCGCCGACGGGGTGGTGGACCGGGGCGGCGTCGCCCATCTGGCCGGCCGTCTCGGTTACAGCGAACGGCACCTCAACCGCCTGCTGCTCGCGGAGGTGGGCGCCGGACCGCTGGCGATCGCCAGGGCACAGCGTGCCCAGGCGGCACGGCTCCTCCTGGAAACGACCGACCTTCCGATAACCTCGGTGGCTTTTGCCGCGGGTTTTGCCAGCATCAGGCAGTTCAACGAGACAATTCGTTCAGTTTTTGACCTGACTCCCACCGCGCTCAGGCAGCGGGCGCTTCCGGTCGACGGCGCTCGGGGTGCCGCCGGAACCATCGCCATTCGCCTGCCCTACCGGCCCCCCCTTGCTGTCGAGGAGCTGTTCGGTTTCCTCGCCCTCAGGGCGATTCCGGGGGTGGAGTCCGGCGACTCCCGATCGTACCGGCGCACTCTCACACTCCCCCACGGCACTGCGATCGTCGAGCTTCACCACGCCGGCGATCACGTCGCATGCAAGCTGAGCCTCGAGGACGTGCGGGACCTGGCGGCCGCGGTGCAGCGCAGCCGCCGCCTGCTGGACCTCGATGCCGACCCCAAGGCAGTGGACGATCAGCTCGGGGCCGATCCGCTCCTGGGGCGGATGATTGCCGGGCATCCGGGACTCAGGTCGCCCGGAGCGGTCGACGCATCCGAGCTGGCCATCCGCGCGGTTCTGGGACAGCAGGTGAGCGTCGCCAGCGCCCGGGCTCAGGCGGCCCGCCTGGTTCAATCGGCCGGCCGGCCGCTTCCGGCCCCCTCGGGCACCCTGACCCACCTGTTCCCCACTCCTGACGCCTTGGGAGCGATCGAACCCGAGACCCTGCCGATGACGCGGGCAAAGGGCCGTTCGGTGGTCCGGCTGGCTCAGGCGCTTGCCGACGGAAAGATCGTCCTCGACCCGGGAGCCGACCGGGAGGAGGTCTGCTCCAGGCTGATGGAGCTCGACGGGATCGGCCCCTGGACCGCGGCCTACATCCGCCTCCGGGGCCTGGGGGACCAGGACGTGTTCATGCCCTCGGACCTGGGAATCCGAAAGGCAGTCGAACGCCTGGGAGCCAAAAGGGATCCGAAATCCGCTGCCGCGATAGCCCAGCGCTGGCGTCCATGGCGCTCCTACGCACTTCACCATCTAGGGCTGAGCCTGTCCGACGAAAGGGGCCGACTATGATCCTTACGCGAGTGATTCCGACGCCGCTGGGCGATCTGCTGATCACCGGAGACGGCGAATCGGTCTCCGGCCTATATTTTCCGGAGCACCCGCCGATTCACTCCGGCGGCCCAGGAGCCTTCGAGGAGGCAGTCGCCCAGCTGGAGGAGTGGTTTGAGGGCAAGCGGACCGAGTTCGACCTCAAGCTGGACCCGCAGGGCACCTTGTTTCAACGCCGGATTTGGGAAGCGCTGAGCGAGATCCCTTACGGCAAAACT
>Ga0299913_10003134_pt1 | contig 13411 bp, 10 predicted proteins | sample RVTome_9_FD_201360 | JGI IMG/M metagenome (GOLD analysis project Ga0299913, IMG submission 201360) | Soil microbial communities from uranium-contaminated site in the Upper Colorado River Basin, Wyoming, United States - RVT155D38 (version 2) ... | reverse complement strand
CCTACAGCCACGTCCACCGGCCCGGGATCGCGGTGGGTGGCCACTGCATCCCGATCTACCCACAGATCTACCTGTGGAACGACCCGGCCGCCACGGTGGTTCGGGCCGCTCGTGAGGCCAACCGGGACATGCCGTCCTACGCCGTGGACCTGCTCGCCGCGGGGTACGGCGACCTGGCCGGCGCGCGGGTGCTCGTGCTCGGGGCGTCGTACCGCGGCGGGGTCAAGGAGACCGCGTTCTCCGGGGTGTTCCCGACGGTGGCCGAGCTCCAGCGGCGCGGAGCGACGGTGTTCGTATCCGACCCGATGTACACCGCGGCCGAGCTCGCAGGGCTCGGTCTTCCCCCGCACGAGGGGGAGGGCGTCGACGCGGCGGTGATCCAGGCCGACCACGCGTCGTACGCCTCCCTGACGCCCGCCGACCTCCCGGGGGTGCGTGTCCTCGTCGACGGCCGCCGGGTCACCGACCCGGCAGCGTGGGACGGCGTCCGGCGCATCGTCATCGGCGGCTGACACCTGGCGGTCGAGGCGGCGCGAGAACACCGCAGTGGCTCGTTGCAAAGGGTTACGCTGGTTTCGTACTGCTATGGAGGTGCGCCGGTGAATCTGTCCCGCTCCAACGCCGAGATCGCAGCCGCCATCGAGGAGAACCTCGCCGCTACGCACTGCGGCCACGAGCTCGCCACCGAGGGCGTCACCACGGTCGCCCTCGACGAGGACGGCAACCTGATGGAGCACCGACCCGACGGGTCCTGCTCCCCAGTGTCCGCTCCGACAAGGCTGCCACCGACGGGGATGCACTCGACCCACGCCTGGTGACGGCCCTGGAGTCTGCAGCTCGCTTGCAGCGGCTGGTGCCGGATGCGGTGAGGAGTTCGCTCGCAGGATGGGGACGTCCGCTTCGCGGCTATCGACGTACCTCAGTGGGAAGGTCACGCCCTCGGCGGCACTGCTGATCAGGGCAGAGCAGCTCGCGTCGCCCTCGTCAACGCCGACGACCTGAGCGTGCGTCGCGACCCTGCTCCATCCCGCGGGTCGGAACTGGCTGGGCTGAGGCTCAACATCGCCCGCTGAGCGGCCGATAACAACTCTGACGGCCGCGTTTCGTGTCCGTCGAGACAGTCGGAATCCAGCCTCAGCCCCCGGGACTCGCCTTGCACGCTGCTCTCTCCACTCGTCGGTCGATCACTCTCGCGCTCGTGACCGCGGTCGCGGGCTCCGCGACGCTCGTCCCCTCTGTCGCGCACGCGTCCGCCCCGGCGTCCGCCGTCCCGACGACAGAGGCGACCACGTCCCACGCGGGCTCGGCCCCCGCCGACTGGCAGGCCGAGGACGCCTCAGTAGACGCAGCCCCGTCAGAGATCGTCGCCGAGGCGGCTCCCCGGGCCCGCGCAAAGACCCCCCTGCGGGTGGTCACCGTGCGCGACGAGGGTGGCACCCCGGAGATCGCCGTGGAGCGTGTGCGTGGTCGCGCTGCGGCGACCGCCGCGGTCAGCGAGGCCCAGGAGGGCGACGGGGTCCTTGCGGTCACGGTCGACTCCCGGATGCACACGATGGCGGCAACGCCGCAACTCGCGACCCTGAGCAACGACCCCTACCGCTCCAGCCAGTGGGGGCTCGACCGCCTCAAGGCCGAGCAGACGTGGGACCTGGCCTCCGGCTCCGGCGCGGTCGTGGCCGTCATCGACACCGGCGTCGACGCGAGCCACCCCGACCTGAGCGGCCGGCTGACCGCCGGGCGCAACTTCGTCCCCGACGGCGGCTCGGAGCGCGTGGACTCCAACGGTCACGGCACCCACGTGGCCGGGATCATCGCCGCAACCCGCGGCAACAGCGTAGGCATCTCGGGTTTCGCCCCGTCCGCGCAGGTCATGCCGCTCCGGGCGCTGGACTCCACCGGCTCCGGCAGCACCGCGGACATTGCAAAGGCGGTCATCTACGCCACCGACCACGGTGCCGACGTGGTCAACCTGTCCCTGGGCGGCACCCAGGCGGACCCGGCTCTCCAGACAGCCGTCAACTACGCCCTCTCCAAGAGTGTGATCGTGGTGGCCGCCGTTGGGAACGCTCGCAAGGAGGGCAACGGCACCAGCTACCCGGCCGCCTTCACCGGCGTGGTCGGCGTGGCCTCCACCGACAAGGGCGACACCAGCTCCTCGTTCTCCAACACCGGCAGCTATGTCGACGTGGCGGCTCCCGGCTCGGGGATCCTCTCGACCTACCGCCGTAGTTATGCCTACTCCGACGGCACGTCGATGGCCGCGCCGTTCGTCGCCGCGACCGCCGCGCTCGTCGTGGACGCCACCGGGGGGTCGGTCACCCCCGGCGCCTTCGAGCGGGCGCTCACCTCCACCGGCACGGACCTGGGCAGTCCCGGTTGGGACGATCAGTTCGGGCACGGTCTGGTGAACCCCAGCGCCACGGTGTGCGCGCTGACCGGCTGCGGCGCGCCTGCCCCGGCGCCTGCCCCGGCTCCCGCGCCTGCCCCGGCTCCCGAGACCGAGCCCGCTCCCGAGGCTGCACCTGCCCCGGCCCCGAGGGACCCCTCCGACGCCCTGCGCCGACTCGAGCTCACCTTCACCAACAGCGGCGGCAAGACCCGCCCCCGCCAGCGCAAGCCGATCAAGATCCGCCTGGTCGACGCGAACGCCGGCAACCCCGTCGCCGGCCACCGCGTCAAGGTCGTCGGCCGGTTCCAGGGCCGGGTGGTCCTGCGCCGCTGGGTGACCACCTCCGACGCCGGCACCGCCACCACGTTCGTCCGCCTCAAGCGCACTACCCGGTTCGTCCTGAGGGCTCCGGCGACCGTCACGACGGAGGCCGCGAAGAGCGAAGGCAGCATCACCTGGAAGGTCGTCCGGTAACGCCCCCGGACCACTCCACGGTGACCTCGATGAATTACTCCGTTGTAGTTCACGGGGACCCCTGACGCCCAGTCTTTTCAGGGGATATGTTGACGTGCGCCCCACAAGTCACAACCGACACATTGGTAACGCCATGCACTCTCGACGTCTCCTTCACGCAGGCGCCCGCGCCACTACCCTGGCCGCTGCGCTCGTGCTGCTGGTGACCGCTGCCCTGCCGCTCGGGGAGGGCGACAGGTCGGCAGAGCCGATCGCGTTACCGGACGTGTCCGGCACCACCCAGGCCGGGCCGCAGCCACGCACCCAGCAGGTCGTGCAGGAGGCCGCCGAGGAGGGCGAGGCCGAGGCGTCGCTGGACACGCTCGAGGTCGCCGAGACCCCGGCAAGCGCCGAGCAGTCGACGCCGTCCGGCGATGCCACCGACGACACCAGAGTCGTCGCCCGGCAGGAGAGCACGGACACCGCCGACTTCGGGCTGCTTGGCGTCACGTGGGACAACGGGACGGCGCCGGAGGACCTCGAGGTGCAGGTGCGGACCCGGACGCAGGGCAGCTGGACCGCGTGGACCGACCTCGACGTCTCCGACATCGCCCCAGCGGAGGGCGCGGGCGACCGCACCGGGACCGAGCCCATGTGGGTCGGCCAGTCCGACGGTGTCGCCGTACGTCTGCTGTCCGCCTCCCATGCACCCGAGGGTGCGGAGGTCGTGCTCATCGACGGCGGGACCGGACTCGCCCGGCCGGCGTTGGTGCTGGTGAGCGACACCGAGCCGACAGACGGCCCCTCCGACGCCCCGACCACCACCACGTCCGAGCAGACCACGGACACGACGACGTCCGTCGAGACGGCTGCCACCTCCGGCGTCGCGCCCAAGCCCGCCATCGTCACCCGCAAGCAGTGGGGGGTGAACAGGACCTGGGAGGTCTCCTGCTCGTCTCCCACGCACGCGTCCAGCGCCCGTGGCATCGTGCTCCACCACACCGCTGGTCAGAACGCGTACACGAAGTCGGAGGCGCCAGGCATCGTCCGCGGCACGCACCTGTACCACACGCGCTCGCTGGGCTGGTGCGACGTCGGCTACAGCTTCCTCGTCGACAAGTACGGCACCGTCTACGAGGGTCGACGCGGTGGCATCGAGAAGCAGGTGCGCGGGTCGCACGCCGGCAACTGGGACGCCAACCTCTACCTCACCGGCATCTCGATGATGGGCAACTACGACACCGTCGACGTGCCCCAGGCGCTGCGCACCGCGGTGATCAACCTGTCCGCCTGGCGGCTGTCGTTCTTCGGCCGTGACGCGGTCGGCAAGATCAGCATCGGCGGCGGCCGGATCGACATCATCTCCGGGCACCGCGACATCTACTCCGCAGGAATCCGGCCGGCGACGGCAACCGCCTGCCCGGGTCGGTACGGCTACGCGTGGCTCAACGGCGGCATGCGCAACCAGGTGCAGGCCCGGATCGACGCGGCACCGGCAGGGACGGCGCCCGCCCCCACGCCGTCCCCGACTCCGACTCCGACGCCCACACCGACTCCGACCCCGGAGCCCGAGCCGACGGTGATGACCCGCTCGTCGGGTGAGAACCGGTACGCCACCGCAGCCGCGATCTCCGAGGGCGCGTTCACCACCACCGGCGGTGCCGTCTTCCTCGCCTCCGGTGACTCCTTCGCCGACGCGCTCCCCGGAGGCCCCGCCGCAGCCCGCCTGAAGGCACCGGTCCTGCTGGCGATGCCCGACGGTCTCCCGGCCGAGACCGTGGCCGAGCTCCAGCGGCTCGCACCCAGCAAGATCTACCTCCTCGGAGGGGAGAGCGCGCTCTCGACCGAGGTCGAGACCCAGGCCCAGAGCTATGCAGCCAGCGTCGAGCGGCTCTCCGGCCGCGACCGGTTCGTCACCGCGGCCGCCATCAGCCGGACGCTGTGGACCACCGCGACCACGGTGTACGTCGCGTCCGGGACCGACTACCCCGACGCGCTCTCCGGCGGGGCGCTCGCCGCGCACCGGGGTTCGCCGATCCTCCTCACGTACGGCGCCCGCCTCGTGCGGCCGGTGGCACGCGAGCTCACCAGGCTCAACCCCGCCAACGTCGTGCTCCTCGGTGGCACCGTTGCCCTCGATGACACGGTGCGCGCCGAGATCAAGGAGGCGCTGCCTCAAGCCTCGGTGACGCGGCTCGCGGGCGAGAACCGTTACGCCACCTCGGCAGCGATCGCGTCCTCGGGCTGGGGCAGCACACAGAAGATCTTCATCGCGGCAGGGACGAACTTCCCTGACGCGCTGGCCGGTGTCCCCGCCGCCGCGGCCAGCAAGGCGCCGCTCGTGCTGTCACGTCGCGGATGCCTCCCGGCCCCTGTCGCCAGTGTGATGGAGGCCCTCGACCCCGAGGTCCGGGTGCTGCTCGGCGGGCGCACCGTGCTGATGGACCGCGCTGCCACGACCGGCTGCTGATCCGTCGCTAGCGCGTCTGCTCGGTGAGGACCAGCGAGCCGTCGGGTCGCAACTCCTCGCGGAAGCCCGCGCCCGTGCCGGGACAACGCCAGGTGCCCTGCTCCTCACCAGGATCCAGGCGCCGGCCGCTACGACCGACCCAGCCGACCTGCCGCGCGGGCACGCCGACGACCAGCGCGAAGTCCGGGACGTCCTTGGTGACCACAGCACCCGCGGCGACCATCGCCCAGCGGCCGACGGTCACCGGCGCCACGCACACCGACCGTGCACCCAGCGAGGCCCCTTCGCGCACGGTGACGCCGACCGGCTCCCAGTCCGAGGCGCGCTTGAGGGCGCCGTCGGGGTCGACCGAGCGCGGGTACTCGTCGTTGGTCAGCACCACGGCCGGCCCCACGAACACGCCGTCCTCGAGCGTCGCCGGCTCGTAGACCAGCGCGTAGTTCTGCAGCTTCACGTGGTTGCCGATCACGACGCCGGATCCGACGTACGCCCCACGGCCGACGACGCACCCCGACCCGAGGCGGGCGTTCTCGCGGATCTGCGCGAGCTCCCACACCGACGACCCGTCACCGACGACGGCGGACTCGTCGACCTGTGCGGTCGGCTGGACGCGCACGGTCACGACTGCTCCTCCTCGCGCTGCTTCGGCGAGTCGGGCATCCGGGCGTACTCGGTCGCCATCACCTCACGGATCCTCTCCTCGTCGAAGGCGAACCCGAGCCAGTCGAAGAGCTTCCGCAGCTGCACGGGATCGTCCTTGTAGTCGTCGTAGCGCAGATGGAAGGCGGCATCCCCGAGCGTCGCGGCGACGGCGAGGATGCGGTCCTCGATGACGGTGAGCTGCCCGAGCGGGTCCTCGCGGTCAGCCCACCAGCTGCTCCTCGCCACGTCCTCGAGCCGTCGGGTGTTGACGATGAACCGCGCGCCCGGGAAGACGTCCCGGATGAACTGCACGTAGTCGGCGAGGTCGTCCTGGTACCACCGGATCTCCTTGAAGCCGACCACCTTCGTCGCCGGGTGCGGGCGGAGGAGCGTGTCGAGCACGAGGTCGCGGCACCGGGCCAGCGCGACCTCGGCAGGATAGTCGCGGATGCCGAAGAACGGATTCACCTTGCGCCGGCCGGCCTTGCCGATCCAGGCGGCGTCCTTGACCGCGCTCCTGTGGTACTCGTGCAGGTGGTAGGTGATGCCGCGGTTCTCGCCCCGGATCAGCACACCCGGCACTGAGTTGAGGATCGCCTGCAGCAGGGTCGATCCCGAGCGTCCGTAGGTCATCACGAACAGGTAGTCGAGGTCCGGACGCGCACTGCGGTGTCTCAGCTCCTCGACCTCGGAGCGCAGCGCGTCCCGCTCGGCGACGAGGCGCCGGACCGGGGGGACCAGGGACGTGCCGGCACGTCTGACGAGCGCGCGCGGGCGCACGGATCGCGCGCCGCGACCGGCGGGCGGTGGTGACGGGGGCACGTGACTCCTACTTGTCGACATCGCCGACGACGAAGAACATCGACCCGAGTATCGCAACCATGTCGGCGACCACGCACCCGGCCAGCACCTCGGGCAGTACCGCGATGTTGTTGAGCGACGCGGTGCGCATCTTCATCCGCCAGGGGGTCTTCTCCCCGCGCGAGACCAGGTAGTAGCCGTTGATGCCGAGCGGGTTCTCCGTCCAGGCGTACGTCGAACCCTCCGGAGCCTTGAGGATCTTGGGCAGCCGCACGTTGATCGGCCCCCGGTCGAGGGAGCGCAGCCTGTCGATGCACGCCTCGACGAGGTCGAGGGAGACCTGCACCTGGTCGAGCAGCAGGCCGAAGCGTGCGTAGGAGTCGCCCTCGGGACGGGTCGGGATGCGCAGCACGCCGTCGCGGAGCAGCTCGTCGTAGGCGAGGTAGGGGTCGTCGCGCCGCAGGTCGAAGTCCACGCCGGAGGCGCGCGCGATCGGCCCGGAGACGCCGTACGCGTCGATCAGCTCTCGCGAGAGGATGCCGACGTTCTGCGTGCGTGCCTGGAAGATCTCGTTGCCGAAGATCAGGTCCTCGATCTCCGGCATCCGGGACCGCACCGAGAGCGTCGCCGCCTCACAGCGGTCGAGCCAGCCGGCCGGCATGTCCTCCTTGAGGCCGCCGACGCGGTTGAACATGTAGTGCATCCGGCCGCCGGACAGCTCCTCCATGACCTGCTGGATCGTCTCCCGCTCCCGGAACGCGTAGAACATCGGCGTGATCGCACCGAGCTCGATCGGGTAGGAGCCCATGAACATCAGGTGGTTGAGGACCCGGTTGAGCTCGGCGAGCAGGGTGCGCAGCCAGGTCGCCCGCTCCGGCACCTCCATCCCGACCATGCGCTCCACGGCGAGCACCACGCCCAGCTCGTTGGAGAACGCCGAGAGCCAGTCGTGGCGGTTGGCCAGCACGATGATCTGCCGGTAGTCGCGGACCTCGAAGAGCTTCTCCGCGCCACGGTGCATGTAGCCGACCACCGGCTCGCAGTCCACGATGCGCTCACCGTCCAGGGTGAGCCGCAACCGGAGCACGCCGTGGGTCGCCGGGTGCTGCGGTCCGATGTTGAGGACCATGTCCTGCGTGGCCATGCCCGGGCCGCCGCCGCGCTCGTGGCCGGCGAACCCGGCCGCCCCCGCTCCCACGCCCACTGTCACGCGCGTCGGCTGACGTGTCGCGGACCCGGGCTGCTGCGGGTGAGGATCTGTCACGCCGTCCATCGTCGCAGATCACGCTCCGTCACCGTCGTAGCGACGACCGCTGCGTCAGTAGCCGAACACCTGGTAGTCCCGGCGGTACATCTCGGCCACGATCGACGTGAGCTCGTCGGAGACCGTCTCGCGACCGACACCGTGGGGGCTGGTCTGGTTCCGTGGGTCGGGGGGTGAGGCGGGCACCCCGATCCGCGTGCAGACGGCCGCGAAGTCGTCGTCGAAGGTCTCGAGCCGTCCGAGGAAGTCGACATGGTTCAGGTCGATCAACCGGGTCTGCAGCGCCAGGTGGTGGTCGACATCTCCGAGTGCGGAGAGGTCCTGCTGGGCCGTCCACCGAGCGAAGTTCTCGATCTGGCGCATGTGTTCGAGCATGTCGTCGTCGAAGCCGAAGTAGTTGTTGAGGACGACCTTGTTCCGCCAGGCGGAGATGAAGCGGTCCAGCGGGTGCCGCACGAAGGCGAACTTGAAGTAGTCGTCGAACAGCGCCGTGGGGTAGCGCATCCGCATGGCATGGCTGACGTCGAGGGTGACGCCGTGCGTCGCGAAGTGGCTGAGGATCGTGCGCGTGGCGACCTTTGCCACGCGGTACCACACGAACCGGTGCTGGTGGCTGATCGTCAGGTTGTAGCCGAGCGGGGACAGCTTGCCCGAACGTGCGCTGCGGGTGGTCAGCTGCCGCAACGCGCCACGGGACTCCGGCGTCAGCTTGGTCCAGCTCTCCTCCTGGGTCCTGAACGCCTCGGGGGTGATGCCTTCCTCCGCGAGCCTGTCTCGCACGCTGTCTCCGCGGGGCACGGCATCTCCTTCTTCCGACCTCGGGGCCGGACGGTGGTGGACTCTCACCGTACTCACCACGCCACGACGGGGCGCATCGCATGTCGTAGCGTCGTGCCCGTGACGAGCAGCAGCAGGTGGAGGAGCCGGACCCGCACCGCGGCCTCGCGGCTCGCGGGCAGGCGGCCGCCGCGTCCTCGGCTGAGCATCGTCGTGCCGGTGTACGACGTGGAGCAGTACCTCGCCGCGTGCCTCGACAGCATCCTCGCCCAGCCGATCACCGACTACGAGGTCGTGATCGTCGACGACGGCGCCACCGACAGCTCCGCCGAGATCGCGCAGCACTACGTCGACCGGCACCGGCACATCCGGATGATCCGCCAGGCCAACGCGGGGCTCGGAGCGGCCCGCAACGTCGGCGTCGCCGCGGCACGCGGGGAGCTGCTCACCTTCGTCGACTCCGACGACGAGCTCCCCGACGACGCCTACTCCGTCATGCTCGCGACGCTCGAGCGCAGCGGGTCGGACTTCGTGGTCGGCATGCTCAAGCGCGACGACGGCAAGCGTCGTACCGCCACCCCACGGATGCGCGAGAACCACCGGGTCGAGCGGATCGGCGTGAACATCCACGAGGTGCCCGGGATGCTCGCCGACGTGTTCGCGGTGAACAAGGTCTACCGCCGCTCCTTCTGGGACGCCCACGGGCTCGGCTTCCCCGAGGGGATCCGCTACGAGGACCAGCCCGCGCTCACCCGCGCGTTCCTGCTGGCCCGCTCCTTCGACGTGGTGCGGGAGACGGTCTACCTGTGGCGGATCCGCGACGACGGCTCCTCGATCACCCAGCGCCGCGACGACATCGCCGACCTCCGGGACCGCGTGGTCACCAAGCGGGACAGCACCGAGCTGGTCCGCCGACACGCACCCGACCTGGAGGAGCGGTGGCTGGCCGACATCCTCACCGCCGACATGGGGGAGTACTTCCGCTCGGTTCCCGGCTGCACCGACGAGTACTGGCAGACCCTGCGTGACGCGGTCCGCGAGCTGTGGACCCCCGACACGGTGCCCTACGAGGCGACCGTCGCGCCCGCGCACCAGCGGCTGATGGGGTGGCTGGTCGCCGAGGACCGCCGCGCGGACCTCGAGAAGGTCGCCTGGTTCCTCGACGACCACGCGGGGGAGCCGGTCGCGACCGAGATCCGGGGGGACCGGGTCGTCCGGCTGCTCCCGGGGATCGACGACCCGTCGTCGGAGACCCCGCCCGGGCTCTACGAGCTCTCGCCGCACGAGCTGCGCTGGGAGGCGCGGGCGGTCTCGGTCGACTGGGACGACCGGCTGCTGCGGGTACACGGCTTCGCGCTGATCCGCAACGTGCCAACCGACGAGCAGCCGACCACGCTCACCATGCACCTCGCCGGTGAGGACGGTACGACGGTCGGCGTCGAGCTGGTGGCGACCACCGAGCCCCGCGCAAGCCGGTTCGCCGGCCGCCCCGAGGGTGAGTTCGACGCGTGCGGCTTCACCGCGACCGTGGACCTCACCGTCCTCGCGTCGGGCGCCGGGCCGGACGTCACCCGGTGGCGGTTCGCGGCCGAGCGCGACGTCGGCGAGGTCGTCGGTGGTGGAGGCCTCAACTCGTGGAACCCGCCGGTGACCGCCCCCCGGCTGCACGACATCGTCGGGGGTGGAGCAGGGCGGCTCCTCGGTGACGACGGCGAGCTGGTGCTCGAGATCCGTCGGCCCTGAGGAGCCACCCCGCTCCGGGTGGGTGTGACAGCTCAGCCCAGGAAGTCCTGGGTGACGTACCAGCGGCCAGAGGCCGCGTTCTGCGCGGCACCGACGCCGAGGTGCGTCAGCGCGGGGTCCAAGATGTTGGCGCGGTGTGCGGTCGAGTCCATCCACATCTGTACGACGGTCGCGGCGTCCAACGTCGTCGCCGTGAGCGCCGCGATGTTCTCCGCCGCGCCGCTCACCGAGCACCTGCTCCGGAGCGTGGACAGGTCGGCGTGGACCAGGTCGTCGACCGCGACCATGTTGCTGGTGACCTCCTCGGCGAAGGTCGTCGCGCAGGACGAGGCCTGCAGGGGTGCGAGTCCGTGGTCCGCGCGCCTGCGGTTGGTCTCCTCGAGGATCGCGGACTCCACCGCGTCCGTCGTACCGCCGGTTCCGCCGTCCGTGGTACCCCCGTCGGTCGTACCCCCGTCCGTCGTGCCGCCGTCCGACGTACCACCGTCGACCCCGTCGTCGGACCCGTCGTCGCTGGAGGATGACGTGACGGGTCCGACGAGGAGCAGGTTCACGTGCCACGCGCGGCTCCGGGTGGCACCGATCCCGACGGCCACCACGCCGGGGTCCAGCAGCGCCGCCCGGGTCGCGGAGCGGCGCAGCCAGCCGCGGACGACCGCAGCGGGCCTCGCCCGGCGGGACGCGGTCGCCTCCATCCTCAGCACCCGTGCGCACTGCTCGGTCGTCACCGACGAGCCGATGCGGGCGATCCGTGGCATCCGCCTGGCGCGGGCCTCCGCGATCTGGTCCACGCAGCTCACCACACGCACCTTCGCGACCCCCCGGGCGGCACGTGCCTTGTTCACCTTCGCGACCACGCCTCGCTCGTAGGCCGCGCTCCGGTCCTTCACCGCCTGCGCCGGCGCGGTGCCCGCGAGGACCCCGCCGGCGACGGCCAGCACGGTCATGATCGTCGCGGCCGCCCTGGCGCGGCCCGCGTGATGATCCCGAGAACTCATCCGGTGGTGGTGCTGCATGGGATTCCCCCCGGCTCGTCCTGTGCACCCACGGTCCCGTGCCGTGTGGGGGCGTGTATGCGGAAATGGCCGGAATCGACCGAACAGATGAGCCTATGACCCTCCTTGGGCGACGTACCCCTCATGCGGGTCATGCCCTGATCTCACCCGAACGGGCCATGGCTAATCTGAACGGGTGGACTCCCTCTTCGCTCCTCCCGGCAACGCCTGGCAGCCGGTGTCGCCCCAGTTGCGCCGGATGCGGCGCACGGTGCTCGCCTCGCTGGCTGCGCTGGTCCTCGTGGTCGGGCTCGTCCTCACGGCGGTCTTCGCCGTCCCGCGCGGGCTGACGGCCCTCGGCGTCGTCGCGGTCCTGCTGCTTGTCGGCTTCGGCTGGTGGGCGATCGGCCGCAACGCGCGATTCTGGGGCTACGCCGAGCGCGACGAGGACCTCTACATCAAGCACGGGGCGCTCTTCCGCGAGCTGGTCGCGGTGCCCTACGGACGCATGCAGTTCGTCGACATCACCGCCGGGCCGGTGGAGCAGCTGTACGGCATCGCCACGGTCCACCTGCACACCGCCAGCCCCCGCACGAACGCGCGGATCCCCGGCCTGACCGCCGACGAGGCATCCCGCCTCCGCGACCGCCTCACCGAGCTGGGGGAGACCCAGGCGGCAGGTCTGTGACCGAGCGGAAGGCGCGGCGGCTCTCGCCGTTGACCCCGGTGGTGCGCAGCTTCATCGTGGTGGTGGCGGCCGGTACGACGATCGTGCGGGACGTGACCCGGGGTGACATCGGGCCCACCGCCCTGCTCTTCGCCGGTCTCCTCGTCGCGGGCGGGATCTACGGCACCGCGTCGTGGCTGCGGACCACGTTCTGGATCGAGTCCGACGAGCTGCGCGTCGACACCGGGGTGATCAGCCGCCAGTCGCGCCGGATCCGGATCGACCGTCTGCAGGGCATCGACATCGTCCAGCCGTTCGTCGCGCGGCTGTTCGGCCTCGCCGAGCTGCGGATGGACGTGGCCGGCGGCAGCGCGCGGGAGGGGTCGCTGGCCTACCTCCCCCTCGCGGAGGCGCGCCGGCTCAAGGACCTGCTGCTCGCCCGCCGCGACGCGCTCGGCTCCCGCCGGGGTGCGGCCGCGCGTGAGGCCGCCGGAGTGTCGGGAGCTGCCGGAGCGCCCGGTGCACCGGGGCAGCCCGGCCTGTCCGGTCCGTCCGTCCTGTCCGGTCCGTCCGGGCAGGAGCCCGCGGCGCCACCCCCGCCGCGCCCCGACCAGGTGCTCGCCCGGGTCGACATGGGCACCCTGCTGCTCTCGATCGTGCTCTCCGGCGAGTCCGTCGCGCTGCTCGTCGTCGGCGTGGGGGCGCTCGGCGCGTTCGCCGCCACCGGCCAGTGGCTCGGGTTCTCCGTCCTGGTCCCGGTGCTGCTGGGCATCGGGGTGGCGCAGTTCCGCAAGTACTCCGCGAACTACCGCTTCACGGTCTCCGAGACCGAGGCCGGCCTGCAGCTGCGCCGCGGCCTGTTCGACCTCAGCTCGCAGACGATCGCCCTCGGCCGGGTCCAGGGCGTCGTGGTGACCCAGCCGCTGCTGTGGCGGGCGCTGGGCTGGGCGCGGCTGGACGTCTCGATCGCCGGGTACGCCTCCCTCGGGGGAGAGAGCGGCCCGGCGGCCTCCACCGTGCTGCCGGTCGGCGACCTCCGGCTCGTGCAGCAGCTCGCGCGCTACGTGCTGCGCGACCTCGACCTCGAGCAGGTGCACCTGCGTCCGGTCCCCGAGCGGGCACGGTGGGTCGCCCCGGTCGCCCGGCGGTTCCTGAGGGTGGGGACCGACGAGCGGCTGGTCGTCTCCCGCGAGGGGTGGCTCACCCGCCG
>Ga0299913_10003133_pt1 | contig 13412 bp, 11 predicted proteins | sample RVTome_9_FD_201360 | JGI IMG/M metagenome (GOLD analysis project Ga0299913, IMG submission 201360) | Soil microbial communities from uranium-contaminated site in the Upper Colorado River Basin, Wyoming, United States - RVT155D38 (version 2) ... | reverse complement strand
CCTCACGAAGCCACGGCCACAACACCCTCACTCGAGCCAGGAGCGAGGTTGACCACACAGGTAACGGTGGCGGATGGATCAATGTGATCCGGCGTCGGCGCCGATGCTTGGTTCTTCAAAAGCGCCGTTTCTGTTTGCGTTCGCAGGTCGAAAGCACGTTCTCTCGGGCCGCATATCTTGTATCGCCCGTACTCGGAGAAGCGTTGACTACAGGACCAGCGCGTCGCGGAGCAACGACAGCAGGTCATTGCGGCGCCGGACGAGCGAGCGCAGCGTCTGCTCCTGGCCGAGCGCTCCGAGCACCTCGACCTCGGTGGCGACGCCCATCACCATCGAGTAGGCCGCGATGAGCACGAGGCCTGGGTCGCGTGACCGCAGCCGGCCCGCCGCCATCTCCTCCTCGAGGAAGCCCATCGCCCGTTTGAGCAACGGATCGAGTCGGGCCACGAGCTGCGACGACGCCGGCGGCCCGAGCCGCGAGACCTCGCGCAGGAAGCCGAGCAACGCCGGCCGGCGCGCCGCGAGGCGGAACACCTTGCGAACGACGGCCTCCACCCGCCCCCACCCGTCGCCGGCGCGGCCGAGCGTGCGCTCCAGCTCCACGATGAGCTCGTCGGCGCTGGCGTCGATCACGCCTTCGAGCAGCGTGTCCTTCGTCGGGAAGTAGTACAGGATCGTCTGCTTCCGAACACCAAGGTCGGCGGCGATGGCATCGAGTGACGTGGCCTCGAAGCCGCGGGTGCCGAAGGATGCGAGGGCGGCGTCGAGCACCCTCTCTCGCGTTCCCACGCAACCGATGCTACGCGCCGCATGACACGTCTCTCTACCAAATGGTAGACAGGACCGGATGAGCCGGGAGACTCGTTGATCCAGGAGGCCCTCGCGGGCAAGCGCATCGCCGTCACCGGGACCACGGGCTTCCTCGGGACCGCCCTGCTGGAACGGCTGCTGCGCATGATCCCTGATGCCCAGGTCGTGCTGCTGCTCCGGGCCGGGCGACGGTCGACGGTCCAGCAACGGGCCGCCCGCGAGATCTTCCGCAACGACGCGTTCGACCGGCTGCGCGCCGAGCTCGGCCCGGGCTTCGACGACATGATCGCCCGACGGGTGACCGTGATCGCAGGCGACGTCGGCCGGGACGGGCTCGGCCTCGACGACGACGGACGCGCCGCGCTCGCCGCCTGCGACATCCTGATGCACTCGGCGGCGTCGGTTGCCTTCGACTCACCCCTCGACGGCGCCGTCGAGGTGAACCTGCTCGGGCCGACCCGCGTGGCGCGGGCGCTCCAGGAGCTGCAGTCGCCCGGATCGTTCGCGCATCTGGTGTCGGTCTCGACCTGTTACGTCGCCGGCAACCGCCGCGGCGCAGCCCCCGAGCAGTTGCTGAGTGACAGCCCGTTCTTCCTCGACATCGACTGGCGGGCTGAGGTCGATGCTGCCCGCCGGACCCGCGCGGACGCCGAAGCGGAGAGCCGCACGCCCGAGATGCTGGCGGGCTTCCGTAAGCAGGCGAGGCGCGAGCTGGGCGCGGCAGGCGTGCCGTTGCTGGCGGCGAAGACCGAGCAGCGCCGCACGCAGTGGGTCAAGGAACGGATGGTCGCCGCTGGACGAGGACGCGCCTCATCGCTCGGCTGGCCCGACGCGTACGCGTACACGAAGGCACTCGGCGAGCGCGCGCTGGCCGACGAGCGTGGCGACGTGCCGGTGTCGATCGTGCGGCCGTCGATCATCGAGTCGGCGTTGGCCGAGCCGAAGCCCGGCTGGATCCGCGGCTTCCGCATGGCCGAGCCCGTGATCATCTCCTACGCGCGGGGACTGCTCAGCCAGTTCCCCGGAGTGCCGGAAGGCATTGTCGACGTGATTCCGGTCGACCTCGTGGTCGACCTCGTACTCGCCGTCGCGGCCCGTGGGCCGGCGCCGGACGGCACCGTCGACGTGACGCAGGTTGCGTCGGGTTCGGCCAACCCGCTGCGCTACAAGCGCCTCGTCGATACCACGTCGGCATGGTTCCGCGAGCATCCGCTGTACGACACGAAGGGCCAGCCCATCGTCGTCGCCGAGTGGTCGTTCCCGGGCCGCGGTCGCGTGCAGGGACAGCTGACCCGCGCCAAGCGGACGCTCGAACGGGCGGAAGCGGTGCTGCAATCGTTGCCGTTACGCGGCGCTCAAGCGGAGCTGAGTGCGCGCCTCGAAGAGCGCCGTGACGAAGCCGAGCGGGCGCTCTCCTATGTCGAGCTCTACGGCGCGTATGCCGAGTGCGAGGCGGTGTACGGCGTCGACCGGCTCCTCGCACTGTGGGAGACGCTCGACGAGCGCGATCGTGAGATCTTCTGCTTCGACCCGCGGGTCATCGAGTGGGACAGCTACATCACCGACACGCACCTGCCATCGGTCGTCAAGAGCGCCCGCGTCCGCACCACGCCAGGGAAGAGCACCGCGGAGAACCGATTCGACCGGCTCCGCCGTCAGGTGCTCGCGCCGGAGCGGCAGCTCGCCGCGTTCGATCTCGAGAACACGCTCATCGCATCAAACGTCGTTGCGTCCTATGCATGGCTCGCCACTCGACGGCTCCCGAACGACGACCGCTTGCGGTTCGTCGTTCGCACGCTTGCGGAGGCGCCGCGCCTGCTCGCGATGGATCGGCGCGATCGCGGTGACTTCCTGCGGTACTTCTACCGGCGGTACGAGGACGCGCCAATCGATCAGCTCGATCGCGACTCGGTCGAGATGTTCAGCGACCTCATCCTGACGAAGTCGTTCCCGGCCGCCATCCGTCGCGTGCGCGAGCACCGCACCCTCGGTCATCGCACGTTGCTGATCACCGGCGCACTCGACTTCGTGGTGAAACCGTTGCGCCCGCTGTTCGACGACATCGTGTGTGCCTCGCTCGCCCACACCGCTCCCGAGAATGGGTCGCGGTACGCCGGCGAGCTGACCGACGTGCCGCCCACCGGCGAGTCACGGGCGCAGCTCCTGTTCGACTACGCCGCCAGCGAGAACCTGTCGCTCGCGGAGTCCGTTGCGTACGCGGACTCGGCATCCGACCTCCCGATGCTCGAAGCGGTCGGCTTTCCGGTCGCGGTGAACCCCGAGACGAGGCTCGCGGCGATCGCGCGCAAGCGCGGCTGGCTCGTCGAGCAGTTCAGCAAGGCTCCCGGCGGACCCCGCAAGCTGTTGCCGATCGCTCCCCCGCGGGTGTTGGCTCGATGAAGGCGCTGCTGTTCGAACGCAAGGTGGCGAAGTACGCCGCTGCGGCGGTCGCCGGACGCTTCGTTCCCGGTAAGGGAGCTGCGGTCGGCCCGATCTCGTTGCAGGATATCGACCAGCCGGAGTTGCCCGCGTCCGGCTGGGTCCGGGTTCGCCCGCGGCTCTCGGGCATCTGCGGCAGCGACCTCGCCACGATCGACGGCCACTCGTCCCGCTACTTCGAACCGATCGTGTCGTTCCCGTTCGTGCCCGGCCACGAGGTCGTGGGCGACCTCGACGACGGCACGCGCGTCGTCCTCGTCCCCATCCTGACGTGCGTCCCTCGAGGAATCGATCCGCCCTGCGCCCAGTGCACGGGCGGTCAGCCCAACGGCTGTGAGCGCGTCGCGTTCGGACACATCGAACCAGGACTGCAGACGGGGTTCTGTGAGTCAACGGGCGGAGGCTGGTCGACGGCTTTCGCCGCGCACGAGTCCCAGCTCATCAAGGCTCCAGACGACCTCAGTGACGAGGCTGCGGTGATGGTCGAGCCGGCCGCCTGCGCGATCCATGCGGCCGGGCTGGCGAAGAACGGCCGGTCCATCGTGGTGCTCGGAGCGGGCACGATCGGCCAGCTCACCATCGCCGCCCTTCGCCACCTCGGATACGAGGGGTCGTTGACCGCGACCGCGCGCCACCCGCATCAGCGCGACCTCGCGCTTCAACTCGGCGCCGACAGGGTTGCAGCACCCACGGAGCTCTCCCGCGTGGTGCGGGCGCAAGAACACGCGATGGTCGTAGGCGACCAGCTGACGGCCGGCGTTAGCGACGTGCTCGACTGCATCGGTTCGGCCGAATCGATCGAACAAGGTCTCCGCGTTCTCGAACCGGGCGGACATCACAGACTCGTCGGGATGCCCGGTGTCACCTCGCTCGACCTGACTCCCGTGTGGCATCGAGAGCTCCACATCGGTGGCAGCTACGCCTACACGCCGACCGACTTCGCGGCGGCCGTTGAGCTCGTCCGGACCGCCGACCTCGGCCGGCTCGTCACCGCGACGTATCCGCTGGCTCGCTACCGGGAGGCGATCGATCACGCGGCCAACGCCGGCACCCGTGGTGCCGTCAAGATCGCATTCGATCTGCGCAACGAGAAGGAACGGAACCGCTGATGCCTCGTCCCGGGTTCGTGCTCGACGTCGATCGCTCGACGCCGCCGATTCTCTTCTGGGCGGGCGAGGGCTTCCGCCTCGAACGGCTGCCCGCCGAACGGTCCCGCGTCATCTACCCACCCGAGCCACTCGATCCATTGCCGCATCCCGAGGCGGCGATCCGGCATGCGCTCCTGAACCCGCTCGGCGACTCGAAGCCGTTGCCCGAGTTGCTGTTCCCCGGCATGCGGCTCACGATCGCCTTCGACGACATCTCGCTGCCGCTACCCCCCATGCAGCGACCGGACGTCCGCCAGCGCGTGATCGAAGCCGTGCTCGACATGGCCGCCGAGGCGGGCGTCGACGATGTCCATCTCATCGCCGCCCTTGCCCTGCATCGCCGGATGACGGAACCCGAGCTGCGCCACGCCGTCGGCGACCGCGTCTACGACGCGTTCGCGCCCACCGGTCACCTCTACAACATGGACGCCGAGGACACCGACAACATGGCGTACCTCGGCAGCACCGAGCAGGGCGAGGAGGTCGAGATCGTCCGGCGGGCGGCCGAGTCGGACCTGCTCGTGTACGTGAACATCAACCTCGTCGCGATGGACGGCGGCTGGAAGTCGACCGCAACCGGCCTCGCGTCGTACCGGTCGTTGCGCCACCACCACAACGTCCGGACCTTGCAGCACTCGCGCTCGCTGATGGACCGTCACAAGAGCGCGCTGCACACGAGCAACTGGCGGATGGGCAAGGTCATCACCGACGCCGGGGTGAAGATCTTCCAGATCGAGACCACGCTCAACACCGACACCTTCCCGCCTCCGTTCGACTTCCTGATGAAACGGGAGTGGGAGTGGTCGGCAAAGGACCGCGCCCTGTTCCTCGGGTCGAGCAAGAGTCTCGCTCGAGCCCCGAGCCGGCTTGCCCGGCAGATCTTCCACTCGATCAAGGCCCCGCACGCGATGGCGAGCGTGCAGGCCGGCGAAGTCGACGCAGTGCACGAGGAGACGATCCGCAACGTGCACCGCCAGCAGCTCGTGGAAGTCGAGGGTCAGACCGACGTGCTCACGATGGGGCTGCCCTACATCTGCCCCTACAACGTCAACTCGATCATGAACCCGATCCTCGTGATGTGCCTCGGGCTCGGCTACTTCTTCAACCTGTACCGCAACAAGCCGTTGGTGCGCGAGGGCGGCGTGCTCATCATGAGCCATCCGACGCCGTGGGAATTCCACCCCGTGCATCACCCAAGCTACATCGACTTCTTCGAGCAGGTTCTCGCTGAGACAACCGATCCCTTGAGGATCGAGGCGGAGTTCGAGAAGTCGTACGCGGAAGACGAGTGGTACCGCCATCTGTACCGCACGAGCTACGCCTACCACGGCGTGCACCCGTTCTACATGTGGTACTGGGGCGCGCACGCGCTGCAACACCTCGGCCGCGTGATCATCGTCGGCGGCGAACCGCGGGCGGTGCGCCGACTCGGCTTCATGGCCGCGTCGACGATGAACGACGCCCTCGAGATGGCGAGCGACGTCGTCGGGCACTCACCGACGATCACCCACCTCCACGCGCCCCCACTGCTGCTGGCCGACGTGCAATGAACCTCAAGCTGCGCAAGCCCCCGTTTCCTTTTTCGGCCGCGCCGACGCCCGCGACCGTCGAGCCGCTCTCGGGGAAGAAGCACACCGGCATCGACTACGAGACGGAATGGGCCCGGTCGTTCCCTGCGCGTCTCGCACGGCTCGCGGTCCTCGAAGGTGTTCTCCGACCGACGATGAAAGTGATCGCCAGCCCCGACTGCCGAGGCCTCGACCGACTGCACGATCTCGCCGGGAAGCGCAGGTCGAACGAGCCGCCGCAGCCGGTGATCTTCGCGGCCAACCACCACAGCCACGTCGACACGCCGTTGCTCCTGAGCTCGATCCCCGAGCCATGGCGCCACAGGATGTTCGTCGGAGCCGCCGCTGACTACTTCTTCAAGACACGTGTAACGTCGACGGCCTCCGCCCTCGCGCTCAATGCCATCCCGATCGAGCGCACGCGCGTGTCCCGGCGATCGGCCGACGACGCGGCCGACCTCATCGACGACGGCTGGAGCATGCTGATCTACCCAGAGGGCGGGCGCTCGCCCGATGGCTGGGGCCAGCCGTTTCGCGGCGGTGCCGCCTACCTCGCGTTGCGGTGCAACGTTCCTGTCGTTCCCGTGCACCTCGAGGGCACGGGCCGCATCATGCGCAAGGGCAGCAAGCGGCTCACACGATCGGCGACACGCATCACATTCGGCCCACCCTTGTGGCCCGACCGCGACGCGGGTGACGACTCCCGCCGCATGGCCGTCCGCATCGAGCGCGCCGTCGCCGCGCTCGCCGACGAGGCTTCCACGGACTGGTACACGGCCCGGCTTCGCGCCCACCGCGACGCGACGCCAGCGTTGTCCGGGCCGGACCCGCCGTCGCCGTGGCGGCGCGCGTGGGCGCTCGGCGACCGCGGACCAAAGCGCCGGCGCGCGTCCAAACGGCGGTGGCCGGATCTGGGTTGACCGCTCCCGAAGGGGAGGTCACGTCGAAGGAAGCGTGAAGCAGAGCCGCGTGCCGCCGTCCGCGCCGTCCTCTACCCAAATCCGCCCGCCGTGCGCGTGCACGACGCGGTGACAGATCGCGAGCCCGATCCCCGAGCCTGGCAGGTTGTTCGCTGGCTGCAGCCGGGAGAACATCGTGAAGATCGATTCCCGGTGCTCTGGCGCGATGCCGATCCCGTTGTCACACACCGACACCAGCCACTGATCACTCCGGCGCTCCGACCCGATCTCGACGACGAGACCGGTGTCGGGTCGACGGAACTTCACGGCGTTGCTCAGGAGGTTCTCGAGCAGTTGCCGGAGCATGGTGCCGTCGCCTCGAACGGCTGGCAACGGACCGACACGCACCTCGCTGCCCGCGGTGCTGATGGCGCTGTCCCAGTCCATCATCAGCTGCGAGACCACCACGCCGAGGTCGACCAACTCGCGGTCCTGTTTCGGCCGGCCAATGCGTGAGTAGGTGAGCAGGTCGTCGATCAGTTGCTCCATGCGCCCGGCGCCCCGGAGCGCCGCCTCGACATAGCGGCGGGCATCGTCGTCGAGCTGATCGGCCTTCGTGCGCTGCAGCAGCTGGAGGAAGCCGTTGATGACGAGCAACGGCGATTTCAGGTCGTGCGACGCGACGTACGCGAACTCCTCCAGCTCGCGATTCGAGCGCGCCAGCTCGGCGTTGACCTCCTCCAAGCTTCCACGTTCGTCGGTGACGCTCATCGCGCGCTTCACCCGCCTGAGGTTGCTATCGCCCGAAATGAACCGCCCGAAGGAATGTACACACGGTGCGGACGTCGACGACATGGCTCGACTGGGTCATTTGCCATCGCCCGATATGACTAGTTGATCGTCACTCCACGAGGCGGAGACCGTTCGGAGCGATCGATCGTTCGACGTGAGCCAGGTCGACGACGAACTCCGTGCGGTGCGCGGGAAACACGTGCTCGCTCATCAACACCGCCCGACCGTTGACGTCGTCGGTGACCCGGGTGCACAGCAGCACCGGCGACCCGGCCGCCACTCCGAGGAGCTCCGCGTCCGAGTTCGTCGCGCCGGCCGCGGCGATCGTCTGCGTCGCACCTCCGAGGTCGACATCCAGCAGCTCGTAGAACGACGACCTCTCCACGTCGTCCAGCGAGAGCCGGCGGCCGACGGTCTCCGCGCACCAGACCGTCACCCGGGCGAACGGCTCGTCGTCGGCGAGGTTGAGCCGTCGCACCTCGAGGACTCGGCGCGCGTCCAGCACGCGCCGCACTCGCGCCGGTGCGTTGACGAACCCGAAGTCGAGGATCTTGCGGGTCGACGCGATGCCCGCTTCCACGAGTTGCGCCTCGATGGTGCCGAGCCGGCCGAGCGTCTGACGCAACGGGTCGAACGCCGGCTGCCAGCCGATGCCCCGCCGGGAGATGACGAGGCCCTCGTCCCGCAGCAGCTCGAGCGCCTTGCGGACGGTCACGCGGCTTGCCGCGTAGGCTGCGCTCAGTTCGGCCTCGCTCGGGAGGAGGCGTCCGGCATCGCCAGTGGTTCGGTACTCCCCCGCCGCCAGTTGGCGGCGAAGCTCGTCCGCGATTTCCCGGTAGCGGGCCGTCCTCACTTGTACTAGACTTGTCTACTACAAGCTGAAAAGCAAGGAGCCAGCCATGTCAGCGTCCGGACCCGTGAGCGCAGGCACACCGCTTCCGTTGGTCGAGCAGGTCTACGACCGACTGAACGACCGGGTGGCGCTCGGCCGATCGCGCCTCGGGCGCCCGTTGACGCTGACGGAGAAGATCCTCGTCAACCACCTGCGCGACGCCCACAGCCAGCAACTCGAGCGCGGGCGGAGCTACGCCGACTTCGAGCCCGACCGGGTCGCGATGCAAGACGCCACTGCGCAGATGGCACTGCTCCAGTTCATGACCGCCGGCCTGCCGCAAGTGGCAGTGCCGACGACCGTGCACTGCGATCACCTGATCCAGGCCAAGGTCGAGGCCAACATCGATCTGAAGTTCGCGCTCGACATGAACTCCGAGGTGTACGACTTCCTGCGGTCGGTGTCGGCCAAGTACGGCATCGGCTTCTGGAAGCCGGGCTCCGGGATCATCCACCAGGTCGTGCTCGAGAACTACGCCTTCCCCGGCGGGATGATGGTCGGCACCGACAGCCACACGCCGAACGCCGGTGGGCTCGGCATGGTGGCCATAGGCGTCGGTGGTGCGGACGCCGTCGACGTGATGACGGGGTTCCCGTTCAACGTGCGGTGGCCGAAGCTCATCGGCGTCCACCTCACCGGCGAGCTGTCCGGCTGGAGTGCACCCAAGGACGTGATCCTCAGGGTCGCCGAGATCCTCACCGTCAGCGGGGGAACCGGCGCCATCATCGAGTACTTCGGACCGGGAGCCGACACGATCACGGCCACGGGGAAGGGCACGATCTGCAACATGGGCGCCGAGATCGGCGCGACCACGTCGCTGTTCCAATACGACACGAACATGGCCGCGTACCTCAAGGCAACCGGCCGCGAAGCGATCGCGGACGCCGCCAACGCGGTCGCGAACCACCTGCGCGCCGACCCTGAGATCGAGCTCGACCCCGAGACGTTCTTCGACCAGGTCATCGAGATCGACCTCACCGCGTTGCAGCCGCTGATCAACGGGCCCGACACCCCTGACCTCGCCCACGCCATCTCCGAGGTCGGCGCATGGGCGAAGGCCAACGACGTGCCGACGGAGATCTCGTCGGCGCTGGTGGGTTCGTGCACGAACTCGTCATACGAGGACATCACCCGCGCCGCGTCGATCGCCCGCCAGGCGTCGGCCAAGGGGCTTCGGGCGAAGGTCCAGCTGCTGATCACGCCCGGTTCCGAGCAGGTGCGGGCCACGATCCAGCGCGACGGGTTGCTCGACGATCTCGAAGCGATCGGCGGAACGGTGCTTGCGAATGCGTGCGGGCCGTGCATCGGCCAGTGGGAACGTACCGACCTCGATCCGTCGAAGGTCAACACGATCGTCAACAGCTACAACCGCAACTTCCCCAAGCGCAACGACGGCAATGCCAACACCAAGGCGTTCGTCACGTCACCCGACATGGTGATCGCGTATGCACTCGCGGGAACCCTCGAGTTCAACCCCTTGACCGATGACATCGACGGCGTGCGCCTCGATCCGCCGGTGGGCGAAGACCTTCCGTCGCGTGGGTTCGATCCCGGCGAGTCCGGCTTCCAGGCTCCCCCGGCGGAAGGTGCGTCGATCGACGTCGCGGTCGCGCCGACGTCCGAGCGGCTGCAGGTGCTCGAGCCGTTCCCGGCCTGGGACGGCGAGGACTACCTCGACCTGCCGGTGCTGATGAAGGCGAAGGGCAAGTGCACGACCGACCACATCTCGGCGGCCGGTCCGTGGCTGCGCTACCGCGGCCATCTCGAGAACATCTCCGGGAACCTCTTCCTCGGGGTCGTGAACGCGTTCACTGGTGCGACGGGCGAGGGAAAGGACCCGCTCGACGGCAGCACGCGCCCGTTCCCCGACATCGCCAAGCACCTCGCCGAAAGCGACGTGCGCTGGTGCGCCATCGGCGACGAGAACTACGGCGAGGGCTCCTCCCGCGAGCACGCGGCGATGCAGCCCCGTTACCGCAACGGCGTCGTGATCTTCGCTCGCAGCTTCGCCCGCATCCACGAGACGAACGCGAAGAAGCAGGGGCTCCTCCCGCTGACGTTCGCCGATCGGTCGACGTATGACGAGATCGGCGAGGACGATCGCATCTCCGTGCTCGGGTTGAAGTCACTCGCTCCCGACACCCCGGTGCAGTGCCGGATCACGAAGCCCGACGGTTCCACCATCGACTTCGAGTGCGTGCACACGTTCAGCCCCGAACAGATCGAGTGGTTCCACGCCGGGAGCGCGCTCAACATCATCCGGGCGAAGCAGACCGGATGACGGTCTCGTCGACCGACGACCTCTTCGAGCTTCTCGCCCAGTGCGGCGGGTTCTTCGACTCCCTGGGCGCCGACGGTGATCCGCTGCCGGTGCTCGACCACCAGTTGCAGTGCGCCGCGCTGCTCGCCGACGAGCGCCCGGATGACCTCGAGCTGCAGGTCGCCGGGCTCGTGCATGACATCGGCCACCGGATCGCTCCCGGTCAGTCGGAAGCCCACGGCGTCATCGCCGGCGATGCCGTGCGCGCGTTGCTCGGAGAGCGCGTGGCCGCGCTGGTCGAGCTCCATGTGCCTGCGAAGCGCTACCTCGTCACCGTCGATCCGGCGTACCGGGGGACGTTGAGCGACGGTTCGACGGTCAGCCTGGCCCGGCAGGGCGGCGACCTGACCGCCGACGAACGCGCGGCGCTCGACGCGAACCCGCATCTGGGTGACGCGCTGACGCTGCGCCGGTGCGACGAGCGCGCCAAGGTGGTCGGGCTGAAGGTCGACGGGCTGGAACGGTGGCGCCCGATCGTTGAGCAACTGACGTGACGCGCGTCGATCCGCCGTTCACCGGTCTCAACGAGCGCGACATGTTGCGCTCGTGGCTCGAGTACCACCGCGAGACGCTGCTCATGAAGTGCGATGGGCTCACGCCGGAACAGCTCACTGAGCGGTCGGTACCGCCGTCGTCGATGTCCCTCCTCGGGCTCGTCCGCCACATGACCGAGGTCGAGCGCAACTGGTTCCTGCGCATCTTCGCCGGCGAGACCGCGCCGCCGCTCTACTACAGCGACGACGATCCGGACGGCGACTTCGACAACGTCGACCCGTCCAAGTTCGACGACGAGATGGCGATGTTCTACGAGACGCTCGAACGGTGCCGCGAGGCAGAGTCCGTCGCGAAGTCGCTCGACGAGAACGGCGCCGTCGAACGCAGCGGCGGCCGCGGCCCGGTGTCGCTGCGCTGGATCATGATCCACATGATCGAGGAGTACGCCCGCCACAACGGCCACGCCGACCTGCTCCGCGAGCGCATCGACGGCACCACGGGCGACTGACGAGCGTTTCTGCGGTAACGAGTCCCGCCCGAGGGCACGAACTACCGCGCAAATGATCAGTCGGAGCCGGGGCGGCGACCCTTCTCGTCGGTGGCCTCCTCGTCCGTCGGGAGCTTGCCGGACGGGTAGGTGCGGGCGAGCTCTTCCGGCGTCGGCGTGTGCTTCTCGCGGGCTTCGGGCGGCAGGAGCTCGACGATCTTCGACATGATCAGCGTCGTGTTCTCATCGAGGTCGTCGCCGGAGACCTCGAACGGCTCCCCCACGCGCACGGTCACCCGCGGCGGGTTCGTGACGTTCAGCACGTTCGGGAGCTTGCTGCTGCGAGGCCACACGCGCTCGGTGCCCCACAGGCCAACGGGCACGATCTTCACGCCGGTCATCTGCGCGAGCCGGGCGGCGCCCCACCGGCCCTTCAGCTCCGGCTCGAAGAACGCTTCGCCGCGCGGGATCGTGCCCTGCGGCATCAGCGCCACGAGTTGACCGCCGCGCAACGCGTCGGCCGCGGCCATCAGGGGCTCGTCGGATCCGGTGCCGCGATCGACGCGGATGCCGCCGAACGCCTTCGCCAGCGTTCCGACAACGGGCGTATCGAACACTTCCTTCTTACCGAGGAAGCGAACGGGCCGGCCACGCTGCGCGAGCGCGAGCCCCATCGCCATCGGGTCGAAGTAGCTGCGGTGGTTGCCGACGATGATCGCGCCGCCGGTCTCGGGGATGTTCTCGGTGCCGCTGATGTCGAAACGGGCGTACGGGAGGAGCAGCGGACTCGACGCTGCCATGATCACCTGCTGCGGCTCGACGCCCAGCACCTTCGGAATGCCGCTCGGGACGTCCAGGTGCAGCACGGGCCACCGCTGGAGTGTCGCCCGCACCATCAGGCGCGGGTCGGGGTTGACGGCATGGGGATGGCCGACAGCTGCGAGCAGCGGCGCGTCGTACCAGCTGTCGGAGTAGGCGTACGAGTCGCTCATCGAGACGTCGTGCTCAGCCGCCCACTCCTGGACGGCGCGCAGCTTGCCCTTGCCCCATACGAACTCGCCGTTGATAGTGCCGTCGTACTTTCCGTCGGCCTCCCCGTAGCGCGTCGCGATGACGTCGTCGAGGCCGAGCGCGTCTGCGAGCGGCTTGATCAGGTCGTACGGAGTCGTCGTCGCGAGCACGACGCGCCGTCCGGCGGCGTGGTGCTCCTCGATCAGCGGCCCGGCGAACGGCTGCACCGCGGTCGCGAGGGTTTCCGCCGCGATCCGGCCGGCCTCCTGCGCTGTCTCCCGGGCCCAGCCCCGCGCGAACCGGGCGGCTTGACGGGCGAGCTGCATCGTCGGGCGGCTCTCACCGACGAGGTCGAAGATCCGGTACACCAGCGCCTCACCCGGGATGTTGCGGTCGCTCATCAAGCCGACCTGCTTCAGCGCGTCGCTGATGACCGGGCCGCTCGCGCCTCGCAACAAGGTGCGATCAAGGTCGAAAAACGCAGCTTCCCTACCCATCGATGGAACGCTACTTCCCGGGCCGCGTGCGCCGACATGCCCGCGAGTCGAACG
>Ga0299913_10003132_pt1 | contig 13412 bp, 11 predicted proteins | sample RVTome_9_FD_201360 | JGI IMG/M metagenome (GOLD analysis project Ga0299913, IMG submission 201360) | Soil microbial communities from uranium-contaminated site in the Upper Colorado River Basin, Wyoming, United States - RVT155D38 (version 2) ... | reverse complement strand
ATCCGAGAACAGTTCGAATCCGAATGGCGCTACACGGTCACCGACCAGGACGGTGCGGTGGTGTCCAACGGGACCACCCGACGTCGTCCCACTGCCGCTCAGAGACGCCAGGTCCAATCAGAGGCTCTCACCTGTGTGTGGCCCACCTGTCGTGCCGACTCGATGCATTGCGACCTCGACCACAACCAGCCGTGGGTCGAACACGGGCCGACCGAACCCGAGAATCTCGCCCCCCTTTGCCGACATCACCACGTGATCCGACACAACGGGTGGACCATCACCCAGATCCAATCCGGCGCCTACCGGCTCACCAGCCCCCTCGGCCACACTTACACCAGCCAACCCCGCGCCCCATGATTCAGACATGACCGAGACCGATCATTCATTGAACCAAGACGGGTCACAAGAGGAGAGACAGTGTCCTTCCAGCTGAGCATGGTCGGCTTGATCGTCCACGACATGAGCGCCGCCCTCGTGTTCTATCGAAGACTCGGCCTCGACATACCGGCGGGAGCAGAGGAGGAGCCGTTCGTCCAGCTGCAGATGGAGAGCGGAGTGACCATCTTCTGGGACACCTTCTTCGCCAGACGCCACCATCCCGACATGGACCCGCCGAAGGGAGGCTCCCGGGTCATGCTCGAGTTCTTCCTCGAGGACGAGACGGCGGTAGACGCCAAATACGAGGAGCTTCTCGGCTACGGCTACCCGGGCCCGATGGCACCCGAGCAGACGGTGGGGCCCTACGCGGCGATGGTCGAGGATCCCGACGGCAATATCGTTCTCCTCACCGCCGGCTGACCCATCCGCCGGCTATCCCACCTTCATCAGCACCTTGAGTGAGGAGGGGTCGTGGACCAGCTCGAAGGCCTTTTCCGCCTCGTCCAACGAGAGCTCGTGGGTGACGATGGGCTCGAGGCTGAGCGAGCCTGAGCCGGCCAGGTTCACTCCGTCGGCGTAGTCGCCGATGACCGCCGCTCGAGGGTTGTGCAGGGTCAGCTCCTTGTGATAGAGCTGGTAGTAGGGAAGACCCTGGTTCCCCCCGGTCAGGGTGCCGTAAACCAGCACCTCGCCTCCCGTGGCGGCCAGGTCGATGGCCTGAGCGAGCGTTGCTTCGGTGCCCACCGCCTCAACCACCAGGTCCGGGCCTCGCCCCTCGGTGACCTCGCCCAGCACAGCCGGAGCCTCGTCTGGCGGTGCCACGAAGTGTGCCCCTGACTCGGTGGCAAGGTCCCGCTTCCACTCGGACCGGGTGATCCCGACCACGGTCATCCCGCGGAGACGGAGCAGTTGGGCGATGAGCTGTCCGGCCACCCCGAGCCCGACCACCGCGGCCACCTGGCCGGGGAAGGCCCCGACCGTCTTCACCGCGTGGACACATGTGCCCAGGACCTGGAGCACGCCCGAGGCCTTGTCCGAGATGTTCGGGGGCACCGCGACCAGGCGATTGAACGGGACCACGGTGTACTCGGTGAACACCCCGTCCATGTCCCGACCCAACAGCCCGCCGTTGACGCAGATGTTGAAGCGGCCCGAGTGACAGAGATGGCACCAGCCACAGGCGACACCCGGATCCACCAGCACCCGGGTCCGCGCCCCGAACGGGGAACCGTCGGGCGCCGAGACCACCTCTCCGACCATCTCGTGCCCCATGATCCGGGGATATTCCACCGGGATCTTCCCGGCCAGGATCTTGGTGTCGGTGCCGCAGATCCCCACCTGACCGACCCTGACCAGCACCGAGCCGCCCGGGTCGGGCGCGGGGACTTCGGCGAGCTCGATACTGCCCGGGGCAACGACGCGGACTGCTTTCACGGTTCTCCTCGACGGGACCGGCCAATGGTAGGAGAGGGATAGGCGGCCCCGACAAAGCTCATTGTGACCGTTGGGCGCCGGATCGAGTTTGTAGTCTCTCCGTGATGGACGAGACCCCCGAGCTTCGCATCTCCCCGCCGGAGGAGGGTTTCGCTGCCACCAGGCAGACTGCCCACGAGTTCGTGCGGAGCGTTCTCCGCCGCGCCATCCTCAACGGCGAGCTGGCCAGCGGGAGCCGTCTCGTCCAAGCCGAGCTGGCAGCCATGCTCGACGTGAGCACTACCCCGGTGCGCGAGGCGCTGCGGGACCTGGCCACCGAGGGGCTGGTCCAGTTCGACCCCCATCGCGGTGCCATCGTCTCCGAGCTCAGCTCCGCCGATGTCCACGACATCTACGAGATTCGGCGGGTGCTGGAGCCGCTGGCGATGCGACAGGCCGTGCCCAATGTGAGCGACACACTGCTCGCCCGGCTGCGACGGCTCCACCAGGGGATGCTCGACGAGCCTCACTCGGTGGACTGGGTCGACCGCAACCGTGTCTTCCACATGGCGGTCTACGAGACTGCGGCCTCGCCTCGCCTGGCCGCCATCATCCGAAACCTCCAGGACGCCTCGGTGATGTACATCGGAGCTTCGCTCAAGCACAAGCCCGGGCTGCGTGAGGAGGCCAATCACGGTCACGCCGAGATTCTCGAGGCTCTGGAGAATCGAGACGTGGAGGCCGCGGTCAAGGCGCTCGACGAGCATCTCCGCACCTCGATCGACGCCTTCGACACCGCCGAAGAGAGCTGAGCACGGCTCACACCCCCTCCGAAGGTTGGAGCAGTTCGCCGGGTGCCTCTCGATCGGAGAGCAGATTGAGGGCGACGCCGAGGATCACCAGCATCAAGCCGAGGGCCAACGTCGTGGTCACGTCCTCGCCGAGCAGGATGGCCGACGAGGCCACGCCGACCACGGGCACGGCCATCAGGGTGAGGTTGGTCGATACCGCCGCCAGGTTGCGCAGGATCACGATCTGGGCCAGGAAGGCGACGCCGGTGGCCAGCACCCCCTGGTAGAGGACCACCCAGACCAGCTGCGGGGTCCAGTCGATGACCGGGAGACCGTCGACGACCAGTCCCAGCGCAATCATGATGACCGCGGCGCCGACCAGCTGCCACGGGGCGGCCCCGAGCGGGGTCATGGTCCAGCGATGACCCCGGATGTGGACCGCGGTGGCCGCGTTGACGATTGCGGCCAGGATGAGGAGGCCGTGCCCGATGGCCACATCGGATTGGGCCCAGTCGAAGCTCCACGGCTCGAAGAGCACGACCACTCCGGTGATCCCCAAGGCGAGCCCGATCCACCGGCGCCCGGTCATGCGCTCGCCGAGGAACAGCGCCGCGATCGGGACCGTCCACAGCGAGGTGGTCCACACCACCACCGACGACCGCCCCGCCGGCACCAGCTGGAGACCGGTGAAGACGAGGAGGAACACGGTGGTGAGGCGGAACACCGCCATCGAGACGATGATGGGAAGGTCGCGCCGCGGCGGCACCGCCATGTTCCCGCTGACCAGGGCCATGGTCACTACGACCAGCGCTGCCCCACTCACCCTGAACACACCCATCCAGATCGGGGTGATCGACTTGATCCCGGTGGCCATCACCGGCCAGTTGAGACCGAGCACGAGGACCACCGTCGCCAGCAGGACATAGATGGCGGGGCGGGTGAGACGCCGGTCCTCTGCCATCCCGCCGTCGTCGAGCCAGATCAGGTTCTTGATCCGTCCGTTCATGTGGCGCCGCCCCCCTTGGGCGGCGTTATCGTGCCCCCACCTTTCCCCCGACGAATGCGGTCATCATGAAAACAGTCGACATCCACTGTCATCTCGCCACGCCCGCCAGCCGTCCGCCCGTGGACGCCTACCGAACCCCGGAGGGCGAGCCCTACGACCTCTACATGGGCCAGGACTCGAAGGACCACAACAAAGTGATGTACCCGAGCATCAGCGCCCAGCTCACCGATCCGGCGGCGCGTATCGAGCACATGGACCGGATGGGGGTCGATGTGCAGGGTCTGGCCACGTTCGTCTCCGAGTACAACTATTGGGCGCCCGGAGGGGCGGGGGCGGAGTCGGCGAGGATCCAGAACGACAACCTGGCCGCGGTGGTGGCGGACAACCCGGCTCGCTTCGTGGCGATGGGTGCGACCGTCCCGCTCCAGGACATCGACCTGGCCATCGCCGAGATGGATCGGGCGGTCGACGATCTCGGGATCAAGGGTCTCCAGATCGGAGGGACCATCGACGGGCGCAACCTCGACGAGCCGGGGTTCCGACCGTTCTGGGCGGCGGTGGAGGCAAAGGGCATCCCGGTCATCCTCCACCCGAGCGGCTATCCGGAGGGTCAGCGCTTCGGTAGCTACTTCCTCACCAACTGCATCGGCAACCCGTTGGAGACCATGGTCGCCGCCACCCGGATGATCTTCAGCGGGCTGTTCGAGGAGCATCCCGGGATCAAGCTGATCCTGCTCCACGGCGGCGGCTACCTGCCGTTCTATTGCTCCCGGGCCGACCACACCTGGGAGGTTCGCCCCGAGACACGGGTGTCGATACCCGACCATCCGCCCAGCACCTACATGAGGCGGCTCTTCTACGACACGATGGTGTTCCAGCCGCTCTACCTGCGCCACCTGATCGAAATCGTGGGATCCGACCGGGTGATGCTGGGAACCGACTTCCCCTTCGACATGGGCGAGACCGACCCGGTCGGGCTGATCAGGTCCACCGAGGGGATCACCGACGCCGAGCGCGAGGCGATTTGCGGCGGCACCGCGGCCCGCGTGTTCTCGCTCGACTGAGCCGTGTCTCATGAGCCGGTGCCGGTCGGTTGCGGCCGATCGGGGTCATAGCTGTAGTTGCGGAACTGGGGAGCCCAGCGTCCGATGGCGAGGGCGCCGACGACACAGGCGAGGCCCCCTGACACCACCGAGAAGCGGACCGAGGTCAGCGCAGCCACGACCCCCGCTTCGACGTCGCCCAACCTCGGTCCGCCGGCGACCACCGCGGTGTGCATCGACGACATCCGTCCCCGCAGCTCGTCGGGTGCGCTCAGCTGCAAGATGGTCCCCCGGAAGATGGCGGAGATGACGTCCGCCCCTCCGGCCAGACCCAGCATCACCAGTGCGAGGGGCAGAGAAGTGGTCAGCCCGAAGATCGCCATCGCCAGCCCCCAGCCGATGACAGCGATGATCGTGGCCCGTCCCTGCCGCCGCACCGACCCCACCCAACCCGAGGTGACGGCTCCGACGAGGGCGCCGAGACCGGGAGCGGCGTAGAGCAGGCCGACGGTGAAGGCGTCGCCGCCGAAGAGCTCGGTTCCGATGGCGGGGAACAGGGCCGTCGGCATCCCGAAGACCATGGCATTGAGGTCGATGAGCAGGGTGGCCTGGATGACGCGCCGATCTCTGAGGAACCTGAAGCCCTCTGCGATCGACGAAAGCTCGAACTTGCGCCGCCCGCCCTCGACCTGGATATCGGGGAGACGTCGCATCAGGAGGGCGCCGACGAGAAACATGATCGTCTCGACGCCGTAGCTGAAGGGGAGGCCGGCGGTGGCGATCAGCAAGCCGGCAATCGCCGGAAAGGCGGCGTGGGCGACATTGGTCATCGTCTGGTTGAGCGCAAAGGCCCTGGAGAGGAGTGCCGGCCCGACCAGCCCGGGAACGATGGCGTGACGTGTCGGGGAGTCGATCCCGGAGATTCCGGCATTGATCGCGCTGAGCACGTACAACGGCCATAACGCGGGGGCATCCAGCAACGAGTTCCACATCAGCCCCGCCGCGGTGGCAGCCATTCCCAGCTGCGACACCACCAGTAGGACCCGGCGATCGACTGCATCGGCTAGGGCTCCGCCCACAATCGACACTATGAGCAGCGGCACCAGTTGGGCCAGACCGAGCATGCCCACCGCCAGGGTCGAGCCGGTCTGCTCGAACACCTGGAATGGGACCGCAACGATCGTGAGGTTCCGACCGGCCTGGACGAAGAACATCCCTGCGTAGAGCCAGCGATAGGACGGCACGTCGCGGAGCGGGGTGATGTCCACCACCGCCATCCGTCCCCAACGTCGAAACCGATCCCGCAACAGATCACCCTTCCCCTGGCCTCGCCCGGGTCACCATTGGGGAGATCCACGGGAAGCTGACCGTTGACCCCGTAGTGTACGGGGTCGGCGCCCGTCCCTAGAACGTGCCCCGGTACGAGCCGCCGTCGAGTTGGAGGTTCTGTCCGGAGATGTAGCCGGCCTGGGCGCTGCACAGGAAGGCGCAGGCCGCGCCGAACTCCTCGGGGCGGCCCATCCGCTTGGCGGCGATGCTGTCCACCATCTCCTGTCTCGCCTCCTCATAGGTGATCCCGGCCGACTCGGCCCGCTTCCGGGCCATGTACACCTGACGCTCGGTGTCGATCCGCTCCGGGAGCAGGTTGTTGATGGTCACGTTGAACTCGGCCACGTCCCGGGACAGGGCTTTGGCTGCGGCGGTGAGACCGGTGCGGGCGCCGGCCGACAGCCCCATGACCGAGAAGGGTGACTTCACCATCTGCGAGGTGATGTTGACGATGCGGCCGAAGCGTCGCTCCTTCATCCCGCCGACCACCCCTCTGATCATCATCAGCGGGGCGAGCATGTTGGCCTCCACTGCTTCGAGCCAGTCCTCGTACTCGAAGTCCTCCCATCGGCCCGGGGGCGGTCCCCAGTTGTTGTTGACCAGGATGTCGGGATCGGGGCAGGCATCGAGGAGGCGAGCCCGCCCCTCGGCGGTGTTGATGTCGGCGACGACGGTGACGACCTGCGCCGAGGTCTGATCCCGGATCTCGAGAGCCGCCCGGTCCAGGTTCTCTTCGCTGAGCCCGTTGATGAAGACGTGCACGCCCTCGGCGGCGAGCGCCAGGGCGCAGGCTTTGCCCAGCCCCCGGCTCGACGCGGTGAGCAGAGCGGTCCTGTCCTTTATGCCGAGGTCCACGATCCGCCCCTTTCCTACCGGTCACCGTCGCCGGAGCATATGAGGGTCATTCCAGGTCCCTGGTCAGGGTCTCGGGGACCATCCTCCACATCACCCCCGTGCCGACGAGGCCGATGAGGGCAACCGCCACGGGGGCCGCGCCCAACGAGGCGAGGGAGGTGACGACGGCGACCAGCAGGGGCCCTCCGGCCGATCCCAGGTCGGTCACCATTCGCCACAGCCCGAGGAACTGGCTCCGGCCCAGGGCGGGGGAGAGGTCGGAGCCGAGGGTCATGTTGATCCCGGAGCCGAGACCGTTGGCGAAACCCAGGAACAGACCGACGAGGAGGAGGCCGGTGAACCCGGTGGTCAGCGGGACCAGGGCCATCCCCGCCGAGAGCAGGAGGAGACAGGGGATCACAGCCCACTTCCGACCCCACCGATCCATGAGCATCCCCACCGGGTAGAACAGGACCATCTCGATTGCCGACGAGGCGCCGAAGATCAGGGACACCTGGCTGGCGTTGAGCCCGATCTGATCGCCCCACAGGGGGACGACCGCCTGGCGTGAGCTGCGCAGGACTTGCACGGTGATGGCGACGAAGCCGGCCGTCGCCAGCGTGCGCCGATGTTCGAGGGCCATCTGTCTCATCGACACCGGCGCCGAGCGTGGCGGCTGCTGCGGGGTCAGGCCTTCTGCCGCCAGCACCAGGCTCAGCGCGGCGGCCACGGCGAGAGCGGCTTGGACGAAGAACGGGCCGGCCAACCCGAGGGGGACGACCGCCAGGCCCCCGATCAGCGGCCCCACGAAGTGGCCGATCCGCATCGTGCCGCCCATCATCGACATCACCCTGCCCCGGTGACGGAGCGGCGCCGACTCGGTGGCGTAGGAGAGCCGGGCCAGGGCCCAGACCGACCAGACACACCCCATGACCAGGATCAACCCTGCGTACACGGGAAGTGAGGGCCGCATGCCGACGGCGACGGCGATGACACCGAGGGCTGCGGTGGCCCAGGTCATCGACCGGCGATCGCCGAACCGGGCGACGAGGATGCCGGAGGGCACGTCGAAGAGCAGGGTGCCGATCCCGCGCAGGGCGACGATCGCCCCCGCCATGGCGGGGGATGCGCCAAGGTCGAGGGCGAGCAGGGCGATGACGGGCAGGGCCGCCCCCTGGCCGATGGCGAAGAGAAGGTTGGGAACGTAGACCGAGGCGGTGAGTGATCGGACCTTGAACGGCTCGGCGCCTCGCTGGCTCACTCCCCGGAGGCTGCCAGCTTCCGGTGGACCCACTCTGCGCTCACCGGATGATGGTTCACGACCACGGCATGGTCGGAGAGGGCATGCTCGATGGCGGAGACAACGGCGGCGGCGGCGGGAATGGTGCCTCCCTCGCCGGCACCCTTGGCCCCGAGCGGGTTGGTCGGCGACGGCGTCTCGGTGTGGATCTTGACCAGGGGCGGCATGTCGACCGCGGTGATGAGGCGATAGTCCATGAACGACGTGGTCAGGGGTTGGCCCTCCTCGTTGAATCTGATCTCTTCCATCAACGCGTTGCCCAAGCCGTGGGCCACCCCGCCGTCGATCTGGCCGTCGACGATCATTGGGTTGAGCAATGTCCCGCAGTCGTGGACGACGATGTAGTTGACCACCGTGACCAGGCCGGTCTCGGGATCGAGCTCGACTTCGGCGACATGGGTCCCGAAGGTGTAGGCGAGCCCGTCGAAGGGGAGCACTCGCTCCACCGAGAGCCCGGGCCGCTGCTGCCCTTCGGGGAGTGACCCGCCGAACTTCGGTTGAAGCCCCGCCGCGAGCTCGCCGAGGGGGATTTCGGTCCCCGGCTGACCGACCACCATCGCCACCCCGTCGACCAGGACTATGTCCTCGGGTGAGGCCTCCAGACGCGAGGCGGTGAGTTGTTTGATGGTCTCGGCCAGGTCGCCGGCGGCGAGGTGGACCACCGAGGCTGCGGTCTGACCGGTCCGGCTGGCCACGGTGGCGATCCCGTGCCCGTAGCTGGCGGTGTCGCCGCCGCGCACCCGGACCCGGTCCGGCCGCACGCCCAGATGAGCGGAGCAGATCTGGGCGAACACGGTGGCGTGGCCCTGTCCCTGCGACCCGGCTCCGGTCTCGACGAGGACCTCACCGTTGGTCATTACTTCCATCCGCACGCCCTCGTAGGGACCGAGCCCGGTGTCCTCCACGTAGGAGGCGATCCCGTACCCGCGCAGCCGGCCGTTCTCGGCCGAGGCCGTCCTGCGCTGCTCGAATCCGTCGACATCGGCCGCGGCCAGGGCCGACTCGAGCGCAGCCGGGTAGTCGCCGCCGTCGTAGGTGACCTTGCGCCCGTCCGACCCGGTTATGTCGACCTGATAGGGGAAAGCGTCGACCGGGATGTAGTTGCGTCGTCTCACCTCGGCCCGGTCCATCCCGAGATCGCGGGCGATGGCATCCACCAGCCGCTCCAGGGCGAATGTGGCGTGGGGACGACCCGCTCCCCGGATGGCCCCGGTGGGGGTTGCGTTGGTGAAGACGACATCGATGGCGGCGTCGAGAGCGGGGATGGCATAGGGGCCCGAGAGGAGCCGCAGGGTGGTCATCGGGACCACGACACCGTAGGGGACGAAGGCGCCGCAGTCGTGCACCAGCCGGGCGCGGAGGGCGAGGATCCGACCGCTGCCGTCGACCGCCGCCTCCAACCGGCCGCTCTGGCCCCGCTGCTGGTTGGTGGCGACGAAGTGCTCGCGGCGTTGCTCGGTCCACTTCACCGGGCGCCGCAGCTTCAGGGCGAGGGCGGCCACCGCGTACTCCTCGGTGTAGATGGCGGCTTTCGGCCCGAACCCGCCTCCGACATCGGGGGCCACCACCCTGAGCTCGTCCGGGGAGAGCCCGAGGTAGGCGGCCAGGTGGGCGCGCACCGCGTGCGGCGCTTGGGTCGAGGTCCAGACTGTGAGACGTCGATCGAGGTCGTCCCAGGCGGCGAGAACGGCCCTGCCCTCCATGGAGGCGAGGGCGCCGCGATGCTGATCGACCTCGACGGTGACCACACGAGCAGCTCTGGCGAACGCTCCGTCGACGTCTCCGAACCCGGCGGTGAGGGTGGCGACCAGGTTGGAGGTCGAGCCCTGGTGGGCCGGCGCCGCGTCGGAGTCGAGCGCCTTGCGGTGATCGATAACCACCGGCAGCGGCTGATATTCCACCTGCACCGCTTCGGCGCAATCCACCGCCTCGCCGACCGTGCCGGCGGCGACCATCGCCACCGGCTGACCCACGTAACAGACCTCGTCGAGAGCGAGGGGCGAGGCCTGGATCGACTGTTTGATCACCGGCGACGGGTACTGGTTGGGCATGGGCTCCTCCAGGCCCAGGTCGAGCCCGGTGTACATCTCGCCGCCGCACTCGGCTTCCCGGTCGAAGGTGACCGACTCGATCAAGGCATGAGCCTCGACGCTGCGGACGAAGACGGCGTGGAGCATCCCCTCCATCACGATGTCGTCGACGTAACGACCCCGACCGGTGACCAGCCGGGGGTCTTCGAGTCGTCGCAGCGGGCGCCCGATCACCGCTCCAGGCTCCCTAGCTCCTCGAGAAAGCGGCAGAGGGCGGCGGCATCGAGATCGCCCAGCCCCGCCTCGCTCGATTGCTGGTAGATCGGGACCGCCGCGTCGAGCAGCGGGGTGGGGGCGCCCACCGATCTGGCGTAGTCCCGGATCAGGGTCGAGTCCTTGAGCAGGATGTCGAGCCGGGCCGCCGCCGGGTAGTCATCGGCGACCATCATCGGTCCCCGGATCTCGAAGATCTTGGAGGAGCCGACGCCGTCCTCCATCACCTCCTGCACCCGGGCCGGGTCGAGACCCGCTGCGATGCCGAGCACGTGAGCCTCGGCCGCGGCGAGCCCGTGCACCGCGACCAGGAGATTCGCGATGTACTTCATCTTCGAGCCGTTGCCGAACTCACCCAGATAGTGGGTGGAGCGGCCGATGGCATCGAACACGGGGCGGGCCCGGTCGAAGCCTTCCCGGCTCCCCGAGGCGAAGACGACCAGCGTCGCGTCGGCGGCCTGGAGCCCGGTGCCGGAGAGAGGCGCGTCGAGCAGATCGACACCTGCCGCAGCGAGAACCTCACGGGCGTCGAGTTTCGCTTGGAGGGGAAAGGTGCCCGTCTCCAGGCAGACCAGGCCGGGCCGGGCACTCTCGCTGATCTCGGAGGCCACAGCAGCCAGAGCCGCAACGGTCGGCAGGGAGAGGAGAACGACTTCCACCGCGCTCGCCACCTCACCAGCACTCGATGCGGTCTCGCCACCGACGTCCACGAATGTGGCGCCTTTGTCCTGGTCGATGTCGAATCCGAGCACCTGGTGCCCGGCAGCGAGGATGTTCCGCCCCATCGCCGAGCCCATCACCCCGAGCCCGATCACACCGATCCGCTCAGACATCGTCATCTCCATTCAGGGCCAGGGTGGCGACGAGGCCCGAGCTCCCGTCGATGGCAATTATGTGCTCTCCATCGGGCACCTCCACCCCGGCGACGGCGGGGACCCCCAACGCCCGAGCCGATTCGAAGAGATGGGCGGCCGGGCTCCCGGTCTCGGTCACCAGCCCGGCCGCGTCCCAGAGCAGCGGGGCCAGGTTTGGGACCGGCTGGGGAGCGGTGACGACGCTCCGGCTCCGGAAGCGGTCGATGGCGTCGGGAAGGTCGACATGTGCCCGCGCTCCGGCGCCGATCCCGGGTGAGGCGGGGGTGCCGAGCCGACGAGACCCGAAGGCGAGCGTCACCGAAGCGACGAAGGGCTCCCAGCGCCCGATGCCGAGCCGGGTGGCGTGGCTGGGGCGCAGCGAGGCTTCGACATGCGAGAGCAGGCGCCTCGCCGGCTCCGGCTCCGGTGGCCGCACATCTGCGATGGCACGGAGACCCGAGGCGGGGTCCGGGCCGAGGAGAGTGGTGATGCACTCGCCAGCGGCGGCCATTGCCCGGTCGGCGGGGAGGCCCCATACTTGGGCGACCAAGTGGTCGCGTAACTCGATCGCCTCCTCGGCGGAGAGCGGTGACGGCTCCGCACCGGAGGATGGTGGCGACGGCAGGCCGGCGATGGCCCAGGGGAGGACCATCTCCTCGCCGAGACGCCCCGGTGCTCGGGCAGCAGCCCGGGCGATGGCCACCAGGCCGGGATCGGCGACCTCGATCGGGGTCAGGGTCGGGCTCGGCGCACGCCCCTGCGTCCCCATCTGGAGCAGCCAGACCCTCTCCTCCATGGCCCACTCACAACGGGTCACCCCGAGGGAAGCGTGCGCCTCCTCGATTCGCGCGCCGATCTCGTCGAGCATGTCGCCCCCGAGCAGCTCGATCAGCTCCTCGCCGTGCCAGGTCTCGCCGCGGCTTGCCCGGCTTCCGCCGGCCCATCCCTGGAGCAGCGGCGCGGGCGATCCCTTGATCCCGTGCACGACGACGGTCCCGTTGTCCTCGATCACGGCTGTGCCACCGGCCATCGGCTCCAACTCCCTCTGCACCAGCACGGCCATCGGGAAGGACCCGGGCTCGATCTCCGCTGCGCGCTGGCGCTCCAGGCTCGCCACCGTGAAGGCCGAAGCCCAGCACCCGACGACCGCCTTGGGCAGCTCCGCCGGGCCGATGTCGAGATAGGAGGCGAACGCACCGGACCACTCGCCCGACGCCTCGAGGGGGGTCGAGGAGCGGACCACGAGATGATCGCCGAGGGCAGAGGCCGACTCGACCAGCCGTTCCGCCCCCTCGACCGGCTCGGACATGACCGCGAGCCGGGCGGCGCCCGAGCCCCGGCCGGCCAGGGTGGCCGCCCCCACCTTCATGTGGTGGCGTGAAGCCGAGGCCCCCACCACCAGCCCGGGCAGAACCGGGAGCCCGGCACGGCGGCCCATGGCCAGCCACGCAGCCTTGGCCCCGACCTGCCCGGGGTCGAGGCCGGCCTCGGTGTCGAGGTCGATGGTCACCCGGTCAGGTGACCGAGATGATCTCGTGTTGCTTGTAGGTGGAGACCATCTCGTAGCCGGTTTCGGTCACGTAGAGCATCTCCTCGAGCCGGACCCCATGATCGTGGAGCTTGCCGTTCTGGGTCTCGAGGGCGAACGTCATCCCCTGCTTTATCTCCACCGGATAGTCCAGGGACCAGATCCGGGAGATGACCGGCGGATCGTACTGGGCCAGACCGAGACCGTGGCCCCAGTTGTTGGCTGCGGCCTGGTCCTCCTCTTCGTAACCCCACGCCTCTTTGGCCGAGGGCCACTTGGCGGCGACGTCGGCGGTGGTCACTCCCGGTTTGACCATCTCGATCGAGTCCCAGAGCCACTTGTGGGCGGCGTCGTAGGTCTTCTGGTGCTCGTCGGTCGGCTTTCCCCCGACGCAGTAAGTCCGGTAGACACAGGACTTGAAACCGTTCCAGGTCAGGGCGGCCAGGTCGATGATCACCAGCTCCCCGGGGCGGATCATCCGGTCGGAGAAGTTCCGCCAGTTCGGCCACGCGTTGGGGCCCGAGGAGACGATGACGTCTTCGACGTCCTCCATGCCGGGGATGGAGTACAGCTTCTCGAACCCGAAGGCGGCGACCTCGTTCTCGGTCAGCCCGGGCTTGATGAAGTTGGTGA
>Ga0299913_10003131_pt1 | contig 13414 bp, 13 predicted proteins | sample RVTome_9_FD_201360 | JGI IMG/M metagenome (GOLD analysis project Ga0299913, IMG submission 201360) | Soil microbial communities from uranium-contaminated site in the Upper Colorado River Basin, Wyoming, United States - RVT155D38 (version 2) ... | reverse complement strand
GCTGGCCGACGGGGCCGCCTGAGCCTGGACATGGCGGCGCCCTCCGGTAGCGGCCGGAGGGCGCCTTCGTTCGGCCCAGTCGCCAGGGTGTGGCTACGCCTGGGCCGAGAACGCTCCCGTGAACTCCGGGTAGGCCTCCACGCCCATCTCGGGCAGGTCGAGACCGCCGATCTCGTCCTCTTCCTTGGAGCGCAGGCCCATGACCTTCTTCTGGATGAAGAAGAACAGGCCCGAGAAGCCGAGGCCGAAGACCAGGATGGTCGCGACGGAGGCAAGCTGTGCCATGAACTGGCCAGTGTCGCCGTACAGCAGCCCGGCCACGCCGCCGGCCACGCCGTTCCACCCGTCGCCGTAGGTGCCGTCGGCGAAGATGCCGACCGCCAGCACACCGAACAGGCCGTTGACGCCGTGCACCGCGATCGCGCCCACCGGGTCGTCGATCTTCATGACGCGCTCCACGAACAGCACCGCCGCGATGACGAGGCCGCCGGCGATCGTGCCGATCAGCGCGGCCGCCCACGGCTGCACGAAGGCGCACGGCGCGGTGATCGCGACGAGGCCGGCGAGCATGCCGTTGGCCGACATGGACGGGTCCGGCTTACCGAACTTCGCCCACATGATGAACATCGCGCTGGTCGCGCCGAACCCGGCCGCGATCATCGTGTTGACCGCCGCGACGGTGAAGCGCAGGTCGCTGGCCGCGAACGTCGATGCGGCGTTGAAGCCGAACCAGCCGAACAGCAGGATGAACGTGCCGAGCATGGCCATCGGGATGTGGTGGCCGGGCATGGCGCGCGGCTTGCCGTCCGCGCTGAACTTGCCGATGCGCGGACCGAGCAGCAGCGCACCCATCAACGCGGCCATGCCGCCCATCGCGTGCACCACGCCGGACCCGGCGAAGTCCACGACACCGTGGCCGAGACTCATCGTGTTGCCGAGCTGGGACAACCAGCCGCCGCCCCACACCCACGCGCCGTACAGCGGGTAGTACAGCGCGCCGCAGAACAGACCCCAGATCGTGAACGAGCTGAACTTCCACCGTTCGGCCATCGAGCCGGTCGGGATCGTGGCGGTCGTGTCCATGAACGCGGTCTGGTACATGAAGAACGCCAGGATCGACACGCTGTAGGCGTCGCCGCTGAGGAAGAAGCCCTTGGTGCCGAACAGGCCCCAGCCCTCCGGCCCGACCAGGCGGCCGAGCGGTTCGACGAAGCCGATGATCGGGGCGCTCGCGCCGCCGAACATCAGCGCGAAGCCGACGGAGAAGAAGCCGATCATGCCCAGGCCGAAGATGGCGAAGTTCGTCATGACGACGTGCGCGGCGTGCTTGGCCCGGCAGAAGCCGGTCTCGACGAGCGCGAAGCCCGCCTGCATGAACACGACCATCGCCGCGCCCAGGATCAGCCACAGCAGGTTCAACCCGGCCTCGTTGTGCAGGACCCGATCGACCAGCTGCTCGCCCTCCCCCAGCGGCAATCCCTGGGTCGCCGCACCCGTGGCGTCACCCGCGGCCAGTGCCACGCCGCCGAGCAGCACCAGGAAGGCGCCGGCCAGCAGCCCTATCGTGATTGCGCGTCCTCTGCCCATTCGCGGATCCTCCTCGACCATGGCACGCCTGCCCTGCCTGATTGGGGGCGAGTGTGGTCGGGAATCGTTTCGTTCTCGTGTCGTCGGCGCTTCGCCGCCGTCACGTTTCACTCTCGGCGACGCTGCCGTAGGGTCCCGCAACGGACACGAGGCGAGGAGGCACACGCATGGCGGGCGACTACCGCGATCTCCGGGCGCTGTTCATCAACTGCACGTTGAAGCGCTCACCCGAGCCGTCGCACACGCAGCTGCTGATCGACCGCTCGGCCGCGATCATGACCGCCCAGGGCGTGCAGGTGGACCACATCCGGGCCATCGACCACGACCTCGCGGTCGGCGTCTACCCCGACATGCGCGAGCACGGCTGGGCGACCGACGAGTGGCCCGAGCTGTTCCCCCGGATCATGGCCGCGGACATCCTCGTGCTCGGCTCGCCGATCTGGCTGGGCGAGAAGTCCTCGGTGTGCACGCACGTGATCGAGCGGCTGTACGGCAACTCCGCGGAGCTGAACGAGGCGGGCCAGTACGCCTACTACGGCCGCGCCGGGGGCTGCCTCATCACCGGCAACGAGGACGGCATCAAGCACTGCTCGATGAACATCCTCTACTCGCTGCAGCACCTGGGCTACGCGATCCCACCGCAGGCCGACGCCGGCTGGATCGGCGAGGCGGGGCCCGGACCGTCCTACGGCGACGACGGCGCGGGGCTCGACAACGACTTCACCAATCGCAACACGACGTTCATGACGTGGAATCTGCTGCACATGGCGCGGATGCTGCGCGACGCCGGCGGCTTTCCCGCCCACGGCAACCAGCGCGCGGCGTGGGACCAGGGCGAGCGGTTCGGCTTCACCGACCCCCGCCACGAGAACCCCGAGCACCGCTGACAACCTGGCACCGCTGACATCGGCGCCCCGGTCGGTAGCATGAGGCTACCGACTCTTTCGCGGAGGCCCCTCATGAAGCGCACGTCGTTCGAGCACTGGCGCTGCTCCATCGCCCAGACCGTCGAAGTGGTGGGCGACTGGTGGACGCTGCTGATCCTGCGCGACGTCTTCTGGGGCCTGCACCGTTTCGACGAGCTGCTCGCCGATCTCGGCATCGCGCGCAACATCCTGTCGGACCGGCTCGGCAACCTGGTGGCCAAGGGCGTGCTGGAGAAGCATCCCTACCAGGAGGCGCCGCTGCGCCACGAGTACCGGCTGACCGAGAAGGGCCGGGCGCTGTGGCCCGTGCTGATGATGATGGCCCAGTGGGGCACCGACTGGGCTATCGACGGCACGCCGCCGGTGACGTTCACCCACACCGCCTGCGGGGAGCTGACGCACGCGCTGCTGTCGTGCGACCGCTGCGGCGAGACCCTGGCCGGACACGACCTGCGCGTGGGCTTCAACGTCACGCGCGAGGAGGCGTCCGGCCGGGCCGCCTCGTGACCTACAGGCGTTCGATGATGGTGGCGTTCGCCAGGCCGCCCGCCTCGCACATGACCTGCATGCCGTAGCGCGCGTCGCGCTGCTCGAGCGCGTTGAGCAGCGTGCCCATGAGGCGCGCGCCCGAGCTGCCCAGCGGGTGGCCGAGCGCCATCGCGCCGCCGTTCACGTTGACCTTGTCCCACGGCGCGCCGGTCTCGGCCTGCCATGCGGCGATGACCGAGGCGAACGCCTCGTTCACCTCGAACAGGTCGATGTCGTCGATCGACAGGCCGCTGCGCTGCAGCGCCTTGAAGGTCGCCGGGATGACCGCGGTCAGCATCATCAGCGGGTCGTCGCCGGTGACCGCGAAGGTGTGGAAACGCGCCCGCGGCCGCAGCCCGAGCTCGGCGGCCTTGCCGGGCGAAGCGATCAGCACCGCCGACGCGCCGTCGTTGATCGGCGAGGAGTTCCCGGCCGTCACCACCCACGGCAGGCCGGGGAACTGGTCCTCCCAGGCGGCGTCGTAGAAGGCGGGCTTCAGCCCGGCGAGCGCCTCCAGCGTGGTCTCGCGGCGGATGCCCTCGTCTCGGGCGAACAGCCGCGTGCCGCCCGCGCCGTCGGGCACCTCGATCGGCACGATCTCGTTGTCGAAGTACCCGGCGTCCTCGGCCGCGGCGGCGAGCAGGTGGCTGCGCAACGCCAGCCCGTCGAGCTGCTCACGGCTGAAGCCCCACTTCAGCGCGATGCGCTCGGCGGCGATGCCCTGCGGGATCAGCCCGCCGGGGTAGCGCTGCATCATCGCGTCGCCGAACGGGTTGCGTCCCGCGACGGCGAAGCCCATCGGCACCCGGCTCATCGACTCGACGCCCGCGGCGATGACCAGGTCGTACGCGCCGGCGATCACGCCCTGGGCGCCGAAGTGTGCAGCCTGCTGCGACGAGCCGCACTGGCGGTCGATGGTCGTGGCCGGCACGTGCTCGGGGAACCCTGCGGCGAGCACCGCGTTGCGGCCGAGGTTCAGCGACTGCTCGCCCGCCTGCCCGACCGCGCCCGCGATGACATCGTCGATCTGCGCCGGGTCGATGCCGTTGCGCTCGACCAGCGCCTTGAGCACGTGCGCGGTCGCGTCCACGGGGTGGGTCTCGTACAGCCCGCCGCCGGGCTTGCCCTTCGCGATGGGCGTGCGCACCGCGTCCAGGATGACTGCCTCGTGCATGGCGTTCCCTTCTCGGCTCCGGCGGCTGGCCCGCCACTCAGTTGCATTATGCAACTTGTTGAGTTGGCTCGCCACCCAGGCGAATGCCACGGCGGGCGGCCGAAGCCGCCCGCCGTGTCACTGCAAGAGGTCAGACGGTCGCGTCGTTGGCGAGCTTCGCCGGTTCCACCACCAGCGTGCGGTTGCCGATGATCGCCTCCGCCGTGGCGGCACCTTCCACGCGCTCGGTCAGGGTCGCCTTCACCACGATCTGGTGCGTGCCCTGGCCCACGTTCATCCGCAGCCAGTTGAAGGCGTTCGCCGCCTTGGTGCGGATGTAGTCCTCCTCGGTGTCCTGGCCGTCGAGCGGATCCTCGTTGTCCGAGACGGTCCGCTGGTACTCGCGGTCGCAGAACGTGACCTTGTCGGTCTCGTCACCCGGCCGCGACGCACCGTTGGCGCTGTTGATCGGCACGATCTGACCGTCGATCTCGACCCACACCACGATCCGGCCGTGCGCGAGCGCCCGATCGACGCCGTCCACCGCGTTCGGGCCGGTGGTCAGCCCGGTCAGGATCGAGCACTCGAGGCTCACGCTCAGGATCAGGTCGGTCACATTGGTGCTGCGCAGCGTCGCCGTCAGGATGGGGACGTCGGCGCCAGGGCCGAATTCCTCCACCTTGGATCCATTGGCCACGACCTTGTCGGCCGGCTGATGGGTGGCAAGCACTCCTTGCGTCCCGATCAGCGTCAGGCTGGCCAATACCGCCACGACGACGGTAGGCAGCATCCCTCGCTTCTTCATGGGTCCCCTCCTCGCTTGCGCCGTGGCGCGCCCCCACCGCCGGCAACGGACTGCTGGACGTGCCCGAACGCCCGCCGAGGAGAAAGGAGATCCCACCCGCCTTTGGACGCGCACCGGCACGTTTGTGGCGAAATGCCACGGCGCGACATTCCCGAGGAGATGATTCTGCAAACGACCGATTCGAGGTTTTCCCTATGGCTGCGCACAAGGTCGTGGGGTGCGCCCCTCGTGGAACAACCCGAGTGGATGAAGTCGATCCAACAGTTGCTCCGTGGCTGGCGGTAGGCTGGCGTCATGCCCGCGTCTGGCTCCGCCGAGCGTCGAGCCGTTGCCACATGGCAGGCGGCCGGCGCGGCCTTGCGACACGTCCGCGCCCGTGAGTTGCAAGCACTGACGGACCACGAAGCCATCAGCGCCTTCGAAGACCTCTACGCCCTCGTAGCGGGAGAGCCGGTCATTCGCGAGCTCTCCGGCCTCGTGGAGCAGCAGCGGCTGTTCCTTCGCCTACGGTCGTGAACCCCAATGCCCTGTTCGCGGCGGCCGGCGAGATCCAGCGTTGCTGCGTCGATCACGGGTGGGCGTTTTGCTTCATCGGTGGCCTCGCGGTGTTGCGATGGGGCGATCCCCGCCTGACACGGGACGTGGATGTGACCATCGTGACCGGGTTCGGCGATGAGGAGCCAGTCATCAGAGCGTTGACGGACCGGTTCCCTCAACGGATCGAGGACGCGGCCGCGTTCGCGCGCGAGAACCGGGTCCTGCTCATCCAGGCCGACAGCGTGCCCATCGATGTGTCGCTCGGCGCGCTGCCCTTCGAGCAACGAGTGACCGAACGGGCGAGCCCGTTCGAGATCGGGCCGGCTGAGTCTCTGCACACATGCAGCGCAGAAGACCTCATCGTGCTCAAGGCCTTTGCCGGGAGAGACCGGGACTGGGCCGACATCGAGGGAGTCGCGGTGCGACAGGCCGACGCGCTTGATGAAGCGCTGATCTGGGAGGAGTTGCTGCCACTCCTCCACGCCAAGGGCGACGACGAGGGCGCAGAACGCCTGCGGCGCATCTTGGCAGCCTGACGTTGAGCGCCCCTGGTAGGACAGCTTTCAAACCCCGAGTGGGTGCTGTCGATCCGCAGGTTGAACGACAGCCTCGAGCCACAAGCTCTTAAACGTCCGACCCATGGCAGGCCTTGAACTTCCGTTGCGAGCGACAGGGGCAGGGGTCATTGCGACCGGGCCACAGCGCGGGCGGCATTTTCAAGGACGGGTAGATCAGTTCACCTTCCGTCGCGCGGGCCGGTCCAGCGACGACTCGCTTGCGCTCCGGGAAGATTTCCCAGACGTCGCCGTACCACCACCGATGGAGCAGCACGCGCTGGGTAGAGGAGCAGACGATCGGGTCGGTGTCCCCGAGTACGAGACCAGCAGCGAGCTCTTCTGCCGGGTGAATCGCGCCGTCACGGTCAGGCCCACCCACCGTGATGAGAACCCAGTCCTTTCCAGGCTTGTCCTTGCATCGAACCAGTTGCGCGAGCCGCTCACGTTCTCGGTCCAGCGAATGGAGGGTCGTGTACATGCATCGCAGCTCGAAACCAACGGCTTGCATGAAACGGCTCGGCTCGTGGCTGGCGGAAAGCGGCGCGGCATGGACGGAAGCCCCTGTTGACGTCAGCGCCAGCCCGATGTCGTGGGCCTCAGCCAGAGGCTGCCCTTCACTCCACAGTTTGGACGAGTCGGGGCGATGATCCGCGATCAGGCTCACGAGCTCCTCGATGTGCTCGGCCTTTGACTTCGCGAACGGCAATCCATTGCCTTGATCAGGCGCCTCGTCGTCGGGAAATCCGAGGAAAACAACCATGCCGTGCAGTCGGGAGAACGCTCGCCGTCCGCGGTTACGGATTGACGCCCGTAACGGCTCCAAAAGACCGAGCGCGACGCGTCTTTCCTCAAGGGCGTAGGTCGTGCACTCCAAGCCGAGCACGTGATCGCCGATTTGCACGGTGAAGTCCGGGCCGCCCTCCGAATCGCCGTCCTTGCTATAGGACAGGTTCCCGAGCTTCAGCCCTTGGCCTCTTGCGGAGCAGTCGATGCGGAAGCGCTCCACATGGAGCAGTTCCATAGCCTTCTTGCCTCGCGGGGCGAAAAACGGCACGGGGTCTTCGAAGGCGACCCCGACACTCGTGACGCCCCGTGTATCGACTCCCAGTCCCGCAAGCAGAGCCGGATCCTGCCGCCAGCGCCAGACGACCATTTTCGACATGGTCAGGCTTGCACCAAAATGAACATAGTGGCTGTACCCCCCTGAGGCGCCGACGTCGCGCACCCTCCGGGGCAGCAGTGGGAGATCGGCCATCGCCTTTTCTTTTGCCTGAGAGCCCGACGCGTGGACATGGCTCATAGGTAACCCAAGCTTGCGATGGCTCGAAGGTAGCGCGTTCGAAGTCCCGCTGCGCCCAGCTGAGACAACTGGAGCAGTACCGTGCTAAGAGAGCTAAGCGACCGCACCCTGGTGATCGCGCCGCCGGCCAAATGACGCTGCCCTTGGGAAGACAACCAGCAACGTTGGGCCCAATGCGACCTCGCCATAGTGGCCGGGGTTATGCCGCGAGTTGCGCGCCCGGAGGGATTTGAACCCCCGACCTATCGGATAGAAGCCGACTGCTCTGTCCAGCTGAGCTACGGGCGCCAGGTCCCCAGTATCGCCGGGGCTTGGTGCCCTGTCCCGCACGCGGCTACCATTGGCCCCGCCGCACTCCGCGGCGCATGGTGGCCGTAGCTCAGTTGGTTAGAGCACCGCGTTGTGGTCGCGGGGGTCGCGGGTTCGAGTCCCGTCGGTCACCCCAGCACATCTGTCCGCGGGCCTCCGCGCGCCCACCATCACCATGCGACCTGTGGGCGCCCTCGCTACACTTCTCGACGCACGTGGGTCGCTAGCTCAATTTGGCAGAGCAACGGACTCTTAATCCGCAGGTTCGGGGTTCAAGTCCCCGGCGGCCTACCACTGGAAGCCGCGGCGATCGCCGCGGCTTCCTGCATGCACGGGATCAGTACGCCGCGATCGTCGGTCTGCTGGCCGTGTGCGCGGCGGGCGTCTCGGTGGTCAGCGCGGCCGGCAGCGGACGGCAGCGCGTGGCCTGCGCGGCCGGCACCGCCGGGCCGAAATAGAACCCCTGTGCCGTATCGCAGCCCAGCATCTGCACGGCACGCAGCTGCTCGATCGTCTCCACGCCCTCGGCGGTGACCCGCAGTCCCAGCGTGTGCCCCAGCGTCACGATCGCCGCGACGATCGCCGCGTCGTGCGGGTCGCTGTGCACGCCCGACACGAAGCTGCGGTCAATCTTCAGCGCGTCGACCGGCAGCCGCTTGAGATAGGACAGGCTCGCGTAGCGCGTGCCGAAGTCGTCGATCGCGATCATCACGCCCATGTCATGCAGCGCCTGGAGCGTCTCGAGTTCGTCGTGGGTGTCCTCCAGCAGCACCTGCTCGGTGATCTCGAGCGTCAGGGCCGGCGCCGGCACGCCCGCGGTGGCCAGGACGCGCTGGACGAACAACGCAAAACCGGGATCGCGCAGTTGGCTCGCAGAGACGTTTACGGCGAGGCCGCAGCCGAGGTTGCGCCCGGCGTTGTGCCAGCGCGCGAGCTGCGTCACCGCCTCCTCGAGCACCCATTCGCCGAGCGGGACGATCAGACCCGACTCTTCGGCGAGCGGGATGAAGGCGTCGGGCTGCAGCAGACCCCCGTCCGGATGACCCCACCGGACGAGCGCCTCGACGAACGCCGTCGCGCCCGTGCGGAGGTCCAGGACAGGCTGATACTCGAGTCGCAGGCCGCCCTTGTCGATGGCACGGCGAAGCGCGTTCTCCCGCTCCAGTCGCATGCTGCGTACATCGACCACCTCCGGGTCCGCGGACGCGATGCACGCCCGCCCGCTCGCCTTGGCCGCGTACATCGCGGCGTCGGCCTGCTGGATCAGCGCCTCGGCCGTCTGGTCGCCACCCTGCGTGGTGGCCAGCCCGATCGAGACCGTCACGAACACTTCGTCCCCGCGGATGCGCAGCGGCATCGACAGCACGCGCACGACGCGGTCGGCGATGGCGCGCACGGCCTGGGCGGAATCCAGGCCCTCGCAGCAGATCACGAACTCGTCGCCGCCCAAGCGGGCGACGGTGTCGTCGGGGCGCACCGCCTGGCGCAGCCGCGCGGCGACCTCGACCAGCAGCTCGTCGCCGGCGACGTGGCCGAGCGAGTCGTTGACGACCTTGAAGCGGTCCACGTCGCAGAACAGCACCGCCACGTCGCCGGGACGCCGGGCGCTGCGCGCCAGCGCCATCTCGACGCGGTCGTGCAAGAGGCGCCGGTTGGGCAGGCCCGTCAGCGGATCGTGCAGCGCGAGGTGGGACAGCTGCCGTTGCGCAGAGTCCCGGTCGGCCATGACCAGGCCGAGGCGCAGCAGCACCAACGTGGTCACGACCACGGCGGCGATCATCAGCAGCGTGCGGTCCGACCCCACGCCCCACAGGTCCTGGAAACCGAGCAGCGTCGGCACCACGGCGAGGCAGCCCGCCAGCACGAGCAGCCGCGCCGGGTGGTGCTGGCGCGGGCCGAACGGCTCGGGCTCGGTCAGCTTGCGCATGCTCGGGTCAAGCGCGGCGGCCGCGGCCAGCGCGCGTGACAGCAGGACGAAGCCGGCCGCCGCGGCGGTGACCGCAGGCTCGTCGTTGAACGCGGCAGTCGCGAGGTTGCACGCGAAGCCGACCGACAGCGCACCGAGCAGGTACCAGAAGCTGCGCACGCGCGCGCCCGGCGACAGCACCAGGCGGAGCATCAACGCGAACAGGGCGACGTCGCCCAAGGGATACAGCAGCGTCGCGGTGGCGTTGCCGAAACTGGCTGCCTCGATCCGCAGGTCCGGGGCAATGACGAAGTGCCAGATCAGCAGCGCCGCGACGAACGTGAAGATGGCCGCGTCGATCAGCCCGTCGCGGTCCCGGCCCGCCTTGCGGCAGCGCAGCAGCATCACGCCGCCCACCCCGAGCCAGACGTAGCCGAGCACCGTGAGGGCATCGGTCAGCGGCAGCAGCGGCGGCAGCCCCGACGGGCTCATGACGTGCAGTCCCCACAGCACGTCGGCCACCGCGATCAGGCTCAGTCCCGCCGCGAGCGCATACCAGATGCGGGGGCGCTGGGGCTGGTGGCGGCGAACGCCGGCGAGCAGGAGCAGCGGGCAAGCCACAGCGAGGGTCATGTGCAGCAGCTGCCGCGGTGTGCCGTCAGGTGGCAACGCCACCACGATCAGGGTCGACAGCAGCGCAAACGGGAGGAACAACCGTCCCCCAAAGCCCCGTATCGCGCGAAGCCGCATGCCCGATCCTTGGTTTGCGCAATCTCACCGGACGTCCTGTCCGGAAGGACTAGCTCGAATTGACTACTCGGCGTCCCCCGATCAGAACTTGAAGCCGGATTTTCTGCGGCAAGATGGCGCCCATGTGCGGCCGCTTCGTCTCGATCACCGAGCCCGACGGGCTCGTGCGCTTCTTCACCGTGGACGAGCGCAAGACCGACGACCTCCCGCCCAGCTACAACGTGGCGCCGTCGCAGTCCGTCTATGCCGTCGCGGAGCACGCGGAGCAGCGCAACCTCGTGCGCTTCGGGTGGGGGCTGGTCCCCCACTGGGCCAAGGACCCCAAGATCGGCAACAAGCTGATCAACGCCCGCGCGGAGTCCCTTGCCGAGAAGCCGGCGTTTCGTGACGTGTTCAAGCGCAAGCGCTGCCTGATCCCCGCGGACGGCTTCTACGAATGGCGCAAGCTCGCCGACGGCCGCAAGGTCCCCTACTTCATCCACCGCGAGGACGGGGCGCCGCTGGCGTTCGCGGGGCTGTGGTCGTCCTGGCGCGACCGCCAGTTCCCCGACGACACGGCCGACGCGTGGCTGCGCACCTGCGCGATCGTCACGACCGATGCCGGGCCGCGCGTCCGTGCGCTGCACACGCGCATGCCGGTGATGCTCCCACCCGACGCCTGGGCGGCGTGGCTCGACCCCGATCTCCACGACCCCGCCGAGCTGCGGCATCTGCTCGACCTCGCCTCCGACGCGCCGCTGGTGTGGCACCCGGTGAGCACGCGCGTGAACACGCCGGTCAACGACGACCCCAGCCTGATCGCACCGGTCGAGGACCCCGCCTGATCACCGCCTCCACCCCCCCGATCCGGCGATACGCATCAACGGCCCGGCGGCCGACGAATTGCTCATGCTCATCGCCGGCCCGCGCAGCAAGGCCCGCGTCCGGTCTTCCCGGCGCGGTGCCGTGCTGCCCGCGATGTCCGTCGCGATCCTGGCGCTGCTGGCCGTCGCGGTGCTCACGGCCTCCGGGTCGACGGGCGCGGCGCTGGTCACCGCACTGCTCGTGTACGCGGCCGCCACTCCGCTGGCGCACGCCGCGGGGCTCCGCCACCGGCCGCTGCGCGCGGACTGGCCTGCCGAGGGCGCCGCGACGCGCCTATCCTGATCGCCTGGCGCGCGAGTGGTGGAACGGCAGACACGCTGGCTTTAGGTGCCAGTGCCCACTGGGCGTGCGGGTTCAACTCCCGCCTCGCGCACACACGGTCGAAGGGGAGAGCGCGAATGGGCGGGGTGGACGCTGTCGGCGGACTGGGTTCGATTCTGGGTGTCTGGGCGCACCCCGACGACGAGACGTACCTGTCAGCGGGGGTCATGGCGGCCGCCGCCTCCATGGGCGCGCGCGTCACGTGCGTCACGGCCACGCGCGGCGAGCTCGGCACACCCGACCCCCAAGCGTGGCCGCCCGAGCGGCTCGCCGCGATCCGGACCGCGGAGCTCGAACGTGCGCTGGAGATCCTGGGCATCGGCGAGCACCACTGGCTCGACTACCCCGACGGCGGCTGCGACGCCGTGCCCGCCGCAGCGGCGGCGGCCCGCATCGCGGCTTTGATCGACGAGTTGCGGCCAGACACCATCCTGACGTTCGGCCCCGAGGGCATGACCGGTCACGCCGACCATCGCACCGTGTCGGTCTGGGTCGACGCCGCCGTGGAGCTGACGGCGCACCGGCCCCGGATCCTGCACGCAACGACCACACCCGAATGGCGCGATACCTACGCCACCGATCTCGACGACCTGGACGTGTTCGCACCCGGCACGCCACCGGTCACACCGGCCGCGGATTTGGCGCTCCACCTCGTCCTGCCGCCCGACCTGCTGGAACGCAAGGTCGCGGCGCTCCAGGCGCAGGAGAGCCAGACCGCGGCGCTCGTCGAGCTGCTCGGTGCGCAGCGCTACCGCGCCCAGCTCGTCGACGAAATGTTCCGCCCCGCGGTCTGAATCGCAGATCAGGGACCCGTTTCCTCACCGAATCCCCCCAGTCGGGGGAGGCCGCCATCCCCGAGTAAGAAATTTCACGTGCTCCCGCGCGATCAAAGCCTTCCCGGCTGTGCACGGGCGTCCTACGATTCACGTTACTGCTTGCCAATGCCGTCCCGGCGGCGAAAGAGTCCACACGTGGCTACCGCTTTCCTGGAGAGCCGCTCCAGGCGTCACCTCTGTGCCATCGCGCGCAGCGATGCGGCACGAGCGGACATCGCCGCGCGGTGGATCGCCCAGGGTCTGCGCCTCGGTGAACAGGTGGTCTGGGTGGAGCCCCCGGGTGGACCCGTACGCGACTGGCTCGACCGGCGCGGCGTCGACTGGGAAACCGCCGAGGCCAGTGACCGCTTGCGGATCGTGCCCCCGAAGGCCGTCCTGCGGATCGATTCCGCCGCCGACATCCCGGGCCGCATCGCGGAGGTCGCCGCCCAGGCCCGGCAGGCCGTGGCGGACGGCCACAACGGGCTGCGCCTGGGTGGCGAGACCGCCGAGGCGCTGACCGCCATGCCCGACGTCGCGACCCAGCTGCGCTTCGAAGCCGCATGGGAGCAGCTCACGCTGGACGAGCAGCTGTCGCTCATGTGCGTCTACGACGCGCGGCTGGACGGCCTGCACCACGCCGAGGCCATCGCCCTGCATCCGCGCGAGCTGTCCGACGGCCTCGTCAGCGCCACCGCACACGACGGCGTCGTGCACCTGTCGGGCGAGCTGGACCTCTCCAACGGCATGCAGGTGCGCGCCTTCCTCGACGCCGCGACGCCCGAAGCCGGCGACGGCGACATCCTCCTCGACGGCGCCGAGTGCACCTTCATGGATGTCGCGGGCACGGCCGCGCTGCTGTCGTTCGCCCGTGACCGCGCGCCGCGGCGGGTCCGCATCACCGCCCCGCCCCCGTCGCTGCGCCGGATCCTGGAACTGACCGGCTCGGCGCACGAGCTCGACCTCGTCGCGGCGAGCTAGCACCCGGCCCCCCCCCCCCCCCCCCCCCCCCCCCCCCCCCCCCGCGCCCCGCACCCCCCACCCCCCGGCCGCCCC
>Ga0299913_10003130_pt1 | contig 13415 bp, 11 predicted proteins | sample RVTome_9_FD_201360 | JGI IMG/M metagenome (GOLD analysis project Ga0299913, IMG submission 201360) | Soil microbial communities from uranium-contaminated site in the Upper Colorado River Basin, Wyoming, United States - RVT155D38 (version 2) ... | reverse complement strand
CAGTACGGCACCGGCCAGTCGTGTTCGGTTCCATCCTCGGAACTCTTGTCGGGCTCGGCGTAGCGCTGCCGGTAGTCGGCTTCGCTCGTGCACACGGCGATATGGACCGGCGCCGACGAGATCCACGGATCCAGTCCCATGGCGACGTATTCGGCCTCGTTCGCAACTTCCGCCAGGGCTCGGCGGGATGCTTCTTCGGTGATGACGATGAAGTACTGGCCCTGGGTGAACCCCGCGCTGGGCCCCCGCCTCGCCGCCTCCACGATCCGTTCCACCGCCGCCGGATCAACCGGATCGGACGTGTAGTTCCGCACCATGCGCCGACGAGCAACCACCTCTCTGAATTCCATGAGCCCTCCATCGCCGAGTTGATCCCCAGCCTAGGAGCCCTGGTAGCCTCTGCCGCCGTGAGCAAGAAGCTAGAGGAGAAGCAGCGCAGGCGCGAGGCCGAGGAGCGCAAGAAGGACGCGCAGAAGAAGGCCCAGCGGAAGCGCAATCTCGTCACGACCGCGGTCGCATTGCTGGTGGCGGGCGGCGTCGTGGCGGCGATCGTCGCCCAGCGCCAAGCCGAGACCAAGGCCATCACCAGCTACGGCGTCTCCGAAGACGAAGCCAACTGTGGCGACGTCGAGCAGCACGACATCATGGGTGCCGACCACATCGACGTCGGCGGAGCCCACGAGCCGTACACGACCAACCCGCCGACCTCGGGACCCCACTACAACGAGCCAGGCCTCGGACCCGTGCAGGCAGGTTTCTACGAAGAAGCCGCTGAGGCGCCGCCCGAGGGAGTGATCCACAACCTCGAGCACGGGATGATCGTGTTCTGGTACAACCCCGACGCTCCCAACGAGGTGATCGAGGACCTCAAGCTTGCGGTCGAGGACGAGTCCATCGCCTCCGTAGCCACTCCATGGACCCAGATCGAAGGCGACGCCAACTTCGTCATGACGGCCTGGGGTCAGTCACAGTCCTGCGAACTCGTGTCCCGGCCGGTCGTCAACGACTTCCGCCGCGAGTTCCAGGGCATCGCCGGCCCCGAGAAGATCGCCCCACCCTTCAGCGACTAGCTGGGGATCAGCTGGTCGAGCGGAACCAGGCGACGGTGTGTTTCAGGCCCTCTTCCAGGGGCACCGTCGGCGACCATCCCAGGATCCGTCCCGCCTTCGAAGGGTCTACGACGATGCGCTGTAACTCGCCTGGCCTCGCTCCCGCGTGGATGGGATCGAAACGGGTCCCGGTGAGCTCGGCCAGACGCCCGTACAGCTCGTTGACCGAGAGCTCGTCTCCGCTGCCGATGTTGATCAGCTCCTTGCTTCCGCGGTCGCGCGCTGCGACGAAGGCCGACACGACGTCGTCGACGTAGACGAAGTCGCGCGTCTGGGTCCCGTCCCCATAGATCGTGCACGGTCTGCCGCCGAGCATCTTGCGGCTGAAGATCGCAACGACCTGGCCTTCGAGACCGACCTCCGAGGCAGGTTCCTGGCGGGGGCCGTAGACGTTGGCCAGAGCGAGCGCCGTGTAATCGAGGCCTTTCACCACTTCGAAATAGCGGAGGTAGTCGAGCACGACCTTCTTCGATACCCCGTAGGGGGACTCGGGCAGGGCCTCGGGGAGAAAGACCTGGTCCTCGGTCACCGGAAGCCTCGACTCGTCGGGCTCGCCGTAGATGCATCCCCCGGAAGAGGTGAATACGACCTTGCGCGTACCTGCTTCACTGGCTGCCTGCAGGAGGTTGATCGTCCCGATCACGTTGATCATCGCGTCGTGGATCGGGTCGGCAACGGACTTGCGCACGTCCACCTGAGCCGCAAGGTGGAAGATCACCTCGGGCTTATTCCTCTTGATCACATCCGCCAGGAGGTTGGACGTGATGTCACCACGCTGGAACGTGAACTTGCCGACCCCCGAGTTCCGGGCATCGTGGAGGTTGGCCATCGTTCCCGACGACAGATCGTCGAATCCCAGGACCTCCTCGCCTTCGGACAACAACCGATCGACCAGATGAGAGCCGATGAATCCGGCGGCACCGGTTACCAGGACCTTCACTTCTTGAACCCTCCTATGAGATCTTTTCGCCGTCTCCGGCGGTCAGCCCCGAGACCGAGGCGCCTTCCGAGACCCGGACCCCTTCTCCGAGGACCGAACCGATGACCCGTGCGCCCGGTGAGACAACCACATCGTCGAGCAGGACCGACCCCGAAACGATGGCTCCCGCCTCGATCACGCATCGCTCACCGATGCACGCGGAGGATACCTGTGCGTCCGGCGCGATCGTGGCGGACCCGGCAACGATCGAGGAGCCATCACCTTCGGCTGCGTCCGTAGGGAACCTCCCGGCGATCGCGTCGAGGTTGGCCCGGAGGTACTTCTCGGGCGTCCCGATGTCCATCCAGTAGGCGTCCGTCGGGGTGGCGAACAGCCGCCCCTCCTCGGCGAGGGGCGGGAAGACCTCTCGCTCGATCGATACGGCCCGGTCGGGGGGTATCGAAGCCAGGATCTCCGGTTCGAGTACGTAGACCCCTGCGTTGATCAGGTTCGTTTCGGCGGTCCCCGGCGGTGGCTTCTCGACGAAACGCAAGACGCGTCCGGATGCATCGGTGGGGACCACACCGAAAGAGGATGGATCCTCGACCGGCGTCAGGACCAGCGTCCCGACCGCCTCGCTCGCGCGATGGAACTCGAACACCGCGGTGAGATCGACCTTGGACAGAACATCCCCATTGACCGCGAGGAACGTCTCATCTCCTATCAACGCTTCGGCGTTCTTGATGGCGCCTGCAGTCCCACGGGGATCCTCCTCGTGGGTTACCCCCACTCGCACCCCCCGCGAGCCGGCCCTCGCGATGACGTCCTCGAACGCTTCGGCCAGGTAAGACGTCAAGAGCACGACCTCGTCGATACCGTGGCTCTGAAGTAGGTCCAGGACGTGTTCGATGTGCGGCCTGTTCGCGATGGGCAAGAGGTGCTTGGGACGGGTGTTAGTGAGGGGCCGCAGTCTCGTGCCGAAGCCTCCCGCGATGAGCAACGCCTTCAAGCGGCCGCCACGACCTTCCGCCAGTGATCGAGCAGATCAGCGAGCGTGTCTTCGAGACGGTACGAGGGCTTCCACCCCGTAGCAGCTTCGAGCTTGCTCGCGTCCCCGTAGAGGACGGGGAAATCGACGGGTCGTAGCTTGTCTGGATCGGTCTTCTTCTCGATAGGGATCGACGACATCCCGATCAAGAGGTCCAGGACGTCGCCCAGCTTGTGTGGTTCGCCGGTCGCGACGTTGTACGCGTCGCCCGGAACACCCTTCTCGATCACCAAACGGTAGGCGCGCACGACGTCGCGCACGTCACCGAACTCGCGCATCCCCTCCAGGTTGCCCGTACGCACGACCGGGTCCGCCTTCCTCCCTTCGGCCAGGGCTATCTGTCTCGCCCAATCCGCCGTGGCGAAAGATGGGGGTTGGCCGGGACCGATGTGCATGAACGCTCGGGTGACCACGGCGTGCACGCCGAAGGACTCGTAATACATCCGGGCGATCCACTCCCCCGCTACGCGGCTCACGGCGTAAGGGGAGACCGGGCGGAGCGGGGCGGATTCGTCGAGAGGACAATCCTCCGGCGGCACCTTCCCGTATTCGTCGCTGCTGGCCGCCACGTGGACCCGGCAGTCCGGGACGTGACGGTGAAGCGCATCGAACAGGTGATGGGTCCCGATCGCATTCACCTCGTAGGTGAGCGTGGGATCCCGCCACGACAGCGATACCGACGACTGCCCGGCCAGGTGGAAGACCCAGTCCGGCTTGACGTCTGCGACCACTTGGTCGACCCGATCGGGATCGCGGATGTCCAGGACCCTGAACCCGCCCTCCTCCGCCAAGGCGGTACCGACGACCTCGTGTCCGTCGGCGCGCAGGAAGGGGACCAGGTGCCCACCGACGAAACCGCCCGCGCCGGTGACGAGAACCTTCACGGCGCGAGCACTAAGAGCCCGAGACTTTGCGGAACGAGAGTCCGATCACGCCGATCCCGATCGCGACTATCAGGACGCCGAGCCAACGCATCATCGGGACGGACTCGTGGAGGATGAAGCGCGAGAAACCGACGATCAGGATGTAGGAAAGGCCCACCACCGGATACGCCACGGATAGAGGTACGTGCGAGAGGACGACCAACCAGAACATGGCGGACACGCCGAACAGGGTGAGACCTATCCAGAGCAACGGTTCGGACGCGACCTTCTTCACCGTGGCAACCGGCTCCTGCACCTCGGCGGAGCCGATGCGACCCACCCTCTCCATGGCCGACTTGAGCGTCAACTGGCCGGCGACCGCGAGGGAGACGCTGGTGACCAGCAGCACCGCGAGGATCATGGCCGTGGCACGAGGCGACCGCTGTGCGGCGACCTCTATAACGTCGGGGATGGCGTCATGGGGGACTTCGAGCGGACTCACCGGGCGAGTCTAAAGGTGATCAGTTGCAGTTGACCCGTACGCCGTCCGTCTTCGTCCAGACGATGGAACCGTTCTCGAAAGAGGCTGCCGAACCCGCTGAATCGACAACGACGGACGAGGTGGGATAGCCACAGCGCGAGCCGGCGCCTCCCATCGAGCGGTACTTCTCGTCGATCGGGCCGAAGAGAGCGAACACCTCGGGGTTCTTGGGGGCCTTGTAGATCGTCCCGCTGGTGAATCGTTGTCGCCGACCGCCATCTTTGGAGTTCGTTACGTCGGTGGTCGGGAGACCCATCTTCTTGCGGCCTCCAACGGACCGGAACGCGTCGAAGAAAACGCCGTCGACGTGGTGAGCGCCGGTGGCCTCGGACCACATGATGACCCCGTTCTCGTACGAACCGCCCCAGTGTTTGCCCTCCGCACCCCAGATCCCCGAGGCAGGCATGCCGAGGCTCGAACCCTCGCGACCCAGGCGCGTGTAGCGTCGCAACACCGGACCCCACTGCCACACGACGCGATCGGTCGCCTTCACCCATGTCATGCGCCCGATCTCGAAGTCCTGAGTCCGACCGAGGACCACCTCGGCCCCCTTGGGAACCGCGTACGGCGAGCTCTTGGGCTCGCCGGGTGCCTTGTCCAGCCTGCGGTAGACATCCAAGAACCGCTCTCCGACCGTGTAACTGATGTCGATCCGGAAGAGCGTGTCTTTGATGATGCTCGAGCCGAAGGCACTACGGAACGCCCATCCGCTGGCCCGCACGGTCTTGTTGGAGCCAACGATCTTCACTCCGCCCGTGCCATCGTCGTTCACCACCGTGACCCGCCCCGACACCCCGAACGGCCTCACAAAGACGAAACGCTTCAGATCGCCGATCCCATACGCGGCGTGGAGCTTGTCCTCGAACTGACGGAACGACATCTCGACCGGCGACCACTCGTGGTTCGGGTTCGCGGCGACCGCGTCGGGCTTGTCTGGAACCCCTCTTAGATAGGGCAAGGGCGTCCCACCCCAGACGTTCTCGTTGTTCTCCGTGTGCCCTCCGGAAGACGACGAGTAGAGAGCTTGGATCGGAGCGCCGTTGTGGAGGATCACCTGACCCTTCGTATCGTCCACGGCCGCCTTCCAGTCGGCCCAATAGGAGCCCGAGCCCGTCCTCTTCCCATCCCCGGCGTAAGCCTGGTCCAGCGTCGAGTCGTACACGGTGCAGTCACACGGATAACGATGGGAGCCCGACCTCGTCCACTTCTCGAACGCGTAGGTGCGCCCCGCGATCGCCTGCGTTCGCAAGACGCCCGCGGGCCACGACGATGGGACCTCGGCGAGCCCGTAGAGGTACTTCTGCATCGCGATCGGCAAGACGAGGCGTAGACAGAAGCCCGGATCGCATCGCTCGGTCGAGTAGGACCCGACCTCCAGCTTGCCGAGCGCGTAGTCGTAGCTCTTCCCGGCCACGTCGATCACCGAGCCGAACCGTTGGAAGACCAGGATCAGAGGGTTCTGCGGGCCGCCGAACACACCCGTGCCGTCCCGCCGGATCTGTTCGCCGTTCTTGTACAGACGCATCCCTCCGGTCGACGACGGCACCACCTTCCACGCATCACCCGAAGCGCCGGATGCGAGGGGCTGCTTCTCGCCGGACACCTTCCAGACGACATCGCCCGAGCCGCCCTGGTGCGGAGCCGATGTGAGTCTCACCCCGTTCCGTTCCTGGAGGAGGCCGACCCTGACCTTCGGCATCCTTCTCTCGCCCACAACCGAGCCCGAGTAGTAGTGCTCGACGATCTGCGCCGCGGACTTTCCGTTCTGAGCGCGTCCGTAGGCGCCGTACTGGGACATCCCGATGCCGTGGCCCCAGCCGCCGCCCGAGATGGTCACCGTGCGCGCGGCGCGCGCGGCCGACGGCGCAAGCAGAGCGCCGACCAGCGAGATGAGGAGGAACAAAGAGGTTCTGCGCTTCATAGACCCCTACATATCTATCTCTTAACGGACATTCCAGGCCATACGTAGGTAACGAACATTGAATCAACCGCTGCTTGCTTGAATCAATGACCTACCTGTATAGACGTGTTTCGGGTCTATCGGGTTGCGCGCTCGGCCTGCTCGCGGTGGGACACGTACCAGTCGATCGTCGTACGGAGACCCTCTTCCAGAGCAGTGCGAGCGGTGAACGAGAAAGCCTTCTCGGCCCTTGAGGTGTCTAGACGGCGCCGTGGCTGTCCGTCGGGTTTCGACGCATCCCAGCGGAGCTCGCCCTCGAACCCCGAGAGCTTGGCGATCAACCCTGCCAGGTCCTTGATCGAGACCTCTTGCCCGGAGCCGAGATTGACGGGATCGGGATCGTCGTAGAGCTCGGCGGCCAGGATCATCCCCTCTGCGGCGTCGTCTACGTACAGGAACTCACGAGTCGCAGTGCCGGTCCCCCAGACGACGATCTCGTGATCACCTAGCTCTTTGGCCTCGACGCACTTCTTGATCAATGCAGGGATCACATGCGACACGGCATCGTTGAACTTGTCTCCAGGCCCGTAGAGGTTCACCGGCAAGAGATAGATCGCGTTCTGCCCGTACTGCTGCCGGTTCGCTTGGGCGTGCACCAACAGGGCCTTCTTTGCGATGCCGTACGGAGCGTTCGTCTCCTCCGGGTATCCGTCCCACAGCGCGCTCTCTTGGAAAGGAACGGGGGTGAACTTCGGGTACGCGCAGATCGTGCCGGTCAGCACGATCTTTGGGGTTCCCCTCTTCCGCGCTTCTTCGAGCACGTAGGTTCCGATCAAGAGGTTACTGAGATAGAGATCGGCGGGCCGGGCCATGTTGGCGCCGATACCCCCGACCCGAGCAGCGAGATTGAAGATGAGATCCGGTGAATGCTCGTCGAACATCCGCTCGACCTCCGATTGCCGCATGAGGTCGTAGTCGTTGCTGCCGAGCGAGATGAGTTCCTTCGCTCCGCGGCCGCCTAGCTTCTCGGTCAGCGCGGCGCCGAGGAACCCGCTTCCCCCCGTGATGAGCACGCTCTTGTCGTCCCAGAAGCCCATGTAAGTCATCGTAAGCGTCATGGTCCACGATGGGAGACTCTTGGACGCGTCATGGTCCACAATCGGGGACCTCATGGACACTTCGCTGGTCCGCAAGGACACTTCATTGCACGTCGCGATCACGCTGGAGCAGTTCTGGCACCGGGTCCCCGGTGGCAGCGCGACCTCGATCTGGGAGATGGTGCGCGCGCTGTCGGATCACGATGTCGCAGTGACCGGCGTGAGCGCGTGGCACAAGAAGCGCCCTCCGCTCCGGTTCAGACTCGAGACCCCGATCGAGTGGATCCCGCTCCCGAGGCCGGTTCTCTACGAGACATGGCATCGCTTGCGCAGACCGAAGGTCGAGTCGGTCACGGGCCGCGTCGACGTGATCCATGCGACGACGCTCGCGATCCCACCGAAGTCTGCGCCACTGGTGGTCACGATCCACGACCTCGCTTTCCTCCACGCGCCCGAGCACTTCACCACGCGCGGCAACCGGTTCTTCCGCCGGGGGCTCGAGCTGGCGATCGAAGATGCCGACCTCATCGTCTGCCCCTCCGAGGCCACCGCTGCGGATTGCAGGAACCATGGCCTCGAGGCCGAGCGAGTGAGGGTCGTCCCGTGGGGCGTGTCGACGCAGAGGGCTTCCGAACGTGATGTGTCCGACGTCCGTGGCCGGCTGGGGCTCGATATGCCCTATCTCTTGTGGACCGGAACCGTCGAACCGCGCAAGAACCTCTCCGGTTTGGTAGAGGCTTACCTATCTCTGGACACCGAATCTATGGACACCGACATGATGCTGGTGCTGGCCGGGCCGAAAGGCTGGAACGAAGACCTCGACACCATCGCGTCCCGCGGAGGCGATCGGGTCCGGTCCCTAGGCTTCGTCCAGCCCGACGACCTGCGGGCCCTCTACGCCGGTGCAGAAGCGTTCTGTTACCCGAGCTTGTTCGAGGGGTTCGGTCTTCCCGTGATCGAAGCCATGGCCCAAGGCACCCCCGTGATCACCTCGGCCGGAACCGCAACCGAAGAAGCCGCCGGGGGGGCCGCCGTGCTCGTGGATCCACGCGACCCCACGTCCATAGCAGCGGGCATCGCGCGCGCTCTCGATGAGCGAGAAGCGTTGCGAGAGGCGTCCTTCGCCCGCGCCGGCGAGCTCACCTGGGCCGCCTGCGCAGATCGCATGCAAGCCGTGTACCGGGAAGCTGCCCACAGGCCGACCGTGTTTCCGGAAGATCCAGCATGAACCGCGTCGCGATAAACCTCATGTGGATGGTCCCCGGCGTGGTCGGAGGTTCGGAGACCTACACGGTCCGCCTCCTACATGGGCTCGCGGAGCGATCCACCGAGCTCGACTACACGCTCTTCGCGCTCCCCCAGTTCGCAAGTGCTCACCCAGAGCTGTCGCGCACTTTCAAGACCGTCTATGCGCCGATGCGCGGACAGTTGAAGCCGGCTCGGGTCTTGGCAGGGGAATCGGTATGGATGGCGATCCAGTGCCGCAAGATGAAGATCGACTTGGTCCATCACGCGGGCGGGGTCGTCCCTCTGATCCGTCCCGGTCGACCCGTTCTCACCATCCACGACCTTCAGTACCTGTTCTATCCGGAGTACTTCACGCGTTCGAAGCTCGCGTATCTGAAGACGGTGATGCCCCGGAGTGCAGAGGCAGCTCGCTCGATCCTCACCCCGAGCGAGTACTCACGCCGGACCGTCATCGAACGGCTGAACATCGACCCTTCGCTATGCACGGTCGTGCCCCACGGGATATCGCCGAAGGAAGATGCCGAGCCGGTCACCGACATCCGCGAGCGTTACGGGATCTCCGAGAGGTTCTTCCTCTATCCGGCCGCCTCCTACCCGCACAAGAACCATCTCGTCCTGATCGAGGCGTTCGCGCAGGTCCACGAGAAACATCCGGACACGACACTCGTCTTCACCGGCGCCAAGGGTTCCATGCAGTGGGGAACCGCGAAGTCGATGGAGGCTCCCCTTGCGGAGGTGATCCGTAAGAACAACCTGAAGGACAGCGTGCGCTCGCTCGGGTACGTGCCCGCCGGCGACCTCGAAGCGCTGTACAGGGAAGCGGTCGCGTTGACCTTCCCTTCCCGCTTCGAGGGTTTCGGGGCACCCGTGCTGGAAGCGATGGCGCGCCGGTGCCCCGTGATCGCGGCCGACGCCACCGCGTTGCCGGAGGTCGTGCAGCACGCCGGACGCTTGGTTTCGCCGGACAACACCGACCAGTGGGCACAGACCATGATCGAGCTCATGGAGGACGAGGCCGAGCGCGCCCGGCTCGCGGAGGCCGGCATCGAGCGAGCGCGCGCCTACACCTGGGAGCGTTCGGCCGACATCCTCGAGGACGCCTACCGCCTGGTGCTCGGGACGACCCTGTGACCGTGGCCCTGTGAAGGTGGCCTGTGAGGGTGGCCCTGTGACGGCCTCCTCGTGAAGATCGTCGTCCTAACGCCTCATTTCGCGCCCGATCTAGCCCCAACCGGAGCGGTCGTGACGACGCTGGTCGAAGAGCTCGCCGGCCGCGGGCATCGGATAGAGGTCATCACGTCACTGCCCTGGTATCGGGAGCACCGGATCGAGCCGGGCTACGGGGGCCGACTCGTCCGGCGGGAGGACACCCCGTGGGGAAGCATCCTCCGCCTCCATCCGTTCCCTACCGAGGACAAGACCGACATCGTCAGGCGAGCATCGTCGTTCGTGGGCTTCACCGCACTGGCTGCGGCGAAGGGAAGGAGCGGTGGCCGGGCCGATGTCGTGCTCGCCGTTTCTCCTCCACTGACACTGGGTCTCGCCGGCCGCTCCATCGCGAAGGCTAGGGGGGCCGCGTTCGTCTTCAACATCCAGGACGTCTTCCCCGACATCGCGATCGAGCTGGGAGTGTTGAAGAACCCGGCGCTGATCAGGATCGCTCGCGCGCTGGAGAAGCGTTGTTACCGGAAGGCCGACCGCATAACCGTCCTGTCCGACGATCTTCGTATCAATATCGCGGAACGAACATCCGATCCATCGAAGATCCGGGTCATCCCGAACTTCGTCGACACGCAAGCGATCAGCCCCCAGGCGGCGGCCAACAGCTACCGGGAAGAACACGGTCTGCAAGGGAAGACAGTAGTGATGTACGCGGGCAACATCGGCCTGTCGCAATCGTTGGATCTGATGATCTCCGCCGCCGCGGCCTCGCAGGACGACCCGAGCCTCGCATTCGTCATCAACGGTGGCGGGGCCGCACGCGCCGACCTCGAGGATCGTGCCCGTGGGTTGCCCAACATCGTTTTCGTAGATACCCAACCGATGGCGAGATTGCCGGAGCTACTCGCGGCGGCCGACATCCACGTAGTCGTGCTGAAGCGAGGGCTGGCCCGCTCGAGCGTGCCCTCGAAGACGTTCTCGATCCTTGCAGCAGGCCGTCCGTTCGTCGCCAGCGTTGATACCGGCAGCGAGATCGCCACGATCGCCGAGCGCTCGGGGGCGGGGATCGCCGTCCCCCCCGAGGACGCGGAATCGTTCACCAAGGCGCTCCGGCACCTCGCCGACAACCCCGAGGAGAGGGCCGAGATGGGCCGGCGGGGCCGAGACTTCGTCGAAGGGTGGGCTTCCCCCGCCGCGGTCGCGCGGCGATACGAGGAGCTGTTCCTGGAGTGCGCCGGCGGACGGTAGTCCTAAGGTCCGTCCGGGTCCCCCACCTCGCCGTCCTGTTTGCACACGGCGGGCTCTGCTTCCGGTTTCGGTAGCGGGATCGGCAAGAGCTGAAGGAGCCCCTCGGTTGCGAAGCCCTCGTCTCCCACGATCACTGCCACGTCGACACCGTCGGGGGTCCGGTGCTCCTGCAGTGCGGCACGGGGTACGACGGCAGCCACGAGTTGCGCCATCTCTTCGGCCTCCGACTGGTATCGGATCAGCGTCCGCGCGAACTTGAAGTTAGGGGCGTTCGCAACCTCTACGACCTGTAGTCCGGCACGCTGCCCTCCCGTCGCCTCGATCAGTTCATCGCGCGCGTTCGATGCATACGGCTGGAACAGGTCGATGCCGTTGTAGACACCGACCCTTATCGTCCTCGGATCGATGTTAGGAACACCGTCGGCCTCGGCGGGTGATTCGTTATTGGCGATAGCTCTACCGAGGAGGTCGATCCGGTCGAAGTCTGCCCTCACTATCGATGCCTCGCCACCGGACTCGAAGGTGATGAGGTCGGTCCCGAAGTTGGGGGCGATGTAAGCCTCGTAGTTGGCGGGATCGAAATCCCGGAACCGCTCGAGGGTTTCTTTGATCTTCGTCACACCGATGTTGGCTCGCACGTTCCTCTCGGCGACATTCAACAGGCCTAAGATCCGTTGCGGTTGCAACAACGTCTCGACGGAGGTCACCTTTGCGAGGGCAGCCGACAGGAACCTCTGCTGGTTCGCTATCCGATCGAAATCTCCGTTGGCGAACGCCTTGCGCGACCTGACGAACCTGAGTGCGAGATCGCCGTCGAAGGAGATCATCCCCGGCTTGGTGACGGAGAAGCCCGTGTTCGGATCGAACTCGACGAGCTCCGGCACGCACAGCTTGACGCCGCCGATCTCGTCGACCACGTCACGGAAACCGGCGATGTTCACCTCGACGTACCGGTTGATCGGGATGCCCGTCAGGTCCTCGACCGTCTTGACCAGCGACGAACGTCCGTACAGGAGTGCCTCGTTGATCTTGCCTTCCCTGCCCGTCCCCGCGATGGGCACCCAGAGGTCGCGCGGGAACTGGAGCATGATGACCTTGTTCGTCGCCGGATCGACGTGCCCGACGATCAAGGTGTCCGCACGGGATCCGTCGATCGCCAGCGCCCCGAGCTCGTCTTGCTCTTCCGGTGTGAGATCTCCCCTGCTGTCCGAGCCCACCAGCAGGACGTTGAAAGGTTTCCCGGGGGCCTCGGCTTGGGTCTCCGGAACCGTGACCTTGATGAGGCCTTGGGCCTTCAGGAAGCGCCAGACGCCCCACCCGGCCGTTCCCACTATCAGGACCACGACCCCCAAGGCGATCCACTGCCAGCGGTGGCGCATGTGCTTGCGTTCGCGCGTCCGCGCGCCCCTGAACATGTCGCCGTATCGGTTGGGCGCGAAGGGGTCTGGGCTGCGCTTGAATGGATTCCGCATGGTCAAGTGATTATGGGGTCGGTTGGTGCAAGGCCGGTGCAGGTCCTGTGAAGACTTGGACTAGCCGACTATCCGACCGGTCCGACCGTTCCGCCCGGTCGACTAGCTGCCCGTCGGATGGGTCATATCCTCCGGACGCACCCACTTGTCGAAGTCACTCTCCTCGACGTAGCCAAGCTCTGCCGCGGTCTCCTTCAGCGACTTGTTCTCGCGGTAAGCCTTGAGAGCGATCTCGGCCGATTTCTCGTAGCCGATGTGTGGATTCAGAGCCGTCACCAACATCAAGCACTCGTCGAGATGCTTCTGGATCATCTCCCTGTTGGGCTCGATCCCGACGGCGCATTGATCGTTGAAAGAGCGTGACGCGTCCGCCAGCAAGCTCGCCGACTCCAAGACGTTGTGCAACATCACGGGCTTGTACACGTTGAGCTGGTAGTGACCCTGAGAACCGGCGAACGCGACGGTTGCGTCGTTACCGAACACCTGGGCGCATACCATCGTCATCGCTTCCGACTGCGTGGGATTGATCTTGCCGGGCATGATCGAAGAACCCGGTTCGTTCTCGGGGATCTTGAGCTCTGCGATACCCGCCCTGGGCCCCATCGCGTACGACCGCACGTCGCTCGCGATCTTGTACAGCACCACAGCGAGTGTGCGCAGCGCCGCGCTCGCGTCGACCATCGCGTCATGAGCCGATAGCGCAGCGAACTTGTTCTCGGCCGACCTGAAGGGCTTGCCGGTTTCCTGTGCGAGCTTCTCGGCAACGAGGTCACCGAACCGGACGTGCGTGTTCAGTCCGGTTCCGACCG
>Ga0299913_10003129_pt1 | contig 13416 bp, 13 predicted proteins | sample RVTome_9_FD_201360 | JGI IMG/M metagenome (GOLD analysis project Ga0299913, IMG submission 201360) | Soil microbial communities from uranium-contaminated site in the Upper Colorado River Basin, Wyoming, United States - RVT155D38 (version 2) ... | reverse complement strand
AGCGGCCGCTGGCGAGGATCTCCTCGATGGCCGCCGCGATCCCGGAGCCGATGTCCGGCAGCTCGACCAGTCCCTCGGTCGCCTCCTCGGCGACCAGCTCGCGGACCGGTCGGTCGAGCCCCGCCACCCGGTCGGCGCCCCGGCGGTAGGCGCCGACCCGGAAGGGGTTCGCCCCCTGCTGCTCGAGCAGCTCGGCCCCCTGCCGCAGCCACTCGGCCACGGCCTGATTCTCGCGCAGCGTCTCGGGCTCTCGTGGACGGCTCATCGAGCTCGCTCCTGGCCGGGGCGGCCCGGGAGGTCGAACCGACGGTCCGCCCCTCGTGAGAGGTTACCCCGTTCGCGGGTGCGGCGCGCCGTGTCCGGTGGGCGGCGATCGAGGCACCCGCGGCCGCGATCCTCCGCTACTAGCCAGGAGTACCACCTCAGGTCTCGACCACGACCAGCTCGTCGGGCCCGCCGCCCGAGCCCGGCACGGTGTGCACCTCGTAGGGAGTCAGCGGACGGGGCGGCGGCCCGCCGATGTTCCTGCCCGCGAGGTCGTAGATGCCGTTGTGGCAGTAGCACCAGATGAGCCTCTTCTCAGGGCGGTAGGCGACGATGCAATCGAGGTGAGTGCAGGTGGCCGAGAAGGCCCGGAAGTCTCCCTCGTCGACGCGGATCAGGATCACGGGCTCCTGCCCGAAGCGGAGGATCTTGAAGCCCTCGTCCAGGAGCTCGGGGTCGTTGACCGGACCCCCGTCGACCTGGTGGGTCGGCGCTTCGGCGATCTCGGGTGGGCTCAGGAAGCGGACGACCGGATAGACGATCGAGGCCACCAGGGCGCCGACGGAGGTTCCGAGAAACCAGCTCAGGAGCCCCCGCCGGGTGGTGGCGGCCTCCCGTGTCGTTGGCTCGGGAGCCGCCGGTGGCACCTCCGTCATCGTCGCAGCTCCTCGAGCATCCGCTGATACTGCTCGCGGTCGATCTCACCGCGGGCGTAGCGGCTCTTGAGGATCTCCTCGGGAGAGCTCGGACCCGCCGTCGTGCTCCGGCGCAGGGCGAGGACGACGAGGACGACGAACACCGCGATGAGCAGCCACCAGAGAACACCCACCCAGCCCATGTCCATCCAACCCTCGTGCATCGGCTACCTCCCTTCCGGCCCCCCGGTGGCCTGCGGAGGGTGCGCGTTTCAGGATACTCCCGGGAGCGGACGGCGCCCGGCCGCCACGTTGTAGAGCGGCACCCAGACGAGCGCGACGTACCAGCCGTAGGCGTAACTCTCGACCAGGCCGATGAAGAAGCTTCTCCAGTCGAGCCCGGTGAAGCCCGGCAGCAGGGGCGCCCAGGCCTCGGACATGGCGTAGCCGGGAGCGATCAGGTCGAAGGCCACGCAGAGAACGAAGGTGATAGCCAGAAACAGGCTCGTGGCGTGACCGACGGCGGTCAGGGACAGGGTCTTGGTCATGGTGAGCTCTCCTCGTGGGCCGGAGCGCCTTCCGGTCGCAGGTAGGTCTCCGGGTGACGTTCGAAGCGCTGGTGGCAATCCCGGGAGCAGAAGCGCCAAATGCGGCCGGCGTGCTCCAGGGGATATCCCTCGCCGTCGGCCACCCGCATCCCGCACACGGGGTCGGTGGCCTCGGGGCCGGGATCGTCCAGGTGCAGGCCGTGGACGAGACGGCCTCCACAGCCCCAGCGCATCAGGAGGTAGAAGACGACGGCGAAGGCGACCAGAGTGAAGACGAAGATCATGGACGGACCTCCCGGTCAGAAGACGAGGTGCCCCTCTTCCATGCCGCCGCAGCCGTCCTCGGCGAAGGCGCGGTTGCAGCCGCCGGTGAAGCAGGCGTTGCCCGCGAAGCCGGCGGGGTTGAGGGAGCCGTGCCAGGCGGCGACGCGCTCGCGCACGGCCGTGGCGTCGAGCCCCTCGGAGGTGATGAGGTGCTTGGCCAGGCCCCAGGTCGCCCGCGCCAGGTTGCACTCGCAGCAGCAGGTGGCGGCGGAGAACTGGGCGCAGCAGGGCGCCGGCAGCGCCGAGAGGGCCTCCTCGCGGACCGCCTCCTGGGCGCCGTCGAGCGTGATCGAGCGGTTGTAGGCGACGAGGGTCTCGACGTCGGTCCGCGCGGCGGTGGACGACGGGTGGGGAGACGGATGGTCGTGGGTCGCCCGGGCGGCTGGCATCGGCGGCTCCGAAGGCCCGGTGGCGAGGAGGAGGGCGGCGGACGCGGCGACGACTGCGACCGCGATCGCCGACAGGAGGAGGCGGGATCGGCGCGAGCGTCGAGACTTCGGGGTGGCGGAGGTGGGTTTCATGGTTCGGTGCTCCTCGTGGGCGCCGAATCGACGGCGCCGTCGCAGATGGATGATCGGACCGGTCGTGCGGGCGACGAGCTCTCGTCCCTCGCGCATGGCCGTGGCACGGCCGGCAGCCGCGCGGGGCGTGGCGAGGTGCGGGCCCGGCGGCCAGTCAGATCAGCAGGGCGCCGTGGAGCAGGTAGAGGCCGGACCACGGGCCCGAAGGGGACGCCCCACGGGTCGGCTCGAGCTTCGACAGGAGAGCGGGAAGGCATCCGACGGGAGCGACCGGCGCCTGCGTCGAGGAGATCGGGAGCTCGCCGGTCGACGGCACCGCCGGGGCGATCGCGGCTGGGCGCGCGCGCCATACGGGACACGCGCAGCCGACCGCGGACGCTACGGTCGGCGCGGCGGCGGAGCAGGACTCCGCCGCCGGGCAGCCGACCGGCCCGCCACAGCCGCCGCACGCCGCCGCGACCGCCGGCCCGAAGGACACGACGAGGAGCACGACGAGAGCGGGGAGCCGGGACGGACGGACCATCGCGTTGCCAGAGTACGGGCGGGCACGGCTCCGGCGTACCCCCCTCCGGGTAGGAGACAGGACACCCCGGGGCGGGTCGGCCTGAGATGGGCCGCCGACCCTAGGCTCGAGCGAGCGACCCGACCCGATTGAAGAAGGGCACCGCCATCAGGGTCGTCACCACCGCCATGATCACCAGCATGGTGAACAACATCTGGGTGATGAGGCCGCGCTCGTAGGCGATGTTGAGGAGGATCAGCTCCATCAGCCCACGCGCGTTCATCAGCGCCCCGAGGGCGAGAGCGTCCCGGGGCGTCTCCCCGGACAGCCGAGCGGCAACGGCGCAGGCAACGCCCTTGCCGATCACCGCCACCGCCAGGATCGCGGCCGCGACCCCCCACGAGATCCAGGAGTCGAGCAGCCCGACTGCCGTGTTGAGGCCCGAGTTGACGAAGAACATCGGCAGCAGGAGCACCGTGGTGAGCGGAGCGATCTGTCCCTCGAGCCTGGCCTGGAGCGGTCCGCGCGGCACGCTCGCGCCGAAGATGAAGGCGCCGAAGACCGCGTAGATCCCGAGGGAGTCGGTGAGCCACGCCGCCAGGCAGAGCAGAACGAGGCTCACGGGTAGGACCAGGCCCTCGCGCTCCGCGGCACCCGTGAGCCAGGCGTAGAGCGTGGCCAGCGCGCGACGTCCGAGCGTGAGCATCGTGAGCAGGTAGGCGGCGCCGCCGCCGACCGCGAGAGCCGCGATCGACAGGTCGCCGGTGAAGCCGGTGAGGACGACCGCCAGCAGACACCAGGCGGCAGCATCGTCGAGGGAGCCCGCGGCAAGCGCCAGCGTTCCGAGCGCTGTTCCCGTCAGCCCCCGTTCGTGGATGATCCGCGCCAGCATCGGGAACGCGGTGATCGACAGGGCAGCGCCGAAGAGGAGGAACGCCTGAAGCCTCGAGACGCCGGGCGTGAAGAACGGAAACCGATCCCGGAGCACGAGGGCGAGGGTGCCGCCGAGGGCGAAGGGAGCGGCGATGCCGGCCCACGAGACGGCGAGGGCGCTGCGCAGCCGGTGGCGAATGAGATCGAGGTCGAAGTCCAGGCCGACGAGGAACATATAGAGCACGAGACCGATCTGGGCCAGGACATAGATCACGGGCTTCGTAGGCTCCGGGAACAACCAGGCCTGCAGGGAGGGAGCCACGACACCGAGAAGCGACGGACCGAGGAGCACGCCGGTGAGCATCTCGGCAACCACCTGCGGCTGGCCGAAGGGTCGCGCCAGCCGGCCGACGATGCGGCACGCCCCGAGGACGATCGCGAGCTGCAGGAAGAGACGGACCGAGATCTCGAAGGGGGTCATGGGATCGCCGGGCTCGGGCGGAGCCTAGCCCAGCGGCACTGGATCGGAATCGGGCTCGCCTCGGGTCGCCCGTCTCACTCCGCGTCGCGAGCGGACCAGTGGATGTGGACGATCCGCCAGCTGCCTTCGGTGCGGCGCAGGACCATGGTCTCGAGGCCGAGGCTCGCGATCTCCCGATCGCGGAAGGTGCCGGTGGTGCGGGTCTCGGTCAGGACCCAGGCGGCGTCCTCGGCCTCGCCGCTCGAGCGCGCCACGATCTCGCGCGCGGTGGCGGCCGAGAACTCCATGTCGGCGCCGAGGTGATGACCGGCGTACTCCTCCCGGGTGCGCTCGGCCCAGCCACTCTCGAAGACCGTGAGGTCCTCGGCGAGCAGGGCCAGGGCGGCGTCGCGGTCGCCGGCGGCCAGGGCGGCGTGGAAGGCATCCACGGTCGCGGCCGGGTCGTCGGCCGACAGTGCGGGCGCGGCGATGCCGAGCAGCAGGATCGCGAGGAGGGAGGTGCCGAACGATCTCTGCCGGATCGCCGCCCCGCGCGGTCCGACGGCTCGGGCGCGCCGTGGCCTCGGGCACAGATACACCGTCGTAGGGGAGGGGCTTGCCCCCTCCCGGGCGGGGACAAGCCCCGCCCCTACGGGGATCGGGGCAGGCTCGGACCCCACGGGAATGCGGTGATCGGTGGCGGCGGGCTGGGGCGAGGTTCGGCGGTCGGGTCGCATGATCGGTTCCTCCTGCGTGAGCGTGGAAGGGTCGGGTTTCAGAGATCCTCCAGCGGGGTCACGGTGAGGCTCACCAGCCGCACCGTGCCCTCGCCGTCCAGCCACAGGCCGCAGGCGCCGGGCGGGTCGGCGGCGACGTGGCCGTGGGCCACGGTCTGGCCGTCGACGAGACCCTTCAGATGGCTCCCGGCGGCCGAGACGGCGAGGGTCATGGTCTCTTCCGGCACGGCGACCTCGCCGCGGCCGAGCACCTCGTCCTCGCCGGCGCGCCGGTCGACGAGGGTGGCGGCGCCGTCGCTTCCCAGGGTGAAGAGACCGCCCGCGTCCCCGGCGACGTGGTGGGCCACGCCGACGGTGCCGTCGAAGCCCTCGAGGGCGAGCTCGGCGTCCACCTGGACGTCGCCGAGGGTCTCCGCGAGGACCAGCAGGGTGCTCCCGGAGACGCGCAGGACGAGACCGTCCTCGCCGCCCTCGGCCTGGACGGCGTCGGTGGAGTAGCCGGCGGCGGCGGTCAGGAGGGTTCCCACGGCCCCGGCGTCCCCGGCTCCGGGCCGCCAGACGAGGGTGCCGTCGGTGCGGCGCTCGAGCGCGGAGCCGTCGGTGTCACCCTGCGCCTGCGGCTCGCCCTCCGTCGCCTCCGCGTCCGCTCCGGGCTCGGCGCCTTCGCCGGTGCGGGCTCCCTCGGCGTCGCTCTTCGGCGGGGTCGGTCGCGCGTCCGCGCGCACGCCGAGGCCGTGCTCGTAGACCAGCGCCCCGCCGTGCTCGGCGGTCTCGAAGAGGAGCCAGAGCCCGGCCAGCGCCGCGACGGCTGCGAGCGCGCGCAGCGGCAGGGCCGAGGGGCGCTCCCCGGAGCGGTCGCGCCACCAGAGGACGAGGCGCACGGCGGCGACGGCGGCGAAGAGGTAGAGGGTCCAGTGGGCCCAGTCGCTGTGCTCGCCGATCGCCGGCTGCACGCGGGGAGGCACGTCGGAGAAGCCGTCGGCCGCCCGCTTGCCGGCCGCCAGCGTCGCCCACGCGACCAGCGCCCCGAGCGTCCACAGCAGGGTCGCCGCGCGGTCGAGCCAGGCCCGGCGGCGCAGCAGGCAGGCGAGGTCGAAGCCGACCGCGAGCGGCAGCAGGGCGAGGGGGAAGTGCACCAGGGCGGCGTGCAGGTTGGGCAGAGAGGTCGTCTGTGCGATCCAGGAATCGATCACGTCGTGCTCCTCGTCGATGGGGTCTCTCCGACCGCCACGTAGGCGAAGCCCAGGTAGAGCTCCTCGAGCCGGAAGCGGTCGCTGTAGCGCTCGAGCGACTCCCAAGGATGACGCTCGGCCATCTCAAGGGTCACGCCGAACGGCGCGGTGATCGCGACCATGGCCTTGACCAGCCAGAGCGGCGGCCAGGCGGGTCGCTTGAAATCCAGGATCGCGAAGCGCCCTCCCGGTGCGAGCGCCCGGACGCCCCGGCGGATCACCTCGTCGAATTCCGGGACCAACGTGATGGCGAACGTCGAGATCACGCCCCGGACCGCGTCCGGGAAGGCGAAGCGGGCGGCGTCCGAGCGCACGAGCTCGACGTTCGACCACGCCTCTCGGTCCACCCGCTCGCGAGCCCGCGCGAGCATCGCGTCGTTCAGGTCGACCCCGATCACGCGGCCCTTCGCCCCGACGGCGCGCCGGAGCAGGGAGAAGCTCAGGCCCGTGCCGCACCCGACCTCGACCACCGTGTCGCCGGTCGCGAGCTCCAGGGCCTCCACCGCCCGCCGGCGGTAGGCCCACTCCCGAAACCCGATCAGGTAGTAGAGGTTCGCCGTCAGGTCGTAGTGGCGCGCCCGCCTGCGGTACAGGTCGATCAGCTGGTCCTGGGTGGGCAGCATCAGGCGGACCCTCGGGAGTCGACCTGCGCCTCGTCCCGGGGCGTCCGGCGCCGCATCAGGAGGAGGAGTAGGACGGGCACGACCAGCCACTGCAAGAGAGGAGCCAGGCCGACGCCGGCGATCTGCGGCATCGCGGGTCCATAGGCCCAGGCCTGCCGCACGGTCGTGTTCATCCACTCGCTCCACGCCGTGTAGGCGAGGCCCAGTCCGACGAAGGTGGCCGCCGCCCCGGCGCCGCGGGTGTGCGGCCAGCGTCGGGAGCGGTGGATCGCCGCGGTGGCCCAGAACGCCGCCAGCAGGATCAGGACGTCGCCCACCGTGCAGTGGACCCGGGTCCAGAGCAGGTACCGCAGGCCCTGGGAGTGGTCGGCGTACAGCGGCGAGTGGGCGAGCTCCCAGAGGAGGTTGAGGAGAAACCCCCAGGCGATCAGGGGTCCCTCGAGCCGGGCGCTCACGCCGCGAGAGCTCGACAGGGCCTCTCTTTCCTGCGGATCGATGCCGACCGGGATTGCCACCGCGGCCCTTACCCCTCGGGGTGATGTGCCGAGTGCTCCGTCTCGCTCTCGTCATCCTCCTCCGCCGTGCTCTTGTCCATCATCGGGCACCCGGCCATCGAGTGCTCCATTCCCTCCATCATGCCCGAGCCCATGTGTCGCATCATGTGCTGCATCATCATCGGCTGCATCTCGGCCATCATCGCGTGCATCGCCTGGCGCTGCGTCACCAGCTCGGTGACGACGGCGGCGATCGCGTCGGTCTTCTCCTCATCGCTCGCCGAGTTCATCCGGGCGACGAGATCGGCGAGCTGCGCGTCCATCGCCTCCATGCGGGAGTGCATCCCGTGGTGCATGGCCATCATCTCTTCGCACTGCGGGGAAGGCGGGGCCTCTTGCGCGGGGAGCGCGGCCGCGGCCGCGAGCAGGACGGCGAGAGTGAGCGGCGCGACGGCGCCGCGCTTCGGGGAAAGGGTCGTGGTCATGGGTTTTCTCCTTGAACGGGGTTGATTGTGGCTCGGTTCGAGCGTTCGGACCGGTTCCTTCTCATGGCGCCTCCTCGACCAGACGGACATCGTCCTCCGCCTCGCCATCCCGCGGGAAGAGCGGGCCTTTCTCGAGCCCGATCGAGCGCCAGAGGAAGTAGATGGCGGGGAAGACGACGAGCTCGCCGGCGAAGGAGGTGACGATGCCGCCCACCATCGGGGCGGCGATGCGGCGCATGACGTCGGCCCCGGTGCCCGTGGCCCAGAGGATGGGCGCCAGCGCCAGGAGCGTGGTGACGATGGTCATCATCTTGGGCCGGATGCGCTTGACGGCGCCGTGCTCGACGGCGTCGGCCAGGTGGGCGAAGCTCGCCATCTCGCCACGCTCCTTCCACCGGTCGTAGGCCAGGTCGAGGTAGAGGAGCATGACGACCCCGGTCTCGGCGGCCAGCCCGGCCAGCGCGATGAGACCGACCCAGACGGCGATCGACCAGTTGTAGCCCAGGGCGTAGAGGAGCCACACCGAACCGACCAGCGACAGGGGCACCGCCAGCAGGACGATGGCCGTCTTGACCATCGACTTGGAGTGCAGGTAGAGGATCAGGAAGATGAGGACGAGGGTGATAGGGACGATCAGCAGCAGTCGCTGCTTGGCCCGCTGCATGTACTCGTACTGTCCCGACCAGAAGATGGTGTAGCCGGCGGGCAGCTCGACCTGCTCGGCGACGCGCTGGCGGGCCCGCTCGACCCAGGTACCCACGTCGATCCCCCTGAGGTCGACGTACACCCAGGCGTTCGGGCGGGCGTTCTCGCTCTTGATGCCGGGCGGTCCCTGGTGGATGTCGATCGTCGCCAGCTGTCCGAGCGGCACCTGGAGGCCCGTGGGCGTGGCCACGAGGATGTCCCGCAGGGTCTCGGGGCTGTCCCGGAGCTCGCGCGGATAGCGGACGTTGATCGGGTAGCGCTCCAGGCCCTCCACCGTCCAGGAGACGTTCATGCCGCCGATCGCCGACTGGATGACGTCCTGGACGTCGCCCACCGTGAGGCCGTAGCGCGCGGCGGCGGAGCGGTCGATCACGAAGTCGAAGTAGCTGCCGCCCATCACCCGCTCGGCGTAGGCGGAGAGCGTGCCGGGCAGATCCTTGACCGCCGCCTCGACCTCCTTGCCGAGGCGCTCCAGCTCGGGGAGATCGGGGCCGGCGATCTTGATACCGACCGGGGTCTTGATGCCGGTCGAGAGCATGTCGATGCGGGTCTTGATCGGCATCGTCCAGGCGTTGGTCACGCCGGGGAAACGGACGGCGCGGTCCATCTCATCCACCAGCGAGTCGCGGGTCATCCCCTCCCGCCATTCGGAGGGGTCCTTGAGGACGACCGTGGTCTCGACCATCGAGAGGGGAGCGGGGTCGGTGGCCGTCTCGGCACGGCCGATCTTCCCGAACACCGACTCGACCTCGGGGAAGGTGCGGAGGATCTTGTCGGTCTGCTGCAGCAGCTCCTTGGCCTTGGTGATGGAGATGCCCGGGAAGGTGGTGGGCATGTAGAGCAGGTCGCCCTCCCACAGCGACGGCATGAACTCGGAGCCCAGCCGTGCGGCCGGGACGAGGGTCACGGCCACCAGGAGGCCGCTGGCGACGACGACGGGCCAGCGCCAGCGCAGCGACCACCGCAGCAGGGGCGTGTAGAGCCAGTAGAGGAGCCTGGAGACGGGATGCCGCTCCTCGCTGCGGATCTTGCCGCGCACGAACCAGAACATGAGCACGGGCGTGATGGTCACCGCGATCAGGGCCGAGGCCGCCATGGCATAGGTCTTGGTGAAGGCCAGCGGCTTGAAGAGCCGACCCTCCTGGGCCTGCAGCGTGAAGATCGGCATGAAGGAGACGGTGATCACGAGCAGGGTGAAGAAGAGGGCCGGCCCCACCTCCTGGGCCGAGCGCAGGATGATCTCGAAATGGGAGCGCTTGCCCCTCCACTCCTCGTAGTGCTTGTGCGCGTTCTCCACCATGATGATCGCGGCGTCGACCAGCACGCCGATCGAGATGGCGATGCCGCCCAACGACATGATGTTCGCTCCCAGCCCCTGGGTGCGCATGACCATGAACGAGACCAGGATGGCGAGGGGGATGGAGATGATCGCCACCAGGGCCGAGCGGAAGTGGAAGAGGAAGACGATGCAGACCAGGGCGACGATGATCGACTCCTCGATGAGGGTGTGGGTGAGGGTCTCGATCGAACGCTCGATCAGCGCCGTGCGGTCGTAGGCCACCGAGATCTCGACGTCTTCCGGCAGGCCCTGGCGCAGCTCGGCCAGCTTGACCTTGACCCGTTCGATCGTCGCCAGGGTGTCGGCCCCGGCCCGGACGACGACGATGCCGCCCACCGTCTCGCCCTCGCCGTTCCACTCGGCGAGGCCGCGGCGGAGCTCCGGTCCGATGGTGACGCGGGCCACCTCCTTGAGGAGGACGGGCGTGCCCCCGGGCCCGGTGCCGAGCACCACCTGCTCGAGGTCGCGGACGTCCTTGACGTAACCGAGGCCGCGGACCATGAACTCGCGCTCGGCCATCTCCACGACACGGCCTCCGACGTCGTTGTTCGAGCGCTGGATGGCCGTCTTCACCCGTTGCAGGGAGATGCCGTAGGCGCGCAGCTTCACCGGATCCACCTCGACCTGGTACTGGCGGACGAAGCCGCCGATCGAGGCGACCTCGGAGACGCCGTCGACCGCGGTGAGGGCGTACTTCAGGTACCAGTCCTGGAGGCTGCGCAGCTCCGCCAGCGAGCGCTCGTCCGAGTTGAGCGCGTACATGAAGGCCCAGCCGACGCCTGTCGCGTCGGGCCCGAGCTGGGGCGCCACCCCGGCCGGGAGCTGTCGCGTCAGGGCCGACAGGTACTCGAGGACTCGCGAGCGCGCCCAGTAGAGGTCGGTGCCGTCCTCGAAGATGACGTAGACGAACGAGTAGCCGAAGAAGGAGTAGCCGCGCACGACCTTGGCGAACGGCACCGAGAGCATCTTGGTGGTGATGGGGTAGGTGACCTGGTCCTCGACCACGCGCGGCGCCTGCCCGGGGTACTCGGTGTAGACGATCACCTGGACGTCGGAGAGGTCGGGGATGGCGTCGAGGCGCGTCTCGCGGATGCTCCAGACCCCGCCGGCGACGATGAGCAGCATGGCCACCGCCACCAGGAAGCGGTTGTTCAGGGACCATTCGATGATCTTGCCGAGCATGGCGTGAGTCCTAGTGCTGGTGGCCCTGGTCGGGCGATGGTGGCTCGGGCTCGGCGTCGCCAGTACGGGAGGCGAGCAGCTTCTGGATCGCCTCGCGCAGGTTCGACTCCGAGTCGAGGAGGAACTGGGAGGAGGTGACCACCCGCTCTCCCGCCTCGAGCCCCGAGAGGACCTGCACCAGGCCGCCGCCCTCGGCGCCCAGCGTCACCTCGCGCGGGGCGAAGCGGCCCTCCCCCAGCGCTGCGATCACCACGTTGCGCTCGCCGGTACGCAGCACGGCCAGCGAGGGGACGGTCACGGTCTCGGCCGCCATCACCGGCGCGAAGCGCACGGTGGCGTACATGCCGGCGCGCAGGCGACCGTCCGGGTTGGGGACCTCGAGCCGCAGGTCGACGGTGCGGGTGGCCTCGTTGACCTGCGGCTCGACGAAGCGGACCTCGCCGGTGAAGGTCTCGCCTGGGAAGTAGGAGAGCTCGATCGTGGCCGCGCTCCCCTCGCGAAGCCAGGGCAGCTGGTCCTCGAAGACCTCGACCGAGAGCCAGAGGTAGGAGAGGTCGGCGATGTGGAAGAGCTGCATGCCGGGCTGGACGGACATGCCCTCCAGGGCCGGCATGCGCTGCATCACCACGCCGCCGGACGGGGCGGTGACGGTGAGCGTGCGCGCGACGATCCCGTCCTCGACCAGGCGACGCACCTGGTCCTCGCCGATGTCCCAGTAGGCCAGACGGGCACGGCCGGCCTCCACCAGGGACTCGGCGCGCTGCCGGGCCTCCTCCGGCGCCCCCTCCAGGCGGCGGGCGAAGGCGATGGCCGAGAGCAGCTCCTGCTGGGTCTGGACCAGCTCGGGGGCGTAGATCTCGAAGAGCGGCTGGCCCCTGCGCACCGGCTCGCCGACGTAGTTCACGTAGACCCTCTCGACGAAGCCCGCGTACTTGGTGGTGACCGTCACCATGCGCTCCTGGTCGTAGTCGAGGAAGCCCACGGTGCGGATCTCGTTGGTGACGTTGCGGCGCTCGACGGCGGCGGTCACGACGTTCATGTTCTGCACGATCGCCGGATCGATGGTCACCACCGGTCCCGCCGCGGCCCCGGCGGCCTCGTCGGCGTAGACGGGCACGTAGTCCATGCCCATGGAGTCCTTCATCGGCACCGGCGAGGTGATCGTCGGGTCCATCGGGTTGCGGTAGAAGCGGATCTCGCGGTCCCCGCCGGTGCCCCTGCCGGGCGCAGCAGCGCCCCCGGCGGCCGTCTCTTCCGCGACCGGCACCATGGCCATGCCACAGATCGGGCAGGGGCCGGGCTCGTCCTCGAGCACCCAGGGATGCATGCTGCAGCTCCAGAGCTGCTCGTGCTCCCCGCCGTCGGGGGTCGCGGAGGTCGCGGCGGCGTCGTGGCGCCAGCGGCTGTCGAGCGTGTGGAGGTCGAACGGGTCGAGGACGACGAGGACGGCGACGATGGCGCCGGCCAGGGCCCAGACGAGCGCGGTCAGAGTGCGGCCGAGACGGTGGGATCCACCGCCGTTGGAGAGCTCGGCGCTCATGGCGTAGCTCCTTTCCTGTCGAGGCTCGCCCCTGCGGCCCCTTCGAGCCGGGCGCGGGCGATGAGGTGGTCGGCGCGGGCGCGGGCGGCGCCGAGGCGGACCTGGAAGAGGGTTCGTTCGGCGTCGAGGAGGTCGAGCGCCCGCAGGGTGCCGGCGGTGTAGGCCGCCTCGGCCGAGCGCAGGGCCTCCTCGGCCTGGAGGAGGAGCACCCGGTCGAAGAGGTCGCTCTGCTCGCGGGTGAGGCGCAGCCGCTGGACGAGGTCGCCGAGGTCACGCTCGATGGCGGTGGAGGCGCCGCGTAGAGCCTCCTCGGCGGCGCCGCGCCGGGCGGCGGCCTCGGCGATGCCGGCCTCGATGCGGGTCGTCCGCACGGGTAGATTGACGCCCACCGTGACGCCGAGGACGTCGTCCCCGTTGTTCTCCGGCGGCATCGCCCGGCCGGCGGCATCCTCCCGCTCGCCGACCAGCGTGTAGCCGAGCCCCACCGTCACGTCGGGCCTGCGCTCCAGCCCGGCCCGCTCGCCGGCCGCCTCCGCGGCGGCGATGCGGGCCCGCTCGCGCGCCAGCTCCGGCCGCCGCGCCGCGGCCCACCGGCGCAGCTCCGCGAGCTCCGGGCCTGCGCCCGGCGACGGGGGCTCTGTCTCGGCGTCCGCCCGCCGCCACGTCTCGAGCGGCTCGGGATCCTCGCCCGGCAAGGGGAACGGCCGCTCGGGGGCCTCGGCCTCGGCATCCGCCGGCCGGCGCGTGTCCGGGAGCTCGGGATCTCCGTCCGGCGCAGGGAGCGGCGCCTCGGCGGTGCCGCGACGGCGGGACTCCGTGAGCTCCGGGTCGGATCCCGGTGGCACGGCCGGCAGGTCCGGTACCTCGACGGCGGCGTCTGCGGGTCGGTCGCGCAGGGCGTTGACGGCGGCGGTGAGCGCGGCCCGGCGGGTGGAGACGTCGAGCAGGCGCT
>Ga0299913_10003128_pt1 | contig 13420 bp, 12 predicted proteins | sample RVTome_9_FD_201360 | JGI IMG/M metagenome (GOLD analysis project Ga0299913, IMG submission 201360) | Soil microbial communities from uranium-contaminated site in the Upper Colorado River Basin, Wyoming, United States - RVT155D38 (version 2) ... | reverse complement strand
GCGATCCTCGAGCCCCTCATGATCTGCTTCGTGGGCGGCATCGTCGGCTTCATCGTGATCTCGATGTACATGCCGATGTTCGAGCTCTACGACAAGATCAGGTAGGGCACGTTGATCTGGAGTTCGTTCTGGAGTTTCGCCTCTGGTCAAATCCGCTTGATCAAGCGGGGTTTGGCCATGTGGCGCGCTGGGACCACTGTCTAACCAGGCGTTCTGGAGTTCCCGCCCATTCTGGGGGTTTCTGTCGCCTGGCGAAGGGCCAGAGTGGCTTGACGGTGCGGCGTCAGCGTGGTCTGCCCCGGTCTGTCTGGCGGCGCTGGCATTCTGTTGGGACCGCTTCGCCGAGGCGAGGTGGAGAGGGCGGCGGAACGTGCCCGCCCAGCCTTTGACCGAGCGGACGAGCGCAGAGGGGTGCGCCCCGACGGAGTCGACATAGGACCTCTCCCAAGGAAAGTTCTAGAGGCCCCTCCTGCGTCGTAGGCAGGTGGGGCTCCTTGGCGTCAGGGCCGGTTCTCGGGAGGCCGCCGCGGCCGCGGCTATAGTGATTCGAGTCACATAGCCCCGCCTGCAGCCGCGCGCTGGCCGTCGCACACCTTCGGGTGACCTACGGCCCGCCGCCAGCCCGAGCGGGGCGCCCATGTCCAGGCGGGCCAATCCCGCACGACGAGGAGGTTGAACCTCAAATGGAAGATGCGCCGGCAACGGTTGACGATGCCGTGGAAACGACCCTCGAGATGGGGGTCGACAACATCGGCTTCATGCTCGAGCGGCTCGGGAAGGACTGCGACGACATGCAGTTCATGCGCGAGCTCACCGAGAACGCCATCGAGGCGGGGGCGACCGAGGTCGTCTGGGACGTCGACTGGCAGCTCTGGGAGTTCTCGGGGGAGCAGCTGTACAAGCTCTGCGTGATCGACAACGGCTGCGGCATGACCGGGGAGGAGATGCGGCTTTACATCAACAACCTCTCCGCCTCGATCCACGAGCAGGCCATGGATAAGAACTTCGGCGTCGGGGCCAAGGTCGCCGCCGCCACACGGAACCCCGAGGGCCTGATCTACCAGTCCTGGAAGGGCGGGGAGGGGGCAATGATCCAGCTCTGGCGCGACCCGGACACAGGGGCGTACGGCCTGCGGCAGTTCGAGCATCCCGACGGCTCGTGGGGCTACTGGCAGCCGATCTCGAACGCGGCCAAGCCGGACCTGATCAGGGACCACGGCACGAAGGTGGTCCTGCTCGGGACTAGCGAGGACCACAACACGATCGAGCCGCCCGACGGCGTGCCCACCCCGTCGCGGTGGGTGAACCGCTACCTGAATGCCCGCTACTTCAAGTTCCCCGAGGGCGTGGAGGTCAAGGCCCGCGAGGGCTGGCGGGCCGACCCCGAGGACTCGAAGCGCAACATCCGTCGCCGCGTTCGCGGGCAGAAGGAGTTCCTCGATGACCACTCGGTCGAGCGCGGGACGGTCGAGCTCTCCGAGGCCCGCATCCACTGGTGGATCCTCGACGAGTCCGATGCCCGCGCCAAGGCCTCGGAGATGGTCAACATCGGCCACTTCGCCACGCTGTTCCAGGACGAGCTCTATGAACTGCGCACCGGGCGCGGCGGGGTGACGCGCCTGCACCAGTTCGGCGTCATCTTCGGATACGACCGGGTCGTCCTCTACGCGGAGCCGTTCAACGGCGAGATCGGGCACCTCAGCGCCAACACCGCTCGAACGCAGCTGCTGCGCGACGGCAACCCGCTGCCCTACGCCGACTGGGCGGCCGAGTTCAGGGCCGTGATGCCGCAGGAGCTCAAGGACCACATGGACGCGGTAATCGCCGGCACGCAGTCGGCGAGCCACCGTGATGCGATCGAGGAGCGGCTGCGCACCTACAACAAGCTGTTCCGCCTCTCCCGCTACCGCCACCGGCCCGGAGGCCGGCTGTCGGTTGGCGACCAGAACCTGCGCCGCCGCCGCCCGCCGACGCCGACGACGGAGATGCGGGAACGCTCCGACTCCGACGGCAGCCAGAAGCCAAAGAAGGACTCGACGGGCCGGCTCCTGGCGGCGATGCTCGCCGACCAGGGTGAGCCGGGCGATCCGGAGCAGGACCGCAGGCGGGAGCTGCCGACCGTGACCTGGATCTCCGAGGCCGAGGGGACCCGGGCCCCGGGCTTCCTTGAGGACCGTGCGGCCAAGTTCATCCGCGAGGACAACCTGATCCAGGCCAGTTCCGACTTCCGTGTCTTCATCGACATGGTCAACTTCTGGGCCGACGAATACGATGTCGAGCCCAACAACAAGGCCATCGCTGACGTCGTCCACGAGTGGTTCGAGCAGGCCCTTGTCGAGACCGTCCTCGGCTGCCAGGCCCTCCAGGGCGAGCAGCGCTGGAGCCCTGACGACATCGAGGCGGCGCTCTCGGAGGAGGCGCTGACCGCGGCGGTGATGCAGCGCTACCACGTCGCCAACGCCGTCAAGCGCACCCTCGGCGCGAAGATGGGCTCCCTCCGCAAGCGGGCGGGCGAGACTCAGGCGCAGTGATGGAGATGGCCTACATCTGCACCGTTGTTGCCCCGTCGATCATCGAGGGCATACTCGGCATCGACACCGGCCGCGCCGCGGTTGACGCCGCGCTGGTCGCCGGCATCGTCACGCTTGCGGTCGCGGTGCTGCGCGGCATCGGTCTCGTCCTCGGTCGGGCTCAGGAGCGTCAGCGGACTCTCTATAGCAAGGCCTACGAGGCGGCGATGGCCTGGAACGAGATGGTCTACCGCGTCCGCCGCCGTGCGAACGAGGACGACACCGAGCGTGAGCTCGTGGAGAGATTCCACACGCTCCAGGAGCGGATCGACTACTTCGAGGGCTGGACGGCCAGTGAAGGTGCATCGATCGGCACTTCCTACTGCCGACTGGTCCGAGAGATCAAGAACAAGACAGAGCCACTGATTCGTGCCGCCTGGGCCGAGCCGGGACGGGCGCCATCGGATCCGACGCCTGATGACGACGAGCACGCGGACCTGCGTCAGGAGCGCGATCGCTTCCTGAAGGATGTTCGGGCGCAGCTATCCCTACTGCTTCTCCCGCGGCTCGCCGTCTGGAAGCGCAGCAAGGGCACGAGCAGCGAGAAGGGGACGGGATCGTGAACCTGCCCGGCGACTTTGAGGCGTTCCACGGAGAGCTCGAGCTGGGCCAGAAGCAGCTCGATCGGATCCGTAGCGCCGCGGAGAGCCTGACGAGCTATCTGCGGGACGCGATGAACCTGGACGCCGAGGACATCTTCCTCCAGGGCTCGATCACCAACGAGACCGCCATCAAGCCCGACCCCGAGAAGGAGGACGGCGAATACGATGTCGACCTCGTCGTCATATCGGCCGGACCCGACGACTCGCCGGATGCGGCACTCGACGCTCTTGAAGGTGTCCTCGAACGCCATGGGACGTATGGCCCGATGATCGAGCCGCGGGCGGACCGTCCCTGCGTTCGGCTTCGCTACGCCGACGACGAGATCGGCGGCTTCCACGTCGATCTCGTGCCGGCTCGTCGATCCAGCGACGAAGCTCCGTTGGAAGTCCCGCGGCCCGGCGAGGGCTGGAGGCCGTCTGCCCCGGCTGAATATGCCCAGTGGTGCCGAGAGCGCGGGCCCGAGTTCGGGCGCGTTGTCCGCATGCTGAAGCGGTGGCGAAACCATTATCAGAGCGCCCGCGAGGCCGTCAAGTCGATCATCCTGCAGGTGCTGATCGCCGACCACTTCCCGTCGACGAGCGATGATGCCGAGCGGGTGGCCCTCACGCTCCGGGGCATCGCCGACTTTCTCTCGCAACACGATACGAAGCCCGAGATCCGGAACCCGGTCCTTCCCTCCGAGGTCCTGTCCGACCGCTGGGATGACGACTCCTATGCGCAGTTCCGCTCATTCGTCGCCGAGGCGGCCGAGGTGGCCGAGGCTGCGCTGGCGGAGCAGGACGCGAACACGAGCCGTGAACTCTGGGGCAGGCTGTTCGGCAACAGCTTCCCGGGGCCTCAGGCGCGCTCGGTCGACCTTGCGCCCGGCGAACAGGATCTCTATCGAGACTTCGGGATCAGCACTGCCATCGCAGGCGAGGTGCGAATCGAGCCGAGCGTCCGTCCCTTGAACGGCTTCCGCAACGGCCGGTTCGGTGCCCTCCTGCCCCTGCAGAAGCGTCGACAGCTGGACTTCAAGATCGGCTACACGAACGTTCCAGAGCCGTTCGAGGTTTTCTGGAAGGTGAAGAATCACGGCCGTGAGGCGGCAGAGCAGGGTGGACTGCGCGGTGAGATTCGACGAGACAGTCGGGGGAGAGATGCCTCGCGCAACGAGCGGACCCTCTACACCGGCGGCCACTACATCGAGATCTACATCGTCAAGGATGGGGTTTGCGTAGCCCGGGGCCACGTCGACGTGCCGATCGAGTAGGCGCAACGTCTCGCCCGACTCATCACAGCTCAGCCGCCGCCGGCCAGCAGCGTCAGATGGCCTTTGCGGTGGATCACCACGTCGGGGTCGGGTCGGCACTCGACGATCGTCGCCTGCGCTGGCGCCGGACCCGAGCAGGCCACGGCGGGGACAGCCAGCGGCACGTCATCGGCGGATGGGGGAGAGGTGCCCGGCTGGTCCGGTGGTGGGCCAAGCGGATTGTCCGGGCCATCCGGGCCGCCACCGTTCCCGCCCGGGCCGCCACCGTTCCCGTGACCGCCGCCCGCCCCACCCCCGCCGCCGAGCATCGGGGTGATGCCGCGGCGCTGCCGCTGATCGGCGAGGGTCAGCGCGGTCAAGGAGACCAGGGAGAGCGACAGCAGAGCCTCCTGGCTGTCCTTGCTCAGCAGCCGGGCCCGGGCCGGGCCTTCGATGCCCATCTTGCGGCCGGTCTTGATGCGGTTGAAGGCGCTGTCGGCGAGCTTGGCCCGTAGCAGCATCGCCTCGCGCAAGGCGTAGAGGTCCGGGCGGCCGTGCGGGTGATGGGGGATGGCGGTGAGCCGGCGCCAGTTGAGGTTCATCCGCAGCCCAGGCTTCGTGCCGCAATCAGCGCAATAGGCGCGCACCCGGAACTTGCCTTCGGGCGCCGGCTGGCCCGGGAAGAGCCCGTCGCGTGAGGGGCGGGTCACACCGGAGAAGGTCATCGGCTTGCGGTGCACCGCGCAGATCAGCTGGCCCTTGTTGGTGTAGCCGTGGATCGAGCCGTCGCGGGAGTCGCCGGGGCGCAGCGTGTGTGTCGTCGAGTCGTCGTGATGGCGGGCGATCATCGGGAAGCCGTAGTTGAGCTCGGTCAGCCGGCACCAGTTCTTCTCGTCCCAGGCCGAGTCGGAGGCGATCAACTCCGGCGGGTCGGCGGTCAGCTCGGGCCAGAGGCGGTAGAGGTGTGAGAGCAGGAAGACCAGGGCCTCGGCCTCCTGGTTCTTGGCGTTGAGTCGTCCAGACCAAGGGCAGCCCGCCGCTGGCGGCGTCGCAGATCATCACCAGGTAGAAGCCGCGCCAGGTCTTGGCCTTTCCGCCCTTGAGCTCCTTACCGGTGTCGCCGCTGTTGCCGAGGCCCTTCTTGCCGTTGCTGCTGTAGCTGTAGGCCCGAAAGCCGGCCTCCGGGACCCGCCGCGTCAACTCGGCCTCGAGCCCCTCGTTGCCGAGCGAGCTCTTCTGGCGCACCCAGGCCGGGATCCGGCAGCCGTCGATCACCAAGCGCTTGCCGATCCCGCCGCCAGGGAAGAGCCGCTTCAGCTCCTTGATCATCGAGATGTTGGCGCGGTGTGCGGCCTCGATGCACGGCAGCCCCAGGCGAGGGACGAGGGCCATCGCCTGCTTGTAGCTCGAGCCCTGCAGCTGCTGGGCCTGCGTGTGCTGCTCGAGCTCCTCGAAGACCTGGCGCAGGGCGGCGTTGGACCCGAGGCGCTCGTAGTTGTCGTCCATGTGGGCGCTCACCCCGGTCATCGCCGCCGCGGACATCAGGGCCTTGGCGAAGGCGTAGTTGGCCCTCGGGCCGCGGGCGCCCTGCGGCCCCGACCACTCATCCCACAGCTCGGCCATCTCCGGCTGCGACCAGCACAGCCGCAGGTCGCCGATCGGATCGTTGATCTCCGGCGCGGCGAGGACGGGGGCGGTGTCGGCCATCGCCTTGACGAACAGGTCCAGGTTGAAGTCACGGTGGCGGCGCTTCAGGACCTCGGCGAAGACCAGGGTCAGCTGCTCCTCGGAGAGGTGTTTGGGGTCGATCGAGCCGCCGTTGATCCGGCTGGCCCAGGCCTTGACCTGCGGGTCGCGCATCATCAGCTTGCGCCAGCGGCGGACGTTGACAGGACGCTCAGGGTCTCGGGACTTCATCTTCTTCCTCCTCCGTGACCCGCCCTGGGCCACAGAGCAAAAGTAGGTCTGCCCTGGGGCGGTACGGGACGACAAATTTGTCGTATCACGCCCCGCATCGTCCCACTGGCGTCGGACGAAAAAAATGTCGTAACGAGCGGTTTCGCGGCCTGCTGCGAGGGCCGCTCGCGGGTAGCGTCGAAGCGTGGCTCGAGAGACGAAACTGCGCGCACGCCGGCACGAGCTCGGCCTGACGCTGATCGATCTCGAGCGCCGCACCCGGATCACGACGCGCTCGATCCAGCGCTACGAGTCCGGCATCGAGAACCCGAGCCTGCGGATGCTCGTCAACCTGGCCTACGGGCTTGAGTGCGAGAGCCTCGCCGAGCTGATCGAGGACGAGTGGCTCGAGTTCCGCCCGCCGAGCCCGGTCCCGGAGCCGCCCGGCGAGCGTCCGCCCCTGCGGTTGGTCTGAGGCGCCCAAGGGTCCAGAGCCTCGTCGTGATGTCCCAGGAACCCGATGAAAGGATCGTCCAAGAGTCGCTTGCCTTCTACGGGCAGACGTTGGACTGGCTGGAGGCCCATCACGCAGACTATGCGGTGAAGGCGGAGCTCGATTTGGGCGCCGACGAGCGCCTCAACGCTGTCTGGAAGCTCAGCGGACAGTCGCTCTCGCTGTCGCGCACGCTCCTTGCGCTGCTTGCCGACGGCTACACGAGCCAGGCCTGGCCGGTCATGCGGGCGATTCACGAAGCAAACCGTCTGCTTGGCGCGGTGGCCGACAGTGAGGAGGAGCAGATCGTGCGGCGCTGGCTTGCCGACCAACAGGTCAAGCAGAGCGAGGTGCGGGCGGCCGAGCAGCGCGAAGCTGACCGAATCTCGAAACAGATGCAGGAAGCGGGGCTCGAGCCGCTTGCGCACCACGTCGAGGAACTCTCGAGAGTGATCTACCGCCGCATGTCGAAGGCGGCGCACCATCAGCGATCGGTGGTTGACGAGGCGGTTGACGCCGAGGCACGGACGATGATCTACGGCCCTGATCCGAGGGGCGAACGCAGACTGGAATTCGCGGTGTTCGCCGGTTCGCTGCTCCAGGAGGTGCTCATCAAGGTCGGCGATGCGCTCAGCCTCCTCTGGGGCCCGCCCTTCTACCGTGATCACCTGACGCCGATGCTCGAGCGCTACCAGAAGATGATGGACGCCCTCGAGATCATCGAGACAGCAAGGCGCCTCGGCCTCGCCGGAGGTGAGCAGTAGCCGCCGAGTTCGACCGTAAAATCGAAACATGGCCGACGAGCGTCGAGTGATCAGGATCCAGGGACCAGCGACGACGCGCCTCCGCTACGGGCGCGCCACCCTGACGGTCGCCGTGGAGGGCGGCCTCCTGCTGAAAGACCTCGAGGCTGTCACGGACTACGAGCGTGGCGAGCTCACGGCCGAGGAGCTGTGCGATCGGTTCGTGCGCGGGCGCGTCCGCCAGCACTCGCCGACCTTCGACTGGGCCGAGGCGGACCCGCAGCGGGTGCGCGACCTCGTGCTCGGCGCTTCGCGTGTGCCGAGGTTCGCGTCGGCCGACCCCGAAGTCGTCGCGGACGAGCTGGTGGTGATGGCCCGCGAGGACCTCGAGGCGCTGAAGGAGACGACGAGGAAGCTCATCGACGCCGTGGCGCCGAAGGTCAAGATCGAGAAGATCTTCGGCACGAACAACCTCGACGCTGTGCTTGGGCGGACGGGGCTCGCCGGGACGATCGACGTGGGCAAGCTCGACGTGGGCAACATCACCGGCCCGAAGCAACGGAAGATGCTCGACTCGTTCCTCGGCAACGACTTCTACAAGGACGCGGTGCGCAAGCTCGGACTCTTCGGCCAGCAGGCCAATCCGGTCCTCGGCAACCTGCGCTCATTCGGGATGGCCGGGATCGATCCCAAGCTGTTCGAGGCCCCGGCCTGGATGCGGAGGCTGCCGGATACGGCGCCATGGCTGAAGGGGATCGAGAAGCAGTTCGGCTCGCTGCTGGAGAGCATGAAGGAGGCGCTGCCGCCGAACTGGCGTGAGCTCGAGCCGGAAGAGCACCGGGGCATCGTCCAGCTGATGCAGGCTGAGGGCCTCAACCTGGCCTGGGCCCCGCGGGCGGAGATCCTCCGGAAGCTGCTCACCGCTACGAGTCACGCGGAGCGCTGCGAGATCCTCGGCGCGCACCGCGACGAGATCATCGACGACGTCGAGCAAGTTCTCGGCAGGATCGAGCGCGACGACCTCCGCCCGGTCGCTGAGGCTGGCTTCGTAGCGATTCGGGCCTATGGCGCTGGCTACGCGGGTCCCGCGCAGACCTACGCCGCCGCCGCGATCGGGCACGTCCTGCACGGCCCGCTCGGCTACTCAAGCTTCAGCATGGCGATCAAGACCTTCCGCAGCAAGGACCCGATGCACGACGTCGGCTACCAAGACTTTCCGCTCTTTGCGGTCGGCCACGCTCTGGCCCGGGCCCTCGATCGCATCAAGGACGCTGGCGACGGCTTCAACCGCAACGTGACGCTCCACGGCATCGGCGACGGCCACAACGAGCCCAACCTGTTGATGGTCCTCTTGCTTTTGGCCGGGCTGCTGGCCGAGGTCGAGCGGGAACTCGACCGACACGACGCCTGGCAAACCGACCGAATCGCCGTGTAGGCCAGGCCGCGCCGCCTACTACCCTTGATCGGGGATGAGTTTCGTCGATCCGCAGCGCTACAGGGAGCGGCTGGTGATCCTCTGTGCCAGCCTCCATGACGAAGGCCTGGAGGAGTTGACGCTGCGCTTGGCGATGGAGGATTACCCGGACGCGCATCGGACCCGCCGCGGCACCGACGGCGGGGTCGACGTCTTCTCCGACTACGGCAATCCGCCGGAGCGCGGCTGGCAAGCCAAGAACTATCCGGATGACACCCGATGGGACAAGTGCCGGGAATCGCTGAAGGCCGCCATGCAGGACGAGGATGCTCCGCCTCAGTACACGATCGTCTTCCCGAGGCGGCTGACGAAGAACCAACGCAAGTTCTGGCGGGACGAGTTTCTCCCCGAGCAGCTGGCGTTCTACGAGCGCCTCGAGACGCTCGACTACTGGGACGACCTTGCGGCCCAGCTTGAGGAGCGCCCGGACCTGGTTGACCTTCTCGCCGACGGCGCCTTGTCCGCCTACTTCCGCACCGTCATGGCCGAGACCGGCGAGAAGGGCGTTAGCCCTCTCGCCAGTGCACCAGACCTTGCTGAGGGCGCAGCCGGTGTCGCCGAGTTCGCAGCCAAGGTCGGCGAGCGGGATCCGAGGTTCGCGTACGGCATCATCGGACGCGAGGCGGACGCCGGAGACGCGACGATCCCCGAGGATCGGGTGCTGTTCACGATCCAGCATGGTGCTCGTCTAGGGCTGCCGCGGTACGCCGTGACGGTGCGCGAGGGGGACCGCGTCACCGCCACGGAGGCGAAACCCCGCGAAGGGGCCGACGTTCTGCCTCCGGTGCTCTGGTTCTCCGACGATGCGGACGGGCAGGCCGAGCGCGCACGGATCCGGGCGAGCCTGGCGAAGGGCCGAGAGATAACGGTCGCTGGCGGGTCGGCGGTCGGTCTCGATCCTCGGGATGTCCCCGACCGGTTTCGCCCGCAAACTGATGAAGACGGACTTCTGCGGAGCGGAGAACTCGACATCGGGCTCTCCGAGGCCCTGGAGTTGACGGTGACTGTCGACATCCTCGGGACCGAGCTCGCCGAGCGCCCGGAGTTGATCCCGCTCTACCGGGTTCCCGCGGAGCCCGGTGCGAAGGACAGCTGGGCCGGCGCCGTCGGCGGCTGCGTGATCGCCTTCGACATCTATCCGCATGAGGGCGGATCTGAGGCCACGAGCGTCGGAGAAGATGCTCTCGAGCTCGTCGTCGGCATCGGGTTGTGGTTCTATGACGAGCGGCCGGCGCACGCACTCGCTGGATTGGGATTCACGCGCGCTATCGGCCTCGCCAAGAGCGTCCGTTTCGACTGCCCCGGGCTCCTGCCCGAAGGTGGGATTGAGGCAGGCCCGTTTCCAGCTCCATCCAACGAGGCCCAGGAGACCTGGGAGACGGGGGCCATTATCGCGGGCGCCCTCAAACTACTCAACCAGCGAGACGACCTCGACCGCAGGATGCCGACCGAGGTCACCGAGCGGGATCGGGCGATCGCCGAGCAGGTTCACGGTCTGCTCGGAGCGGACGGGGTCCGTGTTCGCGCCGACAAGGAGTTCTTCGTCGGGCTTCCTCCTGACACCGACGCTGCGGCCGAGCCGAGTTCGCTGCTTCGAACGATCCGGCGGCTGCCCGACCTGTGCGGCCGGCCCACCAATCTGAGCGTCGAGCAGACGATCCACGGGGCGGAGGCGGTAGAGGTCGTAACCGCGGAAGACCGACCGCCCCAGTTGCGGTGCCGTCCCCTGGCGGGGGAGGCTCAGATCATCCTGTTGGCCGTGGAGGTTTCGGAACCGCAGGAGGCTCCCGCGTAGGGAGTCGTCAGCGCGAAGGACTACGCGACGGCCCGACGAAGCTCGGGGCCGTGGTGTCCGAAGTCCCCTCCGTGCTCTCGTATCTCGCCGCGTTGTTCGGCCTCGCGGCCTTGCTGTTCACCGTCTTCGCGCTGCTGCCCGCCAACAAGGACTTCGAGCGTGGGCTCGCTGTCGGAGCGGTGGCGTTCGTCGTCCTGTCCTCGGTGATCGGCTTCCTGGATCAGGCCGACGAGTTCGCAGAGGCGAAAGACAATGCGGCCTTACTGACGAGCCTCGGGGCGGTCTTTCTTGCCCTGCTCCTGATCGGCATTGTCCTCAGGCTCCGCGCTCTTCGCAGACACGCCGAACTCGGCCGGGTGGGCTCCCAATCCCAGGTCTCGCAGCACGGCAACGACAAGTAGACACCCAGTCCCTGCGACCAGGGCGCCCGAGAGTCCACCGGCCGGCCCCCCTGCGAGCTGAGCTAGCCCGACCCCCGCCGATGTGGCGGCGGCCACCAGAAACACGATTGGGGTCCACGGCTTCACAGCTCGTCTGTAGCACCCGGATGCCACTCCACAGGAGCGCTTTCGCTTGTGTTCTGACGCTTGTCGCACTCAGGCGCCATCGGCGGCACGACGTGCATTGGTAAAACGGCGGAAGAGACGATCGACCGAGCGCTGTGTGGGGAGGCGCGGCGGCTCGAGGCCGAGGCGCCGAGCACGGGCGCGCTGCTCGGCGATCCAGCGGTAGTAGCGGTTGGCTGAGAGCTCGCCGACCGGCACCCCGAGGGCACTAGCCGCGGCCTCGATGGCGGCGATGACCTCGGCCCGCGTGTAATCGGCTGGCCGAGCACGCCAGAGGGTCGGCGTCGGCCAGGCCTTGCTGGCGGCGATCGGTGCCTGCACAGCACCGAGCCTCACCGCGGCGCGGCAGGCGGCCATCCAACTGCCGTAGCGGCGGCTGAGCGCGGCGCCGGAAGGCGCCTCCGGTGAGCGGCGCTCGTCGTAGAGATTCTGGGCGACACGGACGATCGGCTGCTCGTTGTCGCCACACGCGGCGAGCTGGGCCTGCACGGCCTCGGCCACGAGCTCCGAAAGGCAGCCGAGCTCGCTCTCCTGCTCCTCCGCAGCCTCGCGGGACTCGTGGAGTTCAAGGGCAATGGCGTGTTCGAGCTCGACGAGCGCGGAGCGGGGGATCAGGTCGAGCATCGCCTTGATCGGCCTGCGCCAGTGGTTGCTGGTCATCGAGAGCCGGTCGCTTCCCGGTAGCGCTTTTGGACCTCGGCCCAGCCACCCCACTTGCGCCACAACACCTGCTGGGACGGGAGAGCCCGTGGCGGCTCGCCAGCGTCCTCAGCCTTGTCGATCAGCTCCTGACGGGCGCGGGCGTAGGCGCCGGTCGAAGGGAAGGGGTCGTCCGCGCCGAGATGCTGGCCGCCGTTGCCGTGGCGGACGATGAGGTCGAGGCCGGCGAGGAGCTGTTCCTCGCTGTAGCGGTAGCCACTGGCAGCGCGGGTCGCGCCGGAGCGGGGAGCCGCGGCGTCGCCAGCTCCCTCGATCAGCCCGGCGGCGACGAGGGCCTGGAGGTAGCCGCCGTAGAGGCGATCGAAGACGCTCTGCGAGCGCGGCCGGCGGCCAGGTCGTTGACGAATGTCGCGACGCCGGGCCCATGCGAGGTAGGTGTGCAGGCCCGGGATGCTCTCGCCAGCGATCTCCGCCGCGCAGGAGCACAGAGCCGCCTTGACCTCCGCCTTCGTGAACTCGGGCCCGATCGCGTGGGTGGCCGTCTCGCCGGTGAGGTCGGTGGCGAGCCGGGCTGCCTCGAGGGCCTTGGCCCACGAACCCCCGAGCCAGGAGCGAACCGTCGACTCCGGTGGCCATTCCGGATGGTCGACACGCTCGCGCTCGTACTCGCCCTTGCTCGGCGCGCGCGCAACGATCGCCGCGCACTCGCGCAGCGCCGCTACGGCCCTGGCCTGCCTGGTCTGCTGCGGGGTCTCGCGCAGGTCCGCGGCGGCGAGGCGCTGACGCAGCTCTTCGAGGACCTCGTGCTGCGAGCCCTCATCGAGGGCGCAGATCGCTGCCCAGACGACCTCGGCGCTCGGGTCGGTGAACGGCTGCAGCCGCGGCGGTGCCATGGCGCGAACGTAGGACAGGCCGGAAGAGCGGCTGCCGGCGGAGTGGGGGAGGGCGCTAGGGGGCTGGTCCCAGCGAACCCGCCTCAGCCTGCGTGCGCAAGCGACGGCGCTCCTCGTTCTGGAGTTCCGTGGTCTGCCGGCCCCTCAGGAACCGGAATCAACTCCAGACTGGTCGCCAGGCACACGCAGGCGCCGCTTGATCAAGCGGGATCGGAAACTCCAGAACAGCTAGGGCTCCTCGTACCACCCGCCGGTTGCCTCTCACGGTCGGGCGCCACCTCGATCACGCCGAGGCGCCGGTCGGGTTCGAGGCGGCGCACCTCGTAGCGGCCGGGGCGCGTCGCGAGAATGTCGAAGCGAGCCGGGGACAGGGGGAGCACGTCCTCGAGCAGGCCCAGGCCGCGGATCTCGATCTGCGCCGGCTCGCTGGACGTCACCCGCAGCGCCAGCTGGTCGCCGAGCGTCATGCGCACGGTCTCGAGCGGCTTAGCGCCGG
>Ga0299913_10003127_pt1 | contig 13423 bp, 5 predicted proteins | sample RVTome_9_FD_201360 | JGI IMG/M metagenome (GOLD analysis project Ga0299913, IMG submission 201360) | Soil microbial communities from uranium-contaminated site in the Upper Colorado River Basin, Wyoming, United States - RVT155D38 (version 2) ... | reverse complement strand
CTGATCGAGGCCGCCGAGCTGAAGGAGAAGATGGAAGAGACCTTCGGCGTGACGGCGGCGGCGCCCGTCGCCGTTGCCGCACCGGGTGGTGGCGGGGCCGACGCCGAGGAGGAGAAGACCGACTTCGACGTCGTGCTCGCGGCGGTGGGCGACAAGAAGATCCAGGTGATCAAGGTCGTCCGCGAGGTCACGAGCCTCGGTCTCAAGGAAGCGAAGGAGCTGGTCGACAACGCTCCCGGCGTCGTGAAGGAAGGCGCCACGAAGGAAGAGGCGGAGGCGATCAAGGGCAAGCTCGAGGAGCAGGGCGCGACCGTAGAGTTGAAGTAAGTAGTCGCTGTCGAAGGGTGCCACGGCTACGGCGCGGCGGATCGCCCGCGGACCCGACCCGGAGAGGTCGGGTCGGTCGGGTCGAAGCCCCCGGGACGGCGTCCCGGGGGATCGGCCATCCCCTCCATGCACGGACCGGAACGTCCGCCGTCGGCGGACCCCGGTCTTCGTGCATCCGTCGTACGCGGGCGCCGGCGCCGGCCGCGGGCCCGTCTGAAGTGGATCGCCTCCGGATGCATGCCAAGCGAGGAATATCTTGACGACCAACAGCAGACCGACCGTCTCGTTCGCCAAGCTGGAGCAGTCGATGGAGATGCCGCATTTCCTCGACGTCCAGCGTGAAGCGTTCGAGCGTCTCCTACAGATCGAAGAGAGCGAAGAGGACCGGCGGGACCTGGGTCTCGAGCGCGTCTTCAACGAGATCTTCCCGATCACCGACGTGAACGAGAACTACTCGCTCGAGTTCGTGAGCTACGTCCTCGGGGAGCCGAAGTACTCCGTCGAGGAGTGCATCGAGCGCGACATGACGTATGCGGCCCCGCTCAAGGCCCGCCTGCGCCTCGTGGTGTTCGAGGAGATCGGCGATGGCGAGAAGCGACCGGGCGACATCCTCGAGAAGGAGGTCTACCTGGGCGACCTGCCGCTCCTCACCGAGCACGGCACGTTCGTGGTGAACGGGGCCGAGCGGGTGATCGTGAGCCAGCTCCACCGCTCGCCCGGCGTGGTGTTCGAGGAGAGCATCCACCCGAACGGCACCCGGCTGTTCTCGTCGCGGATCATTCCGTTCCGGGGCTCGTGGGTCGAGTTCACGCTCGACATCCACGACGTCATCCACGTCCACATCGACAAGAAGAAGAAGTTCCCGGCCACGGCGCTCCTGCGCGCGCTCGGATACGGACGGGACGTCGACATCCTCGATCTCTTCTACGAGCGCCGCACGGTGGAGCTCGACGTGGTCGAGGAGGACCGTTCGACCCGCCGCGAGGTCACCGGCACGCTGCTCGCCCGGACGGTCCCGAACGAGGAGTACGAGGAGGAGCCGGCCGAGCTCGCGCTGTCCGACATCGACGCCGAGACGCGGGCGTGGCTCGCGGCCGAGGTGGAGCACCCGGAGGACGGAGCGCTGATCGGGGCCCCGGGCGACCTCGTGGACGCCGAGCTCGCGCGACGTCTGGGCGACGCGGCGATCGAGTCCGTGCAGGTCTACGGGTCCGAGGACGCGTTCATCGCGCGGCGCGGGACCGCGCTCACAGAGGAGGCGATCGAGCGTCTCGAGCGGGCCGAGATCTCCGAGGTCGTGGTTTACTCGAGCGCCACGTTTGTCGCGATGCGCGGCTCGTACGAGGACCTCGCCATGCGTCGCGACTGGAGCGCGAGCCCGCAGCTCGCGGCCGATGTGATCGATCCCGAGACGGGCGAGATCCTGGCCGAGAAGGGCGCGCCGTTCGAGGGCGACCTGTTCGCGGAGCTCAAGACTCAGAAGGTGCGCGAGGCGCTCGTGTTCACCGGCGGGCCCCGCGGAGAGTCGCCTCTGCTGCGGAACACGCTGGCGAAGGATCCGACGGGCAGCGAGGCGGCGGCGCTCCACTCGATCTACTCGCTCGTGCGGCCCGGCGAGGCGCCGAACCTCGAGACGGCCCGCACGGCACTCGACCGGCTGTTCTTCAACCCCAAGCGCTACGACCTGGGGCGGGTGGGCCGCCACAAGGTGAATCACCGCCTGCGGGACGTGTACCGGCTGCTCGACTTCCCGGTACCCGGGGACGACCTCACCGTCCTCGCGCCGTCGGACTTCGTGGCCATCATCCGCTACCTGATCGAGCTCCACGAGGGCCGCGGGTACACGGACGACATCGACCACCTCGGAAACCGGCGCGTGCGCTCGATCGGCGAGCTGATCGCGAACCAGTTCTCGGTCGGGCTGTCGCGGATGGCGCGCCTGGTCCGGGAGCGGATGTCGATCAACAGCGATCCCGAGAAGATCTCGATCGACGACCTGGTGAACGCCCGCACCGTGAGCGCCGTGATCCAGGCGTTCTTCGGGAGCTCGCAGCTCAGCCAGTTCATGGACCAGACGAACCCGCTGTCGGAGCTCACGCACAAGCGGCGTCTGAGCGCGCTCGGACCGGGCGGGCTCACCCGCGAGCGGGCGGGCTTCGAGGTGCGGGATGTGCACTACTCGCACTACGGGCGCATGTGCCCGATCGAGACGCCGGAGGGTCCGAACATCGGGCTCATCACGTCGATGACCACGTACTCGCGGCTCAACGAGCTCGGCTTCCTCGAGACGCCGTACCTCAGGGTCGTGGACGGGACGGTCACCGACGAGATCGTGTGGCTCTCGGCCAGCGAGGAGGAGGAGTTCGCCGTCGCCCAGGCGAACGCCGAGGTGAACCCGGACGGCACGTTCGCCCGGGACCTCGTGCTCTGCCGGCGGCGCGACGACTACCCGCTCCTGCCGCCCGAGGAGATCGATTTCATGGACGTGGCCCCGGACCAGCTCGTGGCCGTGTCACCGGCGCTCATCCCGTTCCTCGAGCACGACGACGCGAACCGCGCGCTCATGGGCTCGAACATGCAGCGCCAGGCCGTGCCGCTGCTGTTCCCCGAGCGCCCCCTCGTGGGCACCGGGCTGGAGAGCAAGGTGGCGCGCGATTCCGGCGCGGTCGTGCTGGCCCGCCGGCCCGGCAAGGTCACCCGCGTGACCGCCGACGAGATCGTGGTCGACACGGGCAAGCCGCGGAAGGCGGCGGGCAAGATCCCGCTCGCGCGGCTCACGCAGTACGACCGCTACCGGCTGCGGAAGTTCTGGCGCACCAACCAGGACACGGCGATCAACCAGCGCCCCATCGTCCGCGTCGGCGACAAGGTCGAGGCCGGCGACGTGATCGCCGATGGCGCCGGCACGGACGGCGGCTCGCTCGCCCTGGGCCGCAACGCCCTCGTGGCGTTCATGCCGTGGTACGGACACAACTTCGAGGATGCCATCGTCATCTCGGAGAAGCTGGTCAAGGACGACGTGTACACGTCGGTCCACATCCAGGAGCTCGAGCTCCACGTGCGCGACACGAAGCGCGGGATGGAGGAGATCACGCGCGAGATCCCGAACGTGGCCGAGGAGGCGCTGGTCGACCTCGACGACCGCGGGATCATCCGGATCGGGGCCGCCGTGAAGTCCGGCGACATCCTGGTCGGGAAGATCACGCCGAAGGGCGAGACCGAGCTCTCGCCGGAGGAGAAGCTCCTCACGGCGATCTTCGGGGAGAAGGCGAAGGACGTGAAGGACAGCTCGCTGCGGGTGCCGCCCGGTGTGGAGGGCACCGTGATCGACGTGAAGATCTTCTCGCGTCGCATCGACGACCCGCTTCTCGAGCGCGAGCACGGAGAGCGCATCGCGGACCTCCGCGAGGCGGAGCGCGAGGACATCGCGCGCGTCGTGGAGGCCCGCGACGAGGAGCTTCTCGAGCTGCTCGAGGGCCAGACCGCCGCGCTCTTCCTCCGTCAGGGCACCATCGAGCCCTACTTCGAGGAGGGCAGGAAGCTCACCAAGACGGCGCTCTCCGAGGTCGACTTCGGGGCGGTCGACCTGACCACCCTCAAGGTGAAGAACGAGAAGTCCAACGATCTCGTCCGGCGCGTCGTCGAAGAGGCGAAGGCGCGGATCGAGCGCATCCGGGAACGTACCGAGGAGGGGATCGACAAGATCTTCCAGCCCGACGAGCTCTCGCCCGGCGTGGTCCAGCTCGTCAAGGTCTATCTCGCCGAGAAGCGGAAGATCTCGGTGGGCGACAAGATGGCTGGTCGCCACGGGAACAAGGGTATCATCGCGCGCGTCGTGCCCGAGGAGGACATGCCCGTCCTCCCGGACGGACGGCCCGTGGAGATCGTCCTCAACCCGCTCGGGGTGCCGAGCCGCATGAACGTGGGTCAGATCCTCGAGACCACCCTTGGGTGGGCCGCGGGGATCCTGGGCTTCGGGGCCGACACGCCGGTGTTCCAGGGCGCCACCGAGCACGAGATCGGGGCGCTCCTCAAGATCGCCGGCGGGGTGTGGGCGGTCCGGACGCTGGGCGCCGACGTCGAGCCGCCGGAGATCACGCGCGACGTCGTGCAGAACCTCGTGAACGACATCCGGCAGGTCGCCGCCGAGATGGGCGCCTCGGGCAACGGCACCGCGCCGGGCCAGGGGCTCGGACGGTCGCTGGACGCGTACCTCGACATGAAGGGCGATTCGAAGGACTTCCTCCAGGACTTCGGCCGCTTCGTGCTCGAGGCGGCCCGCTCCATCGCGAGCGCGACCACGTCGAGCAAGCTGGAGGACGAGGGCTGGCCCCACGCGGCCGTGCTCTCCGGGCAGCGCAGGATCAACGACGGGCTCGATGCCGCGGTGGTCGAGCTGATGACCCGTGCCGGCGTGCTCCCGAACGGCAAGATGCGGCTCCGCGACGGCCGGACCGGCGAGGAGTTCGATGCCGACGTCACGATCGGGGAGATCTACATGATGAAGCTCTCACACCTCGTGGACGACAAGATCCACGCTCGCTCGATCGGGCCCTACAGCCTCGTCACGCAGCAGCCGCTCGCCGGGAAGGCGCAGTTTGGCGGCCAGCGGTTCGGGGAGATGGAGGTCTGGGCGCTCGAGGCGTACGGGGCGGCGCACACGCTCCAGGAGATGCTGACCGTGAAGTCCGACGATGTCACGGGACGCAGCCGCGTCTACGAGGCGATCGTCAAGGGCGACAACCTGCCCAAGCCCGGCGTGCCGGAGAGCTTCAACGTGCTCGTGAAGGAGCTCCAGGCGCTGGGGCTCAGCGTGACGCTGGGAAGCGAGGAGGGAGACTCGATCTTCTGATCCGGCGTGCGCGCGCCGGGGGCGACCCGGGAGCGCGCACGACGGCGCGGATTCGGCGCGCGGGGCCCGACGGCTCCGGCCATGGAAGTGAAAGCGGCACGACCAGCCGGAAGGCTGCGGAGGAAAACACATGATCGATTTCCCGCGACATCGCGGTAGCGGTCCGTCGGAGTTCGACTGGATCCAGATCAAGCTCGCCTCTCCCGAGGAGATCCGTTCGTGGAGCCACGGGGAGGTCACGAAGCCCGAGACCATCAACTACCGCTCGTTCAAGCCCGAGCGCGACGGGCTCTTCTGCGAGCGCATCTTCGGACCGGTCAAGGATTGGGAGTGCCACTGCGGGAAGTTCAAGCGCATCCGGTACCGCGGGCACGTGTGCGACAAGTGCGGCGTCGAGGTCACGCTGTCCAAGGTGCGGCGCGAGCGCATGGGGCACATCGAGCTCGCCGTCCCGGTGGCGCACATCTGGTTCTTCAAGACGCTTCCGTCGCAGATGGGCTACCTGCTCGGGATGAAGCTGCGCGACCTCGAGAAGGTCATCTACTACGCGGCCTACGTCGTCACCGACCCCGGCAAGCAGGACCTCGAGTACAAGCAGGTGCTCGAGGAGGACGAGTACTGGGAGGCGGTGGACGCCGCGAAGGAAGCGGGGGACAACGACTTCCGGGCCGAGATCGGGGCCGAGGGCGTCCGCACGCTCCTGAGCCAGCTCGACGTCGAGGAGCTCGCCGAGCAGCTGCGCTACGAGGTCGTGCACGAGACCTCGAAGCACCGGAAGAAGAAGAAGCTCAAGCGGCTCAAGGTCATCGACGCGATCCGCAACAGCGCCGAGGAGCCGGCGAAGCGGAACAACCCGGAGCACATGATCATGGACGTGATCCCGGTGATCCCGCCGGATCTGCGTCCGCTCGTGCCGCTCGACGGCGGACGGTTCGCCACGTCGGACCTGAACGACCTGTATCGCCGGGTCATCAACCGGAACAATCGGCTCAAGAAGCTGCTCGAGATGCGGGCGCCGGAGGTCATCCTCCGAAACGAGAAGCGCATGCTCCAGGAGGCCGTCGACGCGCTGTTCGACAACGGACGGCGCGGCAAGGCGATCCGGGGGCGCGGGAAGCGTCCGCTCAAGTCGCTTTCGGACATGCTCAAGGGCAAACAGGGGCGTTTCCGGCAGAACCTGCTCGGGAAGCGGGTCGACTATTCGGGCCGCTCGGTCATCGTGGTGGGCCCCGAGCTCGAGCTGCACCAGTGCGGGCTTCCCAAGAAGATGGCGGTCGAGCTGTTCAAGCCGTTCATCATCCACGAGCTCGAGCGGCGAGGCCACGCGGAGACCGTGAAGCGGGCCAAGAAGCTGGTCGAGCACGAGGACCCGCACGTCTACGAGGTGCTCGAGGACATCATCAAGGACCACCCCGTGCTGCTCAACCGGGCGCCCACGCTCCACCGGCTGGGGATCCAGGCGTTCGAGCCGGTCCTCGTCGAGGGGAAGGCCATCCGGATCCACCCGCTCGTGTGCGCCGCGTTCAACGCGGACTTCGACGGCGACCAGATGGCCGTGCACGTGCCGCTCTCGTTCGAGGCGCAGATCGAGGCGCGCGTCCTCATGCTGTCGAGCAACAACATCCTCAAGCCGGCGAACGGGCGGCCCATCGCGTCGCCGTCGCAGGACATGGTCCTCGGCTGCTACTACATGACCAAGGTGCGGCCGGACTTCGACCCGGACGGCGACGATTCGTCGCTGCCGCGGTTCTCCGGGGCGTCGGAAGTCGAGATGGCGCTCGAGGCCGGCTACCTGCGGACCGCCCAGGGGACGCCGGACTACCACCGTCCCATCCGGGCTCTCGTGCGCCCGCGGACCGAGGACGGGCGGGTCGACTTCGAGTCGAAGCGGGTGTGGGTCACCACCACGGTGGGAAGGGCGCTGTTCAACGCCATCCTCCCGGGAGACCTCCCGTTCGTCAACGAGACCCTCGGCAAGGGCACGCTCGGCGACCTCGTGTTCCAGTCGTTCCGGCTCGCGGGGCTGCGCGAGACCACGGAGTTCCTCGACAAGCTCAAGAACTTCGGGTTCCGGCACGCCACGCAGGCGGGCGTGTCGATCGGTCTCGACGACATGGAGATCCCGAGCGAGAAGGCGGAGATCCTCACCGAGGCCCAGGACGACGTGGATCGGTTCACCAAGGCCTACCACCGCGGGGTGATCTCCTTCGGGGAGCGCTACAACAAGGTCATCGACGCGTGGACGCACGCCAACAACGACGTGGCGGACGCCATGGTCCGCGGGCTGGCGACCTCGCGCGACGGGTTCAACCCGATCTACATGATGTTCGACTCCGGAGCGCGGGGGTCGCGCGACCAGATCCGGCAGTTGGCCGGGATGCGCGGTCTGATGGCGAAGCCCCAGAAGAAGCTCACGGGCGGCATCGGCGAGATCATCGAAAGCCCGATCCGCTCGAACTTCCGCGAGGGGCTCTCCGTGCTCGAGTACTTCATCTCGACGCATGGCGCCCGGAAGGGGCTGGCCGACACGGCGCTCAAGACCGCGGACGCGGGCTACCTCACGCGTCGCCTCGTGGACGTGGCGCAGGACGTCACGGTGGTCGAGGAGGACTGCGGGACCGTGCTGGGGCTCGACGTGACGGCTCTCAAGGAGGGCGAGGACATCATCGAGCCGCTCAAGGACCGCGTGGTCGGCTGCCTCGCGGCCGAGGACGTGATCGACCCGATCGATGACGAGGTCATCGTGAAGGCCGGCATGATGATCGGCGAGCCCGAGGCCGAGGCGATCGACGAGAGCGGCGTGCAGGTGGTGCGGATCCGTTCCGTCCTGACCTGCGAGTCGCGTCGCGGCGTCTGCCAGGCCTGCTACGGTCGCAATCTGGCCACCATGGACACGGTGGACATCGGCGAGGCGGTCGGGATCCTGGCCGCCCAGTCGATCGGCGAGCCCGGCACGCAGCTCACGCTCCGCACGTTCCACATCGGCGGAACGGCGGCCCGGATCGCCGCGCAGACGCAGCGCCGCTCCAAGCTCGAGGGCGCGATCGGGTTCGAGCGCGTCACGACCGTCGAGAGCCCCGAGGGCGAGACGATCGTGACGAGCCGCGAGGGCCAGATCCTCATGCGCACCGGCGAGGACCGGGTGCGCTCCCGGCTCGCCGTTCCGTACGGGGCCACGCTCCAGGTGGAGGACGGGCAGGAGGTGAAGCCCGGCGACCTCCTGTTCAGCTGGGACCCGTACTCCGAGCCGATCGTGGCCGACAAGAAGGGGAAGATCCGGTTCTCCGACATCGTCCCCGAGGAGACGGTCCGCGAGGAGCTCGACGAGGCCACGGGCCGCCGCCAGCAGGTGATCATCGAGGACCGGGAGAAGAAGCTCCACCCGCGCATCGACATCGTGGACGGGAAGGGCAAGAAGCTCCGCGAGTTCATCGTCCCGGTGGGCGCCCAGCTCCTCGTTCACGACGGCCAGACGGTGAACGCCGGCGACACGCTCGCCAAGATCAGCCGCGAGGCCTACAAGACCCGCGACATCACGGGCGGTCTGCCGCGCGTCGCCGAGCTGTTCGAGGCACGTCGCCCGAAGGACCCGGCCACGATCACCGAGGTCGACGGGCGCGTCTCGTTCGGCGGGATCAAGCGCGGGAAGCGCGAGATCTTCGTGACGATGGAGGACGAGGAGCAGATGACGTACCAGATCCCCGTCGGGAAGCACCTCCGGGTGCACGAGGGAGACCTGGTGCGGGCGGGCGACCGGCTCTCCGAGGGCCCGGTGAACCCGCACGACATCCTGCGGGTCAAGGGTCCGCGGGCCGTGCAGGAGTACCTCCTCAACGAGATCCAGGAGGTCTATCGGCTCCAGGGCGTGCGCATCAACGACAAGCACATCGCGGTGATCGTGCGCCAGATGCTCCAGAAGGTCCGCATCACGGATCCGGGCGACACGGCGTTCCTCGAGGGCGAGCACATCGACCGCATGGAATTCCGCGATCGGACGCGGGACGCGCTGGCCGAGGGCCACAAGCCGCCCCGCGCCGAGCCGATCCTGCTGGGGATCACGAAGTCGAGCCTGACGACCGAGTCGTTCATCAGCGCCGCTTCGTTCCAGGAGACCACGCGGGTGCTGACCGATGCCACCGTGCGGGGCGCGAAGGACCAGCTCCGGGGTCTCAAGGAGAACATCATCATCGGTCACCTCGTCCCCGCGGGTACCGGCGTGCACCGGTTCCAGGACATCGAGTTCCTCGTGGACGAGTCGCTCCAGGCGGAGATCGACGCGATGCGGCGCACGACGCCGGTCGAGCCGCCGGCGCGGAGTCTGTTCGCCGATCTCCGCGAGCAGGCCGAGGGTGGCGACGCGGAGGAGAAGGCCGAGCTGGAAGTGACCACCTGACCGGGCGCCCGCGGTCCGGACCCCGAGGGGGGCGGACCGCGGGGCTCCGGACGTCTCGCGGCTCGTCTCGCCGAGCCGTGGCCGAAACGCCCGCGATGGCGCCAATCCCCGCACCACACGCGGCTTGACAGGGCACCTCGTGGAGCGTAACCTTTTCAGTCTGCCGACCGATCGGTCGGCGGCTGCCGCGGGGGCGGAAGGCACCGTCCCCGTATTTTTTCACCCCTCACCGGCCGGGCCCCCGAGTTCGGTAACCGGAGGCGAGGTGCGGCCAGAGGGCGGATGGAGCGCGGATGCCGACGATCAACCAGTTGGTCCGTAAGGGCCGGAAACAGCTGAAGAAGAAGAGCAAGTCGCCGGCGCTCGAGGGGAGCCCCCAGCGCCGGGGCGTGTGCACGCGTGTGTACACGACCACGCCGAAGAAGCCGAACTCGGCCCTCCGCAAGGTGGCCCGCGTGCGGCTCACGAACGGCTACGAGGTGACGGCATACATCCCCGGCGAGGGACACAACCTCCAGGAGCACTCCATCGTGCTGATCCGGGGGGGCCGGGTGAAGGACCTGCCGGGTGTCCGCTACCACATCATCCGCGGCACGCTGGACGCCGCGGGCGTCGACGATCGGAACCAGGGCAGGTCGAAGTACGGGTCGAAGAAGAAAAAGTAATCCGCGAAGCGTTCGAGCGGGCCCGGCGGCGCGAGCCGCCGACCGTCGCCACGGCGGCGGAGCGGGTGCCCGGCCTCGGAGTGCGTGGCCGGGCTTTCTATATGCGGGCCCCGGCGAGCTCCGATCGGGAGAGCGCAGCAGACACAGCGCCGAGACAGAGCGAAGAGATGCCGCGAAGAAACCGTGCCGACAAGCGTGAGGTGGTCCCCGACTCCCGATACGGGAGCACCGAGGTGACGAAGTTCATCAACGCCCTGATGGTCGCCGGCAAGAAGTCCGTCGCCGAGGGGATCTTCTACGGCGCGATGCGGAAGATCGAGGAGAAGACGGGGCAGCCGGCGATGAACGTGTTCCGTCAGGCGCTCCAGAACGCGAAGCCGGTCCTCGAGGTCCGCAGCCGAAGGGTCGGGGGCGCGACGTACCAGGTGCCGATGGAGGTGCCGTACCGGCGGCGCGACTCTCTCGCGCGGCGGTGGCTCGTCATCCACGCGCGCGGTCGCGCCGGGAAGACGATGGGCGACCGACTCGCGGGCGAGCTGCTCGACGCGGCCCGCGGCGAGGGCGGTGCGGTGCGGCGGAAGGACGAAGTGCACCGGATGGCCGAAGCCAACAAGGCGTTCGCCCATTACCGGTGGTGATCGGCGGCGGACGCCGGGACCCCGACCGCGCTATTGGCAGAAGGGGTCTTCGGAGTTGACCGCTCGACAGGACGGATCCCTTCAGATACGCGCTGTCGGGGTCCCGACGTCCACCGCCCACCGGCGTGTGGGACGAACTGGACGGGGGGGTGAGGGTGGCGCCTTCCGAAGGTTGGCGGATGAGGGCGCGGATGGTGATGGAGTACCGCGGGTGGATCAAGGCGAGATAAGGGACGACAAGCAGATATCGACGATGGAGCGACGCACGCCGCTGGAGCGGCTCCGGAATATCGGCATCATGGCGCACATCGATGCCGGGAAGACGACGACGACCGAGCGCATCCTGTTCTATACGGGTCGCACGCATCGGCTGGGGGAGGTGCATCACGGCGACGCGACGATGGACTGGATGGAGCAGGAGCAGGAGCGCGGCATCACGATCACGTCGGCCGCGACGACCTGCTACTGGGAGCGCGAGGGGGAGCAGTTCCGGATCAACATCATCGACACGCCGGGACACGTCGACTTCACGGTCGAGGTCGAGCGCAGCCTGCGCGTGCTCGATGGCGCGGTCGCGCTGTTCTGCGCGGTCGGCGGCGTGGAGCCGCAGTCAGAGACGGTCTGGCGTCAGGCCGACAAGTACGGCGTCCCGCGGATCGCCTTCGTCAACAAGATGGACCGGGTCGGCGCGGACTTCATGAACGTCGTCACGATGATGCGCGAGCGCCTGGGCGCCAACGCGCACCCGATCCAGATTCCCCTCGGCGAGGGCGAGCTGTTCACGGGCCTCGTCGACCTCGTCCGCGAGGTCGAGATCGTGTACGACGACGACTCGCTCGGGTCGCGCTGGACCGAGGGTCCGGTGCCGGACGGGATGAAGGACGAGGTCGAGAAGCTGCGCCATGAGCTGATCGAGGCCTCGGTCGAGCATGACGAGGAGCTCCTCGAGAAGTACCTCGACGGGCAGGAGCTCACCGGGGAGGAGATCCGGCGGGCCGTCCGCAAGGCGACGCTCGCGAGCGCGATCACGCCCGTGTTGTGCGGGAGCGCGTTCAAGAACAAGGGCGTCCAGCGGCTGCTGGACGCGGTCATCGAATACCTGCCGTCGCCGCTCGACGTGCCGCCGGTGCGCGGCCACCTGCCGCAGGCCGACGAGCACGCGGCCGAGCGGGAGGCGTCGGACGACGCGCCGTTCGCCGCGCTCGCGTTCAAGATCGCGACCGATCCGTACGTCGGGCGTCTGACCTACTTCCGCGTGTACTCCGGCACGCTCAGGTCCGGCGAGCACGTCCTGAACTCGACGCAGGCCAAGAAGGAGCGCGTGGGACGCCTCCTCCAGATGCACGCGAACAAGCGCGAGGAGCGCGAGGAGGTGTTCTCGGGCGACATCGCGGCCGGCATCGGCCTCAAGCACACGAAGACGGGCGACACGCTGTGCGCCGCCTCCGATCCGATCGTGCTCGAGTCGATGAGCTTCCCGGAGCCGGTGATCCGCGTCGCGATCGAGCCCAAGACGAAGGCCGACCAGGACAAGCTCTCCGACGCGCTCCAGAAGCTCGCCGAAGAGGACCCGACGTTCCGCGTCTACACGGACGAGGAGACCGGCCAGACGATCATCAGCGGGATGGGCGAGCTCCACCTCGAGATCATCGTCGATCGCCTCCAGCGCGAGTTCAAGGTGAACGCGAACGTGGGCCGGCCGCAGGTCGCCTACCGCGAGACGATCAAGAAGGCCGTCGAGAAGATCGAGGGCCGCTTCGTCCGCCAGTCGGGCGGTCGCGGTCAGTTCGGGCACGTGGTGATCAACCTCGAGCCGACGAAGCCCGGAGTCGGGTTCGTGTTCGAGTCCGAGATCCGCGGCGGAAACGTGCCGCGCGAGTACATCCCCTCCGTCGAGACCGGGATCAAGGAAGCCCTCGAGTCGGGGATCGTGGCCGGATACCCGCTCATCGACGTGAAGGCGACGCTGATCGATGGGTCGTACCACGAGGTGGACTCGAGCGAGATGGCCTTCAAGATCGCGGGCTCCATGGCCCTCAAGGCGGGCGCGCGCCGCGCCGAGCCCGTGATCCTCGAGCCCATCATGAACGTGGAGGTCGTGACGCCCGAGGAGTACCTCGGCGACGTCATGGGCGACCTCTCGAGCCGGCGCGGCAAGATCGGCGGCATGATGCAGCGTTCCTCCGCGCAGGTCGTGGGGGCCTCGGTGCCGCTGTCGGAGATGTTCGGGTACTCGACGCAGCTCCGCTCGTTGAGCCAGGGGCGCGCCGTGTACACCATGCAGTTCTCACACTACGAGGAAGTCCCCAAGTCCAAGGCGGAGGAGATCATCTCCGCCAACGGGGCGTAGGGGCCAACGACGCGAACGGGCGCGGCCGCCGTCGGTCGCGCGATCTCGCGCCCGCGTGGCGCGGTCTGGCGAGGAGAATACGGGGCGATGGCGAAGCAGAAATTCGAGCGGACGAAGCCGCACGTGAACGTGGGGACGATCGGGCACGTGGACCACGGGAAGACGACGCTGACGGCGGCGATCACGGAGGTCCAGGCG
>Ga0299913_10003126_pt1 | contig 13425 bp, 12 predicted proteins | sample RVTome_9_FD_201360 | JGI IMG/M metagenome (GOLD analysis project Ga0299913, IMG submission 201360) | Soil microbial communities from uranium-contaminated site in the Upper Colorado River Basin, Wyoming, United States - RVT155D38 (version 2) ... | reverse complement strand
TCGTCGCCGACCTCGGTGTCGCCCTCGCCACAGGCGGCCGCGGTCAGCAGGAGCAGGGTCATGACGGCGATGAGCCACTTCCGCATCTAGGTGTCCCCCCTAGTTAGGCGTGCCGGCCCGCTACCGACACGTCCGATACTGCTCGGAGATGAGCAAGCCGATGATACCCGGGCGTCAACGACGGTAGTAGTAGGGCCCGGCCGCCTGGCTAGGATGCCGCCGTGACGTCGACCCGGTCCCCGGCAGGCCCGACGCCCTCGCGCGCCGGCACCTGGATCGCCGAGAGCGGGGCCCTGATCTACCTGACCCCCACGATCTGGGGGGCCACGTTCCCCGCGATGAAGCTGGCCCTGGACGCGCTCCCGATCCTCTCGGCGATGGCCTGGAGCCGGGGCCTGGGGGCCATCGCCGTGGCCGCCACACTGCCCCTGCTGGCCCGGGGACACCTGAGCGTGCCGGCGGTCCGCGCGGTGGCCGGCCCCGGGTTCATCCTGGGGGCCTTCATCTTCCTCGGCTACACGCTGCAGACCTGGGGGCTCGACCTCACGACGGCGACGAACGCCGGTTTCATCACGGGCCTTTACGTCGTTTTCACGCCGGTGCTGGCGATGGCCCTGTTCCGGGAGGCGGCCGGAGCGTGGGTCTGGGTCGCCGTCGCCATCTCGGTCGTCGGGATGGCCCTGCTGTCGGTACCCGGCCTGGACGACCTGAGCCTCAACTCCGGCGACCTGCTCGTGTTGGGCTCGGCGGTGGCATGGGCCGCGCACATCGTGGCGCTGGGGCGGTTCGCGCCACGCTACCCCGCGCTGCCGCTCTCCTTCGCCCAGATGGCGGCGGCCGCCATCCTCCACCTGATCGTGGCGCTGTTCGGGCCGGGGATGCGTTTCGGGGACGCGGCCTCCGTCTGGCACCTGCTGCTGATCACGGGCGTCCTCGGCTCGGGTGTGGCGTTCACCCTGCAGGTGCTGGCCCAGCGCCGGATAGATGCGGCGCGCGCCGTGGTGATCCTCGCCGGCGAGTCCCTGTCGGCCGCCGTGTTCGCCGCGATCTGGATCGACGAGCGCCTCCTGGCGCACCAGTGGGTCGGGGCCGCGCTGGTGCTGGCGGCGATGACGGTCTCGGAGCTGGGAGCGAGACGCCGGATCCACCTGGAGCCCAGCAGCGCCGCCTAACCCTTGCGCTTGTTCCTGCGGTCGGCCTTCTTCTTGTCGCGGACTATCACGCGGGCGGCGTTGTAGCCCGGGATGCCCATCACTCCCCCGCCGGGGTGCGTGCCCGAGCCACACAGGTACAGGCCCTTCACGGGGGTCGCGTACGCGGGGACCTGCGGCGCGGGGCGGAACGACAGCAGCTGGTCCAACGCCATCTCGCCGTGGAAGATGTTGCCGCCCAGGAGACCGAAGCGCTGCTCGAGGTCGTACGGGGTGAGGACCTGGCGGTGCTCGATCGAGCCCTTGAACCCCGGCGCATACTCCTCGATCGTGTCCGCGACGCGATCCGCCAACGCGTCGCGCTTCGCGTCGTCCCATGAGCCGTCCGCCGGCTCGTACGGAACGTACTGGGTGAAGCACGTCATGATGTGCTTGCCGTCCGGAGCCAGCGAGTCGTCCTTCGTCGTGGGGATGACCGCATCGATCATGGGTCGCTCCGATACCCGCCCGTACTTCACGTCGTCCCACGCCTTCTCCAGGTAGGTGAGCGTCGGGCTGATGATGCACTCCGGATGCTGGGGGCCGAGCTCCCGTCCGGGCATACCGCTGTAGTCCGGGAGCTCCGACAAGGCGAAGTTGATCTTCGCCGAGGCGCTGCGCGTGCGCAGGTGCTCGATCTCGGTGACGAGGTCCTCGGGCAGGTGGTGACGACCGACCATGTCGAGGAACGTCGTCTGCGGATGGATGCCAGAAGCGACGATCGGTGCTTGGAGCTCCGTCCCATCCGCGAGCCGGACCGACGACGCCGCTCCCTCGTGGACGCCGATCTCCGCAACATCGGCCTCAGTGCGGATCTCCACGCCGGCCTCACGCGCGCTGGATGCGATCGCGCCTGCGACCGCGCCCATGCCCCCGCGCACGAAACCCCAGGCGCTGCTCACGCCCTCGACCTCCCCCATGCGGTGATGTAACAGGACGTAGGCCGAACCCGGGCTCATCGGGCCGCCCCACATCCCTATGACGCCCCCGGGGGCAAGCACGCCCTTCACCTCGTCGGTGCGGAAGTAGCGCTCGAGGAAGTCCGCGCACGACATCGTCATGAGATCCACGAGGGCCGACAGGTCCTTGCGCCTGCGGAGCATGTAGGTGCCGAGGCCGAGGGCCTCCCTCACGTCGCTGAAGCTGCGCATCTCGACGCCCGGCGGGATCCGATGCAACAACGGACGGACCAGGTGAGCGAGGTGCTCGAGGTCGTGGCTGTAGGCGGGGTACATGGCCGCGTCGCGCTCGTCGATCTTCGCCAACTCCGCTGCCGCCCTCTTCGAGTCCTCCCACATCAGCACGCCGCGGTTGCCGTCGAGCGGCGCGTAGTAGGCGGGATCGAGCGGGTACACCGTGTAGCCGTGCCGCGCGAGCTCGAGGTCGGCTACGACACGCGGGGACATCAGGCTGACCACGTACGAAGCGGTAGAGACCTTGTACCCCGGCCACACCTCCTCGGTCGCGGTTGCACCGCCCAGGATCTCTCGCCGTTCGAGCACGAGCGTCCTCAGGCCCGCCTTCCCGAGATAGGCAGCACAGGTGAGTCCGTTGTGTCCCCCGCCGATGACGATCGCGTCGTACTTCGCATCCATGAGGCGAGCATCCTATGGGGACTGAGTAGGGTCTGGGCGATGGAGCTGAGCGAGTGGGACCGGACCTGTCTCGAGGGTGACGAGGGGCCGGCGCTCGCCCTGGCGACGAAGATCCTGGTGCGGATGGGTGAGCTGTCGGGGGCCGACCGGATGATCGATGTGATCTCGGCGCACATCGACTCGTGCTTGTACCACGGTCGGGCCGGCCTCGACTTCGCGGCGCGGCTCGCGGGCGCGGGCGGTCAGGTACGGGTCCCGACCACCCTGAACGTCTCGTCGCTCGACCTGCTGCATCCAGAGCTCTATCGCGGCGATCCGGAGACCGGTCGGGCTGCGAAGCAGCTCATGGCCCACTACGTCTCCATGGGCTGCCGCCAGACGTGGACGTGCGCGCCCTACCAACTGCCGGACCGTCCCGGCGTTGGTGAGCACGTTGCGTGGGCCGAGAGCAACGCCATCGTTTTCGCCAACTCGGTCCTGGGCGCGCGCACGGATCGCTACGGGGACTTCATCGACATCTGTGCCGCGCTCACCGCGCGCGTCCCTGAAGCGGGCTTCCACCTGACGGAACGCCGGGCCGGACGGATCGTCTTCGACGTCACAGAGGTGCCCGACGAACTACGCCGCAGCGACGTCTTCTTCCACGTCCTGGGCCATCTCCTGGGACACGAGTCCGGTTCCGAGGTGCCCGTCGTCGTGGGGATGGACGGCGCGAGCGAGGACGATCTCAAGGCCGCCGGTGCGGCTGCCGCATCCTCGGGTGGGGTGGCCATGTTCCACATGGTCGGCGTGACACCCGAGGCACCGACGCTCGAAGCCGCTCTTCAAGGGCGAGAGCCGGCGCGAACCGTGCGGGTGGGTGGGGACCTCATCAGGAAGCGGTACCGGGAACTGACAACCGCGGAAGGCGATGCGTTCGACGCCGTCAGCGTCGGGACCCCGCACATGTCGGCCGCTGAGGGGCGGCGGCTCGCCCAGCTCTTCGGGGGGCGAGCGGTTCATCCTGGGGTCGCTTTCTACGCATCGACGGGACGGGACGTGCTCCGTCTGCTCGACTCCGAAGGCGTGGTCGCGCAGCTCGAGGCCTCGGGGGTGCAGCTCGTGACCGACACCTGCACGTACGTCACGCCGATCTTGCAGCCGGGCGTGCGAACGGTGCTGACAAACGCAGCCAAGTGGGCGTACTACGCGCCAGGGAACCTGGGCCTGGACGTGATGTTCGACTCGCTCGAGGCGTGCGTGGAGAGCGCCGTCGCCGGACGCCGCGTTGGAGGCAGCGATGCCTGGGCCGGCTGACGTGCAGGTGCTGGTCGAGGGCAAGGCGACGGGCTACACGCTGATCCTCGAGGAGCCGCTGAGCTTCTGGGGCGGACTGGATCACGCGACCGGCGAGATCATCGACCGGCGGCATCCCCAGAGCGGAGAGAACGTCCGAGGCCGGATGCTGTGCATGCCGGCGGGGAGAGGGTCGAGCTCATCCAGCAGCGTGCTGGCCGAAGCCATCCGGGCCGGGACGGCCCCCGCCGGGATCGTGCTGCGCGAGCCGGATGGGATCGTCGCCCTCGGAGCGATCGTGGCCCAGGAGCTCTACGGGACCATTATGCCGGTGGTCGTCGTCGGGCCCGATGTGTGGGGAGGGCTCGAGGACGAGACGGGCCTCGGTATCGACGGCGCCAGGCTCTCGCTGTTCGTCGATCGTGAGGACCCTCGATGACGCCTCAGGCCCGTTCGTCGAACGTCCACGGGCGGCCCGACGCGTACACGGTGTCGAACAGGACCTCGGGGCCGGGTGGATCCCCCGCCTCGAGCTCCTCGACCGCCTCCGCGAGCGCCCCCATCGCCTCCTCCCGGATCGCGCGATCCCTCTCGTCGCTGAGGACCCCGAGCTCCCGGAGCCACCGGGCGGTAGCGCCGATGGGCTCTTTCTCCATCCATCGCTCCGTCACCGCCTCGTCCCGGTAGCGACTCGGATCGTCTGCCGTGCCGTGCGCCTTCAGGCGGTAACAGAGCGCCTCTATGAAAGTGGGCCCCTCCCCCCCGCGGGCACGTTCGATCGCGTCCGCGGTCGCCTTCCAGCACGCGATGGGGTCGAACCCGTCCACGCGCACCGCGGGCATCGCGTAGGCGGCGGCCTTCTCGGCCATCGTCGTGGTGGCGGTCTGCTTCGTCACGGGCGTCGAGATCGCCCACTGGTTGTTGACGCAGAAGAAGATGGTGGGAGCCTTCACCACCGAAGCGAAGTTCATGCCTTCGTGGAAGTCGCCTTCCGACGTGGCTCCATCACCGAAGAACACGAGGGAGCAGATCGGATCTCGGCGCAGCTTGGCCGCCCAGGCCAGACCGACCGCGTGCGGGATCTGGGTGGCGATCGGAACTATGGAGGGCCCGACCCGGAAGTCGCGAGGGTTCCAGAAGCCCTCGTGGCCCCCGTAACCGCGCCGGTACTTGAGCGGCACCGAGGGAGCGAGCCCGCGCAGTATCGCTATCACGCCCTGGCGGTACGACGGGAAGACCCAGTCTTCATCTCGCAACGCGAACAGCGCGCCGGCCTGGGTCGCCTCTTCTCCCCAGAACAACGGATAGGTGCCGATCCGGCCCTGCCTCTGCAGGGCCACCGCACGCTCGTCGAAAACGCGTAGGAGGACCATCCAGCCGTAGATGCGCAGGAGGTCGTCCGCGTCCAGCCCCGCGGGGATCGAGGGATCTCCCAGGAAGCCCCGGCCGACTTCAGCTGACGCCGAGGTAGGCCTCCTGGACCTCTTTGCTGTTCAAGAGGTTCGCCGCGCTGTCGGCCAGCACGACCTCCCCGGTCTGTAGCACGTAACCTCGGTCGGCGATCTCGAGGGCCATGCTTGCGTTCTGCTCGACGAGGAAGATCGTCGTGCCCTGCTCGCTGATCTCCTTGATGATGTCGAAGACCTGCTCGACGAGCACGGGGGCCAGACCCATCGACGGCTCGTCCATGAGAAGGACCTTCGGTTGAGCCATGAGGGCTCGTCCCATCGCCAGCATCTGCTGCTCTCCGCCGGAAAGGCTGCCGGCCTTCTGGGTCGCCCGCTCCTGCAGGCGGGGGAACAGACCGAAGACCCTCTCGATGTCCTTGGCGATGCCGTCCTTATCGTCGCGGAGCTGCGCTCCGATCTCCAGGTTCTCGCGAACCGTCATCCGAGCGAACAGTCGACGCCCTTCCGGAACCATGGTTATCCGCCGACCAACGATCTCGGTGGTGTCGAGGCCGTCGATCCGGTTCCCCTCGAACAGGATCTGGCCCTTGACCGGCTTCACCAACCCGAGGATCGTCTTGAGCGTCGTCGTCTTACCCGCCGCGTTCGGTCCCAGCAGACAGACGATCTCCCCCTCGTTGATATCCAGCGTGACGTCGCGCAGCACCTCGACCTGTCCGTAGTTGCTGTCCACGCCCTTCATCTCGAGCAGAGCGGTCACTGGTCAGCCTCCTCACGGGATCGCGTGTCTTCGTGCTTCTTCCCGAGGTACGCCTCGATGACGCGCTCGTCCCCTGCAACGTCGGCGTAGCTGCCCTCGGCGATCTTCTCGCCATGGTCCAGGACGACCACGTGATCCGAGACCCCCTTGACCACGCGCATGTCGTGTTCGATCACGACGATGGTAAGGCCGAGCTCGTCGCGTAGACGACCTATCAGCGCGGTCAGGCCCTCCGTCTCCCTCGGGTTCATACCGGCGGCGGGCTCGTCCAAGAGCAGGAGCTTCGGGTTCGAAGCCATCCCCCGGGCGATCTCCAGGCGGCGCCGATCCGCGTAGGACAGGCCTGCAGCGAGCTCGTTGTGCATCTTCCACGGGAACCGATCGCCGAAGAACTCGAGCATCTTGCGACCGTGATCCCGGATCCGTTCCTCTTCACTCTTCACGCCGGGCGGTCGGAAGATCGCGCCGAAGATCCCGGCCTTGGTCCTGGGATGTTGACCCACCATCACGTTCTCCAGGACCGTCATGTTCTTGAACAACCGAACGGCTTGGAACGTGCGAGCGATACCTACGGTGGTGACCTGGTTCGGCTTCAACCCCGTGATGTCCTGCCCGTCGAAGATCACCCGGCCCGCGGTCGGGTCGTTGAACCCGGTGACCACGTTGAAAAGGGTCGTCTTCCCGGCTCCGTTGGGCCCGATCACGCTCAGGATCTCGCCGTCGTCGACCTTGAGATCTACGCGTTCGACCGCCTTGACCCCGCCGAAGTGCTTCGACAGGCCGTGGAGCTCGAGGAGGCTCACGTGGGATCCCCTCCTCCGCCGGCCGCAACGACGGGCGCGCCCTCGTCCGAGGGCCCTCGCCGCATCTCGTACTGCTCCTCTTCGTACTGCTCCTCGTGCAACTCGAGTTGCCGGCGTGCGCTCGGGATCAAACCCTCCGGCTTGAAGAGCATGATCCCGACGAGGATCGCCCCGTAGATCAACAGCCGGTATTCCGCGAACTCACGGAGCAACTCGGGCAGACCGATCAAGACGAACGCCCCTGCGACCACGCCCGGGATGCTCCCCATGCCACCGAGCACGACGATGCTGAGTACGGCGATCGACACCAGCAGAGCGAAGCTGTGCGGGAATATCGAACCGATCTTCACCGCGAAGAACATGCCGGAGAAGGAGCCGATCGTTGCACCCATCACGAACGCGAGCAGTTTCGTCTTGATGATGCTGATCCCCATCGCCTCTGCGACCTGCTCGTCCTCGCGCATGGCGACCCACGCCCGGCCGACCCGAGAATCCTGCAGTCGCACGGAGATGAACGCGGCCGCGATGCAGGCGATCACGATGAGGTAGTAGAGGCTCTCCGGTCCGTTCAACTCGGGCCCCCCGATGAACGGAAGCTCGACGCCGATGCTTGGATCCGGTACGCGCAAGATGCCTTGGGCGCCTCCCGTCCACGGCCGCGCCCAGTTGGAGATCGCGATGATCCGCACGATCTCCCCGAATCCGAGCGTGACGATGGCGAGGTAGTCACCGCGCAGACGAAGGACCGGCGCGCCGATGGCGATGCCTGAAACGGCGGTTATGAGCACGACCAGCGGCAAGGCCGTCCAGAAGTTGAAGGGTCCCTCGGTGAACGCTGCCGGCGACGTCAGGATCGCCGTCGCATAAGCGCCCACCGCGAAGAACGCCACGTAACCGAGGTCCAGCAGACCGGCGTAGCCGACCACGATGTTCAGGCCGAGACCCAGCAGCACGTAGAGCCCGACCGTGCCGATGACCTCGCTCAGGAAGGAGCCGAGGATCTCCGGGAGGATGAAGAGCAGGGCGGCCAGGAGGAAGAAGGCGACGAGCTTCCCCGCTTGTCGCTGGGGCGCGGGAAGCGCTCCGACGCGACCACGGATCACCTCTTTGCGGGTGGCCCAGAAGAACGAGATGCCCGCCGCGAGCACGAAGACGATGATCGCGCCAACCCGCGTCAGGCCGCCCCCTCGGTACAGCCACGTCGGATCGAAGAGCAGGAAGCGGGTGCTCGCGAAGATGTTGCGCATCACCTGACCCAGGAGTGGCTCCATCAGGCTGACCAGCGCCAGGGCCGACAGACCCACGATCACCGCCCGGCGGATGGCGCTCGGCAGCAGGTGCAGGGCGGCGCCCAGCAGACCGATGACCCCGCCGACCAGCACCTCCACGAGTGAGCCGAGGCCTGCGCCCTGATCGAACGACAGGATGTCGAGGAGAGGCTGGGTCATGCTGACGAGGACGCTCCGCATGTCGATAGCGGACCCGAGCAGCAACAGCGCGGCCGTCAGCGCCCCGGCGATCCCTCCGGCCAAGGCCCCTCGGCCGACGGTGGAAGCGGCGCTCGGCGGCGGCGGAGGCTCCTCGCCGTGCCGAACCGCCGGCGGCCGTCCGGCCAGGAATCCCGTGATGAAGTAGACGACGAAGAGCAAGCCGGGGCCGAGGGTGACCACCTGGTAGATGACGACGCGGGCGTCGAAACGCTGGATCATCCCGACGACGGCGAAGTAGATCGCAGCAGCGCCTCCGATAAGGCCGGCGTTCACGGCCCGTCTCACGAGCGACACATCGCCGTCCCGCATCTAGGCCTTCTCCTCCTCCGCGGTGCCGAGGATGCCGCCGGGGCGGAAGATCAAGACGAGGACGAGGACGGTGAAGGCGACCGCGTCACGCAACTGGTTGGGGGAAGGCACGCCGGCGCCGGTCAGGATCAGTGTCGGCACGAGCGACTCCAACAACCCCAACGTCAGCCCGCCCAGCGCGGCCCCCACGACGTTCCCGATCCCCCCGAGGACCGCGGCGGTGAACGCCTTGATACCCGGGAAGAACCCCATGAAGAAGTTGACCTGCTTGAACGTCAACGCCCACAAGACGCCCGCGGCACCGGCCAGCGCTCCACCGATCATGAAGGTCTTGACGATGACGCGATCGACATCGATCCCCATGAGGCTCGCGATCTCTTTGTCCTCTCCCACCGCGCGCATCGAGCGCCCCGTCTTGGTGCGGCTGATGAACAGGTAGAGGGCAACCACGAGGACGAGCGCCCCCACGATCACGACCACCTGGGTCCGCAGGACGGGAACACCGAAGATCGACCAGGTGCCGTCCAGGAGGCCGGGTCGTGGATAGCCGAACACTCGGGCTCCGAAGAGCCCGCGGAACGTGTTCTGAAGGAACAGCGAGGCGCCGATGGCCGTGATCAGAGGCACCAGCCTCGGGGCGCCGCGCAACGGCCGGTAAGCGATGCGCTCGAGCAAGATCGTCGTCAGCACCGAGACCGCGATCGCCACCGCCAAGAGGATGGCGAGAGCGAGTATCGGGTTGGCGTCGAGGAACCCGCTCTGGTCGAATTCACGGGCAACGAAGAAGCTCGTGAAGGCGCCCGCCATGAACACCTCGCCGTGCGCGAAGTTGATCATGAACAAGATGCCGTAGACGAGCGTGTACCCCATCGCGATGAGCGCGTAGAGGCTGCCCTGCGCGATCCCCTGGATAACGAAGTTGCGCCAGTCGGCCCCGCTGAACGTCCCGGCCTCGAGCGTCGCTTTCGTGCCCAGGAACACCGACAGGATGATCGTGACGCTCAGGATCCACAGCACGATGGCTCGTAGCGGCAGCCGTGCGGTTAAGCCGAGACGAGCCGTGGGTGTTTCGGTGGCCAAGCTGGGCGCTCCCCCCAAGGAGTGATGTCTAGAAGTGCATCCGTCTGTGTACCGCAGAAGCTGCGGGTGAGCCGGAGCCCACCCGCAGCCTCACTACAAGTTCGAAGTTGCTGTGCTTACGGCCAGATCCTCGAGAAGTCACCGTTCTCCACGACGCTGACGGAGATCGTGGCGTCCGGGTTGCAGTCGCCGTTCTCGTCACACGTCAGGTTCCCGGTGATGCCCTCGAATTCGCTCGTCTCGAACATCCTGTCCTTCAACGCGGTGCGCGGGATGTACGTCGTCCCGTCCTCGGTGATCGCCACTTCCTCGATCGCCTCGATCAGCATGTTCGTGGCGTCGAAGGCGTGGGCGTGGAACACCGAGGTCGGCTCGCCGAACTCCTCCTCGTACGCGGGGAGGAAGTCCTCCTCGTAGAACGAGCCGGAGAACTCGAGGTCCGGACCCGAGAGGTAGACGCCTTCCGCTGCGTCCTCGCCGGCTGCGCTGATCCAGTCCGGGGTCAGCATGCCGTCGGCGCCGCCCAGATCGGTCTCGGACAATCCGTCGACCTCACGTGCCTGTGACGTCAGCAGCCCACCCTCGGCCACGAACACCGGGAAGTAGAGGTAGTCCGGGCTGTTGGCCGCGATGCTGGTGAGCACCGGCTTCATGTCCTTGTCGCCGACCTGGATCGCCTCTTGCGCGGTGACCTCGCCACCCGCCGCTGCGAACTCTTCGGCGAAGACGTTAGCGAGGCCCTCTGCGTACGGACTCCCGTCGTGGATCGTGGCGGCGGTCCCGGCCTCGAGCTCCTGCGTCACGAAGTCCGACATCGCCTTGCCCTGGATCTCGTCGTTGTGAGCGGTCCGCAGGTAGAACGGCTGGTGCTCCGCCGGATCCGTGAGGTTCGGCGCCGTGTTGGACGGCGAGATGATCGTGATGCCCGCCTCGGACAGGATCTGTGCCGCCGGCACACCGGCCGACGAGCAGCTCGTCCCGATCACCGCGACGACGTCGTCCTGAGCTGCGAGCGCCTGGGCGCCCGTCTGGCCACCCTCGGCCGCACAGCCGTCATCCTGGTGGTCGAACGTCACCTCGTGACCGGCGATCTCGCCACCGGCCATGTCGACGGCGATCTCGACGCCGTGCTGGCTGTCGAGCCCAAGGCTCGCGTTCTCGCCCGAGATCACGAGCAACGTACCCAGCTTCAACGGATCGCCTTCGGCGATCTCGATGCAGCCGAACTCGTCTGCGTCACAGGTCTCCTGCGCTCCGCCGCTCGCGCCGTTGCCTCCGTCGCCGGTGTCTTCCGCACAGGCAGCGGCCACAAGGCTGAGGGCGAACAGCATCGCCCAGAGAATGGAGAGTTTGGATCTCCGCATTCCTTCCCCCTTATTTCCTCCCGAGCCGGAACCCGCGTCCCGGCGCCCAACAACCCGCCGGGGCCCTGCCCCTAGCGGAAACAAGCCGACATCTTAACCAGCGTTTCCCAGTTGTCCAATCTTTCCGAACCGGAGCCCTCTGGGGTGTCTACTACCCGTGTCGCAGAGCGGGACCCACCGGGCATCCGGCGCCGTTGGGCAGAGATACGGGCGGATGGGGACGCACCCTCCGGCTCCGGGCGACTGCGCTCAGTCCTCCAGGATCGAGCGCGCCACCTCCCTCATCGGGATCCGTTCGTCCATCGCCCGCTTCTGGATGCGGCGGAAAGCATCTGCTTCGCTGAGGTCGTCGGCGTCCATCAGCTTGCCTTTGGCGCGATCGACGAGCTTGCGCGTCTCGAGCTGGTCCGCGAGGGAGGCGCTCTCCTTGCGGACGGCCGACAGCTCCTGATAGCGAGCGAGCGCTATGTCCAGGGCCGGCATGAGATCGGACTTCTGGAAGGGTTTGACCAGGTAACCCATGGCGCCGGCCTCGGCCGCCCTCTGCACGAGATCCCGCTGGGAGAACGCGGTCAGGATCAGCACGGCTGCGACATCCTCCTCGACGATCCGCTCCGCTGCGGTGAGCCCGTCCATGCCGGGCATCTTGATGTCCATGATCACAAGATCGGGGTCTCGCTCCTTCGCCAACCGAACCGCGGCCTCGCCGTCGGATGCCTCCCCCACCACCTCGAAGCCCTCTTCTTCCAGCATCTCCTTGAGGTCGAGCCGGATGATGGCTTCGTCTTCGGCGATGAGGATCCGGCCTCGGCGGCGCGCGGCCGAGGGCTTTCCCGCCGACGCCGCGGCAGGGGCGGCCTCGGAGGTCGCGCCCGTGGTCGTTCCGTCCGTCATGTCGAGAGCTTACGCGCCGACGGCCGTGCCCGCTCGCGCCGGCGGTTCAGCTGGTGGAGCCCAGCATCCGGTCCAGCAGGCGGTCCTGTTCGGCCTGTAGCTCCGCTATCCGCGCTTGGATCCTGTCCCGCTCCTTGAGCATCCGGGCGTGATCGGCCCGGGCCTCGTGATGATCCCTGTCGGCGAGCGGCGTCTCGGACACGAGCATGCGGGTCTTCGTCTCCTCCACGACGTCCATCTGGAACAGGATCTGCTCCTCGAGGATCCGGAGCTCCTCCCGCGCCTGGTTCATGCGGTCCGTGAGCGCGTTCAGGTTGCGTTCGATGCGCATGGGATGACCCAGTATAGGGAGCCGAGCGCGCCGATAGAAGGAGCCCCAGCCTGTCCGGGGAGCCGCACCGGCATGGAGTGCCGCGGGTCGTGTGACAGTGCCGCGGGTGGGATTCGAACCCACAAGCCCTTACGGGCAATCGGGTTTGAGCCGATCCTGTTTCCCTGGTTTCAGCACCGCGGCGTGCTCCCAGTTTACGAGAGGCACCTACACCTTGGGGCCTACGAAGCAGTCCAGCTTCTCGACATCAGGCCGACGGGAGATGGTGAGGATGCGCCCACTCTCCCTGTATCGGATCCCGAGCAGACGACAAGCCCAACCGAAGATCCCTCGTATATCGCTCGAGGCGTTCGAGAAGGCATAGTTCGCGTAGCGATATCCTCCTGCACGTCGAGATCTGCCCACTGTGTTCACGTAGCGGCATCCGTCCGAATGGATCAGCCCTCGCAGGAGCGCCCGGGGATGCGCGCGGACGATCTGCGCCTGCCAAGCCCTTAGGTCGATGCTTCGCTCGTGCTTGCGACCGGGACCGTGCTGGGGGAACACACATGGCCAGTGGCGCCAGCTCGCCACGACATCGATACAACCATCGCGCTCTACGAATCTCGCTGTGAGCCCTCCCGGGCGTACGAGACCTTCGATGGCAGACGCACACTCAGCGATCAGGCCCAGGTAGCGGGCATCCTGCGTGATCGCAAGCCGGTACAAGCCTTTCCGGCGAGCCTCCTCTACGACGTATCCATCTCCCAGGTACAGACCCAGGAGATAGGAGTACGTCACCGCGCTGAGTTCCCCCGAACCGCACCGCGGACATGGATCGGAGCGACGACCTGCGCGGATCCCGTACTTCCAGTGGCTGATCGTGCCTCGAGGCATGCCCGTCACCCGCGCGATCTCGTATGGGTTCAGGCCCCATGCGATCCAG
>Ga0299913_10003125_pt1 | contig 13425 bp, 11 predicted proteins | sample RVTome_9_FD_201360 | JGI IMG/M metagenome (GOLD analysis project Ga0299913, IMG submission 201360) | Soil microbial communities from uranium-contaminated site in the Upper Colorado River Basin, Wyoming, United States - RVT155D38 (version 2) ... | reverse complement strand
GGTCGGCAGCCGTCGCTGCGGGCTGCCCGAGCGGATGCCATCGATGGCCTGGCGCGCGGCGACCGGGCGGCCCTGGCGCCACAGCGCCTCCGCCAGCAGCGCGCGCAGGGCATCGGTCTCGTCGTCGGTGCCCGCCCCCTCCGCCTCGAGCCACGCCAGCCGCCGACGGATCGTCCCCTCCGCGATCCCGGCCTGCCCGGCGTCGAGCTGCGAGCGCGCCAGGCTCAGCTCGTCGGCGACGAGGTCGATGACATGGCGCCCGTCGTCCGCGATCGGCGCCTCGGCGGCGTCCGGGGGCGCCTCCCCCTGCTCCTCCTCCTTCTCGCCCGGGCCCTCGACGGGCGTGCCCTCGTCGGCGGCGGTCATGCGCGCAGCGCTCGCTCGAAGCGGGATCGGGAGCGGAACGGCCCGAGCACCGCCAGCCGGGCCTCCGATGGCGCGAGGACCCGGCGGGCGACGCGCAGGAGGTCGTCGATCGTCACCGCCTCGAGCTGTTCGATCACCTCGTCGACGGTGAGGATCCGCGGGAGCAGCGTCTCCCCCGTCCCAATCCAGCCGGCGACGGCGCCCGAGTCCTCCATCCGCAGCTCCAACCGGCCCCGGGTGTAGGCGCGCGCCCGATCCAGCTCCTCCGGGCGCACGGCGTCGCTGACGATGCGCTCGAGCTGCTCGAGAATCGCCCGGACTACGCGCTCGGCATCCTCCGGGTCGAAGCCGGCATGAACGCCGAACGTGCCGACGTCGGCGTACATCGCGCTGAACGTCGAGACGTCGTAGACCAGCGATCGGCGCTCGCGGAGCTCGAGGAAGAGCCGGCTGCCCATGCCGTCACCGAGGATCGCGCCGAGCAGGTCCAGGGCCCAGCGATCGGGGTCGTCGCGCGAGACGCCGGGCATCCCGATGCACAGGTTTCCCTGGCTCAGCCGCCGATGCGACACGCGCAGCGCTCCGGCCGGTGCCGGGACGGGCGCGCCGATCGCCGACGGCGGGCGCCGCGGCGGCCGGCCGTTGAGCTCCGGGCCGTCGGCGTGCCACTCGGCCGCGGCACGCAGCACCTCGTCGTGGCCGATGGCTCCAGCGACGGACAGCACCACCCCGCCCGGGCGATAGGCAGCGCGCCAATGGTCGACCACCGCCTCGTGCGTGGCGCGACGCACGGAGCCGATCGTCCCCGCGATCTCCCGACCGAGCGGGTGCTTCCCGTACAGGAGCTCGTCGAACATCGTGAACACGTGGTCCGACGGCGAGTCGACGTACATGCGGATCTCGTCCACGATGACCGGCTTCTCGGCGCGCAGATCGGCGGCGCGGAGCAGCGGATGGAGCGCCAGCTCACTGACGGCCTCGAGCGCGACGCTCGCCTGGCCCGCCGGCACCTTGGAGCTGAACACGGTCAGCTCGCGATCCGTGCTGGCGTTCACGCTGCCACCCACGCCCTCCACGCGCTGCGAGAGGGTGCCCGCCTCCGGGTAGCCGCGCGTGCCCTTGAAGACGAGATGCTCGAGCAGGTGCGAGAGGCCGGCGTGCTCGTCGTCCTCGTGACGCGAGCCGACCGGCACGAAGATCGCGACGCTCACCGACCGCGCGGCGGCCATCTCCTGGGTCACCACCCGCATGCCGGTGGGTAGCACGGTGCGCCGATGCGCGCCGGTCGCGGGCAGGCGGGTTCTGGCGCGTACCGGGGTGACGGTCACGCGCCGTCCTCGTCCTCGTCCGAGCGCTCGCTCTCGCCGCCATCGGCATCGGCGGACATCAGGAGCTCCATCTGGATGAAGCGCAGGTCGCGGGCCAGCTCGTCGGCGTTGCGCGGAAGCGGCCGTCCGGCATGTCGTTCCGCCTCGGTCTCCGGCTCGATGCCGAGGCGAGGCGCGCCGCTGGCCGCGAACTCGAGCACGACGCGCTCGTTGCCGATCGTCAGGGTGTAGACGAGCAGCTGCTCGCTCGTCGTGTCGAACTGGAGGTACTCGAACGAGTCGAGATTGACGCAGATCGCCAGCGGAGTGAAGTAGGAGGCCACGTCGGGGTGGTCGACGACGATCCGCTCGACCCATCCGGTGCCGCTCGACTCGACGCGGGTGCCGCGGTAGTAGGTGTACGAGACGGTCTGCTTCAGCAGCGGGCGCAGGATGTTGTAGATGTCGCTCTTGGCGGTGACGACCCCGGTGTTGATGTAGAGCTTGGCGCGCGCCTCGGACATCGGCTCGTTCGCTGCGGATCGTCGGCGAGTCTAGCACCGGAGCCGCGCGCGCCGGGGGGCTGGGAACCGGCTGCTACGATACGGCCCGATGAAGCTGCTGGCGGCCGACATCGGCAACACGAACGTCACGATCGGCCTGTTCGAGGACGACCGGCTGGCGCGGTCGTGGCGCGCGATCACCCGCGCGAACGCGACCGCGGACGAGGTCGCCGCCATGCTCAGCGGCCTCCTGGCGCTCGACGCCCACCGCCTTGACGAGCTGGACGCCATCGCCCTGGCCAGCGTCGTGCCGCCGCTCACCGAGACCTGGGAGCGGCTGGCCACCGAGCGGATCGGCGTGGAGCCGGCCATCGTCGACGCCGCCGCGCTGGACGGCATCCTCGACATCCGCATCGATCGCCCGTCAGAGGCGGGAGCCGATCGACTGGCCAACGCGCTCGCGGCCCGCACCGAGTTCGGCGGCCCGGCCATCGTCATCGACCTCGGGACGAGCACGAACTTCGACCTCGTCGACGCCGATGGCGCCTACATCGGTGGCGCGATCGCCCCCGGCATGGGCCTCAGCCTCGAGGCCCTCGTGGGCCGCGCCAGCAAGCTGCCGCGCATCGAGCTCCGCCGGCCGCCATCGGCGATCGGCACGAACACCGTCCACGCCATGCAGTCGGGTGCCGTCCTCGGCTACATCGGCCTCGTCAGCGGCCTGCTGACCGCCCTCCGTGGTGAGCTTCTCGAGCGCTCTCCGGCCGAGAGCCGCGTGACCGTGATCGCCACCGGTGGCTACACCCATCAGCCGTGGCTGCGCGAGGTGCCCGGCATCGACGCCGTGGAGCCGGACCTGACCCTGCGCGGCGTCCGCTACGCCTGGCAGGGCCTCCGCGACCGTGACCGCGCCACGGTGCGGGTGACCGAGCGATGAGCGACCCCGCCGGCGCCCTTGCCGGCCGCCGGATCGTCGTCGGCGTCTCGGGCAGCATCGCCGCCTACAAGGCCGTGACCCTCGTGCGCCTGCTCGCCGAGCGTGGAGCCGTCGTCGACGTGGCGATGACCACCGCCGCGACCCGCTTCGTCGGCCCGCTCACCTTCGAGAGCCTCACCCATCGTCCGGTCCTCGACGACGTCTTCGAGCTCGACGCGGACCAGCAGATCGCCCACATCGAGCTGGCGGAAGCCGCCGATGCGATCGTGCTCGCTCCGGCGACCGCCAACCTGATCGGCGAGCTGGCGGCAGGGCTGGTCGGGGACGCGGTCACCGCCATCGCCTGCGCCAGCCGCGCCCCCGTGGTCGTCGCTCCCGCGATGGACGCCGGCATGTGGACGCACCCGGCAACGCAGCGCAACGTGGCCACGCTCCGCGAGTTCGGCTATCTCGTCGTCGAGCCCGAGGTCGGCGAGCTCGCGTCCGGCCTGACCGGCATCGGGCGGTTGGCCGAGCCGGCCACGATCGTCGAGGCCGTCGAGCACCTGTTCGCCCGCTCCGGCGACCTCGAGGGCCTGCACGTCGTGGTCAGCGCCGGCGGCACGCGCGAGCCGCTCGATCCCGTCCGGTTCATCGGCAACCGATCCTCCGGGAAGATGGGCGCCGCCATCGCGGAAGCCGCACGGGACCGCGGGGCGGCCGTCACTCTCATCGCCGGCGCCATGAGCGTCACCCCGCCCCGCGGCGTCACCGTCGTGAACGCCACCACCGCGCACGCGATGCGTGAAGCGGTCCTCCGGGCCGCGCCGAACGCCGACATCCTCGTCATGGCCGCGGCGGTCGCCGACTTCGCACCGGCGCGCGCCAGCCAGCGGAAGATCAAGCGCTCCGGCGAGACGCTCCAGATCGAGCTCGTCCCGAACCCGGACATCGTCGCCGAGGTCGGCGAGATGCCCGATGACGTGCGACCGTTCCTCATCGGCTTCGCGGCCGAGTCGGACGACCTCGAGGCCAACGCCGCGGCCAAGCTCCGCGACAAGGGCCTGGACCTCATCGTCGGCAATGTGGTCGGCGGCCCGTTCGACGCGATCGGCTCGGACGAGAACAAGGTCACCGTCTTCGGCGCGGAGGGGCCCATCACCGACTGGCCGATGCTCCCGAAGCGCCAGGTGGCCGAGCGGCTGTGGGACCTCATCGTCGATCGCCACCGCCAGGCCGCGGAGGCGGCATCGGCCACGACCACCCGGCGGCGCCGCCGGTCGTGATCGTCGTCCACCTCGCGGACGACCTGCGCGACGCGATCCTCGAGCGACGGATCGCCGGCGACAGCGTCGGCTTCGTGCCAACCATGGGCATGCTCCACGACGGCCAGCTGTCGCTCGTGAAGCGCGCTCGCGACGAGAACGGCTGCGTCGTCGTTTCGAGCTTCGTGAACCCGGGCGCGTTCCGGGCGCTCGACGAGCCGACCTCCGCCGGCCGCGACCAGGTGCGCGAGCTCGCGCTCCTCGAGCACGCGAAGGCCGACATCGCCTTCGTTCCCGACGTGTCCACGCTCTACCCGCCAGACGACACGACCCGCGTGACCGTCGAGGGCCTGACCCGCCAGCTGGAGGGGGCATCGCGTCCGGGGCACCTCGACGGCCTGACGACGGTCATGCTGAAGCTCCTGCACCTCGTCGGACCCGCCCGCTTTTACATGGGACAGCGCCACGCCCAGCAGGTCGTGATCGTGCGCCGCATGCTCCGCGACCTGTTCATGAACGTCGAGCTCGTCGTGTGCCCCACGGTTCGCGACGACGACGGGCTGGCGATCTCGAGCGCCAACGCGCTGCTCGGTATCGAGGAGCGGCACGCGGCGACCTGCCTCTTCGCGGCTCTCACCGCCGCCAAGGAGTCTTACGAGTCCGGCGAGCGCTCCGCGGAGGTGCTCCGCTGGCGAATGACCGACGTGCTCTCCCGGGAGTCGCGCGCCCGGATCGACTACGTCAGCGTGGCCGACGCGTCCTCGCTGGTCGAGCTGCAGCGAGTGTCGGGGCCTGCCCTCGCGCTGCTCGCGGTGTGGATCGGCCGCGCCCGGCTGACCGACAACATGCCTCTCGCCTGGGACGTCGCCTGAGGCTCTCGACGGCGCCCACCAAAGTACTAGTGCAGTACGCGACCCCACTCGTATGATGCGGCCTGTCACCGCGACGGCGGCCACCCACGGCCGCGCTCCGTTGCAGGTGCATGGGAGGCCGGCGGGTGCCCACGTCCGGCCTCCCTTCGTCGTGTGGCCGGTTCGTTACGGCACGCGACCCGGTCAGAGCCACCCGAGCAGACGATCCACGTCGAGCGCGCCAGCGACCAGCTCGATGATCGTGTCGATCTTCTCGATGTCGGATGCGTGCGTCTTCACGAGGATCTCGTCGACCGCCTGGGCGGTGCGGTACGTGTCGGTCCCGACCAGGTAGGCGAAGATCCCCGCCTCGCGAAGCTCAGCGATCACCGGGTCCGACGGACGGAATCCGCCGGTGAGGATGAGGCCGATGACGCGCGGGATCCTCGCCTCCCGGTTCGCCTTGACCGCCGCGCGCACGAGGTCGTCGCGATCGCCGGGGGTGATGAGCAGCGTTCGGGCCCGCAGCAGCTCCACCGCGTGACGAGCCTGCATCGCACCGATCGCCACCCAGCCGATGGTGGCCCCCGGCGTCGCCTCGCCGGCGAGGAGCTCGCCATCCAGATGGGTGACGATCAGCTCGAGCGATGGGTTGGCCAGGAACTCGGAGTACGGGATGCAGCCGAGGAGCGGGATGTCGTGCTGGCCCAGCCCGCGCTCGAGGACCTCGGGCAGCTGCGGATGCGACTCCACGTCCACCTTGTTCACCACCGCGCCGAGCACCTCGACGCCCTGTGCGGCGAAGAGCGCGTGATTGAGCACGATCTCGTCGATCGGCCGGCCGACGCCCCCCTCGCTGACGATGATCACCGGGGTCCCGAGCATCGCCGCGGCGCGCGCGTTCGACAGGCCGACCACCGCTCCGACGCCCGCGTGCCCGGTCCCCTCGATGACCACCACGTCCTTCCCGGCCGCGACACGCCCGTACGCGTCGGTCACCTGCGCACCGAGGTCGTCGTGGATGCGCCCCATGATGTAGTCGGTCGTGAAATGGCGGGGCAACGTCACCGGGCTCATGTCGTTGAGCACGTCGGGAAGGTCGAAGACGGACCGCATCAGGACGGCATCCTCGTCGGCTCGCGTACCGTCGACGACGAGGTAGCGCTGGCCGACCGGCTTGAGAAAGCCGACGCGCAGGCCGCGATCCCGGATCGCCGCCAGAAGCCCCAGGCTGGTCGTCGTCTTGCCGCGGTTCTGGCCGGTCGCCGCCAGGAAGACCCGCTTCGCCGTCACACCGCGAGTGTACGGGCCTGATCTCTCCTCACACGGCGCACGTCTCGTCGGACGGTACCGGTGCTAGGACCGCGGCTTCGTCTTGCGCTCGACGAGGTCGATGCCCTCGCGGAGCCGGGTGACGAGCTCGGCGTCGAGCATGTCGGAATCGAGATGCTCCCCGAGGCGTTCGAGCATGTCGGCCGCGACGCTGAGCAGCACGTCGACATCGGCGATGAAGAACTGCGGCTCGTTGTTGTAGCGGACCAGCGTCAGGCGGCCCTGGAGCGTGACGCCCGAGTCGGTGTGGAGGACCTGGGTTCCGAAGTTGTGGCCCTGGATGCCGTCCGGGTTGTTCAGGAAGTTCAGTGCGTTGTCGATGACCAGGCCGAACCTGGCGCGCCACGAAACCAGCCGCTCCTGCACCTCGGTGGTGAGCCCCATCTCGCCGAGCTCCTCGAAGACGCCGCGGTCGACGGTCAGCAGCCCGACCAGCGTCGATCCCGCGCGCGCGCCGAGCATCACCTGGAGGGAGCGCTCCAGGGTGAAGACGTCGGCGTCGAAGCGCGGGCTGGTCGTCACCTCGGCCAGCAGGTCCTCGACGTTGTCGAGCTGGCCGGGATCGGCGAGGGCATTCGCCAGGTTGTGGATCTCCTCCCGGAACAGGAAGCGCTCTTCGTGGTCGAGCATGGGAGTGGACCTCCTGGCTGGTGCCGGGCCGATGCGTCACGGGCGCCGCGCCGAGCGCGGCGCCCGCATCGGTCCGGGCTGGGTCTTAGGGGTAGAGGCCGCGCAGCGTGGTCGCCTCCGCGACCCGGGCGACGGCCACCATGTAGGCTGCGGTCCGCATGTCGACCTCGTGACGCTCGCTCATGGCATGGACCGCCGCGAAGGCCTGGTCCATGATCTCCTTGAGGCTCTCGTTGATGCGGCCCTCGGTCCAGAAGAAGCTCTGCATGTCCTGGACCCACTCGAAGTAGCTGACGGTCACGCCGCCGGCGTTGCAGAGGATGTCCGGGATCAGGAAGACGCCGCGGTCGTGGAGGATCGCGTCCGCCTCCGGCGTCGTCGGCCCGTTCGCCGCCTCGGCGATGACCCGGGCGCGGACCCGATCGGCGTTGTGCTTCGTGATCTGGTTCTCGAGCGCCGCGGGGACGAGGATGTCGCACTCGACCTCGAGGATCTCCTGGTTCGTCACCTCGGTCGAGCCGGGGAATCCGACGACGGTGCCGTGCTCCTGCTTCCAGGCGCCCACCTTCGCCGGGTCGAGGCCGGCGGGATTGTGGATGCCGCCGGTCGAGTCGCTGACCGCGATGACCTTCGAGCCCTCGGCGGCCAGCAGGGTCGCGGCGATCGAGCCGGCGTTGCCGTAGCCCTGGATCGCGACCGTGGCGCCCTCGAGCGGCTCGTTCTTCGCCTTCGCCCATTGCTGGAGCGTGAAGACCGCGCCGCGCGCCGTCGCCTCGTTGCGGCCGAGCGAGCCGCCGACGGCGATCGGCTTGCCCGTCACCACGCCAGCGATCGTGTAGCCGTGATGCATGGAGTAGGTGTCCATGATCCAGGCCATGGTCTGCGCATTGGTGTTCACGTCGGGCGCCGGGATGTCGCGCTCGGGGCCGATCAGGACGCTGATCTCGGTCGTAAAGCGACGGGTCAGGCCCTCGACCTCGCGCATGGAGAGCTGCTTCGGGTCGACCACGACCCCGCCCTTCGCCCCGCCATACGGGATGTTCACAACGGCGCACTTCCAGCTCATCCACATCGCCAGCGCGCGCACCTCGTCGAGGGTCACGTCCTGGTGGTAGCGGATGCCGCCCTTGCCCGGGCCACGGCTCACGTTGTGCTGGACGCGGTGGCCGGTGAAGACCGACACGCTGCCGTCGTCCATGGTGACCGGGAAGTTCACGGTGAGCTCGCGTTGCGGGACCCGCAGCACGCGACGCATCCCGTCGTCGAGATCGAGCTTGTCGGCGGCGTGGTCGAACTGGGACTGGGCGACCGCCCAGATGTTCGGAGCCTCCGCCACCGGATTCTGGCTGGCCATCAGGTGCGCTGAGTGCCTCCTGCTATGGTCGCGGCTCCGGCGCCTCTGCGCGCCCATGGGTCAAGGGCGGAAGCAGGCCGGTCGCGGGTGACGGTTGCCGATTCTACCGTAGGCACGCTCCAGGGCATCGGTACCAATGTGGCGATCGCTGGCGTCACGAGTCCTTCGCGTCGCGGTACATCGCCCAGGCGCCGCCCACCAGGATCAGGGCGAGCCCGAGGCCCCTGGTCCCGACGAGGGACAACACGGGCGTGCCGTGCCACAGCACGTCCGGCACGATGGCGAACACCAGGACCAGCGCGTCCATCGAGGACACCAGGGCGGGGTTGGAGGTCCGGTTGAACGCGGTGAGGAGCAGCGTGTTCGCCGGCAGCGAAAGCGTCCCCGCCAGGACGGCCCAGACGAGGAATGCGAGGGCGTCGGCGGGGCGAACGGACGCGATGGCGTCGGGCGACACCGATACCTGGAGCAGGACGGCGATTAGCGGCGTCACCGCCAGCGCGAGGATCGAGCCCAGGAACGTCAGCTCCAGCGAGCTGAGGGCACGCCCCTCGACGCCTCGCACGTTCTGCCGATCGAAGACGGTCGCCATGAGGTTGCTCCCGGCGAACGAGACCGCCGCAAGCGCGGCGTACACGATCGCGCGCAGCCCGGCCGCAGCGACCTCCGGGTCCGGGTCCGGTTCGACCGCGATGAGGTGATACAGGACGATCCCGATCAGCACCACCACGATGGCGGCGGCGAACTGCCAATCCCAGAGCCGGCCCCTGGTCAGCGGCTCGCGCAGCGGCAGCGGCAGGCGCGCGATGAGGTACGCCGCAGCGATGTGCAGCATGAAGATCGTGTAGGTGTGATTCAGGCTCGGGCTGGTACTGAAGGCCAGGATCAGCAGCACCGTGGTCGTGGCGAACAGCAGGCTCCGGATCAGGTAGGGCGTGACCGCCAGGTTTCGCAGCGACGGGGCGGGCTGACGGAGGTAGGCGAAGGCGGCGAAGCAGGCGGCGGTCATGATCAGGAAGCGCGCGACGTAGGTCGGGAACGCGCCGAAGACGGCCGCGGCCTCGTACAGGCCGAGCTCGGCGATCGTGAGATACAGCGCTGCCAGAACCGCCGGTCGGACGCCGGGGTCGATCGCCCGCCCGATGGCTTTCACGATGGTTCACCTGCATGACGTCGTCGCATCCCACTGACTAGCCTACGAGGCTGACACTCGGTGGCAGGTATCTCTCGCGGGCGCCCGCTACGATCGGCCTGATGACGACCGCCGACGTCCTGGATGCTCCCCCACCGAGCCTGAGCGCGCGCCAGGCCGAGGAGATCGCCCGAGAGCGGTACGGACTCGCGGCCACCGCCCAGGCGCTGGTCAGCGAGCGCGACCAGAACTTCCGCCTGACCGATGCGTCCGGCGGCGCCTGGGTGCTGAAGGTCTCGAACGCCGCCGAGGACCGCGGCGTGGTCGAGATGGAGGTGGCCGCGGTTGAGCGAATCGCGTCCATCGACCCGGCCCTGCCGGTGCCGGTGGCCCGTCCGTCGCTCGACGGGTCTGCGGTGATCACCGCAGACGTGGACGGCGACACACACCTCGTCCGGCTGCTGCCGCTGCTGCCCGGGCGGACCGCCCAACCGACTGAGCTGGATCCCGCGGCCATGAGGCACATCGGCGAAGTCGTGGGGCGCATCGGCCTGGCGTTGCGCGGGTTCTTCCACCCGGCCGCCGGCCGGACGATCTGGTGGGACCAGCGGCACCTCCCCGAGCTCGCCCGTCGCGTTTCGCTGACCGACGGACCCGAGCGGCGCGCGCTCCTGGGTCGCGTCCTCGAGCGGTTCCACCGGAACGTGGTGCCGGCGCTGCCCCGCCTTCGGTCGCAGCTCATCCACAACGACGTGACGCTCGACAACCTGCTGCTCGACGACGATCACCGGGTCACCGGCATCATCGACTTCGGCGACATGGCCCACACCGCGCTGATCCTCGACGTGCCCGCCACCCTCCAGTCGCTGATCCGGGATCGCACCGACCTGTTCGAGGTGACCGATGCGCTCCTGTCGGGCTACGCATCGGTTCTGCCGCTCGAGGCGGTCGAGGTGGACCTCCTCGGCGACCTGCTGGCCGGCCGGATGGCACAGACGATCCTCATCTCGGCGTGGCGCATGCCGCAGTACCCCGACAACGAGTACATCCGCGGCTGGGCGGGACCGGCGTGGGAGCTGCTCGAGCAGATGGACGCGATCGGCTTCGACGAGGTGTCGCGGCGGATGGCCGCCATCGGTCGGGCGCCGCTGGGTCGTTTGCCCGCCGACGAGGAGCTTCTCGCCCGCCGGCACCGGGTGCTGGGGACGGCTCTCGAGTCGCTGTCCTATCGACGCCCGCTCCACCTCGTGCGCGGTGACGGAAGCTGGATGGAGGCGGCCGACGGTCGGCGCTACCTCGATGCCTACAACAACGTGCCGGTTGTCGGCCATACCCATCCGCGGGTGGTGGACGCGATCGGGCGCCAGGCCGCCACGCTGAACACGAACACGCGCTACCTGCACGAGCACGTCGTGGAGCTGGCGGAGCGCCTGGTGGCGACCATGCCCGACGGCCTCGACACCGTCCTGTTCGTCAACTCCGGCTCCGAGGCGAACGACCTCGCCTGGCGCCTGGCCACCCTGTACACCGGGGCCGATGCGGGCCTCGCTACCGCCTGGAGCTACCACGGCGTGACCGCTGCCATCGCCGACGTCACGGCCTCCGAGTGGCCCGACGGTCGGAAGCCGCCTGGCGTCGAGGTCTTCGATGCGCCCGACACGTACCGCGGCCGCTACTCCGATGCGTCCGCGGCCGGCGCCGAGCTGTCGGCGGCCGTAGAACGCCTGGCAGGGCGCGGACGACGTCCGGCGGCGCTGTACCTCGACTCGACCTTCACCGCCGACGGCATCTTCGCGCCCGAGCCCTCCGTCGTTGCCGCCATCGTCGGCGCGGCGCGGGACGCGGGAGCGCTCTTCGTGGCCGACGAAGTGCAGTCCGGCCACGGGCGGACGGGCGAGCTGTGGGGCTTCTCGCGCTGGGGTGTGACGCCGGACGTCGTCACCCTGGGCAAGCCGATGGGCAACGGGCACCCGGTCGCCGCGGTCGTCGCTCGCGCCGAGATCGTCGACCGCTTTGGCGCCAGCACCACCTTCTTCTCGACCTTCGGCGGCAACCCGGTGGCCTGCGCGGCGGCGCTGGCGGTCCTCGACGTGCTCGAGGAGGAAGGGCTGGTGGCGCGGGCGGCGACGGGCGGCGACCGCCTGCGCGCGGAGCTCACGGCGCTGGGCGCCCGCCACGAGGCCATCGGCGACGTCCGTGGTCGAGGGCTGATGACCGGCGTCGAGCTGGTGACGGACCGTGCGTCGCGCGAGCCCGCCGGCGACCTCGCCACGCGCGTGAAGGACGAGATGGCCGAGCGCGGCGTGCTTATCGGGACGGCCGGCCGAGCCGGAAACACGCTAAAGATCCGCCCCCCGCTCTGCCTCAGCGACGACGAGGCCGACGTGATCGTGACGACGCTGGACGCCGTCCTGCAGGACCTGTCGGGCTAGACGGTCTCGATCGCCATCGCGACCGCTCCTCCACCGCCGAGGCAGAGCGTCGCGAGGCCCTTGCCGCCACCGCGGCGCCGGAGCTCGTACAGCAGCGTGGTCAGCACCCGTGCGCCGGACGCGCCGATCGGGTGACCGAGCGCGATCGCGCCACCGTTGACGTTGACGCGATCCCAGTCGAAGCCGAGCTCGTTGCCATCGGCCAGCACCTGGGCGGCGAAGGCCTCGTTGATCTCGATCAGGTCGAAGTCGTCGATGGTGCCGCCGACCTTCTCGATCAGGCGCCGGACGCCGGTGATCGGCGCCTCGAACAGCCACTCGGGGGCGACGTCGGCCTGGGCGTAGCCGGTGATGCGGGCCATCGGCTGAGCACCGTTGAGGGCCTCTTCCGAGCCGATGACGACCGCGGCGGCGCCATCGGTGATGCCCGGCGCGTTGCCGGCGGTGACCGTCCCGCCGTCGGGCTGGAACGCGGGCTTCAGCTTCGCCAGCGCCTCCGAGCTGGTATCGGCGCGGGGCCCCTCGTCGGCCGAGATCGTGGTGTCGCCCTTCTTGCCGGGCACCGTGACCGGCACGATCTCGTCGTCGAAGCGGCCGGCCTCCTGGGCAGCGATCGCCCGCTGGTGTGAGCGCAGCGCGAGCTCGTCCTGCGCCTCACGGGTGACGTCATGCTTGGCCGCGACGCGCTCGGCGTGCAGGCCCATGTGGACATTGCAGGTCGAGCACCACAGACCGTCGTGAACGGTGCTGTCGATGATCTCGCCGTTCCCGAGCCGATAGCCGGTGCGCGCCTGCGGCAGGAGGTAGGGCGCCATGTTCATCGACTCCATGCCGCCGGCCACGATCAGCTCGGCATCACCGGCACGAATGGCCGATGCGCCCATCATCACCGCCTTCAGCCCGGAGCCGCAGACTTTGTTGATCGTGGTCGCGCTCACGCCCTCAGGCAGGCCCGCCTTCAGCGCGGCCTGGCGGGCCGGAGCCTGGCCAGCGCCGGCCTGGAGCACCTGGCCGATGATCGCCTCGTCGACGTTGGCCGGGTCGATCCCCGCCCGCTCGACCGCCGCACGAATCGCGACCGCTCCGAGGTCGGTAGCCGGGGTGGTCGACAGCCCGCCACCGAACTTGCCGATCGGCGTCCTGGCGGCGGAGAGGATGTAGACGTCACGCATACCGTGATGGTACTCGCCACTCGAAGATCGAACTGACGGCCGCGCCGGGAGACTCATGTTCCTGAGCGGCGTCACTCCGAGCGCGCCGCCCACGAGGTGAACTTCGATGGATCACGACCTGGTGTCGCGGGCTCAGCGAGGCGACGAGAGCGCCTTCGCCGAGAT
>Ga0299913_10003123_pt1 | contig 13426 bp, 10 predicted proteins | sample RVTome_9_FD_201360 | JGI IMG/M metagenome (GOLD analysis project Ga0299913, IMG submission 201360) | Soil microbial communities from uranium-contaminated site in the Upper Colorado River Basin, Wyoming, United States - RVT155D38 (version 2) ... | reverse complement strand
CGACGGCCCGGTGGCACCGTCGACCCGGACGAAGTGGCCGTCGATGCCGTGCGTCTTCACCAGCGGTACCAGCCTGTCGTGCGGCGCCAGCGAACACAGCGACTGGGTGCGCCCGGCGGCCTTCTGCGCCGCGAGCAACTCGGCTGCGCCCTCGGCGAGTCCGGCGTCGCGCGCCCGCAGCCAGTAGTGCCGGTGGAAGGACTCGTCCATGACCTCCCACTCCCGCTCACTGGGCAACCGCCCCATCAGTCGCTCGTAGAACCGGGGGACCGGCACGCAGTACAGCTCGCGGTAGCGCTCGAGCGTGATCGGCGGGAGGCCGAGCTCGGCGAATGCGGCGTTCGTCGCGGCGATGACGGCATGAATGTCGTGCAGCAGCGTGCCGTTCCAGTCCCAGACGATGTGCGCGGACCGTCTGCCCGCATGACCCAGACCCATGACTACGACCGTACGTCGGGGGTCTGACAGAGCGATACCGGATTCCTGCCGTGCTGCCTCATCGCACCGCTATCGGCCGAAGACATGCGGGATCTCCTGCACGCCGTACCAGAGCAGTTCGTGGTCCTCGGCACCGTCGACCGTGAACCGCGCGTCCTCATCGCCCATGTCGGCCGCCCCCAGCGCGTCGGCCGCCGCGGAGATGTCCGCTTCCGCGTCGTCGGCATCCACATGCACCGCCGCCGCCTCCGACAGCTGTACGGGCGACGCGATCCGCACCTCGCCGAGCGATTCGCGGTCCAGAACCTGATCCGGGTCGAAGGCCACCTCACTGTCGGGCACGTCCGCGGCGACGACCACCCGGCGCCGCGGCGCGTCCGGCCGGGCGGCCAGCAACCGCAGCGACGACTGGGCGGCCCGGTTGAGTGCGGCGTACTCCAACTCCTCGCTGTCGTCGGAGACATACCACTCACGCAGCCCCGGAGTGACGGCGTACGCGAGGATCGCTCCGCGCTCGGGCACCAGCTCACCGGCCCCGTGCGCGACCTGGAGGCCGGGAAGAGTCAGAGGCACATAGACACGCATCGCTGCCGCTTTCGTGTATCGCCGGACGGTCTGCCAGGCCAGGATACGGTCCGCGCAGCTGCGGCTCCCCGCGATGCCGTCGGGGGAAAGCCGCAGGTGAAGAGCGCCTGTCGTCACCTTCGCGTATACACGGTCCCCCTGATAGGTGAACCGGCCCGTACCACCGACGCACCGACAGTCACGCATTGCGACCGGACGACCACAGTGGCTACAACCGGGGGCAGAAGCTACTGCCGGGTATCCATCGGTGCCCGGCCTCCCTGCGCTCCCTGCGCACCACTCATCGGGGGACCCCATGGACGCCATGCCCACACCACCCGCCGACGCCCACGGGCGCGGCCGCAGGACGCCCTTGCGCAAAGGCATGCCCGTGCGCAAGGGCCCGCCCGGGCGCCGGGATTCACGACGTCCCGAGACCCATCGCCCGGCCGCGGCCCCCAACAGGCCGTCCGCTTCGGCACTGCGGGCGGCAGCAGCGCGCGAGCGGGAGCGGCAGCCGCCGTACTGGTTCGCCAGCCGGCTGGTGCTGGTCCTCAGCGGTCAGCGTCCGGTCCACAGCCTGCTCCGGCACACCCGCAGCTCGGCGTACGAGAAACTGTCCGGGCTTGCTCCGCATGCGCCTCTGCGCCCGCGCGGAGCCGACCGTACAAGCCCGGCAGTGCTCGATGCCCGCGGCAGCCAGCCCCGTGACGGGGTGATCGAGGCCTTCGCGCGCATCGTCACCGGAGACCGGCAGCGCGCCATCGCCTTCCGCCTGGAGTTCTGCCCGGACCGCCGCTGGCGCTGCGCCGCAGTCGAGCTGGACGGCCAGGTGGCGGACCGCCGGCCGACCGTGCCGTGATCACGCTGCGCGATCTCACGCCGGCAGCCAGGACTTCCGGCGACGACCTGTCGCATCTATGGACACCGGGATATGCCAGCAGTCCAATACGCCACATTCCTGATCGGCCAGTCCGGCAGCCATATCGCGCCGAGCTTCTGCAACGGTGGATTATTCATTGGACGCAACGCGCCTTCTCTCCACCTGCGTTGGAGCGCGGATGTTCTCAGGCGCACGTTCAGCCCGACGACCGCCCTCCTGACCCGGGAATGTGGGGGCCGGCCCCACCCGGCGATTCCGGGTAGCCGTATCCGGTCGGGTGGGCAGCCCTGTCGTGGCGACGCCGATGTGATTCGTACGGTTCCGAGGTGCCAACCGGGAACCGCCTGGTCGGCGTGACCTCATGGGGAGCATCGATGCGAGCGCGAAAGCGGATCTTGGCCGGGGCGGCGGCGGCATTGGTAGTCGCAGGAAGTGTGTCCGGTGTGCAGTTGGCGATGGGGGACCAGGCGGATGACCGTCTGGACCGGTTCGAGCAGCAGAAGATCGACTGGCACCGGTGCAAGACCGATGCCAAGGACGAGATCGGCAAGGAGCTGGACGCCGTCAAGGCGAAGTGCGCGGAGATCAAAGTGCCGTTGGACTACCGCAAGCCGCACGGCCGTACGGTCAAGGTGTCGATTGCCCGGCGCGCGGCCACCGACCAGGCCCGCAAGCTCGGCACGCTGATGATCAACACCGGTGGGCCGGGCGAGTCCAAGAGCGGGATCAACTGGGTGGTCGGAGGCTTCCCGCCGTTCATCCCCAAGGGTTCGCCGAAGGTCGCCTCCCGATACGACCTGGTGTCCCTGGACCCGCGGTTCATGGCATCCAGCCGGGGCACCGTGCTGGAGTGCGGCTGGCCCAACCGGATCACCAACAACGCACAGTTCGTCGGCCCGGACCGGCGCAGCTTCAAACGCAGCGTCGCCCTCAACAAGAACCTGGCCAAGCGCTGCGCCAAGCACAAGAAGGTGCTGCCGCACGTCTCCACCCGCAACATCGCCCGGGACATGGACGTGATACGGGCCGCGCTGGGTGAGAAGAAGATCTCCTACCTGGGCTGGTCCTTCGGCGGCTATCTGGGCGGCGTCTACACGCAGATGTTCCCCGGCCGCTTGGAGCGGACCGTGCTGGACAGCTCCCCCGACCCCCACACATGGCCGGCCTTCGGCGAGGATGCGGCTCCGGTCCAGGCCAAGGCGCTGCGCAAGTGGGCGGCCTGGGCCGCCCGTTACGACGACAAATACCACCTGGGCACCACCACCGCCCAGGTCATGGCCGTCGTCGACCGCTACCGGAAAGTGGCCGACAAGGACCGCACACTGCGCATCGGCCGCCACCGCATCAACGCCAACAACCTCCGCAGCCTCGGCGTCGGCCCGGACCCCGACGACCAGACCTCCTACACGCAGATGACGCCGCTCATGAAGATGTTCCTCGACGCCGCACGCGGGAAGGAGGTCAAGCCCACGAAGGAGCAGGACCAGTTCCTGGCCCAGGCCCTGTCCAACGAGGTGTCCGCGGGGGCGAGCGCCAGCACGGCCTCGTGGTGCGCGGACCGGGCGGTCTCCCGTGACCCGGAGACCTACTACCGCGACATCCGGGCCCACTACGCGGAGGACGGGTTCTACGGCCCGCCCAAGCGCAACGTCACCCCGTGCACCTTCTGGCCGGCCGGCCCGGCGGAGCCGTCCACCAAGGTCCACAACAACGTGCCCGCACTGATGGTCGGCTCGACCGAGGACACAACCACGCCGTATTCCGGCCAGTTGGCCATGCACCGCGCGCTGAGCGGCTCCCGGATGGTCACACAGAAGGGCAGCGGCGGCCACGCCACGTACCTCGCCTTCCACGGCGCCCCCTGCGTCGACACCACCGTCGACCGCTACCTCCTTGGGGGCGACCTGCCCGCCAAGGACATCACCTGCACCAAGGGCAAGCCCTCCACCCATAAGAAGGCCGACGGGAACTGACCACCGTTCACGGGGGCGGTTCGGGTTCCGGTTGAATCTGACCAAGTGTGCGTGCCGCACACTTGGTCAGTGCCGGTGAAAGAAGGAGGCCGACAGCCGTGCACATCGCCCGCTGGTCACCGCTGAACAAGCGGGCCCTGATGGAGCTCTGCTATGTGCTGGTGGCGCTTCCGATCGCCGTGCTGGGCTTCGTGTACGCGTACGTCGCGACCTCTGTAGGCGTCATCCTGAGCCTCACCCTCATCGGCCTGCCGTGGCTCGTCATCGTATTGAGAGGGGCCCGGGGGCTGGGAAGCCTTCACCGGGGACTGGTCCGCCTGCTCGGCGTCGCGGTGACGACCCCCGAGCCCGTATCGCGGGCGCGAGGAGTCCTCGGGTGGATCCGGTCGGGGCTGAGTGACGCTGTCGGCTGGCGGACGCTGGCGTACCTGTTCCTGAAGGCCCCTCTCGGCGTGGCCGAGGCCGTGGTTGTGGTGCTGACATGGGGATGGGGCATCGTCCATCTGTGCTATCCGCTGTTGTGGCGGACCGTATGGCCGTCGAGCTTGTCCATCCCGACACCGAACGGCGACTTCTACTTCGACACCACCCCCCGCGCGTTCCTCGCCTCCGCGCTGGGGGTGGTGCTCCTGCTGGCAGCGCCGTGGGTGGTCCGTGCCGTGCTCCTTGTGGACATGGCCCTGATGCGGTATCTCCTCGGCCCGACCGCTTCCGCGCGGCGCATCCGGCATCTGGAGGAGACCCGGGCGCACGCCGTGGAGGACTCGACTCAACGGCTCCGCAGGATCGAGCAGGACCTGCACGACGGCGCCCAGGTCCGTCTGGTCACGCTGGCCATGCACTTGAGCGCGGCCAAGGACAGACTCGCCGTACTGCCCACGGCCGATCCGGCACTGAACGGGCTCATCAGCGGGGCCCATCAGAACGCCAAGGACGCGCTCGTCGAGCTTCGCAGCCTCGTGCGCGGCATCCACCCCCCGATCCTGGACAACGGCCTCGACGCGGCGCTGGCCACGCTCGCCGCGTCCGGCCCCGTGCCCGTACGCCTGCGGGTGACGCTCCCGGAGCGGTCCTCGCCCGCGATCGAGAGCATCGCCTACTTCTGTACGGCCGAGCTGCTGGCCAACGCGGCGAAACACAGCCAGGCACGGCAAGCCGCCGTGACGGTGACCGAGGAGCGCGGGCTTCTCCGGATCGTGGTCCGCGACGACGGCGCCGGGGGCGCCCGCATCGGGCAGAACGGCGGCCTGGCCGGCCTGGCCGAGCGCCTGGGCACCGTCGACGGGAGGCTGATGGTCGACAGCCCTCACGGAGGACCTACGGTAGTGACCGTCGAACTCCCCCTACACGTGTGAGCCGCATACGATGCGCATCGTTATCGCCGAAGACGCCGTCATCCTGCGTGACGGTCTCGCCCAGTTGCTCGACGCGTACGGTCACGACGTGGTCGCGACGGTGGGTGACGGCGACGCGTTGCGCGCGGCCGTGGACGAGCACCGGCCCGACGTCGCCGTGGCCGACATCCGCATGCCGCCCACCTTCACCGACGAGGGCCTCAAGGCCGCCATCGCACTGCGCCGGGACCATCCGGGACTCGGGGTCCTGGTCTTCTCGCAGTACATCGAGACGAGGTACGCCTCGCGGATGCTCGCCGAAGGCGCGGGCGGGGTCGGCTACCTGCTCAAGGACCGGGTCGCCGACTTCGGCGAGTTCATCGACGCCCTCGCCCGGATCGCCTCCGGTGAGACCGTCCTCGATCCGGAGGTCGTCTCCCAGCTCCTGGCCGCCGAACGCCGGGGGCCGGACACGCTGGAAAGCCTCACGGAGCGGGAGCGCAAGGTCCTGGAACTCATGGCCGAGGGCCGCACCAACTCCGTGATCGCCAAGTCCCTTTTCCTTGGCGAGAGTTCGATCGAAAAGCACGTCTCCAGCATCTTCACCAAGCTCGGCCTCCCGCCCTCCGCGGACGACCACCGCCGCGTCCTCGCCGTCCTGCGCTACCTCGGCGTCTGAACGCGCAGGGCCGCGGTGTCCGCGACGGCCATGCCGTCCTGACGTCGGCCGGGTCAGAGGCAGGCGGCCACCGGGGTGGTCGCCAAATGCTTTCCGGATATCCGGAAGCCGGATGGGTGGCTTCCCCTGTGGTGGCGGGCGGGCTCCGACCACGACGCTGGTGCTCATGAACGGAACTGAGTCGGCAGCCACGTCGGCAGTCACCCTGACCGGAGTGCACAAGAGGTTCGGACGCGGCAAGAACGCCACGCACGCTCTTCGCGGTGTGAACACGGCGATCGCGAAAGGATCCTTCACCGCGGTGATGGGGCCCTCCGGGTCGGGCAAGAGCTCGCTCCTGCAGTGCGCCGCCGGGCTCGACCGGCCGTCCTCGGGCTCGGTGAGGCTGGGTGACCTCGAGCTGAGCCGCATGATGGAGCGGCGGCTCACCACGATACGGCGCGAGCGCATCGGCTTCGTGTTCCAGGCGTACAACATCCTGACCGCTCTGACCGTCGAGCAGAACGTCCTGATGCCGCTGCGGCTCGCCGGGGCTGAGATCGGCCGGGAACGGGCCATGGAGGTGCTGACCCTCGTCGGCATGGAGCGGCACATCAATGCCCGGGCCGGTCAGCTGTCCGGAGGCGAGCAGCAGCGGGTGGCGATCGCCCGGTCGCTGGTCAACAACCCGGAGGTGGTCTTCGCCGACGAACCGACCGGAGCGCTGGACCCCTCTGCCGCAGCCGACGTTCTGGCGTTGCTGCGCTCTCTGGTCGATGAGCGTTCCGTGACCGTCGTCATGGTCACGCACGAGCCCGGTGCCGCGGCGTGGGCGGACCGGGTCGTCATCCTCGCGAGCGGCGAGATCGCCCACGACACCACCGACACCGACCCGCAGCGGATCCGCGAGCGGATATTCGAGGCGAGCAGACGCACGGTGCCCGTGCCGGTTCCGCCGTCGAAGACGCACCAGGGGAGCTGGGCATGACCGCGGGTATCGCTCGAGCCTCGTTGAGGTCCCGGCCCGCTGCCTTCGCGGGAACCTTCGTCGCGTTGCTGTTCGCCTCGACTGTGGTGAGCACCTCCGTCATGCTGCTGAGCAGTGCGACCAACGATGACCTCGAGGTAATAGCCATTGTCATGCTGATGATCTCGATCTACCTGGCGATCTTCGTGGTGGCCTCCACCATGAGCACAGCGGTGGTCCAGCAGCAGCGTGAGTTCGCGATGCTGCGGGCGGTGGGGGCGCGGCCCTGGCAGATCCGCCGGGCGGTCGCCCTCCAGGCGGTGACCGCCGCCCTGCCCGCCGCCGTGCTCGGCTTCGGTCTCGGCGGAGCGCTCGGATGGTGGGGCTTTCGCGGAATGATCGACAACGGTGTGGTCCCGCCCAGCTCGACCTTCTCCTTCACCTGGGCCGCCCTTCCGGCCGCGCTCGCGGTCGCGGTGCTGACCTCGGCGGTGGCAGGGATCATCGCCTCGCTCCGGATGGCGGCGCTGCGCCCGGCCCGGGCGGTGGCAGAGTCCGCCAGTCCGCGCCGCGAACTCGGGCTGGTGCGTACCGCATTCGGGGTGCTCGCCGTGGCTGGTGGAACTTCGGCCTTGAGGATGACCGCAGAGCAGACGCCCGATCAGGCCACACAAAGCGCCATGATCGTGCTGATTCTCTTCTGCGCGGGTATCGGTCTGCTCGGTCCACGCATCATCGGGCCCGCCGCGGCGCTGGCCTCGGTGCTGCTGCGGCCGTTCGGACCGGCCGCCCAGGCCGCGATGCTCAATGTCCGCTCCCAGACCCGCAGGTATTCCGCAGCCGTGGTCCCGGTGGTGCTGGGTGTTGCTTTCGCCACGATGAAGATCGCAGTACATACGACTACCGAACACGTCAGGGGTGTCGCCCAGGATCCGTCCTGGGCGTGGCTGGACTACGCCGGAACGGGTCTCTACGCGGGCTTCGCCGCGATCGCGGCCGCCAACCTTCTGGCAGTGATCAGCCACGAGCGCCGCCGAGAACTCGCGCTGCTCCGGGTCGTCTCCGCCACCCCCGGCGACATCCGGCGGATGGCCGCCTGGGAGGCCGTCCTGCTCGGGCTGACCTCACTGATCCTCGGCGGTGTCGTCGCCACGCTGACGACCATCCCGATCCTGAGCAACACCCTGCACACCAGCGTGCCGTACCTGCCCTTCACCGCGGTCGCCGGCATCGTCTGCGCGACATTGGCGCTCACGCTGCTGTCGATCGGGCTGCCCGTACAGATGGCCCTTCGCAGGCGTCCCACCGAAACGATCAAGATGGCCTGAGCTACTGAGCGGTGCCTGGGGCCGACCACCCCATGCTTGCGCGACCAATACGGGTAAGACGAGCAATCAACTCCACCAGTCCTGGTTGCGGCAGCCGCCGCCACGGCGCTGACGCTGTGCAAGGCACCGGCGAGGGGAGGATCAGCAAGGAGTTGCCACAGACCTGAGCTGGACAAGCGGTTCAGTCTGGGTTCGGTCGTCGCCGTGCCTCGCCCCCGCACCCCGGCGGACACGGCCGTCCGATCGGAGGTCAGCCGCCGTGAGCTTCAGTGCGTGAAGAGTGTGCTGGCGAAGATCACGTGGACAGTGGTACCGCCGAGGATGCTCAGCATGGCGTTGCGGCGCCACAGGTGCAGGCCGATCGTGACCGCCAGGGCTGCCAGCCGCCCGGCCACGCCACCGAGGCGAGTTGACGTGGTCCTCGGTCAGGGGCGGCGTTTCATGGATGGTCACCTGTGGAACAGGCAGCCGTCCGGCAGTCCACGTGCGGCAGTCCACGTGCGGCGATCATGTTCCCTGAATTGTCGCGAACGCGTGCGCGTCACCCTCGTCGTCCACGAACACGACCGGCTCGGCCGCGGAATCGAACGCGTATCGCGCCGGCGGCCATGTCCGGCATGGAGTGCGAGTAGATCCGTGACCGCACCCTCGAAGGGCGAGCCACCTGCCACCTGCCACCTGCCACCTGCCACCTGCCACCTGCCACCGCTCAGCGCTTCGCCCCGCCGGTCAGATTCCCGGCGGGGCGAAGAAACAGCTACGTCAGCGCTCGCGGCTTACTTCTTGCGGCGCTTGCCCTTCTGCGCCTTACGCCGCTCCGCCCGGGTCAGGCCGTCCGCGGCGGAGCGGACCGGCTCGCCGTTGCCGCCGCCGGTCTCCAACTCGCCCTCCTCGACGCCGCCCTCAGCGGTCGGCGCGGAGTAGTGCAGCCGGTCCGGGCGCTGCGGGGCGTCCAGGCCCTTGGCGCGGATGGCCGGACCGGCACCCGTCGCCGCGCCCCCGGACACCACCTCCTGCGGCTCCTTCTCCAGCGAAGCCTTCACCGCAGGCTCCCTGTCCTCCACGGGGACCTCTTCGACCTGCTGCTCGACCTGGACTTCCAGGTTGAACAGATAGCCGACGGACTCCTCCTTGATGCCGTCCATCATGGCCTGGAACATGTCGTAGCCCTCCCGCTGGTACTCGACCAGCGGGTCCTTCTGGGCCATGGCACGCAGGCCGATGCCTTCCTGGAGGTAGTCCATCTCGTAGAGGTGTTCACGCCACTTGCGGTCGAGCACCGAGAGCACCACGCGCCGCTCCAGCTCACGCATGATCTCGCTGCTGAGCTCCGCCTCACGGGCGTCGTACTGCTCGTGGATGTCGTCCTTGATGGACTCGACGATGAACTCGGCAGTGATGCCCTCGCGTTCACCGGCGGCCTCTTCGAGCTCCTCGACGGTCACCTTCACCGGGTAGAGCTGCTTGAAGGCGCTCCACAGCCGCTCCAGGTCCCACTCCTCGGCGAAACCCTCGACCGTCTCGGCCTGTACGTAGGCCTCGATGGTGTCGTCCATGAAGTGCCGCACCTGCTCGTGCAGATCCTCGCCCTCCAGGACGCGGCGGCGCTCGCCGTAGATGACCTCGCGCTGCCGGTTGAGCACCTCGTCGTACTTCAGGACGTTCTTACGGATCTCGAAGTTCTGCTGCTCGACCTGGGACTGGGCCGAGGCGATGGCCCTGGTCACCATCTTGTTCTCGATGGGGACGTCGTCCGGCACGTTCGCCATGGACATCACGCGCTCGACCATCTGCGCCTTGAACAGACGCATCAGGTCATCGCCCAGGGACAGGTAGAAGCGGGACTCGCCCGGGTCGCCCTGACGGCCGGAGCGTCCGCGCAGCTGGTTGTCGATACGACGCGATTCGTGGCGCTCGGTGCCCAGCACGTACAGCCCGCCGAGTTCCTTGACCTCGTCGACGGCGTCCTTGACCGTGCGCTCGGCCTTCTCCAGCGCAGCCGGGAGGGCAGCGGCCCACTCCTCGGAGTTCGCGACCGGGTCGAGGCCGCGCTCGCGAAGCTCCTTCTCGGCCATGCCCTCGGCGTTTCCGCCGAGCTTGATGTCCGTACCTCGGCCGGCCATGTTCGTCGCGACGGTGACGGAACCCTTACGGCCCGCCTCGGCGACGATCGACGCCTCACGCTCGTGGTTCTTCGCGTTGAGCACCTGGTGGCGGACACCGCGCTTGTTGAGCTGCTCCGAGAGGTACTCCGACTTCTCGACCGAAGTCGTGCCCACCAGCACCGGCTGGCCCTTCTCGTACTTGTCCGCGATGTCGTCGACGACCGAGGAGAACTTGGAGACCTCGGTGCGGTAGATCAAGTCGGCCTGGTCCTCGCGGGCGAGCGGCCGGTTCGTCGGGATCGGGACCACACCGAGCTTGTAGATCTGGTAGAACTCGGCGGCCTCCGTCATGGCCGTACCGGTCATGCCCGAGAGCTTTTCGTACAGCCGGAAGAAGTTCTGCAGAGTGATCGTGGCGAGCGTCTGGTTCTCGTCCTTGATCTCAACGGCTTCCTTGGCCTCGATCGCCTGGTGCATGCCCTCGTTGTAGCGGCGGCCGGCGAGGATACGGCCGGTGTGCTCGTCCACGATCATGACCTCGCCGTCGATGACGACGTAGTCCTTGTCCTTGTGGTAGAGCTCCTTGGCCTTGATGGCGTTGTTGAGGTAACCGACGAGAGGGGTGTTGACCGACTCGTAGAGGTTGTCGATGCCCAGCCAGTCCTCGACCTTGACGACACCGCCCTCGTGGATGGCGACGGTCCGCTTCTTCTCGTCGACCTCGTAGTCCCCGGTCTCGGGCTTCTGCGTACGCGGATCGCCGGGCTCGCCCTTCTCCAGGCGCTTCACCAGCTTGGAGAAGTCGCTGTACCACTTCGTGGCCTGGTCGGCAGGGCCGGAGATGATCAGCGGCGTACGGGCCTCGTCGATGAGGATCGAGTCGACCTCGTCGACGATCGCGAAGTTGTGTCCGCGCTGCACCAGTTCATCCTTCGACCACGCCATGTTGTCGCGCAGGTAGTCGAATCCGAACTCGTTGTTGGTGCCGTAGGTGATGTCGCAGCTGTACTGCTCGCGACGCTCAGCGGGCGTCATGTGCGCCACGATGCAGCCGACCGACAGGCCGAGGAAGCGGTGGACGCGGCCCATCCACTCGGAGTCACGCTGCGCGAGATAGTCGTTGACCGTGATGATGTGGACGCCGTCACCCGAGATCGCGTTCAGATACGCGGGCAGCGTGCCGACCAGGGTCTTGCCCTCACCGGTCTTCATCTCGGCCACGTACCCGAGGTGCAGCGCCGCACCGCCCATGATCTGCACGTCGTAGTGCCGCTCACCGAGCACGCGCTTGGCGGCTTCCCGTACGGTCGCAAATGCCTCCGGCATCAGATCGTTGAGGCTTTCGCCCTCCGCGTACCGCTCCTTGTACTCGTCCGTGAGGGCGCGGAGCTCGGCATCGGACAGGTCCACGAAGTCCTCTTCGATGGAATTCACCTGCCGCGCGATGCGGTCCAGCTTGCGCAGGATCTTCCCTTCACCTGCGCGCATGAGCTTGCCGAAGACGGACACTTAGGGTGGCTCCTTGCCGGTCGAACCTGGCACGGTCAGTGCGCGGACGCAGCGGTACGGTCCCCGCCGCACCGGCCATCGTATGCGAGGGACGTACGCCCCTGTACCCCTAACGGTTCGGAGCCGTGGAAGGTGCCGGGAGACGCGTACGGCCACGAGGGCACAATCAGTTCATGGAGCCCACCACCCTCACCACCGACCGTCTGGTCCTGCGGCCTTTCGCCGAGCGGGACGTGGAAGCAGTGCAGATCGCCTGCCAGGATCCCGAGATCGCGCGCTGGATACCGGTGCCCGATCCGTACGGGCGCAAAGACGCCGAGGAGTTCGTACTCACCGTCAACCCCGACGGCTGGCGTGAGGACACGATGTACAACTTCGGGGTCTTCACGAAATCGGGTGCCCTTGTCGGCTCGATGGGCCTGGTACGCCTTGCTCTGCTGCGCGGTCCGGAACGTCAGGCGGAGCTCGGCTACTGGACGGCCAAGGAACAGCGCGGCAACGGTTACACGGTGGAGGCCGGGCGGGCGGTGATCCGCTGGGCGTTCTCGGCCCTGGGGACCGAGAGGCTGGAGTGGGTGGCGGAGGTCGGGAACGAGGGTTCCCGGGCAGTGGCGCAGCGCCTGGGCTTCGTGATGGAGGGGATCCAGCGGGCACGGATCGTGCACCGCGGTATCAGGCGGGATGCCTGGATCGCGGCGCTGCTGCCCCCGGACTGGGGGCTGACGATGGAGAAGCCCTACCTTCCGGCGCGGTGAGCCGGGCCTGACGGGTGGCCTGACGGACCTGGCGGGGCAGTCGGGACGGCACAGTCGGCCCGGCACAGTCGGGCGGGCACGGCCGGGCGAGCACGACCGGGCCTCGCGGGACCGCCGGGCGGACGGAGTCCGCTGTCAGCGGCGGCACTTATCGTGTGCCGCATGACGACTGCCGAGATCTCACTCTCCGCCGACGAGGCACGGAGGCTGGCCCTGTGGGCGCAGGGGCTGCTCGGCGCGCCGGACCGCCGCGCCGGTGTGCGAGGGGTGCTGCGCCGGCTCGGCGCGGTGCAGCTGGACACCATCTCGGTGCTGGCGCGCTCGCACGAACTCGTTCCCTACGCACGTCTGGGCGCCGTCGGCCGGCAAGCGGTGGAATCGGCGTACTGGACCGGCGGGCACAGCTTCGAGTATTGGTCGCATGCCGCTTGCATCCTTCCCGTCGAGGAATGGCCGCACTTCGCCTTCCGGCGCAGAGCCCAGCGGGCCCGGGGGCACCGCTGGCACGTCCTGGAGGACCGCGACCGCGCCTGCGCACTCGTACGGGACAGGCTGAAGGCGGACGGACCGCTGACCACGACCGGCCTGGGCGGCGGGAAGAACGGCGGCGAGTGGTTCGACTGGTCGGAAACGAAGATCGCGGTGGAGTGGCTGCTCGACACGGGCGAGGTCGTCTGCACCGAACGGCGGGGCTGGAAGCGGGTCTACGACCTCGCGGAACGTGCGATCCCAGACGAGTTGCTGCACGACGACGTCGACGACCATGAATGCATACGCCGTCTGGTCGCCCAGGCCGGCGCGGCGATGGGGGTCGCGACGCGCTCCGATCTGGCCGATTACCACCGCCTCAAGGGCGATCAGGTGGACGCCGTGCTGCCGGACACAGATCTGGTCCCGGTCTCAGTCGAGGGC
>Ga0299913_10003122_pt1 | contig 13426 bp, 13 predicted proteins | sample RVTome_9_FD_201360 | JGI IMG/M metagenome (GOLD analysis project Ga0299913, IMG submission 201360) | Soil microbial communities from uranium-contaminated site in the Upper Colorado River Basin, Wyoming, United States - RVT155D38 (version 2) ... | reverse complement strand
CGGCGCCCGGCTTCTTCCCTCCGGAGGAGTACGAGGGGCGACTCGAGCGCGTCCGCGCCGCGATGGAAGGGCGGGGGCTCGACGCCTGCCTGATCTCGGCGCCGGAGAACGTCTACTACCTGACCGGGCTCGACCACCAGGGCTACTTCGCCTACCAGGCGCTGGTGCTGCCGCTCGACGGCGGCACCCCTCTCCTGGTCACCCGCGCCATGGAGAAGGCGATCGTCCGCGATCAGACCCCGTCGCTGCGCCACGTCGGATACTCGGACGGCATTCGCCCCCTGCCGCCGCCGGCGGACCGGCAGGAGGACCTGGTGCTCGCGACCCGCGACTCCGAAGGCAAGATGGCCGGGCTGCGCCCGTGGGAGGGCAGCCTCGGGGTCTCGATCCACGGACCGCTGGAGGCCGCCGGACTCGAGCCGGCGGTGCAGGCCACCCTCGAAGCCCTGGCCGCGGCGGGCGTCGACGGTGGCCGCGTCGGGATCGAGAAGAAGAGCGCCTTCCTGCCCTTCCACATCGCCGAGAAGGTGGTGGCCGGTCTGGCGGGGGCCGAGTGGACGGACTGTTCCGGCCTGGTCGACGATTGCCGGATCGTGCAGTCGCCGCTCGAGCAGCGGTGCACCCGCGAGGCGGCGCGGGTGTCGGAATCGATGATGCTCTCCGCCATCGCCACCGCCGGCCCGGGCGTGGCCGAGCAGGACGTCATCGCCGCCGCCTACGACGCCATGTTCCGGCGCGGCGGCACCTACCCGGGCTTCGTTCCGCTGGTGCGCTCCACCCGCACTATCGAGCACGAGCACGGCACCTGGCAGGCCGGAACGCTCGCCGAGGGCGACCTCCTCTTTCTCGAGATGGCCGGCTGCGTGCGGCGCTATCACGCCCCGACGGGACGACTGGTCTACATCGGCCGGGCCCCGGAGACGGCGCGCCGGACCCAGGCCGTCTGCCGCGAGGCGATCGAGCGCGCCGCCGGGGAGATCGGCCCCGGAGTGCGCGCCGGCGACGTCTACCGCGCCTGGCAGAGTCGCATCGACGAGGCCGGCCTCTCCGCCTACCGCCGCCACCACTGCGGCTACTCCGTCGGCATCGGCTACCCGCCGAGCTGGTCCGGGAGCGGCACCCCCCGCGGCCTGCGCGAGGACTCCGACCTCGTGCTGCGCTCCGGCATGGTCTTCCACCTCATGTCCTGGCTCCTGCGCACCGGCGAGGGCGACTCCTTCCTCTCCGACACCGTCCTGGTGACCGACGACGGCTGCGAGCTCCTGACCCGGATCGACCGCGACGTGCTCGAGCGTTAGGTCGAGCCGAGCGCCGAGGCCACCAGCTCGACGAACGTCCCGACCTCCTCCTCGGTGGTGTCGAAGGAGGTCATGCAGCGGACGATCGAGCGCTCGCGCTCCCAGAGGGCGAGACCGGTGGCCGAGCGCAGAGCCTCCAGGCGGTCGGGATCGACGCGCAGGAAGACGGCGTTGGTCTCGACGGGCTGGGCGAGCTCGAGGCCGGAGAGGCGGACGAGGCGCTCGGCCAGTCGCGCCGCCATGGCGTTGGCGTGGCGGGCGTTGCGTAGCCAGAGGTCGTTGCTGAGCAGCGCCTCGATCTGGACGGCGAGGAAGCGCATCTTGGAGGCCAGCTGCATCGCCTGTTTGCGCACCCGGTCGGCGTCGAGGGCGAGCTCCGGGGTCAGGAAGAGGATCGCCTCTGCCCCCAGCAGGCCGTGCTTGGTGCCGCCGAAGGAGACGACGTCGGCCCCGACCCCGCGAGCGATACGGCCGAGCGGGACGTCCAGGGCGGCGGCGGCATTGGTGAGGCGGGCGCCGTCGACGTGGACGAGCAGGCCGTGCTCGTGGGCGAGCTCCGCGAGCTCGGCCATCGCCTCGGGCCGGTAGACGGTCCCCCACTCGGACGCCTGGGTGATCGAGAGGACCCGCGGGCGGGACTGGTGGACGCCGCGCTCGGCCATGAGATGGGGGCGGACGCTCTCCGGCGACAGCCGGCCGTCCTCGGTCGGGATCGGCAACAGCTTCGCTCCCAGAAAGCGCTCCGGCGCGGCGCACTCGTCCCTCCACAGGTGCGACGACTCGGCGCAGAGGACCGCGTCGGTCGGTCGCGTCACGGCGGCCAGGCCCACGACGTTGGCGCCGGTGCCGCCGAACGCGAAGAGGGCCTCGGTCTCCTCCCCGAAGACCTCGCGGATCCTCGCCAGCGCCCGCTCGGTGTGCTCGTCCGCGCCGTAGGCGGGAGCGTCCCCGCGGTTGGCGCGCTCGATGGCGGCCAGCACCTCCGGGTGCACCGCCGACGCATTGTCGCTGGTGAAGAGCCGCCGCACGCCGTCGGACCCTACTCCAGGTGGAAGGCGATCGTCTGCACGTCGGCCATGAAGTCGAGGACGTGGCGGCCGCCGAGCCGCCCCACCCCGCTGGTCTTCCCCGCCATGCCACCGAAGGGAACGTGGGGCTCCCAGTAGTTGGAGTTGTCGTTGACCACGACCAGCCCGGTGCGCAGCCGCTCGGCCCACTGCCAGGCTCGGTCGACGTCCTGGGTGAAGAGCGATGCGGCCAGCCCGAGGTCACAGGAGTCGATGAAGCGCCAGGCCTCCTCCTCGCTCGTGTAGGAACGGATCGGGGCGATGGGGCCGAAGGTCTCCTCGGTGTTGACGAGGCTGTCCTCGCTGAAGCCCACGAGGACGGTCGGCTCGAAGAAGAAGCCGGGACGGTCCGCGCGTCTCCCGCCGGCCACCACCTCGGCACCCTTGACGACGGCGTCCTCCAGATGGCCCACGACCTTCTCGACCACCCCGGGATTGTTCTGAGGCCCCATCGTCGTCGACTCCTCCCAGGGATCGCCGTGGACCCAGGAGCGGCTCTCCTCCACCATCGCCTCGACGAAGTCCGACTCCATGGCCTCGGGTACCAGAATGCGCTCGGCGGCCGAGCACACCTGGCCGGCAGCGAAGAAACAGGCCGGGGCGATCGCGCGCGCCGCCTTCTGCGGGTCGGCGTCGGGGAGGACCACCGCCGGGCCGTTGCCGCCGAGCTCGAGCAGGCGGGGCTTCAGCCCGCAGCGCGAGGCGATGATCCGGCCGGTGGCCGTGCTGCCGGTCATCGCCACGGCGTGGGTGCCGGGGCTCGCCACCAGCTCGTCGCCCACCTCGGCGCCGGGACCGAGCACCAGGTTGACCACCCCGTCCGGAAGGCCGGCGTCCGCGAAGATCCGCATCAGGGTGACCGCGGTCACGGCGGCGGTCGGCGCCGGGGTCCACACCACCGTGTTGCCCTGCACGAGGGCGTAGGGGATGTACTCGCTGGGGATCATCGCCGGGAAGTTCCAGGGCGTGATCACGGCGACAACGCCGCGCGGCCGGGTGGCGGAGACCAGCCTCTTGTGGGCGTCGCGGCCGCGGAAGACGGCGCCCTCCTGGTAGCGGGCCAGCTCCGCCGCCTGGCGGTAGAAGACGGGCACGAAGGCCTCCGCCTCGATCGCCGCCTCGGAGTGCCGCGGCTTGCCGAGCTCGCGGCAGAGGACGTCGGCGATCTCGTCGCTCCTCGCCTCGAGCTCCTCGGCGATGCGGATGCAGGCGTCGGCGCGCTCCCACAGGGGGGTCGCCAACCAGCCCGGCAGCGCCCGGTCGGCGGCGTCGACGGCGCGGCGCGCGTCCTTGCGGTCGCCCCAGGCGATCTCGGCGAACGGTTCGCCTCGAGCCGGATCGACCGCCTCGACCGTGGCACCGGATCCGGACCCGCACCACCGCCCGCCGATGTTCATCTCGTGAGTGCTCATGCTCGGGCTCCTTTCGGGTGTTCTCGGTTCGGGCTCGCCCCCAGTGTACGTGCCGCCTCCCGGGGCCGCCCGGTGGGCACTAGACTTCGGGGATGCCGCGCCCGCCTCTGCGTCCCGAGCTGATGGACGCCGCCGACCTGTCGCCGCGCGAGGCCGAGCGGGCTCTCGAGGACATCGCGCGCACCTATCGCGTGGCCGGGCACGGGGCGATCCGCCGGGCGCTGCTGCCACGTCTGGAGGGCGGCCGGCGGTTGCTCGTCGACGTAGGGACCGGGAGCGGCGAGGTCGCCTCGCGCCTCGTCGAGGCGGCTCGGCGACGCGGCACGACCCTCGTCCCGGTGGGCGTCGACCGTCACCTGCGTCACCTACTCATCGGGCGTCGCCAGGGCTTCTCCCAGCTGCGCGTGGTGGCCGACGCCCGGGCACTTCCCTTCCCCGACGGCGCGGCGGACTGGTCCGTCTCGACTCTCTTTTTCCACCACTTCGACGCAGCGGACAACCGTCGGATCCTCGACGAGATGCGGCGTGTCGTCCGCCGGGGAGCGATCGTCGTCGACCTGCGCCGCTCCCGGCCCGGGCTCTGGCTGACCCGTCTGGTGCTGCGCCTGCTGCGTCTGGGCGAGGTGGCGCGACAGGACGGGCGGGTCTCTGTCGAGCAGGCTTGGAGCCTCGCGGAGGTCGAGGCTCTGGTTGACAGCAACGAGCTCGTCGACTTGCGCCGGCGGTGGCCGTTCCGGTTCTCGCTGGTGCTCGCGCCGGGTGGGGGCTCCTCGGCACGGCGGGTTCGCCATCGGCCTTCGGTAGGGGCGGGGCTTGCCCCCACCCGGGAGGGGGAACAGCCGCCCGGGCCCACCCCCGCCCGGGAGGGGGCAAGCCCCTCCCCTACAGGGACCGACTAGCCTGGTAGGTCGCGGGCGGCCGGCCGCAGGCCGAAGCCGTCGGCCTCCAGCACCGCGGCGACGATGGCCCTTTCGACGGCGCGCTGGGCGAGCACCGCGACCTGGTGGACGTGGGCCGGCTGCCGGCAGGAGGCCAGCGTCACCAGCAGGTCGCCGTCGTAGAGGGTCAGCGCCGGCGACAGGGTCCGGTAGAAGGCTCCGAAGGCCATCTCGGAGACCTTGCGCGCGGCCCGCCCATCGAGCTCGGCATCGGTCAGCACGACCCCCAGCGTGGTGTTGCCGTCCCAGGGGTGCCGGGCCTCGGGCGGCAGCCCGGCGAGGACCCGCTCGGCGCCGGCCAGCTCGAGCGAGTCCGGCGCCGTCCGGCATCCCGCCAGGGTGCGCCCGCTCTCCGGGTCGCGCACGTCGCCGACGGCGTTGACCGCCACGGCGGCGGCGACGCTGACGCCTCCGGAGATCGTCAGCTGGGCGAAGCCGAACCCGCCCTTCATGCAGCACTCGACGCCGTTGGCCTTGCCCACCGTCGCCCCGGTGCCGGCGCCGACGCTGCCGCAGGCGACGGGTCCGGCAGCGGCCGCCGCGAGCGCCTCGCGCACCAGCTCCGGCGTCGGCGCCGCCTCGGCCGATCCGAACGCCAGGTCGAAGAGGATCGCCGTCGGCACCAGGGGCACCGGCCGATAGCCGGTCTCGAGGCCGTGGCCGGCGGCGGCCAGGTGCTCGACCACCGGATCGGCCGCTGCCAGGCCGAATCCGGACCCGCCGGCGAGCACGAAGCCGTGCGCACGCCCCGGCACCCCGTGCTGACGCTGCAGCCCGTCGAACTGGCGCGTCCCCGTCGCCGTCCCCCGTACGTCGGCCGCTCCCACCGCGCCCTCCGGACAGAGGACCACGGTGACGCCGGTCTTGCCCTCGCGATCGGTCCCGTGGCCGAGAGCGAAGCCGGGAACGGTGAGCTCGCGGGTCGGCTCGGGAAGCGGGGGTGGGGGCGCCACGGGCAGGTTCTATCATTCCCGGCCGTATCATTCCGGGATGGCCCTCGTGCTCCCCTCTCCTCCCTGGATCGTCGGGCACCGAGGCGTGCGCGCGGAGATCACGGAGAACACTCTGGCCGGCTTCCGCGAGGCCGCGGCCCAGGGCGCGGACCTGGTCGAGATGGACGTGCAGCTCGCCGCCGACGGCGTTCCGATCGTCTTCCACGACTGGGACCTCGTGCGGCTCGCCGGCCGGTCGGAGGTGGTGGAGCTCACACCGAGCACGGTGCTCGCCGCCGTCCGCGTGCGCGACCCGGAGGCCACGCGCGACGGCGGCCGTCATCCCATCCCGCGACTGGCCGAAGTGCTCGACGCCCTGCCGCCGAGCCTGCCCTTGAACCTCGAGATCAAGCGGCGGCAGGCGGAGCCGGCGCCGCTGCTCGACGCCCTCGAGCCGCTGCTCGACCGTCGCGCCGATCTGCTGGTCTCGAGCTTCGACTGGGAGCTGCTGGCGGCGCTGCGCTCGCGCCGGCCGCAGCTCCCCCTGGCGCCGCTGGCACGCCGGGACGCCAGGGGCCTGGTCGCCGCCGGCGAGAGCCTCTCGGCGTTCTCACTGCACTGCCGGGAGAGCCTCGCCAGTCGACAGCTGGCACGCGCCGCGGCGGCGACGGGTCGCCCCCTGCTGGCCTACACGGTCAACGACGGTGGGCGCGCCCGCGACCTGCTCGCGATGGGCCTCGCCGGCCTCTTCACCGATCGGCCGGGGCGCCTGCGCGCGGAGCTGGAGATCCGCCCGTGAGCGCGGCTCTGGCGCTCGTCGATCAGGGCTCGACCGCCACCAAGGCGGCGCTGGTGGACGAGCGCGGCCGGCTGCTCGCGGGCGCCGAGGAGCCGGCGTCCGCCGAGCGCCGCGACGGACGCATCGTCCACGACGCCGAGGGCATCGCAGCGTCGGTCGAACGGCTGCTGCGCGAGCTGTCACGCGTCGCGGTCCCGGTCGGCATCGGCCTCGCCTGTCAGCGCTCGACCTGTCTGCTCTGGGAGCGCGCCAGCGGCAGGGCCCTGACGCCGGCGCTCTCGTGGCAGGACACCTCCGCGGCGGAGCGGCTCGACCCGGGCGCCGCCCAGCGGGTCGCCGGCATCACCGGCCTGCGTCTGTCGCCGCACTACGCCGCCTCGAAGCTCTCGGCGCTGCTCGACGAGCTCCCGGACGGCCGTTCACGCGCCGCGGCGGGGGAGCTGGTGGCCGGCACCCTCGACGCCTTCCTGACCCAACGCCTCGTCGGACGCCCCGCCACCGAGCCCGGACACGCTGGCCGGACCCTGCTCTACGATCTCGAGGAGGACCGATGGTCGACGGAGCTGTGCGAGCTGTTCGGCGTCCCGCCGGAGGCGCTGCCCGAGCTGCGGCCGAGCGTCGGCCGGTGGGGGGAGACCCCCCTCGGCGCACCGCTCGCGGCGGTCGCCGGCGATCAGCAGGCCGCCCTGGTCGGGCATGGTGGCTGGTCCCCGGGAGTGGCGGCGGCGCACTTCGGCACCGGCGCCTTCGTGCTCGCCTCGACCGGTCCGTCCCCCCGGCGGCATGCCGGCCTCTTGACCGCCGTCATCGCCTCCACCGCCAGGACGCGCCACTTCCAGATCGAGGGCAGCGTCAATTCCGCCGGCTCGGCCGTCGACTGGGCCGTGGAGCTCACCGGCGTGGACCTGGAGGAGTGGACCGCGCGACCGCTCGCCGCCCACGAACCGCCCTGGCTCTTCCCCGCGCTCGCCGGCGCCGCCGCTCCCTGGTGGCGGCCCGAAGCCCGGGGCGTGCTCGGCGGCATCGCCCTCGGACAGGGCGCCGCGGAGCTGCTCGACGCCGTCCTGGCGGGCGTGGCCCACCGTGTCGTGGATTGCGTCGAGACGCTCCGCGAGGCCGGCGCGGTCCCCGAGGAGCTGCGCCTCTCCGGCCGGCTCACCCGCCTCACCGGCCTCGTCCAGGCGGTCGCCGACCTGGGCCGGCTCCCCGTCCGGGTCGCCGCCGACGAGGAGGCCGGCCTCGCCGGACTGCGGGCTCTGGTGCGCGCCGGCCTCGACGACGCTCACGAGCCCCTCGCACCCGCCCCCCTCCCCGGGCGACGCCATGATCCGATCCTCCCGGCCTCCGTCGCCCGCGACGCCCGCCTCCGCTGGGGCGAGCTCGCCGCCGCCGCCCTCGATCTGTGGGGCTGACGACCCTCCTACCAGGCGTCCCAATCGGTACGCCGCCAGGCCTGGCGGCCCGGGACGGGCACCAGACCCTGGCCCTCGAGGGCCTCGCCGAGCCGCTCGAGGAGGTCGTGGCGGCCGTCGACCACCGCCAGGTTGAGGAAGAGCTCGCGCTCCTCGCCCCGCGCACCGCGGAAGACGAACCGGAGCGCGTGCGTCCCTTCCCGGGGTGCGCAGGCGAGCACCGTCGCGAGCTGCAGACCCCGCGGCTTGAAGGCGTGGAGTGGTTGATACTCCAGACGCTCGGGTGCGAGCCGCACCGCCGGAGTGCCGGCCGTCCACCAGACCTTGGCCAGGGTCAGCCAGAAGAGCAGACCGTAGAGGGCCAGGACGCCGAAGGCGCGGGCGCCGGGCGCGCCGCCGGGAGAGCGCAGCAGCCAGGAGACGGCTCCCAGCAGGGCCAGGACCCCGACCCCCCAGGCCATGGCCCGGCGGCAGGTCCGTCGGACCCAGGGGCGGAAGGGATAGCTCGCCGTGTCCACGGGAGGAGTGCACGCGGTCGCGGCGCTAGGCCCCGGCCGGCGCTCCGAAGCGCTCGACGATCCACCGTGCGATGAGGTCGAGAACCTGTGGCGCGAGGGTCTGTTCGATCAGGAAGTACTCGCTGGGGGCCCCGGTGCCGGCGGACTGGAGGAGGTGGTTGAGTCCCGGGAGCCGGTGGACCGTGACGTCCCGGTTGCCGCCCGCGGCGAGCGCGGCACGCACCTGAGGGAGGTTCTGGTCCGCGTCCACCTGCAGATCGATCCCGCCCTGGATCGCCAGCACCGGCACCTCGACGCGCTGCAGGGCCTCGCGCGGATCGTGGCTCAGGAAGAACCGGAACCAGGGTGTGAGCATCAGGTCGACCTCCTGGGCGATGCTGGCGTCGGTCACCGCGTCGCCGGGCCGGCCGCCCGCGAGCTCGAGCTGGCGCCGGGCCACATCGAGCAGCCCGCGGCGCGCTTCATCGTCCCCGAGGCCGGAGGTGAGCAGAGCGAGGCCCTCCTCGAGCAAGGCCACCTGACGCTCGACCGTGCTCGCCGGCGCTCCCGTCGCCAGGGCGATTCGGCGCGTCTGCACCGGCAGCAGATCGCGTCCAGGCACGCCCGGCGCCGCCAGCAGCACGAGGAAGCGCACGTCGCTGGAACGCGAGGCCGCCAGGGGCGCCACCAAGCCCCCCTCGCTGTGCCCGAGCAGACCGATCCGGCGCCATGCCACCTCGGGGCGGGAGCGCAGGTAGCGCACTGCCGCCAGGGCATCGCCCGCCAGATCGGAGCTCGTCGCTTCCGCCAGATTCCCCTCCGAGCCCCCCACGCCACGGTCGTCCGCGCGCAGGACGGCGATGCCGCGACGGGTGAGATGGTCGGCCAGCACGAGGAACGGCCGGTGCCCCATGAGCTCGCCGTCCCGGTTCTGTGCCCCGCTCCCCGAGAGCAGAGCGACCGCAGGGAAGGGACCCGGCCCGGGCGGCAACGTCAGGGTGCCGGCCAGCTCGACGCCGTCGCCCCTGAAGCGGACCTCCTCGCTGCGGTAGGGCACCTCGTCGGGCGGATCCTGCGGGCGACCGCTCGCCCCGGCGACCATCCGTCGCAACGCGAAGGGGAGACGCAGGCCGCGCTGCGTGAAGGTGCCGGCGATCTCGTCGCTCGCCAGCTCGCCGTCGAAGCGGGGGTCGCCCGGCACGCCAGGGATCACGAAGCGGACCCGCGAGCCCTCCGTTTCGATGTCGCCCAGGGCGAGCCCGAAGGCGCCCTGCGCCGGGATGTCGATGGAGCCCTTCCAGCCCGAACCCTCGGAGGCGAGCCGCACGCGCACGGCGAGCTTGCCCGCCGGGCCCTGGATGGCCCCCTGCCATGCGCCGTCCAGCCCCTCCGAGCGCGCGGCCGGCGCCACCGTCAGGGTGGCGACGAGGACGAGGACCGACCGCAGGAGGCGGCCGGCGCGAGGCGTGGTCACCGATCTCGGCTCCGCTTCTCGTCAGGGGACGAGGCGCCCCTCCATGCCCCCCGCCACGGTCACCAGCTCGCCGGTGACGTGTCCGCTGAGCCGGTCCGAGGCGAGGACCACCGCCATGCGGGCGATGTCCTCCGGAGTCGCCACCTTCTTCAGGGCCATCGTCGCCGTCGCGCGGCGCACCCGCTCGGGGTCCTCGAGCGCCTGCGCGCTCATCGGCGTCGCCGTCCAGCCCGGCGCCACCGCGTTGACGCGGATGCCGCCCCCCAGCCGGGCCAACTCGTTCTTCAGCGACAGCAGCAGACCCCGCTGGATCGCGGCCTTGGACGCCGCGTAGTCGGCGTGGCCCGCCTCGCCGAAGCGTCCGGCCGTCGAGCCGACGAGGACGAGGGACCCCCGGCCCGTCCCCACCGCATGTCGCAGGAAGGCGCGGGCGGTCAGGAACGTGGCGGTCAGGTTCGAGAGGAGGGTCTCCTGCCAACGCTCGAGCGGGAGCTCCCAGAGCGGAAGGTCCTGCTCGGGCCACGTTCCGGCGTTGGCGATGACGACCTCCAGCCCTCCGAGGGCCTCGACCGCCGCCGGCACCAGGGCATCGGCATGGGTCTCCCGCCGCAGGTCGGCCGCCAGGGCCACACCTCCCAGCTCCGCGGCCAGCTCCTCTGCGGCTTCCCGGGAGCGGTAATAGTGGATCGCCACCCGGGCGCCCTCGGCGGCAAGGGCGCGGCACAGCGCCGAGCCGATACCGCCGGCCCCACCGGTGACGAGAGCTCGCGAGCCGCGGAGACCTGTGTCCATGGCGCGGGACTGTATCGCGGCCGGTGGAGGCCGTCGGCGAGGCGGACCGCAGCTCTCGGCGCGCAGCCGCTCCGAGACACGCTCGGATGGTCGCGCCGCGAGACGGTTCGCATCACGTCCGTCGGGCGATGCGGGCGGGCCGGGCGCCGGAGGTCGCTCCGCCGGGCTTAGCCGTTGTCCTCGACTTGCAGCTCGTTGCGCACCTCGACGACGCCTTCGGTCTCGCGCGCGATCTCTTCGATGCGCTCGACGTTCTCCGCCTTGCCGACGATGCCCGACAGCGTCACGACGCCGTCCAGGGTGTCGACGTCGACGTTGAACGGATTGATGTCGGGGTCAGCCGTCAGCTTGGTCTTGATCTTCACCGTGATGGCGGCGTCGGAGAGCGTCTCGTCGTCCTCGCCCGGCTCGCCCTGGACGCGGATCTCGTTGCGCACCTCGACCACGCCGTCGGTCTCGCGGGCCAGCCGCTCGGCACCGGTGCGGGCAGACTCCTTCTCCACCTCGCCGCGCAAGGTCACCACGCCATTGAGCGTGTCGACGTCGACGTTGGTGGGATTGATGTCGGGATCGGCGGTCAGCTTGCTCTCGATCTTCGTCGTGATCGTGCCGTCGTCGAGCTGTTGACCGGCGGAGCGGGTGGTCGTGCACGCCGACAGCGCGACGGCGACTGCCAGGGCGCCGACGATCCTCACGGCCGTTTGGTTCGAGCCCATGTCACACCTCCTCTGTGGGAGCTCCGGATGGAGGAGCTCTCCCGAGTCCGATTGCAGGCTCGATGCCAGGCAGTCCGGTCGCGCCGCCCGCAAGCTCCGTCCGCCGGCGTGGCGGTAAATCTTCCCCACCGCGGCCACCAATTTTCCCTCTCGCCGGCGAGGCCGTGACCGCCGGCAGCGCGTCGGGCGGACCACCCGCGGCCTCCTCCGTGGCACGCCTCTTGCGCCACGCGTAGGACAGATGAACGCCCGGCCATCACCATCCGGAGAGGAGGACCGATGAACGCCCGGAAGACCAAGGGATCGGCCGACGACGGATCGAAGGCCGCGGCGCAACGCCACGGCACCAGGACCAAGGTCGCGGCCGCCGCGGCGAGCATGGTCGCTGCGGCCGCGGCCGGCGTGGCAGTCGCCCGCGTCGTGCGCCGGGATCGCCCCGCCGTTCTGCACGTCGCCCCGCATGGCGAGCGTTGGGAGATCCGCCTCGAGGGCAACAAGACGCCCCGCAAGATCTTCGACACCAAGGAAGAGGCGGTCGCCTTCGCTCGTGGACTGGCGCATCGCCAGTTGCCCTCCGAGCTGGTGATCCACCGCGTCGACGGCTCGGAACAGGATCGGCACTCCTACGACGCCTGATCAGGAAGGCGACCGGCGAGCCCGAACGCCAGCGCGGGGCCCGAAGGCCCCGCGCGAGATCGACAGCCGATGGCTCGACGGTCAGGCCAGTCCCAGGCGGCGCTCCTCGGCCAGCTTGCGCTGGATCTTCTTGCGCGCCTGCGCCTCCTTGCGCTTGCGCTTCACCGAGGGCTTCTCGAAGTGCTGACGCTTCTTGAGCTCGGTGAGCACGCCCGCCTTCTCGCACTTGCGCTTGAAACGGCGCAGGGCGCTCTCGAAGCTCTCGTCATCGCGTACGTTCACTGCCGGCACTTGCAATCACCTCGCTCTCGACCCGGGACGCCCGTCGGACCGGACGGGAGCGCGGAGTGTCTCCGATCTCCCATCGCTTGTCAATCGCCGGGTCAGCCCTCTGCCTCGCCTGCCTCGCCTTCCTCGCCGCCCTCCTCGTGCTGGATGGCGTCGTACCTGAGCTGATACGCCGAGGACTCGCCCGTCTCGTCGTTGACCTCGAACCACACGCCGGCCGCGTCCCCGGTCGCGCTGGTGGGGTAGAACCAGGCGACGACGCCGCGGTCGGCGTACTGGCGGATGTTGTGGAGATTCGGCTGGCCGAGCAGGGCACGGACCTCTTCGCGGCTCATCCCCTCCTCCGCCTGCGCGAAGCGATCGGCGCTCATGTAGCGGTTTGCCTCGGCCGCGGCCAGGGCGGCCAGGAGCCGCTCGTTCTCGGGGTCGAGCTGCAGGGCGGTGGTGTAGATGTCGATGGCGCGCTTGTAGTCGCCGCCCTTGTCGATCCACTCCTGGGCGAGGGCCATGTCCTCGTCGCCCTTCATGCGCAGAGCCGCCAGCTGGCGCTCGCTCGGCGGCTGGCCCTCGACGATCGGATCGTCGTTCAGGAAGTCCACCAGGCGGCTGCTGAACTGCTCGGAGAGCGCCGTGATCTCCTCCTCCAGGGCCGCTATCCGCGCTGCCGCTCCGACGGTCGCCGCCTCCTCACCGTCCTCCTCGTCCGTCGCCGGCTCGTCGGCGGGCTCGCCCTCGGTCGCCGGCTCCTCCGGCAGCGGCGCCTGGGCCGCGAGCTCTGCCAGCTGGGCACGCTTGGCATCGAGCTCCTGCTTCGTCTGCTGGAGCCACTGCCACTCCTGGCTGCGGGCCTCCTCCTCGGGATCGGTGCCGGTGCCGCAGGCCGCGACCAGCACCATCACGGCGCAGGCGGCCATGACGATCATTCGAGACTTGAGCATCCTCCTGCCTCCCGTCAAAGACGTGTTCTCGGTCCGAGAACAGGCAACGTAGCATAGCGCCGGGACGAGCGACAAGTCGCCGGCTCGCGCCGGTCACCCTTGGCGCGACCTGGTGGCACTCAACTAAACGTTGAAAACAAAAGACTTCCGACCAACCTTCCTTGACAGCTCGAAAGCGCCTGGAGAATAATCGCCTGTTCCGACGAAGTGGACCGTTCCGCGGAGGA
>Ga0299913_10003121_pt1 | contig 13429 bp, 10 predicted proteins | sample RVTome_9_FD_201360 | JGI IMG/M metagenome (GOLD analysis project Ga0299913, IMG submission 201360) | Soil microbial communities from uranium-contaminated site in the Upper Colorado River Basin, Wyoming, United States - RVT155D38 (version 2) ... | reverse complement strand
CAGCATTGTTGTCAGTGAACGGATGTGCACTCAAATCTGAAAGGAGGCAACGATGGGCATCGCCACCGCCGTCCTCGGGTCCCGCGCCCTGGCCGCACTAACGTCGCCCCACGGTGTCGACCGCTACCTCGAGCTGGTCAACCCGATGTGGGCCGCCACGGAGGTCCGCGCCCGCCTGGTCGACGTACGACGCGAAGTCGACGTCCCGGGGCACCCGCCGGTCGCCACGCTGACCTTCCAGCCCACGAGCACCTGGCAGGGCCACCGGGCCGGCCAGTTCGTGCAGCTCGGCGTCGAGCCAGAAATGGACGGAGTCGGGCGCGGCCGACGAGTGACTCGCTGCTTCACCGTGTCCAGCCCGGACTCCAAGCCGGGGGAGCGGTTCACCGTCACGATGCGCGCCAACCCCGACGGCCAGGTCTCGAAGTACCTCGTCGAGCGGGCGCAGGTCGGCCAGATCGTGCACCTCTCGCAGGCCGACGGCGACTTCGTGCTGCCCGACCGCGTGCCCGACCACGTCCTCTTCATCACCGGCGGCTCCGGCATCACGCCGGCGATGTCGATGCTGCGCAGCCTGCTGCGCCGCACGCACCGCGGCCGCGTGACGTTCCTGCACTACGCCCAGTCCGAGGACCACCAGATCTTCCGCGACGAGCTCGCCGAGATCGCCCAGGCCGGCTACGGCATCGACCTGCACCTCGTCTACCCCGAGGCAGGCGGCCGCAACTTCTCGTCCATGGAGCTCGAGCGCCTCGTGCCCGGCTTCCGCGGCGTTGACACGTGGCTCTGCGGCCCCGCGGGCCTCGTCGACGCCGTCACCCCGGCGTACGACGGCTCCGACAGGCTGCGCGTCGAGTACTTCAAGCCGCCGACCTCGAGCGGCGTCGCCGGCGGTGAGGTCAGCTTCGCCCGCTCGGGCGTCGCGGCCGACAACACCGGCGCCAACCTGCTCGAGCAGGCCGAGGCTGCCGGCCTCACGCCGACGTACGGCTGCCGCATGGGCATCTGCTTCAGCTGCACGGCCACCAAGAAGGAGGGAACGGTCCGCAACGTGCTGACCGGCGAGACCTCCGCGCTCCCCGACGAAGAGATCCGCATCTGCGTGAGCACGCCCGAGGGCGACTGCTCCGTCGAGCTGTGAAAGGACCCGACATGACCGTCACCATCGAGAAGCCCCCGGCCAAGGCCACGACCGAGAAGATCCTGAGCGACAAGTACACGCTCACCGCCGAGCAGCTCGACGCCTTCGGTGCCGAGATGGACGCGATCCGGCAGCGGGTCATCGGCCAGCTCGGCGAGGAGGACGCCGCCTACATCCGCAAGGTCGTGAAGTACCAGCGTGGGTTCGAGGTCGCCGGCCGCGCGATGTTCTACCTGCCGCCCCTGTGGCCGGCCGCGGTCGCGTCACTCTCCGTGTCGAAGATCCTCGACAACATGGAGATCGGCCACAACGTGATGCACGGCCAGTACGACTGGATGGGCGACCCGGGCCTCAACTCGCGCATGTTCGAGTGGGACACGATGGCCCCCAGCGAGAACTGGAAGTACGGCCACAACTACATGCACCACACCTACACCAACATCGTGGGCAAGGACCGCGACGTGGGCTACGGCATCCTCCGGATGGACGAGGACCAGAAGTGGCACCCGTACTACCTGGGCAACCCGCTCTACGCGTTCCTGCTCATGACCTTCTTCGAGTGGGGTGTGGCGCTCCACGACCTCGAGGTCGAGGAGCTGGCCACCGGCCGGCGCACCTTCGCCGAGAACAAGGAGATCGGCGGTCGCATCTGGCGCAAGATGCGCAAGCAGGTCTTCAAGGACTACGTGCTCTTCCCGGCGCTGACCGGCCCGTTCTTCCTCACCACCCTGGCCGGCAACGCCGTGGCGAACCTGGTCCGCAACATCTGGACGTTCAACATCATCTTCTGCGGTCACTTCCCGGCCGGCGTCGCCACCTTCACCGTGGAGGAGACCGAGGACGAGAGCCGCGGCCAGTGGTACTACCGCCAGCTCCTCGGCTCGGCCAACATCACCGGCAGCAAGCTGATGCACGTGATGAGCGGCAACCTGTCGCACCAGATCGAGCACCACCTCTTCCCCGACCTGCCGGCGCGTCGCTACCCCGAGATCGCGGTCGAGGTCCGGGAGATCTGCGAGCGCTACGGCCTGCAGTACAACCAGGGCCCGCTGAACAGACAGCTCGCCAGCGTCGCCGCGAAGATCTTCCGCCTCTCGCTGCCCACCCGTCCGGCGAGGGCCGCTGACGAGGCCGTCGTCGCCGAGCCGGCCGCTGCCTGACCCGACCCCGGGTTCACTGACAAAGGAGTCAGACATGAACGACGACCTGTCCACCCTGGTGGCCGCCCTGCGCGCGCTGCCCACCTTCGCCGAGGCCACGGACGCCGAGCTGCGCACCATCGCCGCAGCCGGCAGCCTGGTCACGGTCCCGCAGGGCTGGTCCCTGATGTGGGAACGCACCGCGGCCGACAAGGCCTACGTGGTCCTCGCCGGTGAGCTCGACGTACGGCGCGGGGGTGCGCACGTCGCCCGGCTCGGTGCCGGCGACGTCGTCGGTGAGTACGCGATCGTCGAGCACCGGCTGCGCAGCGCGACCGTGGTCGCGGCCAGCCCGCTCGAGGTCCTGCACCACACCCGCGAGGCCGTCGAGCAGCTGTACGCCGACGTACCGCCGTTCCGCGCGGCACTCGACCGGGCCGTCCTGGCCCACGGCTGAGAGGGAGCCCACGTTGCCCTCCACGCCCCCTGACCCGAGACTGGTCACCATGACCGACAGGATCAGCAAGGCGGAGATCCGCAAGGACGCCGTCCAGGACACCTTCACCGCCGCCACCCAGACCGTGGGTGAGGTCGTGGGCATCGTGACGCACGCCGTCACCGACGTCGCCAAGGCGCTCGGCGGCCTCGCCACCGACGTGTTCGAGATCCGCGACGGCGCCCGCAAGGCCTCCCACGACAACGACGCCGAGGAGTAGTCGCCCCGGCCCGACCCGGATAGTCCCCAACGTTCTCGCCCCCAGGAGCAGCTCCTGGGGGGCGAGAACGTTGGGGACTATCTCGTGTGGGGGTCAGTCGTCGGGGTCGTCGAGCCGGGCCAGCCAGGTCGCGAGCCGCTCGACGGGCGTCTCGAACTCGGGGTGTACGTCGACGAACGCCTGCAGCTGCTCGGCGACCCAGGCCAGGGTGACCTCCTCGTCACCCCGGCGCTGGACCAGCTCCTCGATGCCTCGATCGGTGAAGTACATCTCGACAGGTTCGACCGCCCGGATCAGGCGAAGGCCTCGCCCATGAGCACCTTGGCCTCCTCGAGGTGGCGCTTGGCGACACCCACGGACGGGGAGGACGAGGCGGTCCGGGACACGCGCTGCACGTCGACGTCGAGCTCGTTGAAGACGTTGAGCGCGTAGTGCGGCCACGGGCCCTGGTTCCTCGGCTCGTCCTGCACCCAGCGGACGTTCTTCAGGTTCGGGTACTTCGCGATCTGCGCCTTGATCTGCTCGAGCGGGGCCGGGTAGAGCTGCTCGATGCGCGCGATGGCGACCTTGTCGCCGTTCTCGCGCTTGGTGCGCTCGACCATGAGGTCCCAGGTGATGCGGCCCGAGCAGAGCAGCAGCGTCTCGACGGCGTCGACGTCGGCCTGCTCGTCGGCGATGAGCGGCTGGAAGGTGCCCTCGGTGAAGTCGGCGGGCTGTGAGGCGGCCTCCTTGCGCTTCAGCATCGACTTCGGCGTGAACACGATCAGCGGCTTGTGCTCCTCGCCGAGCGAGTGGCGGCGCAGCAGGTGGAAGTACGACGCCGGGGTCGACGGCTGTGCCACCACCATGGCCTCGTCGGCGGCCAGGAAAAGGAACCGCTCGATCCTGGCCGACGAGTGGTCCGGTCCCTGCCCCTCGTAGCCGTGGGGGAGCAGCAGCACGACGCCGGAGTCCTGGCCCCACTTGGTCTTGCCGGAGGAGATGTACTCGTCGATCACGGTCTGCGCGCCGTTGACGAAGTCACCGAACTGCGCCTCCCAGAGCACCAGCGCGTCCGGTCGGGCCACCGAGTATCCGTACTCGAAGCCGAGCGCGGCGTACTCGCTGAGCAGCGAGTCGTAGCAGTAGAACTTGGCCTGGTCGTCGGAGAGGTTGCTCAGCGGCGTCCACTCGTCGGCGTTGGTGCGGTCGATGATCGTCGCGAAGCGCTGCACGAACGTGCCGCGACGCGAGTCCTGGCCGGCGAGCCGGACCGGGCGGCCGTCCATGAGCAGCGAGCCGAACGCGAGGATCTCGCCGGTGCCCCAGTCGATCGGGCCCTCGGTGATCGAGGCGGCGCGGCGCTGCAGCTGCGGCATCACCTTGGCGTGGACGGTGAAGCCGTCCGGCGGCGTGATGTAGGCGTCCGAGATCCGCTTCATGATCTCCGGGGTCAGCGCGGTGGTCGCCTCCCCGACCGGCTTGTCCGGGTAGTCCGGCACCGTCGTCCACTCGTCCGGGGTCGATTTGGCCTCGCGGACCTCGGTGAACACCCGCTCCAGCTGCTGCTGGTACTCGCGGATGACCGCCTCGGCCTCCTCGACGGTGATGTCGCCACGACCGATGAGCGACTCGGTGTAGAGCTTGCGCACCGAGCGCTTCTGCTCGATCAGGTCGTACATCAGCGGCTGCGTGTACGACGGGTCGTCGCCCTCGTTGTGACCGCGGCGGCGGTAGCAGACGAGGTCGATGACGACGTCCTTGTTGAAGGCCTGGCGGTACTCGAACGCGAGCCGGGCCACGCGGATGCACGCCTCCGGGTCGTCGCCGTTCACGTGGAAGATCGGCGCCTGGACCATGCGGGCGACGTCCGTCGCGTAGAGCGACGAGCGCGACGACCCGGGGGAGGTGGTGAAGCCGACCTGGTTGTTGATGACCACGTGCACGGTGCCGCCGGTGCGGTAGCCGCGCAGCTGCGACAGGTTGAGCGTCTCGGCCACGACACCCTGCCCGGCGAAGGCCGCGTCGCCGTGGACCAGCAGCGGGAGCACCGGGTACTCCTGGCCGCGGTCGAGGATGTCCTGCTTGGCGCGCGCGATGCCCTCCAGCACCGGGTCGACCGCCTCGAGGTGCGACGGGTTCGCGGCGACCGAGACCTTGATCTTGTGGCCGGACTCGGCGACGAACTCGCCCTCGGCGCCGAGGTGGTACTTCACGTCGCCCGAGCCCTGCACGGTGCGGGGGTCGATGTTGCCCTCGAACTCGCGGAAGATCTGCGAGTAGCTCTTGCCGACGATGTTGGCGAGCACGTTGAGGCGGCCGCGGTGCGCCATGCCGATCGTGACCTCGTCGATGTCGGCCTGGGCGGCGGCCTCGCAGATCTCGTCGAGGACCGGAACGGTGGTCTCGCCACCCTCGAGCGAGAACCGCTTCTGGCCGACGAACTTCGTCTGCAGGAAGGTCTCGAAGGCCTCGGCGGCGTTGAGCTTGCGCAGGATGCGCAGCTGCTCCTCGCGCGGCTCCTTGTCGTAGGGCTTCTCGACCCGCTCCTGGATCCAGCGGCGCTGCTCGGGATCCATGATGTGCATGTACTCGATGCCTGTGGTGCGGCAGTAGGAGTCACGCAGGATGCCGAGGATGTGGCGCAGCTTGAGGAAGCGCCGGCCCTCGCCGCCGAACGAGCCGGTGGCGAACTCGCGGTCCAGGTCCCACAGGGTCAGCCCGTGCGACTCGATCTCGAGGTCGGGGTGGCTGCGCTGGCGGTACTCCAGCGGGTCGGTGTCGGCCATCATGTGGCCACGCACCCGGTAGGCGTGGATCAGCTCGAGGATGCGGGCCTGCTTGCTGATCTCGTCGTCGTGGGACGTCGCGATGTCGGTGGACCAGCGGATCGGCTGGTAGGGGATCCGCAGCGCGCCGAAGATCTCGTCGTAGAAGCCGTCCGCGCCGAGCAGCTGCTCGTGGACGCGCCGCAGGAACTCGCCCGACTGCGCGCCCTGGATGACGCGGTGGTCGTACGTCGACGTCATCGTCATGATCCGCGAGACGGCGTTGCGGGTGATGGTCTCCTCGGACGCACCCTGGAACTCGGGCGGGAAGTCCATCGAGCCGACGCCGATGATCGCGGCCTGGCCCTTCATGAGGCGGGGCACCGAGTGGTTGGTGCCGAGGCCACCCACGTTGGTGAGGCTGATCGTGGTGCCCTGGTAGTCGTCCATGGTGAGCTTGTTGTTCTTCGCCTTGCGGACGATGTCCTCGTAGGCGGTCCAGAAGCCGGCGAAGTCCATCCGCTCGCAGCCCTTGATCGAGGGCGCGACCAGCTGGCGGGTGCCGTCGGGCTTCTGCTGGTCGATCGCGAGACCCAGGTTGATGTGCGCCGGGTGCACCATGGTCGGCTTGCCGTCGACCTCGTCGTACGCGTTGTTCATCTCCGGCATCGTCTTGATCGCCTTGACGATCGCGTAGCCGATGAGGTGGGTGAACGACACCTTGCCGCCGCGGGCCCGCTTGAGGTGGTTGTTGATGACCGTCCGGTTGTCCCACAGCAGCTTGACCGGGATGTTGCGCACCGAGGTGGCGGTCGGCACCGCCAGCGAGATGTCCATGTTCTTCGCCGTCGCGGCCGGGATGCCCTTCAGCGTCGTGAAGGTGGGCTCGTCGTTCGCCGCGGCGGGGGCGGCCGGCTTCGGGTCACGCGGCGCTGGCCTGGTGGTGCCCTTGGCCGGCTCCACGGCCTTCGCGTCCGGACGCGGCTTTGCCTTGGGGGCCGGGGCGGCCTTCCCGGCGGGGGCCTGGCCGGACTCGGCGGACTGGGTCGCCGCAGGCTGGGCCTGCTGGGCGGGGGCCTGCTGGGCGGGGGCCTGCTGGGCGGGGGCCTGCTGGGCGGGGGCCTGCCGGGTCACCGACTGCGCCGGGGCCGCGGCGGCCTGGTTGCTGCTCGCCGGGCTGCCGTTGGCGCCCTGGGACGCGAAGTAGGCCTTCCACTCGGGCGCCACACTGGCCGGGTCCTTCTGGTACTGCTCGTACATCTCGTCGACGAGCCACTCGTTGGCTCCGAAGTCCGAGCGTGGGTTGCTGTGCGAAGACTCAGCCACGGCTTGAATCGCCTCTTCCGGTGCGGCTAACTGCGGGTCGATGATCAGGTGTCGGATCACGGCCAAGGCTAGACCCACGGGCGCCCAATTGCAGGCGGCAGGCCACCTGTCGGGCATGGTTGTCCCGTAGACCACAACGACCACAACGACCACAGGGAGCCAAGGTGACACCACCGGTGGCCAAGCCCCGCGTACGACGGCCCCGCAGCGCCGTCGTTCTCACGATCTCACTGCTGCTGCTCGCCCTGGTCGGCGCCGGGTGCAGCGGCGGGGGAGGAGACGGCGGCGGAGACGACGACGGCAGGGGCGGTGGCGGAGACCGCAGCGGCCGCGAGGTCAGGCTGGACGCCCGCGTCGCGAAGGTCGCCGGTGTACTCGGCAAGCCGCGCCGCGAGAAGGTGGCGCGCGAGGCCGGCGCGGTCGTGGACCGCTGGTTCGAGGCCGCGTACCTCGGCGGCGACTACCCGCGCTCGTCGTTCAAGGACTCCTGGCCGGGGTTCACCCGCGACACCCGGCGGCAGGCGGTCTCCGACAAGCGCCTGACCAGCAACGCCGGCATCGGGCCCAAGACCGAGTCCGTCGTCGCGCGCCGCAAGCAGGTGCTCGTCGACGTACTCGCGTGGAAGGGGAAGCAGCGTGCCGCGACCGCGCGCTTCACGCTGGTCTTCGACGCGACTGTGAAGCGGACCGCGCGCCACAAGGTGACCGGCCGGGCCGTGCTCGTGCTCGACCGCAAGGGGAGGTGGCGGGTCGTCGGGTACGACGTCAGCCGTTCCCACCGCATCCTGGGAGGTGACGACCGATGAGGACCCTGCTCCGTGCCGTGCTCGCCTCGGTGCTGCTCGGCGCCGTGCTCGTCGGCGTACCCGACTCGGAGGTCCGGCCCACCGAGACCGCCCTGGTGAAGGTCCAGCGCGCCCAGGGCGCCGACGTCTCGCCCGACGTGGTCTGGATCCTCGGGCTGGGCTCCGACGCGCGTCCCGGCCAGCGGATCACCCGCAGCCGCGCGGACGCGATCCAGCTGGTCGGCATCAACACCCGCACCGGCGCCGCCTCGGCGATCGGCATCCCGCGCGACTCGTGGGTCTCGATCCCGGGCCGCGGCTCCAACCGGATCAACGCCGCGCTCTACTTCGGCGGCCCGCAGCTGATGGCGCAGGCGGTGAAGGGGCTGGTCGGCATCGAGGCCGACTACGTCTTCACCACCGGCTTCCTCGGCTTCGCCAACATGGTCAAGTCGATCGGCGGGATCACCGTCGACTCGCGCCACGCGTTCTCCGACCCCTACCTGCGGCCGAAGGGCTTCAAGAAGGGCAGGAACTACGTGAACGGCCTGGGGGCGACGAACTTCGCGCGGATCCGCAAGAGCCTCCCGGGCGGTGACTTCGACCGGTCGGCCAACCAGCAGGAGACGATCCGCGCGGTGTGGCGCAAGGTGCGTGCGAACGCCCGCAAGCCGGGGTTCCTCGAGAAGGGCACCTTCTCGGTGCTGCGCAACATGGAGACCGACGCGTCGCCTCAGGAGCTCTTCCGGCTCGCGCAGGCGATGACGATCGTGCAGCCCGGCAAGGTCCGCGGCTGCGTGGTCGGCGGCGGCTTCGGCAACGTCAACGGCGCGTCGATCATCTTCCCCAACCGTGCCCAGGCGCAGCGGTACGGCAACGACGCGCGCAAGGACGGCACGATCAAGCGCTGCTGAGTCACCCGGCGTACGACGAGGGCCCGGATCCCTGTGGATCCGGGCCCTCGCCGATGGCGCCTCCGGCAGGATTCGAACCTGCGGCACCTGGTACCGGAAACCAGTGCTCTATCCCCTGAGCTACGGAGGCATCGCGTAGCGGGAAGACCCTAGCGCGACGGCGCCTCGCGGGCGAATCAGGGGGACCCTCCGGGCTTCCGGCAGCCGAAACCGGTGCAGGGACCGGTGGCCCGCGCCGATAGGCTTGCCCGGTGACTCCCGAACAGCTCTCCGCCGCGATCGTCGATGCCCTGACGACGCTGTCGGACGAGGGCGCCCTCGCCCTTCCCGACGGCGTCCCGACGAGCGTGACCGTGGAGCGTCCCCGGCAGAAGGGCCACGGCGACTACGCGACCAACGTCGCGCTGCAGCTGGCGAAGAAGGCCGGCATGTCCCCGCGGGACTTCGCCGGCCTGGTCGCCGCGAGGCTGGGGGCCACCGACGGGATCGCCGAGGTCGAGATCGCGGGTCCCGGCTTCCTCAACATCACCGTCGCCGCCGGCGCCCAGGGCGAGGTCGCTGCTGCGATCGTCGCCGCGGGGTCGTCGTACGGGCACGTCGAGGTGCTCGCGGGCCAGCGGATCAACGTCGAGTTCATCTCCGCCAACCCGACCGGCCCGCTCCACCTGGGGCACACCCGGTGGGCGGTGCTCGGCGACGCCATCGGCCGCGTGCTCGCCTCGGCCGGCGCCGACGTGACCCGCGAGTTCTACATCAACGACCGCGGCGTGCAGATGACCAGGTTCGCCGACTCGATCATCGCCGCTGCCCTCGGCCGGCCGACGCCCGAGGACGGGTACGCCGGCGGCTACATCGATGACCTGGCGAAGAAGGTCGAGGCGGCGAGCCCGGGCATCTTCGAGCTGCCCGACGACGAGCGGCGCGCCGCTGTCCGCGCCCAGGGCTACGAGCTCCAGCTCCAGGAGCAGAAGGAGCAGCTCGCCGACTTCAACACCCACTTCGACGTGTGGTTCTCCGAGCTGTCGCTGCACGAGGAGGGCCAGGAGAACGGCGGGGTGCCGCACACGCTCGAGCGCCTGAAGGGGCTCGGCCACGTCTATGAGGAGGGCGGCGCGCTCTGGATGCGCACCACCGACTTCGGTGACGACAAGGACCGGGTGCTGATCAAGTCCGACGGCGAGCTGACCTACTTCGCCTCCGACACCGCCTACTACCTCGACAAGCGCGAGCGCGGCTTCGACCACTGCATCTACCTGCTGGGCGCCGACCACCACGGGTACGTCGGGCGGCTCAAGGCCATGGCGGCCTGCGTCGGTGACGACCCGGAGCAGACGCTCGACGTGATGATCGGCCAGCTGGTCAAGATCCTGCGCGACGGCGAGGAGCTCAAGCTCTCCAAGCGGGCCGGCACGATCGTCACCCTCAACGAGCTGGCCGAGGTGATCGGCGTCGACGCGCTGCGCTACTCGCTGGCGCGCTACCCGGCGGACAGCCCGCTGGTGCTCGACGTCGCCGAGATCACCAAGGCGTCCAACGACAACCCGGTCTACTACGTGCAGTACGCCCACGCGCGCACCTGCCGGATGGTCGAGAACGCCGCCGACCTCGGCATGTCCCTGCCCGAAGACTTCGACCCGTCGCTGCTCTCCCACGAGCGCGACGGCGAGCTGCTGCGGGCTCTCGCGGAGTACCCGCGCGTCGTGGCCAGCGCTGCCGAGCTGCGCGAGCCGCACCGGATCGCGCGCTACCTGGAGGACACCGCCTCGGTGTTCAACAAGTGGTACGACACCAAGGAGTGCCGCATGCTCCCGCAGGGCGACGAGCCGGTCAGTGCCGCCAACGAGGCGCGGCTGATGCTGGTCGTCGCCACCCGCACCGTGATCGCCAACGGCCTGGACCTCCTCGGGGTCAGCGCCCCGGAGCGCATGTGATGAGGGCTCACGAGGCCGGCGCGCTCCACGCCGACATCAACCATCGCGGGCCCAGCTGGCTCCGGGAGCCGCGCGACGTCAACGCGCTCGTCCCGCTGCTGTGGAGCTCGACGGCCCACAAGGACGACGGCGTCCTTCACGTCGGAGGCCTCGCGCTGCCCGACCTGGTCGCGGACGTCAACACCCCGGCGTACGTGCTCGACGAGGACGACTTCCGCGCCCGGGCCCGCGCGTTCCGCGATGCGTTCGCGGGCTACGACGTCTACTACGCCGGCAAGGCGTTCCTCTGCACCACGGTCGCCCGGTGGGTGGCCGAGGAAGGGCTCTGCCTCGACGTCTGCTCCGACGGCGAGCTCACCGTGGCGCTGCGCGGTGGCGTCGACCCGGCGCGCATCGGCTACCACGGCAACAACAAGTCGCCGATGGAGCTGCGCCGCGCGGTCGACGCGGGCGTGGGCCGGATCATCGTCGACTCCTTCGCCGAGATCGAGCGGCTGGCCGCGACCACCGCCGAGCTCGGCCGCACGCAGGGCGTCATGGTCCGGGTGACCGCCGGCGTCGAGGCACACACCCACGAGTTCATCGCCACCGCCCACGAGGACCAGAAGTTCGGCTTCTCGATCAGCTCCGGCGACGCCCTCGAGGCGGTACGCCGGGTGCACGCGGCCGCGGGCCTGGACCTGTGCGGGCTGCACAGCCACATCGGCAGCCAGATCTTCGACACCTCGGGCTTCGAGGTCGCCGCGCGACGGGTGCTCGCGCTGCACGCGCAGGTCAGCAGCGAGGTGGGGGTCGAGATGCCGGAGATGGACCTCGGGGGCGGGTTCGGCATCGCCTACACCACCCAGGACGACCCGAGTGACCCCGCCCAGCTCGCCACCGAGATGACCAAGATCGTCGAGCACGAGTGCAAGGCGCTCGGCATCCCCGAGCCGCACCTCTCGATCGAGCCGGGCCGCGCGATCGTCGGTCCCGCGATGTGCACGGTCTACACGGTCGGCACGGTCAAGACCGTCGAGCTCGACGGGGGAGCGGTGCGGACCTACGTGTCGGTCGACGGCGGCATGAGCGACAACATCCGCACCGCGCTGTACGACGCCGACTACTCCTGCACGCTCGCCTCGCGGGCCAGCGACGCCGCCTCGCTGCTGAGCCGGGTGGTCGGCAAGCATTGCGAGTCGGGTGACATCGTGGTCAAGGACGAGTTCCTCCCCGGGGACGTTGCCCCCGGCGACCTGCTGGCGGTGCCGGCCACGGGCGCCTACTGCCGCTCGATGGCCTCCAACTACAACCACGCGCTGCGGCCGCCGGTGGTCGCGGTGCGGGACGGCGTCGCGCGCGTCGTCGTACGGCGCGAGACTGAGGACGACCTGTTGGCCACGGACATGGGCGAGCTGAGGAGTGAGGCGGAGTGACGCCGAGGAACGAGGTGTCGCGGAGCCGAGCCCCGCACGGCGAGGCCGAGTGCAGAAGGGGAGCGAGCACGTGAGCGAGAAGCCGCTGAAGGTGGCGGTGCTGGGCTGCGGCTCCGTCGGGTCGCAGGTCGTGCGCCTGCTCGTCCAGCAGTCCGGTGACCTGGCAGCGCGCATCGGCGCGCCCGTCGAGCTGGCCGGCGTCGCCGTACGCCGGCTCGACGCGGAGCGCGAGATCGACCTGCCCGACGACCTGCTCACCACCGACGCCCACGCCCTGGTCACCCGCGACGACGTCGACCTGGTGATCGAGCTCATCGGCGGCATCGAGCCGGCGCGATCGCTGATTCTCGCCGCGCTCGAGGCGGGCAAGAGCGTGGTCTCGGCCAACAAGGCGCTGCTCGCCGAGGACGGCTCGACGCTCTTCGAGGCCGCCGCCAAGGCCGGCCGCGACCTCTACTACGAGGCCGCCGTCGCCGGCGCGATCCCGATCCTGCGCCCGCTGCGCGAGTCGCTCGCCGGTGACCGGGTCACCCGTGTGCTCGGCATCGTCAACGGCACCACGAACTTCGTCCTCGACAAGATGGACGCCTCGGGCGCCGGCTTCTACGAGGCGCTCGAGGAGGCCCAGGCGCTCGGGTACGCCGAGGCCGACCCGACCGCGGACGTCGAGGGCTGGGACGCCGCCGCCAAGGCCGCGATCCTGGCGTCGATCGCCTTCCACACCCGGGTCACCGCCGCCGACGTCCACCGCGAGGGCATCACCACCGTCACCTCCGCCGACGTGCAGAGCGCCAGCGACATGGGCTGCGTGGTCAAGCTGCTCGCGATCTGCGACCTCAAGGGCGACGCCGTCTGCGCCCGCGTGCACCCGGCGATGATCCCGCGGAGCCACCCGCTCGCCAGCGTGCGCGAGGCCTTCAACGCGGTCTTCGTGGAGTCCGAGGCGGCAGGGCAGCTGATGTTCTACGGCCCCGGCGCCGGCGGCGCGCCCACCGCCTCCGCGGTGCTCGGTGACCTGGTCACCATCGCCCGCAACCGGCTCGCGGGCTCCCGCGGCGCCGGGGAGTCGGCGTACGCCGCCCGGCGGATCCTGCCGATGGGCGAGACGCTGACCCGCTACCACGTCGCCATCGGCGTCGAGGACCGTGCCGGCGTGCTCGCGCAGGTGGCGACCGCGTTCGCCGAGCACGGTGTGTCGATCCAGACGGTGCGCCAGGAGGGCCGCGACGACGACGCGCAGCTCGTCGTGGTCTCGCACCGGGCGACGGACGCCCAGCTCGCCGCGACGGTGGACACCCTCCGCGGCATGGACATC
>Ga0299913_10003120_pt1 | contig 13429 bp, 14 predicted proteins | sample RVTome_9_FD_201360 | JGI IMG/M metagenome (GOLD analysis project Ga0299913, IMG submission 201360) | Soil microbial communities from uranium-contaminated site in the Upper Colorado River Basin, Wyoming, United States - RVT155D38 (version 2) ... | reverse complement strand
CCGCGGTGTACCCGACGATCACCGAGCCGGTCGGCGACTTCTGGTGCAGCCAGCGCGGCGACGTCATCAAGCTGCTCGTGGTGCCGGAGGCCCGGATCAAGCCGCCGGTCGTCCTCGTGTCGCCGGCGCTGATGGACCGGCTGGTCGCCGCCGGGCTGCCGATCGACGTCGACCGGCTACAGGCGACCGCCGGCCGGGCGCCGGCCAGCCTCGACGAGGCCGACCGGCACGCCGCCGCGGTCGCCGCGTTCCTGGCCGACGTCGATGCGCTGCGATCGGGTGTCAACAGCCGGAGCGGGCGCGCCGTCATGGTGAGCGACCGAGCCGCCTACCCGGCCGCCAGCGGGCAGCGGGCGCAGCGCGCGGTCGGCGGCTCGCTGCTGCCGCTGACCGGGGTGAGCCTGCTGGTGGGGCTGGCCGGCGTGGTAGGGCTCGCCCGGCAGTGGGTGCAGCGCAGGTTCGCCGAGGTGCGGCTGCTGTGGGTGCGGGGCGCCTCGCCCGCGGCGCTCGGCGGCAAGGCCGTGCTCGAACTGGCGGCACCGCTGGCCGTGGGCGCCGCGCTCGGCTGGCTGGCGGCGAGGCTGGCCGTGCCGGTGCTGGCGCCGGCCGGCCAACTCGACGCCTGGGCCACTTCGGCAGGGGCGTTCGCGGCGGGCGGGGCCTGGCTCGCCTGCCTCGCGGTGCTCGCCGCCGGGGCCACACTGCGCGTCCGCAGGGAGTTCCAGCCGCGCGAGCAGCGCCGGCTCAGGGGAGTGCTGCGGCTGCTGCCGTGGGAGCTGGCCGCGGCGGGCCTGGCGGTGCTGTCCTGGCGCCGGCTGTCCGGCGGCGCGCTCGTGGTGTCCAGCGGCGACCTGCTGCCGCGGGTGGACGTGCTCGCGCTGATGTTTCCGCTGCTGTGCCTCGCGGTGCTGATGGGCTTGGCGACGCGGCTGGCCGGGCTGGCACTGCGCTGGGAGCACCGGCTGCGGCGCTGGCGCTGGCCCGCGCTGCTGTGGGCGGCCAGGCGGGCGGCGGCGCAGCACCGGCTGGTCGTGTCGCTGCTCGCGGTCGCCGGGCTGGCGGTCGGAGTGGTGGCCGTCGGGGTCGGCATCTCGCACACCGAGCGGCAGGCGGTGCAGGACAAGGGGCGGCTGTTCGTCGGGTCGGACAGCGCTGTGCGGCTGCTCACCAGCGCGCCGGACCGGATCGAGGTGCCGGCGGCGCTGCGCGGGTCGGCGACGCAGGTGGCGGTGCGCGACGACGTGCTCGGCAGCAAGAGGTGGCGGGTGCTGGTGATCGACCCGGCGACCGCGGCCGACGGGATGCCGTGGCGGACGCAGTGGGGGCACGGCCAGTCGCTGCACGACCTGGCGGCGCGGCTCGGCCCGGCCGGCCCGGACGGGGTGGTGCCCGCGCTGGCCGTCGGGTCCGCCGATCCGGAGCAGCTGCAGCGGGACGGGCTGCCGCCGATGAAGGTCGTCGGCCGGGCGGACGCGTTCCCGGCGATCGAGCACGCGGACGGCATGCTGGTGATCGCCTGGGACGCCATCCTCGGCGGCACCCACCCGCGGTTCACCAGGTACCTGCTGACCAGCGGCGACGCCGCCACCGCCGTCCGCGAGCTGGAGGCGGCCGGCGAGCCGACCGGCCTGGTGTACACCGCGCACGGCGCCAACGACGCGCTGCCGTTCCTCGTGGTGGCCTGGACGTTCGACTTCTTCGTGCTGCTCGGCGCCGTGCTGGCCGCGGTGGCCGCGGCATCGCTGCTGGTCGCGATCGAGGCCCGGCGCAGGGCGACCGCGGTGGCGCACGCGCTGCTGGCCAGGATGGGGCTGCGGACGCGCTCGCTGTACGTCTCCTACCTGGCCGAGCTGGGCGGGCTTGCGGTGGCCGCGACGGCGGTCGGGCTGTTCGGCGGCTGGCTGGTGCTCGCCGTGGCGAGCACCAGGCTCGACCCGGCACCGTGGCTGTCACCGACCCCGGTGCCGGCGAGCCTGCTGCCGCTGGCGGCGACCGTTGCGATCTCGGCCGCCGCCGCGGTCCTGCTCGTTGCGGCCGTCGCGGTGCGGGCCGCCGTGGGCGCGCCGGTGCGGGAGCTGCTCCGTGGCTGACACCAGACCCGTCTTCGCGGTGCGCGGGGTGCGGCACAACTACCGCACCCCGTCGGGGTCGGTCACCGCGCTGGACGGTGTCGACGTCGACGTGCCGCCCGGCGAGCTGACCGTGCTGGCCGGACCGTCCGGCTCGGGCAAGTCGACGCTGCTGCGCATCCTCGGGCTGGTCGAGCGGCCGACCGCCGGGCGCGTCGAGCTGCACGGCCGGCAGACCGCACGCCTCTCCGACCGCGAGCGGCGGACCCACCGGCGGCGCATCCAGCTCGTGTTCCAGGAGCCGACGCACAACCTGCTCGGCTACCTGACCGTGGCCGACAACCTGCGGGCCGCGGCTCAGCTGGCCGGGGCGCCGGCGCCCGACCCGGGGCTGCTCGACCGGCTCGGCCTGCCGGGCACGGCCCGCTGGTCGACGACCGCGCTCTCCGGCGGCCAGCAGCAGCGGCTGGCGCTGCTCACCGCGCTGGCCGCGCGGGTCGAGGTGGTGCTGGCCGACGAACCGACCTCGCAGCTCGACGAGGCGTCCGGGCAACTCGTGGTGCAGACCCTGCTCGACCTCGTGCGCCTCGGGGTCACCGTGGTGGTGGCCTCGCACGACCAGGCGGTGCTCGACGTGGCGCCGCGCGTGGTGCGGCTGCTCGACGGCCGCGTGGTCGCCGGTGGCGCGGCGCCGGACGCCGAGGTGGACGTGGCGGTGGAGTCGTGGTGAGCTCGGCTGTCCTGCACGTGGACGGGGTGCATCGCGCATTCGGGTCGGTGGCCATCCTGCGGGGCGTGGACCTGTCGCTGCGGCCGGGCGAGCTCGTCACGCTTGCCGGGCCGTCCGGATCCGGCAAGAGCGCGCTGCTGGCGATCATCGCCGGGTTCGACCGGCCGGACATGGGCACGGTGCGGCTGGCCGGCCTGGCCGCCGGCGCGACACCGCCGTGGTCGACCGTCGCCGTCGTGCCGCAGAGCCTCGGCTTGCTCGACGAGCTGACCTGCGAGGAGAACGCCGCCGCGCCCCTGCTCTTCGGCGCTTCCGACCACGCCGACGCCGAAGGCCCGACCGACGCCGGCCGGCGCACCGCTGGCCGGGCGGGCGCGCTGGCCGTCGCGGCGGAGCTGCTGGACCGGCTTGGCGTCGGCGCGCTGGCCAGGCGCTATCCCGCCGAGGTCTCCCTCGGCCAGCAGCAGCGCGTCGCGCTGGCCCGCGCACTGATCGCCCGGCCGGCCGTGCTGCTGGCCGACGAGCCGACCGCGCACCTGGACCACCGCACGATCGACGTGGTCGTCTCCGTGCTGTCCGATGCCGTCGCCGCCGGCACGGCCTGCCTGCTCGCCACCCACGACGAGTCCCTCACCCGGCGCGCGCACCGCCGGCTGGAGCTGCACCACGGCAAGCTGACCGACGTCGGCGGCCCGGCCGCGGCATGATCGTCCACGAATGACAAGTGAGGGCTCAGCTCGGCGCCCTCGGTGAGCACTGGCTTGTCACAAACGATGATCTTGCAGCGGGCAGCGGGCTACTCGGTGCGGCGGTCCTGGCCGAGCAGGGCGCCGGTGATGACGCCCATCGCGCACGGCAGCAGGAAGATCAGCCAGCCGACCCCGTCGACGGCGAAGAACAGCACGATCGCGAGGATCGTGGACATCGGCACCAGCGCGGCCACCATCCGGTGCGCGAGCGGCCGCTGGTCCCAGCTGGGTCGGACCGACCTCTCGGGCGGTGGCGCCTGCACTGCCGGCATCGCCGACGTGCCGAGGGGATGGGGCTCCGGCAGGTCGGCGAACAGCCGGTTCAGGTCGCCGCGCGTCCTGGCGGCCCCGAGCTGCGCCGCTCGGTCGCCGTACTCGTCGACATCCAACCGACCGACGCGCATGTGCTCACCGAGCGCGCGCAGCGCCTCATCGCGCTCGATGTCGCCGATTCGGAGCTCGGATGACTGAGAATCGCCCACGGTCGGGATAGTACCGGTGGCCGTGCGTCACGTATGCGGTCAGCCCTTCAACTCGCACAGCACCGCGCCCTGCGTGACGGGGCTTCCCGGCTCGGCGGCCAGGCCGGTCACGACGCCGGCCTTGTGCGCCGTCACCGGGTTCTCCATCTTCATCGCCTCAAGCACCACGATCAGGTCGCCGGCCTGCACGGCATCGCCCTCGGACACCGCGACCTTGACGATCGTGCCCTGCATGGGCGCCGGGACCGCGTCCCCGGACGCCGCTGCGGCGCCATGGCCCGCCGACCGCCTGCGCGCCTTGGGCCGCGGGCCGGCCGCCTCGCCCGCGTTGCCCACCGCGAGATCCCCGGGCAGCGACACCTCCAGCCGCCGCCCGCCGACCTCGACCACGACCGTCTGCCGCGCCGGCTCGTCCTGGTCGGCGACCTGAGCGCCGGCGTAGGGCGCGATGTCGTTCTCGAACTCGGTCTCGATCCACCGGGTGTGCACCGCGAACTCCTCCGCGGACGTGCCCGTGAATGCCGGGTCGCGGACGACCTTGCGGTGGAACGGCAGCACGGTGGCCATGCCGTCGACGGTCAGCTCGTCGAGCGCCCGCCGGGAACGCGCCAGCGCCTCCGACCGGGTCCCGCCGGTGACGATCAGCTTCGCGAGCAGCGAGTCGAACTGGCCGCCGATCACCGAGCCGCTCTCCACCCCGGCGTCCACCCGCACGCCCGGCCCCGCGGGCAGCACCAGCGCGGTCACCGTGCCGGGCGCCGGCAGGAAGTTGCGGCCGGCGTCCTCGCCGTTGATCCGGAACTCGATCGAGTGGCCGCGCGGCGCCGGGTCGGCGTCGAACCGCAGCTTCTCGCCGGCGGCGATGCGGAACTGCTCGCGCACCAGGTCGATACCCGTGGTCTCCTCCGACACCGGGTGCTCCACCTGCAGCCGGGTGTTCACCTCGAGGAACGAGATCGTGCCGTCCTGCCCGACGAGGAACTCCACGGTGCCGGCGCCGGAGTAGCCGGCCTCCTTACAGATGGCGCGCGCGGCCTCGTGGATCGTGCGGCGCTGGTCGTCGGAGAGGAACGGGGCCGGCGCCTCCTCTACCAGCTTCTGGTGGCGGCGCTGCAGCGAGCAGTCGCGGGTGCCGACCACGATCACGTTGCCGTGCTGGTCGGCCAGCACCTGCGCCTCGACGTGCCGCGGCCGGTCCAGGTAGCGCTCCACGAAGCACTCGCCGCGGCCGAACGCGGTCACCGCCTCGCGCACCGCGGAGTCGAACTGCTCGGGGATCTCCTGCAGCGTGCGGGCCACCTTCAGGCCGCGGCCACCGCCGCCGAACGCGGCCTTGATCGCCACCGGCAGGCCGTTGCTGCGCGCGAACTCGACGACCTCGTCGGCCCCGGACACCGGGTCCTTCGTGCCGGGCACCAGCGGCGCGCCGGCGCGCATGGCGATGTGCCGCGCGGTCACCTTGTCGCCGAGGTCACGGATGGCCTGCGGCGACGGGCCGATCCAGGTCAGCCCCGCGTCGATCACGGCCTGCGCGAAGTTCGCGTTCTCGGACAGGAAGCCGTAGCCCGGGTGCACCGCGTCGGCCCCGGCGCGGGCGGCGACGTCCAGCAGCTTCGCCACGTCGAGGTACGACTCGCCCGGCGTCGATCCGCCGAGCGCGAACGCCTCGTCGGCCATCCTGACGAACGGCGCGTCGCGGTCCGGTTCGGCGTAGACGGCCACGCTTCCCAGCCCGGCGTCGCGGCACGCCCGCACCACCCGCACCGCGATCTCGCCCCGGTTGGCGATGAGGACCTTCTGCAGCGGCACGCCGGCACCTCCTCTAGGACCACGATCCGCCAGGCAGTCTAGGGCCGCCACTCCGCCGCCCGGCTGCCGCGGGAGCAACCCCACACCCCACACCCCACACCCGCCCCGCCGGTCCGCCGCCCACCTCCCGGCGTGTCCGTCGCCCGGTAAGGCCGTGTCCGTCGTTCCGTAAGCCCGTGTCCGCCGTTTGGTAAGCCCGTGCCCGGCGGTCAGGCAACCGTGTCCGGCGTTTCGTCCGACCACAGGCTCACGACGCTGATCCCGACGTCGGCCAGCAGCCGCCGGGTGAGCGGCAGGCTGATGCCGACCACGCTCGACGGGTCGCCGTCCACGCCGTCGACGAACCAGCCGCCGAGCCCGTCGATGGTGAAGGCGCCAGCGACCGCCAGTGGCTCGCCGGTGCCGATGTAGGCATCCAGCTCGGCCGGGTCGGGGGAGCTGAAGCGGATCGTGGTGCTGGCCACGCCCTCCGCGGTGCAGCGGCTCGTGCCACCCGACAGCCGCACGACCGCGTGCCCGGTAAGCAGCTCACCGGTGCCGCCGGCCATCCGCTGCCAGCGCCGGCGCGCGACGTCCGGCGTGCCCGGCTTGCCGACGAGCTCGCCGTCGATGAGCAGCATCGAGTCGCAGCCCACCACCACGGCGTCCGGGTGCGTGCCGGCGACCTTGGCCGCGACGTCCGCTGCCTTCGCCGCCGCCAGCGCGACCACCACCTCGTCCGGCACGGGGTTCGCCAGGTCCGCCACCAGGGCGTCCTCGTCGACCTCCGACACAACGACGTGCGGCTCGACGCCGGCCGCACGCAGCACCGACCGCCTGGCCGGCGATGCCGACGCGAGCACCATCACCGTGGACACGCGCAGCACCCTATGGCCGCCGAGCCGAAGGACCATCCGCCCGGTCAACCGCCGGCCGACCGGTGCGGGCCGCCCACAGCCCGGCCAGTACGCATCCGGCCAGGTTCGCCACCAGATCCCAGCCGGTGTTCTCGAAGCCGCCGACGTTGGTGTCGGCCACCAGCTGGCTGATCAGGAACTCCACCATCTCGTTCAGCCCGCCGAGCCCGGTGCCGCCGAGCACCACCACGGCGAGCGCGGCCCGCCCGGTGAAAGCCTCCGGGGCGGCGCGCCCCGCGGCCTCCCAGCAGGCGAGGCCGGCGAACCCGAACCCGAACGCGTGCACCACGTGGTCGAACCGCAGCACCGGCAGCAGCCACACCTCGTACAGCACCCGGCCGTCCCCGGCCGGCAGCAGCCCGCCGCACATGTGCAGCAGCCCCCACCCGGCCAGCCCCCACAGCACACCCCGGCTGAACTCCACCCGGCGGTCCACCACGATCACCAGCACGAACAGTGCCGCCATGAACACCGCGTAGATCGGCGTCTGACCGTTGCCCGTCGCCGCGCCCACGCCGAGCAGCGCCAGGTAGTAGCTCAGCCCGAACCCGGCCAGCGCCCGGTGCGACCGCAACCAGCGGATCACTTGAACGGGTTGCGCACGGTCAGCGACCCGAACCGCCGGCCGTCCTGCATGTCCTCGGTGAGCAATTGATAGGCGTCGCACCGCAGGGCGGCTTCGATGATCAGTGCGTCCCAGAATGCGATCGAGTGCTCCGCTGCCATTCTCGCGGCCGAAATGATCAGCAACGGATCTGTGTCGACAGTGCGCCACTCGCTGTACTGGGCGACCGCCGTCCTGGCAACCGCCGGCCGCAGCGGCTGACGGATCCTGCAGGTAGTCGTCGAGTAGAACTCCTGGAGTACCTGGGTGCTCAGCGCACCGTTGCCGCTATTCCAGAGGTCGAGCAGCAGACGCTGAGCGACTGGTCGCCGCTCGGGTTCGGTGCTGTCATGCGCGTAGACGAGCACCTTCGTGTCCACGAACGTCAGGCGCGCAGGTGTGCTCATCGCCCGTACCGGCCCAGCCGCTCCTCATAGATGTCTTCTCGACGCCATGACCGCTGGCTAGGCGTGTCCACGGACTGAGCCTCCTCGGCTGTTCGCTCGATGGCGTCCAGCAGTGCCAGTGCTCCCCGCTTGGCCTGTTCGTACCGATCGTGTTCGACGGCGAGGTGCCTTATCTGCTGGGCGACGAGACCACTTACCGACATGCCCCGATGTTCCGCAATGGTCTTGGCTTCACGGATGACGTCTTCGTCGAGCTGGATTGTGAGGTTGCGCCTCATTCGCACAGTATGTCACGTGCAACCTGTTGCATCAAGCAAGCCTCAGCGGGCCAGGGCGGAGGCGCGCCAGGCGCCTGGGCCGGGGTGCGGGGTGCGGCGCACGAGCGCGGAGCGGTCGGTCCACGCCGACCGGGAAGCTTGCGACGGCTCGGCTTCGCTCCGCGCGGCGGCGACCGCCAGCACCACGGCGGTGAGCGCGGCCAACTCCTCGTCCGACGGTTCTCCGCGCACCACCCGCAGCAGCGGCCGGTCCCGGCTCGCACGCTCGCTCACAGCACCGGATTGTTCGCTCGCACGGTCGCTCACAGCGGGATGTTCCCGTGCTTCTTGGGCGGCAGCGTCTCGCGCTTGTCGCGGAGCATGCGCAGCGCGCGGGCCACGTACGAGCGGGTGTAGGAGGGCGGGATCACCGAGTCGACGTAGCCGCGCTCGGCCGCCACGTACGGGTTGGACAGCGTGTCCTCGTACTCGGTGACCAGCTCGGCGCGCCGCGCATCCGGGTCGTCGGACGCGGCGAGCTCGCGGCGGTACAGGATGTTGACCGCGCCCTGCGCGCCCATCACCGCGATCTGCGCGGTGGGCCAGGCCAGGTTGACGTCGGCCCGCAGGTGCTTGGAGCCCATCACGTCGTACGCGCCCCCGTACGCCTTGCGCGTGATCACGGTGACCTTCGGCACGGTGGCCTCGGCGTAGGCGTAGATCAGCTTGGCGCCACGGCGGATGATCCCGTTGTACTCCTGGTCGGTTCCCGGGAGGAACCCCGGCACGTCCACGAAGGTCAGCACCGGCACGTTGAACGCGTCGCAGGTGCGCACGAACCGCGCGGCCTTCTCCGACGCGCCGATGTCCAGGCAGCCGGCGAACTGGGTGGGCTGGTTGGCCACCACGCCGACGGGATGGCCGGCGACCCGGCCGAAGCCGACCACGATGTTCGGTGCGTACAGCTCGTGCACCTCGAGGAACTCGCCGTCGTCGAGCACGCGCTTGATGACCTCGTGCATGTCGTACGGCTGGTTGGCCGAGTCCGGGATCAGCGTGTCGAGCTCGCGGTCGGCATCGGTCAGCTCGTCGGCCACCGGGCCGGCCGGTGCGGCGTAGGTGCCGAAGTCCGGCGGCTCGGAGAGGTTGTTCGACGGGAGGTAGGACAGCAGCGCCTTGACGTAGGAGACCGCGTCCTCCTCGTCGGTCGCCAGGTAGTGCGCGTTGCCGGAGCGCGTGTTGTGCGTGCGCGCGCCGCCGAGCTCCTCGAAGCCGACGTCCTCGCCGGTCACCGTCTTGATCACCTCGGGGCCGGTGATGAACATGTGCGACGTGCCGTCGACCATCACGGTGAAGTCGGTGATCGCGGGCGAGTAGACGGCGCCGCCCGCGCACGGGCCGACGATCAGCGAGATCTGCGGGATCACGCCGGAGGCGATGGTGTTGCGGTAGAAGATCTCCCCGTACAGGCCGAGCGCGACCACGCCTTCCTGCACGCGCGCGCCGCCGCCGTCGTTGATGCCGATGAGCGGGCAGCCGGTCTTCAGCGCGAGGTCCATCACCTTCACGATCTTCTCGCCGTACACCTCGCCGAGCGAGCCGCCGAACACGGTGAAGTCCTGGCTGAACAGGCACACCTGGCGGCCGTCGATCGTCGCGTAGCCGGTCACAACGCCGTCGCCGTACGGGCGCCTGGCGTCCATGCCGAAGCTCGTGGAGCGGTGCCGCGCCAGCTCGTCCAGCTCGATGAACGAGCCGGGGTCGACCAGCATGTCGATGCGCTCGCGTGCGGTCTTCTTGCCCTTGGCGTGCTGCTTGTCTACGGCGCGCGCGGAGCCGGCGTGCACGGCCTCGTCGTTGCGTCGGTAGAGGTCGGCGAGCTTGCCTGCCGTGGTGTGGATGTCGGGTTGCTCCGCCGGTGCCTCGCCGATCGGCTGGGTGGCGCTGCTCATGCAGGTGAGGGTAGCTACGCCGGCCGGGGCTGCGTCGGTTGCGTCGACTCGCATCCGTGTCGACGTTCTGGGCGCCCGAAAACGTCGATGCGGATGCGAGTCGCCGGGGGCGTAGCGTGCGGTGGCGTGTGGAGCGATCTGGACCGGCCGCCGCTGCGGGTGTGGTCGCTGCGCCGTGGGCTGGTGGCGCCGGCGGGCGACTACGCGGCCGTCGACGTGGTGGCCGAGACCGGGTCGACCAACGGCGACCTGGCGGTCGCGGTGCGGGGCGGCGCGCCGGACCGCACGGTGCTGGTCGCCGAGCACCAGAGCGCCGGCCGGGGCCGCGGCGCGAGGACCTGGGAAGCACCGCCGCGGGCCGGCCTGTGCTTCTCGGTGCTGCTGCGGCCCGCCGGGGTGCCGAGCGCCCGGTGGAGCTGGCTGCCGCTGCTGGCCGGGGTTGCGCTCGCCGACGCCGTGCGCACCACGGCCGAGGTCGACGCGGCGCTCAAGTGGCCGAACGACCTGCTCGTCGGCCCGGCGATGCGCAAGTGCGCCGGCATCCTGGCCGAGGTGGTGAACGGCGGCGCGGTGGTGGTCGGCGTCGGGTTGAACGTCAGCCAGCGCGCCGACGAGCTGCCGCCGGGGGTCGGGGCCACCTCGCTCGCCGTCGAGGACGCGGCCTGCGTGGACCGCGATCCGCTGCTGCGCGCGGCGCTGCGCGAGCTGTCCACCATGGAGCGGCGCTGGCGCGACCACAACGGGGACGCCGTGGCGAGCGGCCTGCGCGAGGAGTACCGGCGGCGCTGCGCGACGCTCGGCCAGCGGGTGCGCGTGCGGCTGGCGCGTGACGAGCTGCTCGCCGGGCAGGCGATCGACGTGGACGGCGACGGCCGGCTCGTGGTGCGCGACGACGCCGGCGCCGAGCACGCCGTGTCGGCCGGCGACGTGTGGCACGTGCGGCCGGACACTCCCGGTGGCCCGAGCGCCCCGGACCCGGGCACCCGCGGCCGCATAACACGCCACGAGTCGACGTAACGGCGCAGACCTGCCCCGCGAGGCGCCGGGATGGGTACGGTGGCCAGACCGCAGAGGCTGCGCCAGCTTGGAGGGACGACCGTGGCCTATCCCGACGACCTACTGTCCGCCAACGAGCGCGTCGTGATCCACAAACACCCGCACTGGAAGATGCTCGTGCTGCCGGTGCTGGTGCTACTGGTGACGGTGGGCGTCGCCGCGTACCTGGCATCGCTGGTGTCCGACCAGTCCTGGCACCTGATCGCCTGGATCGTGCTCGGCGTGCTCGGCGCACTGGTGGTCATCTGGTTCACGATCGTGCCGCTCATCCGCTGGCGCACCACGCACTTCGTGATCACCACCCAGCGCGTGCTCGTGCGCGAGGGCGTGCTCTCCCGCAGCGGCATCGACATCCCGCTGACCAGGGTGAACAGCGTGCAGTTCCGGCACTCGTTCTTCCAGCGGCTGCTCGGCTGCGGCACCCTGGTGATCGAGTCGGCGTCCGACGAGCCGCTGGAGTTCGACGACATCCCGCAGGTCGAGCGCGTGCACTCGATGCTATACCGGGAGCTGCACGAAGATGACGAGCCCGCCCACCAGTAGGCGGCTGCCGTCGGTGCAGCCGGCCGCCGGCCTGCCGGCCAGCGTGACGATCTGGGAGGTCGGCGCCCGCGACGGGCTGCAGAACGAGTCGACCACGGTGCCGGTCGACGTCAAGATCGAATTTCTGACCCGGCTCGCGGACGCGGGCCTCACCACCCTGGAGGCGACCAGCTTCGTGCACCCGAAGTGGGTGCCGCAGCTCGCCGACGCGGCCGAGCTGCTGGCCGCGCTGCCGCGGCGCGACGGCGTGCGCTACCCGGTGCTGGTGCCCAACGAGCGCGGCCTGGGCCGGGCGCTGGACGCCGGCGTCGCCGACATCGCGGTGTTCGCGTCGGCCACCGGGACGTTCGCCACGCGCAACCTGAACTCGACGCTGGAAGGCCAGTTCGCGCTGTTCGAGCCGGTGCTCGCGCGGGCGCTGACGGCCGGGATGAGCGTGCGCGGCTACCTCTCCATGTGCTTCGGCGACCCGTGGGAGGGCCCGGTCGCGCCGTCGACGGTCGCGGCGGTCGGGCGGCGGCTGCTCGACCTCGGCTGCTGGCAGCTGTCCCTCGGCGACACGATCGGGGTGGCCACCCCCGGCCACGTGGATGCCGTGCTGGACGCGTTCGCCGACGTGGGCGTCGGGGTGGACAAGCTGGCCGTGCACTTCCACGACACCTACGGACAGGCGCTGGCCAACACGCTGGCGGCGCTGCGCCGTGGCGTGACGACGGTCGACTCGTCGGCCGGCGGCCTCGGCGGCTGCCCGTACGCCGAGTCCGCGACGGGCAACCTGGCCACCGAGGACCTGGTCTGGATGCTCGACGGCCTCGGCATCCGGCACGGCGCCTCCCTCGACGCGCTGGTGCGGACCAGCGCGTGGATGGCGGGGCAGCTCGGCCGGCCGTCGCCGTCCCGGGTGGTGAATGCGCTGGCGCGCCCGTGAGTGGCGATGAGCGCTATAGCCCTCATCCGCACTCACGACGGAACCATCTTGCCACCGGCCGCGTCCAAGGGCCGCACCGGACATGGTGAGGAGGTGGCCGTGACCCACCACCAGGCCGAGGCCGAACGGCTGCTCGCCGGGTACCGCCGCAGCCGTGAGCAGCTCGCGGCCGCGCACCGGGCGCTCGCCGCGCTCTCGGTGTCCGAGCGCAGCCAGGACGGGGCCGTCACGGTTACCGTCGGCGCCACCGGCACGCTCACCGACCTCACCATCCGCGCCGACGTCAGCCGGCACTACCGGCCGCAGCGGCTCGCCGAGACGATCTTGCAGCTGACCGGCGCGGCGGCGCAGCGGGCCGCGGCCGAGGCGGCGAAGCTCCTGGAGCCGGTGCTGCCACCGGCAGCCGATCCGGACGCCCTGCTCGCCGGCACCGCCGACCTCCAACCGGACGAGCTCGCACCACCCGCGGTCGACGGCCGTGACGGTCACCGCGCCGACGAGCCCCGGCGTTCCTGGCTGCAGCCCGCCCAAGGAGGCGACGGATGACCAGCGGCTTCCGGGTCGATGACGGGCTGCTGGCGCGGCGGGCCGGCGCCTTCGATGGCCTTGCCGAGCGTGCCGACCGGATTGCCGGCGACCTCGACGAGCGGCTGAGCCGGCACGGCGAGTGCTGGGGCGGCGACGCCGTCGGGCTGGCGTTCGCCGAGGGCCACGTCGAGCCGGCCGGCGCCGCACTGCGGGACATCGGCACGCTGGCGGCCGGGTTGCGGGACGTCGGCGGCAGGCTCGGCGACACCGCGACCACGTACCGCGAGTCCGACCTGGCCGCCGGGGACACCGTGCGGGCCGCCGGCGGCGGGCTGGGATAGGAGCACGCGGTGGGGATCGAACTGCCGGCCGACCTGGCCGATGTCGCCTCCGCAGCCGGCGTGCGCTGGCCCGCCGCC
>Ga0299913_10003119_pt1 | contig 13429 bp, 11 predicted proteins | sample RVTome_9_FD_201360 | JGI IMG/M metagenome (GOLD analysis project Ga0299913, IMG submission 201360) | Soil microbial communities from uranium-contaminated site in the Upper Colorado River Basin, Wyoming, United States - RVT155D38 (version 2) ... | reverse complement strand
AGATCCTCGCCGAGTCCGGCGCGCCGGTGAGCAACCTCGTCGACCGCGCCGAGGTCCTGCGACAGCTCAACGGCGGCCGGCGCGTCCCTCCCGCAGCACTGCGAACGCTCGATGACGCGTTCTCGCGCCTGAAGCTCGACGTCGGTCTCGGAGTCGAGGACGCGCGGAGGCTGCTCAAAGCAGGCGCCGACCTACCGGCCGCGGCCGACGTCCTGGGCCGGTACATCTCCTACGAAGGATGGCTGGCGGAGCACGCGGCCCTCGACTTTGACGACCTCGTCCGCCGCGCGTTGAGCGTGCTGGGGACCGATGCAACGGCGTTGACGACCTGGCGCGAACGGTGCGCGACGTTGCTAGTCGACGAGGTCCAGGACGTCGACCGCAGTCAGCTCGAGCTGGCCGTCCTACTCGCTGGTGATCGGCGGGACATCTTCCTCGTCGGCGACGACGACCAGACCATCTATGCCTGGCGACTGGCCGACGTGCGGCGTGTACTCAACCTGGCAGCATCCCTGCCCGGCCTGCGGCGCGTCGACCTGGTGACCAATTACCGCTGTCCGCGCCCGGTAGTGGAACGGGCGGTGCGGCTCATAGAGGGCAACAAGGAGCGCTTTGCCAAGACCATCCGTGCCGGACCGTCCGCAGTCGGCGCTCTGGTCCTCGCGCCGGATCCGGGGGACGAGCTCGCCCGCGCCCGCCGCCTGCTGACACATTGGCTAGCCGCTCAGCCCGGTGGGCACGCCGTCTTGGCACGCACGAACATCGAGCTGGCGCCCTTTGCCGCCGTCGCGCTTGATCTACGCATTCCCTACCGAGCCGCGGAGGACGGGCTGCTTCTCGACGATCCCCAAATCGACGAGCTGATCGCGGCTCTGCCGCCCGATCAGCCGCCGGCGGTCGGCCTGGCACGCATGCGAAAGCAGACCGAGCTGGTACGCGCGGTCACCTGTTGGGCGATCGGCGCCTCGACGACCAACGACCTTCGCCAGGCGATCAGTGATGCCCGCAGCCGACGCACCGAATTACGACGTGACGACGCGAATCTCATCCTGGCCACCGCGCACGGCACCAAGGGACTCGAGTTCGACCACGTCGCGGTCATCGGGCTGGACGACGGCGTCTTCCCCAGCCGGCGCACCCTCGCGGAGGCCGAAGACCCACGGCGGGCCCTCGAAGAAGAAAGACGCCTGGCCTACGTCGCGTGGACGCGTGCCAGGCGTTCTCTGCTCCTGGTGTACGACCCGTCGGCGCCGTCGGTCTTCATGCGCGAAGTATTCAGCGTTGCAGAACTGGCGATCCGAGCCTGACCTCTCAGCGGTAGCGGCGCAGGTCGACCGAGAAGTCCACCACGCCACGCATGTTGGCAAGTGCCTCTCCCCAGCCCTCGAGGCACTCCGCGTAGGCGTCCAGCACGCCCGGTTGCGTCAGATCGAAGGGACCGTCCTCCAGCGTCACCAGGCTGCCGTAGCCGCGCGGCGTGACGGTTACCGTGCACACGGTCACCCACGCGTCGTTCTCCAGCCACGGCCAGCGGAACTGGAAGCGCGAGTCCGGCTCAGCCTCAAGCACGTCCCACCACACGCGCTGGTCGGGGAACACCAGCGTGCTGCGGGTGCCCGGTGCCAGCGAGCCTTCGACGTGATCCGGGAACCACTCGCTCAACGCCTCGGGGGCCGACCAGGCGCGATACACCCGATACGGCGGCGCGTCGACGCGACGCTGCACGCGCACCGTCCGCACCGGGTCGGAGATCTCGATTTTCGCCTCGGTCACTGCCTGCTCCTTTTCACAGTCCGAGGTCCTCGCTCACCGTTTTCAATCCCTCGATTACGTTGGCGACGTGCGTCTCGAAGGACAAGCCGAGTTCATCGGCCCCCTTGGTCAGCTGGTCGCGCGGCACCTGGCGGGCGAAGCCCCTGTCCTTCATCTTCTTGGTGACCGAGCGCACGTCGACCTCGTCCAGGCTGCGATTCGGCCGCACCAGCGCGACGGCGATGACGAAGCCGCTCATCTCGTCACAGGCGTAGACGGTTCGCGCGAGGTCCGTTTCCCGCGGAATGCCGGTGTGATCGCCGTGACCCAGGACGGCCTGGACCAGCTCATCGGGATAGCCGCGCCGGCGCAGCTCGTCGGCTCCGGCGAGCGGATGTTGGTCGGGAAAGCGCTCGTAGTCGAAGTCGTGCAGCAGCCCGGCCGCGCGCCACGTGTCCAGCTCTGCGCCGCTCACTCCGAAAATGTTCTCGGCGTACCAGGCGACCGCGCCCTCGACCGCGCGGCCGTGCTTGCGCAGTGCCTCGGATTGCGTCCATTCGCAGAGGAGCGCCCAGGCGTCGTCGCGTGTCGGCCGGCGGGTCTCGACGTTCATTCTGGTGGCAACTCATCAGTGCTCATCCGGACGGCGCCTCGCCGCCCACGCGACCGCACGCGCGCGTGGACCTCCTCGCGGTTCTCGCGATAGATATGGATCGCGGTGGGCAGGATGGACAGTGCGATCACGATGGCGATGATCACATATAGCCACCGATCGAGCACCTCCGGTGGGATGACGCTGCCCAGCGCATAACCGGCCACCGGCACGCCAATAGCCCACAGGATCGCGCCGCTGAAGTTGAAGACCGCGAAGCGCGGGTAAGACATGCGCGCGGTGCCGGCGACGATCGGCGCAAAGGTGCGTACGAACGGCAGGAAGCGGGCGATGACGATCGTCTTGCCGCCATGCCGTCGGTAGAAATCCTCCGCCGCCCGGAGGTGGCTCTTCTTGAAGAAACGCGAGTCAGGCCGGTCGTAGAGCCTTCGACCGACCCGGTAGCCAAACGTGTACCCGACCGCGTCGCCAGTCACCGCGGCGACGAAGCACACCGCGCACACCAGCCAGATCGGGAAGGCCTCCGGGTGGGCGGCCGAGATAACGCCCGCCGTCAACAACAGGCTGTCGCCGGGCAGGAAGAAGCCGAAGAACAGCCCCGACTCGGCGAAGACGATGGCGAACAAGCCGATCAGCCCGACGGCCAGGATGAGCTGTTCGAGATCTACCCCGGGCAACACCTCAGGCCTGGCCGGTTGGCGGCGGGAAGGGCGGCTCGCTACCGCCGCGACGCTGGCGCTGGCCGGATCCGCGGCCCGGTCCCGGAGGCTCGCGTTTCTCAACCACCAGTGGCAGGCGCTTGCGCTCGGACCCGTCGACAAGAATGCGAATCGAATAGTCGCCGGGCGCGGGGAAGCTCAGGTTCCACATGTCGAGGCTGAAGGTGAGCACGCTGTCGCGGCCATCTGACGGGCCGCTCGCCAGCACTTTGGCCGTGGCATTGGAGAGTTGCGTGCCGTCGGGGGTCAGCAGGACGAACTGAAGTTCGTGCTCGGCACCGAACTCGGGCGTGGTGACGGTCAGGCCGCAGACCAGCGCCAGGTGCGGGTGGCGCAGCGGAAACTGCATCCCGCCGAGACGCGAGACGCCGCCGCCGATGACGGCGAACTTCTGCCCCGGCCGCGCGTCGGCTGCATCCGCCAGGAATGCGTATTCGATATCCGGCACGCCGACAGTGTAGGAGCGTGCTCGATGATCGGCAGTACGGAGCACGCCATGGCAGTAGCGGAGAGCGTAGAGCCGGTCCGCCGATTCGTTGCCGTATCGCCGGGTGACCAAGACGAGCCTCGTTCGGCCTCTGGCAAGTCATGAGCAATGGCAACATCGTCGTCGGCGTCGTCCACGTGACGGGCCGGCGCATGGGTCGCTCGATCACCAGGGACGCGGCCCCTGGAAACAGCACGAATCGGCGCTGGGCGAGCGAACGAGACGGATTCCCACCAAGCGTCCCCATCCAGACCGGGCAATGGGATCAAACCTGCGCCACGCGAGCGAACGCGACGGGAATCGCGTCCCCGATGAGCCCGAACAGGAAGAAACTCGTCATGTTCGCTCGCCCCACGAGGAAACGGCCTGGAATCTGGCGCCGGCGGGCTGGCTGCAAGGGAAACCCGTCTCTTTCCGTCGCCCCACGCGGATTTGACCGACCGGCGCCGGCCGGCCGGGCTTACTGCGTGACCGAGAAGGCGGCGCGCATGCCCATCGTGTAGTGGGCCTCGCCCTCGTCCTCGTCATAGATGTTGCAGATGAGCGCGTAGTTGCCGGCGTCCAGGTTGAGTGTCAGGTTCTCGGACCCGCCGACGGGTATGTCCTCGACCTCGCCTTCGACTTCCATACCGCCCGCTGCTTCGTCGACCTTTCCGTTGGCGTCCACAGGCAGTTCGTGCACCGAGAGGTCCGTCTTCATCACCACGAACTCGTGAATGTCAGCCGGGCCATCGTTGGTGATCACGAACGTGACCTGGCCGGCGGGCGCCGTGGCCGCACTGGGCACAACTGCCCACTCCTGGAGCGTCACGTCAATGCTGGTCGCGGCCGGGCTCGGAGACGCGGCCGGGCCGCCACACCCTGCAATCACAAGTGCCACGGCGGCAATACACGGAATGACCAAAAGAGCGCGTGTCCGATTCATCTCACTTAACCTCCTGTATTCCATTCGGGGTCAACGCACCTGCGCACGATCATCCAGCCGAGGACCGGGTGCAAGTGCCGATCGGCCCCCCGGTGGGTGTAATCCCGCGACGGACGCGGCGCCTCAGCGGACGGCGGCCCGCGCGATCTGCGCGCGTCGCCGGCTGCCTCGGCCGTTGCCGCCCGAGCCACGCCCCGCCGCCTCGGCGAACGAGACCGTGTCCAGCGGTAGCAGCGGCTCCCCACGCAACACGCGCGACAGGTACTGACCGGTCGCCGAGCGTTCCGTGGCCGCGACCGCCTCAGGCGTCCCCGCCACAACGATCTCCCCTCCCCGTGCGCCGCCCTCGGGACCCAGGTCGATGATCCAGTCAGCCGTCTTGATCACGTCGAGGTTGTGCTCGATGACGATCACCGTGTTACCGGCGTCCACCAGCCGGTGCAGGACCTGAAGCAGCTTCTCGACGTCGGCGAAGTGCAACCCCGTGGTCGGCTCGTCGAGCAGGTAGACCGTCTTGCCCGTCGCCCGCCGTGACAACTCGGTTGCCAGCTTGACGCGCTGCGCCTCGCCGCCCGACAGCGTCGTAGCCGGCTGCCCCAGCCGCATGTAGCCCAGCCCAACGTCGACCAGCGTCGCCAGCTTGTCGCGAATCTTGGGCACGGCCGAGAAGAACTCCAGCGCCTCCTCGCAGGTCATGTCCAGCACGTCGGCGATCGAGCGTCCCTTGTAGTGGATCTCGAGCGCCTCGCGGTTGTAGCGCGCCCCGCCGCAGACGTCGCAGGTGACGTAGACGTCGGGCAGGAACTGCATCTCGATCTTGATTACGCCGTCGCCCTTGCAGTTCTCGCAGCGGCCGCCCTTGACGTTGAACGAGAATCGGCCTGGGCCGTAGCCGCGCATGCGCGCCTCGGGCACGCCAGCGAAAAGCTCGCGGATGGGCGTGAACAACCCCACGTATGTGGCGGGGTTGGAGCGGGGGGTGCGGCCGATGGGCGACTGGTCGATCTCGATCACCTTGTCGACAGCCGACACGCCCTCCAGCGCGTCGTGCTCGCCGGGATCCTCCCGCGCCGCGTTCAACGCCCGTGTCAACGCCCGATACAGGATCTCGGCCACCAACGTGCTCTTGCCGCTCCCCGACACACCGGTCACGGCCGTCACGGTGCCCAGCGGAAACGCCACGTCGATGTTCTTAAGGTTGTGCTCCCGCGCCCCGCGCACGACCAGCGACTTGCCGCTCCCACCGCGCCGCTCCTCCGGCACCGGCACGGTCAGCTCGCCGCGCAGGTAGCCGCCGGTAATCGACCGCGGCTCGGCAAGCACCACCGCCAGCGGCCCCGACGCGATCACCTCGCCGCCGTGCTCGCCCGCACCGGGTCCGATGTCGAGCACCCAGTCGGCCGTCCGGATGGTCTCCTCGTCGTGCTCGACGACGATCAGCGTGTTGCCCAGGTCGCGCAGCCGAATCAACGTCGCGATCAGCTTGGCGTTGTCCTTCTGGTGCAGGCCGATGGTCGGCTCGTCGAGGATGTAGAGGACGCCCATCAGCGACGACCCGATCTGCGTCGCCAGCCGGATGCGCTGCGCCTCGCCCCCCGACAAGGTCGACGACGTCCGATCGACGGTCAGGTAATCGAGCCCGACGTCGACCAGGAAGCCGAGCCGTGAACGGATCTCCTTCAACACCTGACGCGCGATCTGGCGCTCCCGATCTGACAGCCGGTTGGGCAGCACCTCCGCCCACTTCAACGACTCGGTGATCGACAGCTGCGCGACCTGGGAGATGTTGCGGCCGTCGACCGTCACGCTCAGGGCCTCCGGCTTCAGACGCGTGCCGCCGCACGTCGGGCAGGGTCGGGCGACCATGAACTTCTCGAGCTCCGTCTTGACCCACTCCGAGTCGGTCTCGCGGTAGCGACGTTCGATGTTCGGCAGCAGCCCCTCGAACGTGGCGTCGTAATAGTTGGTGTGTGAGTCATGGCGGTAGCCGATGCGCACCTTCTCGCCGCGCGGCGCGTGGAGCAGGTACTCCAGGTCCTTCTTATCCAAGTCACCCAGCGGCACGTCGGTCTGGAAGCCGCGGCGCTTGGCGATCGCCTCGACCACCCTGCCGTACCACGAATCGGTCATCGTCATGCGCGACCAGGGCAGAAGAGCGCCCTCGGCGATGGAGCGGTTTCGATTGACCACCCGCTCCTGATCGAACTCCATGCGCATCCCCAGGCCGGTACATGCCGGGCACGCGCCGTGGGGTGAGTTGAACGAGAACGAGCGTGGCTCGAGCTCGTCGAGCGTCGTGCCGTCGAACGGGCACGAGTAGCGCTCGCTGTAGCGGTGCTCCTCGAACGCCCCGGGATCTGCCGGCGCGACGACCATGACGCCCTCGCCCAGCCGCAGCGCCGTCTCGACCGAATCGGCGAAGCGCCCGCGCTCGGGGTTGGCGTGCTCCGCGCTGTACGTCTTGCCGTTCTCGTCGGCATGCCGGACGACGAGTCGGTCAACGACCACCTCGATCGTGTGGCGCTTGTACTTGTCGAGCGTCTTGACCTCGTCCAGGTCGAGTTGCTCCCCGTCGACCCGGACGCGGACGAAGCCCTGGCGCCGGACGGCGTCGAATACGCGGTCGCCCTCCGTCTTGCGGTCGCGCACCAGCGGGCCGAGGATCAGCAGCCGCGAGCCATCCGGCAGCGACAGGATGCGATCGACGATCTGCTGCACGCTCTGGCGGGTGATCTCGCGGCCGCACACCGGGCAGTGCGGGTGGCCCACGCGCGCGAACAAGAGGCGCAGGTGGTCGTAGATCTCGGTCACCGTGCCCACCGTCGATCGCGGGTTGCGCGAAGCACCCTTCTGGTCGATCGAGATCGCCGGCGAAAGCCCGTCGATCTGGTCGACGTCGGGCTTCTCCATCTGGCCCAGGAACTGCCGAGCGTATGCCGACAGAGATTCCACGTACCGGCGCTGGCCCTCGGCGTAGATGGTGTCGAACGCGAGGCTGGACTTGCCCGAGCCGGACAGCCCTGTGATCACAATCAGGCGGTCGCGCGGCAGCTCGACGGTGATGTTCTTGAGGTTGTGTTCGCGCGCGCCACGGACGACGAGCGATTCCTGGGTCATTGCGGAAGCGGGCACCAAGCGAGTATAGAACGTATGATCGGTTTGACGCCTTCCGACCACGAATTCGGCTTTCGTCAGCGTACCGTAGCCAGTGACTTCTGACCCATGGGATGTCGTGGAGGCGTACCTATACTCGGGCCGCGGGTTTCTCATCCACTCATTGCGCCCATGACCCGCATGTGCACTCATCGGCCCCCCTGATCGGGGATAAGGGGGAAGGACAATTACGACCGAGTCAGACGCAAACGCTCTCGTGCGCCCAGATTGGCGGCGCCGCACGCAGCGCCGCATAGGCGTGTTCGACGTGCTGGTTCCGCTGGTCCTCGTGGCGCTGGCGGCGCTGACGGCGCTGATCATTTTCGTGCCGGGCGTCCCCTTCGTGGCGGTCTCGGAGGAGGCCGACCACGTCATTAACAGCGCTGCCACACTCGCCGCCGGCGCCGTCGCAACTCTGGCCTGGATTCGTTACACGCAGACCGGCCAGCCCGACTCCCTGTTCCAGGCCGCGGCTTTCCTGACGCTGTTCGTGAGTGGGGTGACGTCATTGACCATCCTGGTCGCGGGAATCGAGGTCTCCACCGGCTTCGATCGATCCAATCCCGGCCAGGGCCCGCTCTACCTGTGGACGATCCAGCGGTTCGTCGCCGCACTGCTGTTGCTGATCGGAGCCGTCGCCGCTCTCCGGCGCGTCGAGGTAACAAACCGCCGCTTGGCGCGCCTGACCGCCACTCTGCCCGCGTTCATCGTGTTTCTTCTGGGGATCCTCATCTTCGTCTACCAGGAACAGCTGCCGGTCCTCGTTCCGCCCGATCAACTACGGCAGATCGCCCAGCCGGCCGACCAACTTGACAACGCCCTTCTCAGCCCGCCGCTCGTGGGCAGCCAGCTACTCGTCGGCGCCCTGTACTTCGCGGCGGCGGTTGGCTATGCGCGGCTCTTCCGACGTTCGACCCACGGCCACACCTACCTCGGCTACCTCGCGGCGGGACTGACCATGGCCGCCTTCAGCCAGTTTCACTACGCGGTCATCCCCGGCAACTACGAGGGCCTGGTGACCAGCGGCGACGTCCTGCGCGCCGCGTTCTACGCGCTGCTGCTGATCGGTGTCGCATCCACCACGCGCGACGACCTGGTGGAGCTTCGGCGCGCCAACACGATGCTCATGGAGCTACGGGAGGCAGACGTCCGCCGCGTTGCTCTCGAGGAGCGGGCACGACTCGCGCGCGAAATTCATGACGGCCTGGTCCAGGACCTGTGGCTCGCGCGCCTTACGCACGGCCGCCTCGCCAACATCCCGGATCTTCCCCGAGAGGCGCTAGAGGTGGCGACACGCGTCGACGGCATCCTCGAGGACGCACTGGCGGAGGCGCGCCAGGCCATCGTCGCCTTGCAGCCCCAATCCGATGGCAGCTTCGGCAGCCTGCTGGTCCGCTTCGTGGAGGACTACGGCGACCGATTCGGCCTCGACATCGACTGCACCGTGGAAGGCCCTCCCGTCCAGCTCAGCGGCCACGCCCAGGCGGAGGTTCTGCGCATCTGCCGCGAGGCACTGAACAACGTGCGCAAGCACGCCGACGCATCGGCCGTCCGAGTTGAGCTTCAAACTACGGCGACCCAAATGGAGCTGGGCGTGACCGACAACGGACGCGGATTCGACACCGCCAAGGACCGAAGGTCGGGCTTTGGCCTGCAGAGCATGCGTGACCGGGCGCAGGCGCTGAATGCCCAGCTCGCGATACAGTCGGAGCCTATGGACGGCACGCGCGTCAGCCTGACACTCGACCTGGAGCACTCCGCCGAGGCGACGGGGGCGTCGTGAGCGGCGCCGGCGCGAGCGGAACAGGGTCGGGCGAGGGCTCGATCCGCGTGATGCTCGTGGAAGATCACGCGCTGGTTCGGTCGGCCATCAAGCGCACCCTGGACGTGCCGGGAATCGAGGTCGTGGCGGAGGCGCCCGACGCCGAAAGAGCGCTGGCCATAGTCCTCGACCATCGCCCCGAGGTGATCCTCGTAGACATCGATCTCCCCGGTATGAACGGCGTACAGCTGGTGCGCGAACTCGCGCCACGCCTACCGGACAGCCACATCGTGATGCTCACCGGCTCGGCCGACCGCGATGACCTGCTGACGGCCATCCGCCACGGAGCGTCGGGCTACCTGACCAAGGACACCTCGCCGGACGGCCTCGTGCGAGCGATCCTGGGCATTCGACACGGCGACCTGCCCATGCCGCGCAGCCTGGCCGCTCAACTCGTTCGCGATCTGGTAGCGGCGCCGGACAAGAGTGCCGCAGGGACCGGAGGATTGAGCGCTCGCGAGCTCGAAGTGCTTCGTCTGATCACCGACGGCCTGACTGATCGCGAGATCGGCGCCGCGCTGGGCATCTCGCCACGCACGGTTGGCAGGCACGTGGGTAACGTCCTGGACAAGCTCGGGGTGCGCAACCGCGCGGAGGCGGCGCGGCGGTATCGCGAGGGGCTCTAGCGCGCCGCGGCTGCGCCCTTGGCGGCGGCGAGAAGCACCCTGAACTGCCGCGGCAGCTCGACGTCGAGCATCAGTCCTCGGAGTCCGGCGATGGTGACCAGGATTCGATTGTCGGCCATTGCCAGTTCGTCGATCTCGACCAGCGGAACAGACGTCGTCTGACGGCCCAGGTGAAGCAGCCGACTGCTGGTGACGTACAGCGGCCCGTCGTCGCGGACGACGGCATGCGTGTTCGCTTTGATGCTGCTGACGCCGGCCTGCGGCCGCCAGCCGATCACCGTCTCGCCATCGGTGAGCAGTGGTGCAATGGTGCTGTCGGGCTGCAGTACCGGGAGCCCCTCCTCCCGGTACCGCTCGCGCGCAAGACGTGCCGCTTCCTCGTCGGTGATGTCATCCGCGGCAACCCCCCGTTCGCCCGCAGCGACGCCCGACTCGGCCCCTGATCGGTCACGATCTTCCACGCAGTCAACCATAGGGCCGACCCCGGGCGCTGAGGATGTGCAGAACTACCTAGTCGGATACCCAGCCGTCGGCTGGTATGCGCACCGGCGCATGGGTAAGACGCGTTTGGACCCGGTGCCGGCCGGTCACGTGTTGCTTTCTGACAACTACCCAACTGGCAGTTCGTATGCGCACTCCAGTTTGGGCATCTTCCTGAGTAGGACTACGCACGACCTCCGGACGGCCGATTACTACGCTGGCATCGGATTGCGGCCCCCAGACTCCGGCCGCGCATGCACTAATGCCCCATCAATGAGGGGAAGGAGAACGAATGAAACTCAGGACTCTGGGCCGCGCGACTGCCGTCGGCATGTCGCTCGTCATGATCGTCGCCGGTACGGCGCTAGCCGTGTCCATAGAGGGCGACGCCTGGATCGACGCCGCACCCGCGTCTAATGGACCGAACCTCTCCGTCGACGTCGGGGACGTGGACGGCGGCCAAGATCTGACCACGCTGGTGCACGTGTGGGGCGCAGGCGGTGGGCCTGCCGGGACCTATCCCATCAATTTCACGGCTACCGCTGTGAGCGGAGTCGTCACCGGTGCGACCGGAGGGACGATCACGGCACAGTCGTCCGGCTGGAGCGACACCAACGTACAGAACAGCACTGTCAGCTACACCACGCCTTGTGATGAGGGCGATTTCATCGGCACGGTTACCTTCACGGGCACCAATACTGCAAATAACCTCAGCCCCAGTTTTGAGACCCTGACCGTTAACGGCACCGTCGACAACATCGACACTGCTGAATGTGGCGGCGGCGGCCCTACCGACACAGACGGCGACGGCATTGCCGACGATGACGACAACTGCCCGCTCGTGGCAAATACCGACCAGGCCGATGCTGACACCGACGGCCTGGGCGACGCGTGCGACGACAACAGCTACGCGCCCGTGCTCGACACAGCGGCGGCTGACGCCAGCGGCAACGAGGGCGACCTGCTCTCAGCATCGGGCAAGTTCACAGACGCAGACGGCGATAACACTCTGACACTGAGTGCCGACAACGCGGTTGGTACGTTCACCGACAACGGCGACGGCACGTGGTCCTGGAGCTACACACCCAACGATGACGTCGCAAGCACGACGATCACGGTCACGGCCAGCGACGGCGAGCACACCGACGCGACCGACTCCTTCGACTACTCGGCGGCCAACGTCGATCCCGTCATCTCGAGCGCCTCGTTCGGCTCTGCCGCGGCGTCGTGCTCAGTTGGTGGAGCCGACAACGTCTCACTGACGGTCACCTTCAGCGATGCCGGCTTGGGCGACACGCACCTCGCGGACGTAGACTGGGACAACGACGGCTTCTACGATGAGAACGTCGATCCCTTTACGTCGGGTTCGAGCATCGGCCACGTCTATGGTGCCGGCTCGCACACTGCCAAGGTTCGCATCAGCGACGACGACGGTGGAACCGACAGCGAGACGGCTTCTGTGACCGTTCTTTACAACACGAGCGGCATCCTCCAGCCGATCAACGCGACTGGCACAGTGAGCACGTTCAAGACCGGCAGCACGATCCCGGTCAAGATCCGCTTCACGGACTGTGATGGCACCGCCGTTGACAACCTGGCGCCGACGATCTGGCTGACTAGGGTCGATGGCACGCCCACGTCGGGTGTGCTCGAGGCGCCGCCGGCGGCGTCAGCCGACCCGGGGAACACGATGCGCTGGTCTGCCGACGGCGACCTGTACATCTTCAACCTGTCAACCAAACGCAGCCAGTTCAACAACGGTGCTGATCTGACCAAAGGCGACTACCGCCTGCGCGTCAAGGTCGGCAGCACGGTCTACGCAGACGTTTCCTTCTCGCTGAAGTAATACGTCTCCGGGATCTGGGCCGGGAACACAAGCCGCGGGCGGGCCGAACGGCCCGCCCTCTCAGTTATTTCGAAACAGTTCACTCGTCGGAGGGGCAGGATGTCCACGGTTCTCAAGTTCGTTCTGGCTGCCGCGCTGGTGATCCCAGCGCTGGCGGTCGCACCCAGGTTCATGCATAGCGTCGCGGACGCGGCGTGTGGTGTCAGCATCTACCGCATCTACTACGACTCGCCGGGCACCGACACGGGCGCCAACAAGAGCCTTAACGCTGAGTGGATTCAGCTCAGGAACAGCTGCGCCAAAGGTAAATCTCTGTCGGGCTGGACGATCAAGGACGCCGCGGGCGCCCGCTACCGCTTCGGCACGTACACCCTGTCCGCTGGCGGCAAGGTCAAAGTGCACACCGGCAAGGGCAGCAACACATCGACCGACCGCTATTGGGGCAAGTCGTGGTATGTGTGGAACAACACTGGCAAGGAGACCGCGAAGCTGCGCAACAGCGCCGGTACCGTCATCGACAGCTGCAGCTACACGGGCAGCAGCGCAGCAAACGTCTACTGCTGAGCCCTCTACCCATCGCCCGCCGGTATACCCATCGAAATTGAGCACTCCGATTGGGTAGGAATGCTCACGACAGGCTTAGTTCGCGCCGCTAACGTGTGAACTCAATCGCGGTCCGCTGCACGAGACCGCGCCAGATCCCTCCTACCTCCTCAGGGGGGACGAATCGGAAGCCGGGTGACCTTTCTCAAGGTCACCCGGCATCTTCATGTCTCGATGCGCTCCACCCAGTCGGCGCGCCAGGCGGGCGGCTCGAACGGTTCGGCCCAGTACACCGTCTCGCGGTAGACCTTGCCGTCGCGCAGCTCGATGAGGATAATCGTGAACCACACTCGACCGTCCGAGTACTGCATGCGCCACTCGCCCCACCAGTTCTCGCCCTCGCCGGCCACACGGTAGGCACCGCCCAGCGGCGACATCGCCCAGCGGTCCTCGCTGCCGACCA
>Ga0299913_10003118_pt1 | contig 13430 bp, 9 predicted proteins | sample RVTome_9_FD_201360 | JGI IMG/M metagenome (GOLD analysis project Ga0299913, IMG submission 201360) | Soil microbial communities from uranium-contaminated site in the Upper Colorado River Basin, Wyoming, United States - RVT155D38 (version 2) ... | reverse complement strand
CCGCGGAGGCCGAGCCCGCGCCCGCCGCGGATTCGGAGCCCGCCGCGGAATCCGCGCCCGCCGAGCCGCAGCCCGAGGCCGCGGAGCCGCAGGCGACCGAGCCGGCCGCCGAGGAGCAGGCCGCGCCCACGCTCGCTGACCTTGCCGCCGACGCGCGCTACTCGGCGACGGGTAAGCGCAAGACCTCCGTGGCGCGCGTGATCATCCGGCCGGGCAGCGGGCAGTTCGAGCTGAACGGGCGCCCGCTGGAGACATATTTCCCGCGCCGCACCCACCAGCAGATCGTGCGCCAGCCGCTCGAGATCGTCGGCTTCGCCGAGCGCGTCGACGTGCGCGCCCGGATCCACGGCGGCGGCATCTCGGGACAGGCGGACGCCGTCCGGCACGGGATCGCCAAGGCGCTGATCGAGGCCGACCCGGCGCTGCGCGGAGAGCTCAAGCGCCGCCAGCTCCTGACCCGCGACCCGCGGGAGAAGGAGCGTCGCAAGGCCGGCCTGAAGAAGGCTCGGAAGCGGCCGCAGTTCTCCAAGCGGTAGCCCAGTCCTTGGCCAGCGTGCCTGGCACCAAGCTGTTCGGGACCGACGGCGTCCGCGGAGTCGCGGGCGAGTTCCTGACCGCTGAGCTGGCGTTCGCGCTCGGCCGGGCCGCCGCGGCCGTCTGCGCCGCCCCCTCGCCACAGGTTCTGGTGGTGCGCGACACGCGCGTCTCCGGGGAGATGCTGGAGGCGGCCCTGTGCGCGGGCGTCGCCGCCGCCGGCGGCCAGGCGCTCCTGGCGGGAGTGCTGCCGACGCCGGCAGCCTCGATCCTCGTGCGCCGCTACGGCTTCGACATGGGCGTGGTGATCTCGGCCTCGCACAACCCGTTCCGCGACAACGGCATCAAGTTCTTCGACCGCGGGGGGCGCAAGCTCTCCGACGACGCGGAGGCAGCGGTCGAGGCGCACGTCCATGCGGGCGGCGCCCGCGCTCCCGGCGCGCCGCAAGGGTCCTGCGGCCGCGTGCGCGCCCTGAACGGGGCGCAGGACGACTACCTGCGTGAGCTGGAGGCGCGCTTCGGCGCGCGGCTGGAGGGGAGGCGCGTCGCGCTCGACTGCGCGAACGGGGCGACCTTCAGGGTCGCGCCGCTCCTGTTCGAGCGCCTGGGGGCGGAGGTGGACTCGATCGGGGTCGAGCCCGACGGCATGAACATCAACCTCGGCTGCGGATCGACGCACATGGAGGCGCTCCAGCGGCGCGTGCGCGAGGGCGGCCACGACCTCGGCTTCGCCTTCGACGGCGACGGCGACAGGATGCTCGCGGTGACCGGCGACGGTGGCGTCGTGGACGGAGACGAGATCATCGCCGAGGTGGCGCTCGACCTGAAGCGCCGCGGCGAGCTGACCGGCGACGGCGTCGCGGTCACGGTCATGACGAACTACGGCTTCCACCAAGCGATGCGCGAGGCCGGCATCGAGGTGGCGACCACCGACGTCGGCGACCGCTACGTCGTGGAGGAGCTCATCCGGCGCGGATGGGTGCTGGGCGGCGAGCAGTCCGGGCACATCGTCGACACGCGGCTGACGCCCTCGGGCGACGGCGTCGCGGCCGCCCTGCTGCTCCTGCGGGCGCTGGGCGACCGGCCCCTGAAGAGCGGCGTGGCGGTGACCAAGCTGCCACAGGTGCTCACGAACGTCCCCGTCGCCGACCGGGAGGCGCTCTCGGGCGCCGAGGCGGTGTGGGACGCGGTCGCGGCGGAGGGAGCCGCGCTCGAGGGACAGGGCCGGGTGCTGGTGCGCCCCTCGGGCACCGAGCCGGTCGTCAGGGTGATGGTCGAGGCGCCCACGAAGGAGGCCTGCGGGGTGATCTGCGCCCGCATCGTCGCGGTGGTCGAGCGGGAGCTCGGCCCCGGCGTCGCCGCCTGAGGCGGGAAGGGCGCCTACGACAAGCGTTGAAGTACCCGCATCACGCGGGATTTTTGCGGTCCGGGAACCGTTTCCCTGCTACGCTGAGGATCTCCCGGACGGGGGCAGGGAGCCGCAGGAGGCGGCTCTTTTTTGGTTGGAGGATTGGGCCAGCCACGAACGTAAAGGAGTAGCGGATGTGCGGCATCGTCGGATATGTGGGCGATCGCTCTTGCCGGGACCTGTTGATGCATGGCCTGGAACGGCTGGAGTACCGCGGGTATGACTCCGCGGGGCTGTCGCTCGTCGGTGATGGGCACATCGAGACGGTCCGGGCGGTCGGCAACCTGAGCCGGCTGCGAGAGGCCGTCGTCGCGAGCGAGTCGAACGGCGGCGCCGCGGTGGCGACGAAGATCGCCGAGGCGACGACGGGGATCGGTCACACCAGGTGGGCCACGCACGGCAAGCCGTCCGAGCGCAACGCGCACCCGCATCCCGACTGCTACGGGCGGATCCACATCGTCCTGAACGGCATCATCGAGAACTACGTCGAGTTGCGGGCCGCGCTCGAGGCCGAGGGCCACCACTTCTCCTCCGAGACCGACGCCGAGGCGGTCGCGCACCTGATCGAGAAGCACCTCGACGTGCTCGGGCCGGGCAACCTCAGCGAGGCCACCCGCCTGGCCTACCTGGACCTGCGCGGCCACTACGCGTTCGTGGCCGTCTGCGCGGACGAGCCAGACACGATCGTGGGCGCGCGCAAGGACTGCCCGCTGGTCGTCGGCGTGGGGGAGAACGAGCACTTCGTGGCCTCCGCGATTCCCGCCTTCCTGCGCGAGACGCGCCACGTGCAGCTGGTCGGCGACGACGAGGTCGTCACGGTGCGCGCGGACGGAGCGGTGTTCCGCAGCGCTGCCGGCGCGCCCGTCGCCCGCGAGATCGAGGAGATCATGTGGGACGACGACGCGGCCGAGAAGGCCGGCTACCCGACCTTCATGCTGAAGGAGATCCACGAGCAGTCGGACGCGATCGCCGAGACGCTCGCCGACCGGCTGACTCACACCGACCGCGTCGAGCTGGGCGACATCGGCATCGGCGACGACGATCTCGCGAAGGTCCGCCGGATCGTGATCGTTGCGTGCGGCACGTCCTACCACGCGGGGCTCGTCGGCCGCTACGCCATCGAGCAGTGGGCGCGGGTCCCGGTGGAGATGGATATCGCCTCCGAGTACCGGTACCGCAACCCGGTGGTGGGCCCCGACGACCTCGTGATCGGGATCTCGCAGTCGGGCGAGACGGCCGACACGCTCGCGGCGATGCGGCTCGCGCGCAGCCGCGGGGCGCATGTCCTCGCGGTCACCAACATCCTCGGCAGCCAGGCGACGCGGGACGCGGACGGCGTGCTCTACACCCGCGCCGGGCTCGAGATCGGGGTCGCGGCGACCAAGACGTTCGTCGCCCAGGTGGCGACCATGTACCTGCTGGGCCTGAAGCTGGCGGAGCTGCGCCACACGATGGAGCCCGCCGAGCTGGAGGGCCTGATCGGCGAGCTGAAGACGGTCCCGCACCTCGTCGACACGCTCGTCACCGACTGCGACGAGCAGGTGCGGGCGATCGCGCGCAGCCACTTCGAGCGCGACTTCTTCCTCTACCTCGGCCGTCACATCGGGCTGCCGGTGTGCCTCGAGGGCGCCCTCAAGCTGAAGGAGATCTCCTACATCCCCACCGACGCCTACGCGGCCGGCGAGATGAAGCACGGCCCGATCGCGCTGCTCGACAGCTCGACGCCCGTGGTGACCGTGGCGACCGACAGCCCCGTGCTCGAGAAGGTCCTGTCGAACGTGTCCGAGGTGAAGGCCCGGGGCGCGGAGGTGATCGCGGTCGCGACGGAGGGGTCCGGCCACGTGGCCGCGGCCGCCGACCAGACCGTCTTCATCCCGCGCACGGACTGGATCCTGCAGCCGATCCTGGCCGTGATCCCCCTGCAGCTGCTGGCCTACCACATCGCTCGCCTGCGCGGGCTGAACGTGGACCAGCCGCGCAACCTCGCCAAGACCGTCACGGTCGAGTAGCCGGCCGCCGCCGCAGCGGGCGGATTGCGCCGGCGCGCATCCACCCGCGGGCGGTCCGTGCTCAGGCGGCGCGGTCCTTCACGACGGTCGTCCGGTCGGCGTCGTCCGCACCGCGGAACCCGCCGATGATCAGGGACAGCAGCAGCCCGATGCCGCCGACGATCAGCAGGATCACGCCGACCGTCTCGAGCGCGACTCCCGCCACATCGGCGGTCACCGCAAACGCGAGGATCGCGCCGATCGCGATGAGGAACAGTGAGATTCCGAGTGGCATGATTCCTCCATCCGTTGGTCGCGGCGCGCTCTTCGCGCCGCGTAAGTTCCGCCTACCCGCTCAGGCTGACCGCCGAATGGGGTGAAACCCCCATCTTCACGGGGCGCGGTCGAACAGCTCCCCCAGCAGGTCGAGCGCATCGCGCCCGGACGCCCGCTCGAGCACGTCGATCACCACCCCCACCGGCAGCCGCTCGGCGGCCGGCCGCAGGATGCTCGCCGTGAGCGGCGAGATCGCGTCCACGCGCTCCGCGTCGTCCACCGCCCGCACGAGCGCGGCTCGCACCGCGCGCTCGAAGGCGGCGTCGGAGACGCGGTGCTCGCGCAGGAAACGCGAACGCCCGTCGGGATCGGCGAGCGCGAGCGCGAGCTCCTCCCTCGTCACGCGCAGGCTGCACGCCGCGCCGTCGAGGGCCGAGAGCGCGAGCTGCTGAAGGACGTCGTCGGTGCGGCGCAGCTGCTCGACCGGCCGCGCGTCGCACGGGTCCGCGACCTCGAGTGGCTCGTAGGAGGCGCCGCCGAGCGCCACGTACGCGCCGATCAGCGCGACACAGGCCGCGATGGCGGCGCCCGGCAGCACCCAGCCGGGCCGGAGCCGCGTGTCCGGAGCGGACCGCGTCACCGCCGCCTCCCGAGCAGGATCGGCGCCAGCGCGGCGAGCGCGAGCGCAGCGGCCGCCAGGAAGGCGTTGCTGAACGCATGGGTCGCGGCCTTGTCCACCTCCTCCTCCAGGTCCTGCGCGAGCCGTGCGAGATCGCGGCGCGCACCCGGCTCCGGCTCGACCCGCCGGAACGCCGGCGCGAGCTCCGGCAGCCGTCCGTCGGCCTGCTCGATCTGGTCCGCGATCTCCCCGGCCAGGTCGACCTTGGTGCCGGGAGACAGCGGCGCGTCCAGCAGCAACGCGGTCCCCGACAGGCGCGCCGCCTCGTGCTGTGAATCGAGCTCGGCGGTGAAGATCGGGGTCAGCACGAGCAGGCCGACCACGATGCCCGCGTGACGGGCTGCGACCGTGGCGGCCGCGCGCTCTCCCTGCGGGTCCCGGGCGCTGAGCGCACGCTGCGTGAGACCGGGGAGCGCCAGCGCAAGCCCGGCGCCGATCAGCAGCTGCGGCGGGACGGTCCATCCCACTGCGGCGTCCGGCAGCAGCCCCAGCGCGGCGAGACCGCCGCCGACCAGCACCGCGCCGCTTGCGACGACGGTTCTCGCGTGGCCGAAGCGACGCACGATCAGCGCGCCCCCGACGGTGGCCGCCGGCATCACCGAGACGACCGCCGCCGCCTCCAGGGGCGTGTTGCGCCACCCCTCGATCAGGAGCAGCACGAGCAGGAAGAGGGCGCCGGTCAGTCCCGCGGACAGCAGGCCGAGCGCCGCCTCGGGAGCCAGCTCGAGCCGGCCGGCCGGCCCTGCCTCGACCGCCCGGCTCGCCGGCGCGAACGCGGCGGGCAGCGCCAGCACGACGGGCACCTGCAGGACGAAGATCGCCTCCCAGCTCAAGAGCTCCGTCAGCAGCCCGCCCGCGGCCGGGCCGACCGCCAGGCCCACGACCCCGGCCGCCCCCCATACTCCCGCCGCGGCGCGGTGCGATCCGCGCGTGCCGGCCGTCAGCTCGATCGCGGCCGACACCACGAAAGCACCACCCAGCGCCTGCACGCAGCGGCCCGCGATCAGCACTCCGATCGATTCGGAGAGCGCGCACCACAGCGATGCGGCGGCGAACACACATATCCCCGCCGCCCAAACCGCGCGCGCGTCGAGCCGCCGCGCCATCCGGGCGGCGGGCAGGACGGCCGCCGCGAGCACGATGTTGAAGGTGGTCAGGACCCACGAGACGCCGAAGACGGTCGCGTCGAACTGGCGCAGGATCTCCGGCAGGGCGAGCGTCACGATCGACGAGTCGGCCAGCACGAGGCCCACCGTTGCCGCCCACACGTACTCGCGGATCCTCATGCCGCTCACCCCTGCGCCTGTGCCTTCCCGGGAGCGGCCGCCGCCCGCCTCTTCAGCCCCCGGCCCGGCCAGCCGCTCCGCTCTCCGACGAGTGCGATCACCGCGGGCGCGAGCAGGGTTCGCACCAGGAAGGCGTCGAGCAGAAGCCCGGCCGAGACCGCGAACGCGAGCTCGCGGAACGGACGCAACGGGACCAGGGCCAGCAGCGCGAAGCTCGCCGCGAGCACGAGTCCCGCGACCGTGATGGCGCTGGCCGCGCGGCCGCCCGCGACCGCCACGGCCTGGCGCAGCGGGCGCCGGCGCGCCTCGGTCCAGACCCGTCCCACCAGGTAGACGTTGTAGTCGGAGCCGAGGGCGACGAGCAGCACCGTGGCCGCGAACGGGACGTAGAACGTGAGCTCGTCGTATCCCAGCAGCCCCTGGAAGACGTAGACGGTGAGGCCCAGGCTGGCGGCCAGCCCCAGCAGGCTGGCCAGCACCAGGTATGCGGGCGCCACGAGTGCGCGCAGGAACACGGCCAGGATCACGAACACGACCAGGGTGGCAGCCGGAAGCAGGCGCGCGAGGTCGGCCTCGGTCTTGCGAACCGTCTCCACGGAGAGCGCGGTGTCGCCGGCATAGCTGACGTCTGCCCCGGGTATGCCGGCGGCGCGCAGCATCCCACGCATGTTCGATTGCAACCGCTCGAGGATCCCGATGCCGCCGCTGCCGAGCGGGTCCGCATTGAGGACCACGAAGTAGCGGACGGCATCGCCCGTGGGCGAGAACACGGCTCCGAGGTTTGCCGGCAGCGGCTGCTGGCCGGGCCCGATAACCGCCGCCACACCCCGGACCTGCGCGAGGCGGCGCTGCAGGCGGACCAGCGCCCGGCGCCGTTCGACAACGTCTTCGCCTTCGACGATCACCACCGTGGGAGACAGGATGCCCGCGGCGAACCCCTTTCCCGCCTCACGCAGCGCCTGCCGCGGCTCGGCGGACTCGGGCAGGCCTCTGACGATCGTGTTCCCCACCTCGAGCCGGAAGACGCCCGTGGCGGCGGCAAGCAACGGCACCGTGACCGCGACCACGACCACGACCGGGCGCCGCACGGGCACCCGCAGCACCGCATTGCGGGCGTCGCGAAGCGATCGCCCGGGCGTGCGCCGGAGGGCGGCCGCGCGCGGCGGCACGGCCGGGGCGCCCGGCCAGAACAGCCGCGCACCGCCGATCGCAAGAGCCGCGGGGACCAATGTCAGCGTGACCGCCAAGGCGACCAGGATGGCCACCGCGAGACCGGGCCCGAAGGCCTGGAAGAAGCCGAGCCGCGCGACGACCAGCGCCGCCGTGGCGCCGGCGATCGTCAGCCCGGCCGCCGTCACGATCGGCATCAGGCCGGTCGCGGTCTCGACGGCGGCGTCGCAGGGGTCCCTGCCCTCGGCAAGCCGGCGGCGGAACCGCGAGAAGAAGAAGATCGAGTAGTCGGTGACCGCGCCGAACAGGAGGGCCACCATCACGGGCTCGGCCTCGCTCGGGACCGACACGGGGGCGAGCTCTCCCACGACCGCCACGACCCGGACCGCGACGAGGTACGCGACCGCGACCGCCAGCAGGTTGACCAGGGGCACGGCCACGGCGCGGAAGTGGAGCGCCAGCACGATGACGATGACGAGGACGGTCGCCAGCTCGACCAGCGGCAGCGCGTCGCGAATGACCTCCACCTGCTCGGCGCGCGCCGGCACGGCACCGGTGATCCCGACGAGCGCGTCCTCGGGGTCGTTCACATGGCGTTCGACGAAGCGCCGGGCCAACCCCGTGCGCCCGACGCGCCCGATGTCGGGGGGGAAGAAGAGGTAGGTGATGGCTGTCGTGGACCGCTCGCGCGAAAAGGGCGGCCGGCCCAGCGTGTTGGTGACGGCGAGCGCGAACGCGACTCCCTCGAGGCCGGGCAGCGCGTCGGCATTGAGGGCCGCGACCCGCCGTACCACGCGGGCCTGCGCCGCGGGCGAGAGTCCCGCGGGGTCACGCTGGACCACCAGCGTGCGGCTCAGCAGCGGGAACAGGAACAGCTCGTGCGACCTGACCTCGGCGTCGATGGCCTCGGCGTCGGTGGCGACGAGCTCGCCCAGGGAGCCGGTCCCCGCCTCCTCGATCGAGGGCAGGAGCGCGGTCGCGAGGATCGCGGCGACGATCCAGAAGGCGACGATGCCGTACCGGAGTCGAACTATCGCGCGTGCGAGCCAGCCCACCCCGGAGCTCCTACCCCGTCGACCGGCGGAGATGACACGCGGCGTGCAGACCGGTCATGGCTTGGTGGCCGCTTGCCGATAACGCTCGGGAAGTGGCCAAGGGCAACGACACCTACGACGCGCGCGTCGACTGGCAGACGGCGGTCGCGATCGGCGACACGCTCGCGGTCGGCATGCACGACGACTTCGACGATCGCTGGATCGAGGCCTTCCGGATCGTGCTCGACGAGCACGAGCGCCGGGACGGCGCCCGCGGCTGGGGCGAGATCGACTTCGACTACGCCGCCGGCGAGGGCGCGCTCCGCGTGCTGGTGCGCGAGGTCGAGCCGGAGACCGGGCCGTCCGAGCTGCGCGAGGCGGTCGAGGACGTCGTGCAGGCGGCCAACCGGGCGGCCCGGGTCGGCACGCACGTGTACGACCTCGCCCGTGAGCTGCGCCGGCCCCAGCCGGAGGCCCCGCGGGGATCGGTCCCGCCGCCGCCGCTCGACCCGCTCGCCGACGAGCTCGACGCCGACGCGGCATAGCGCCCCGGCGCGCGGCGTTGCCCGCGCGTCGACGACGACCCTGAGCTAGACTCGTGAAGTCTTGGCGGCAGGTGATGAACGCCTGTCGAAGGCGGGGGTTCACCTGATCGGACGCGCTACATCGCTTGCCGCGGCGCTGGCCATCGCTGCGGTGTCGCTCGCATTGGTGGCCGGCTCGGCGTCGAGCACGTCGCCATGCGACCGCTACGCGTCCCCGAGCGGCGACGACGGCGCGCCCGGGACGATCTCGGAGCCGTTCGGCACCGTCGACAAGCTCGTCCACTCGGTCACGCCTGGCGAGACCGGGTGCCTGCTGGGCTACCCGGACGGATCGCCCCCGAGCGCCGCGGGCTTCTACGAGGAGGGTCCGATCGACATCGACGTCGCCGGGATCACGCTGCGCAGCGCCGACGGCCACCTCGCCCAGGTGAAGGGGGCTCTGTCGGTGAGTGCGGACGACGTGACGCTCTCGCACCTCGTGCTGGACGGCCGGAACGCCTCCGGCGACGCGAGCCCCCTGATCACGGGGAGCAACGTCGTCCTCTCGCACAGCAACGTGACCACCCGTAACACGGCCGACTGCATCGAGGTGACCGGCGGTGCGCAGCAGGTCTCGATCACACACAACCGGATCCACGACTGCGAGGCCGGGACGATGGTCGTGAACGCCGGCAACGTCCTCATGACGCACAACGCCGTATACGACAATGCGGGCACCGGCCTCTCCCTCGGCCCGGCCGCCGACGGCGCGTACGTGGTGCGCAACATCCTCGACCGGAACGAGCGGGGAATCGTGTGGAGCAGCGGGGTGCTGCCGGGCGACACATCGGTCTCCGCCACGGACGGAAGCGTCGCCGCCGGCAACATCGTGTCGAACTCCGCCGGGCAGAACGTCACCGCCGACTGGCACGACCCGGACGGCGAAGGGCCGGACGAGCCGGTTCCCGGCGCCGCGAACGGGTTCTGGACCAACTGCGTGTATCACCCGACGCTGCCCGCCGGGGGCGTCGACTCCGGCACGACTTCCCACACGTGGAACCCGGCGAAGATCTGGTCCCCGCTGAACGCGGTCGGCGATCCGCTCTACGCGGACGCGGAGAGGGGCGACTTCGCCCTCGCCGCGGCCAGCCCGTGCCCGCCGGTCACCGGCGACCTGAGCCTCGCCATCGACGACGACGGCCCGGGCGCGGGCGACGACCGCCCGGGCGAGTCCGAGGCGGTCAACCTGCGTCCGAACGTCCTGGTGATCGTCACCGACGACCAGCGCATCGGCTCGGTGGTCGACGATGTGATGCCCCGCACGCTCGACTGGTTCAAGCGCGGGACTGCTTCCGGCGCGCCCGGTGGCACCGAGTTCGCGGACGCGTTCGTGACCACGCCGGTGTGCTGTCCCTCGCGCGCGTCGATATTCAGCGGCCAGTACGTGCACAACCACGGCGTGAACGAGAACACCGTCGCCCCACCGCCGTCCGAGGACCCGAACAACCCCACATATCTGGTCCAGCCGCACACGATGCAGCGCTACCTGCGCGACAGTGCCGGATACCGGACCGGCCTGTTCGGGAAGTTCATGAACAGCTGGCGCTTCAGCGGCGCCGTGATCGCGCCGAACTTCGACGACTTCGGTTACTTCCAGGGCCAGCCGCACTGCCCGTTCAAGGTCATGGAGGACCCGGGCCAGACACGGACGCTCGGATCGGCGCCCACAGGCGACCCGCTGCGCTGCGAGGTGCAGACGCCCGACGACTATTCGACGACCTGGATCGAGCAGGAGGGCCGTCGCTTCATCGACGAGTCCGAGGGGTCGGACGAGCAGCCGTGGCTGCTGTATCTGACGCCCGCGGTCCCTCATGACGACAACCTCGCCGGCAGGCCGGTCCCCGAAGAGCAGTACGTGGACGCGCCGGTGCCCTCCGCGAACGCGCTGCTGAACAGCGCCGGCTTCCAGGAGGGCCTGCGTGCGCCGGGCGACCAGTTGACCGACAAGCCGGAGTTCGTCCGCAACAAGCAGGAGCCGTGCCCACCCGAGCAGACGCCCGAGGAGTGCGACGCCGCTTGGACCGACAAGGTCCTGCGCAACCGGGCCGAGCAGCTGCGGACGCTGATGTCGGTGGACGACATGGTGGACGGAGTCTTCGAGAAGCTGGCCGAGACCGGAGAGGACGACGACACGCTCGCGTTCTTCATCTCCGACAACGGCTGGCTGTGGGGCGAGCACGGCCTCCTGACCAAGGGCAGGCCCTACGTCGAGTCCGTGAAGGTCCCGTTCTATCTGCGCTGGCCGGACAACCCGGCCGTCGACCGCGACACCACGGACTCGAGCCGGTTCGCCGCCAACATCGACATCGCGCCGACCGTGCTGGACGCCGTCGACCTGACGCCCGACCACGTGCCGGACGGCCGCTCGCTGATCGACCCCGCGATGAGCCGCTCGCGCATCCTGACCGAGTACTGGCGCACCGGAGTCTTCGACTGGGCGTCCATCACCACCTCCGGTTACCAGTACACGGAGTACTACAACACGCCCGACGTCGGCTTCCGCGAGTACTACCGGTTCCCGGGCGACCTGGCCCAGGTCACGAACCTGTTCGGCGACGACACGCCAGGCGATCCGCCGCCCGGGGAGACGGACCCGATCGCGACGGATCTGCAGTCGAGCCTCACCTGCGTGGGCTCGGCCTGCCCCTGATCGCAGGACGCGCGTCCCGGGAGGGATAGGCTGCGCGCCGCGATGAGCGCGCTGCCCGACTGGCTCGACCCGCTCTATACCGCCGCCGAGATGCGGGCCCTCGACGCGTGGGCGATCGACGAGCAGGGCGTCCCCTCGCTCGAGCTGATGGAGCGCGCCGGCGCCGAGGTCGCGCGGGTGGTGGCCGAGCTCGCCCCGCGCGGACCCGTGCGCGCCGTCTGCGGCAAAGGGAACAACGGCGGCGACGGCCTCGTGGTCGCCCGCCTCCTGCACGGCATCGGTGTCGAGGCCGAGGCGCTGCTGCTCGCCGATCCCCACGACTTGAGCGCCGACGGGCGGGCCAACCATGCGCGGCTGGTCGAGGCGGGCGGGCGCTGGCGCACGGTCGGAGCCGGGGAGCTGCCAGAGGCGCTGGCGGGCTCCGGCTGCGTGGTCGATGCGCTGCTCGGCACAGGGTTCGAGGGCACGCCGCGGGCGCCCGTGGACGCGGCGATCACGGCGGTGAACGGCGCGGGTGCGCCCGTGGTCGCGGTCGACGTGCCCTCCGGCGTGAACGCCTCGACCGGCGAGGTCGAGGGCGAGTGCGTGCAGGCGGACGTCACGGTCACCTTCCAGGCCGCGAAGCTCGGCCTGTGGGTGCATCCCGGAAAGGCGCGCGCCGGGCAAGTGGAGGTGGTCGACATCGGCATCCCGGTCGCGCGGGGCGGCGCGCCGGCGGCGCAGGGCGCCGGGACGATCGCCGCGGCCGCGCTCGCCGGCCTGCCGGCACGCGGTGCAGAGTCGACGAAGTTCAGCTCCGGGTCGGTGCTCGTGGTCGGTGGGTCGACCGGTCTCACGGGCGCCGCCTGCATGGCCGCCATGGGCGCGATGCGCGCCGGCGCGGGCTGGGTCCGCGTGGCCGTGCCCGAGTCCCTGAACCTCGTGTTCGAGGTGAAGCTGACGGAGGTGATGAGCGTGCCGCTGCCCGACGTGCAGGGCTCCCTCGGGCCAGACGCGCTCGCGGGGGTCGCCGAGGCGGCGGAGCGCGCCGACTCGGTCGTGCTCGGGCCCGGCCTCGGGCGCACCCAGGGCGCGTTCGCGCTTGCGCAGGAGATCGCCGCGACCGTGGAACGGCCGCTGCTGGTGGACGCCGACGGGCTCAACGCGGTCGCGGCCGCGGGCCTCGAGGCGCTGGCCGGGCGGGCGGCGCCGACGGTACTGACGCCCCACGCCGGTGAGCTGGGGCGGCTGCTCGACAGGCCCTCGCGGGAGGTGTCCGCGCACCGCCTTGCGGCGGCCAGGGAGGCGGCCGAGCGCTCGGGGGCGATCGTCGTCCTGAAGGGCGACGACACGCTCGTGGTCGAGCCCGGCGGGTGCACCGGCGTGAGCACGGGAGGCAGCCCCGGGCTCGCGACGGCGGGCACGGGCGATGTCCTGAGCGGCATCGTGGGGGCCTTCCTCGCGCAGCGGACGGAGCCGTTTCGTGCCGCGTGCGCCGCCGTCTGCGCGCACGCCGCCGCCGGGCGCGGCGCCGCGGCGGCGCTCGGCCCCACGTCGGTGATCGCGGGCGACGTGCTCGACGCGCTGCCCGCCGCGCTGCGCGCCGCAGCGCCCGGCTCCCGCGGACGGGAACAGTAAGCTCAAGCGCCATGGCGGAGCTGACCGTTGGGGACGTGATGCAGCGCGATCCGGTGACGATCTCGCGGGACGCCGGCGTCGAAGACCTGCTGCGCGTCCTGCGCGAGCACGAGCTGCCGGGGGTGCCGGTGGTGGAGGACGGGCGCCTCGTCGGCATCGTGACCGAGAGCGACCTCGTGCTGCAGGGCGACGACTCGAGCCTGC
>Ga0299913_10003117_pt1 | contig 13430 bp, 7 predicted proteins | sample RVTome_9_FD_201360 | JGI IMG/M metagenome (GOLD analysis project Ga0299913, IMG submission 201360) | Soil microbial communities from uranium-contaminated site in the Upper Colorado River Basin, Wyoming, United States - RVT155D38 (version 2) ... | reverse complement strand
ACGAGGACCTCGACGGCTGCGAGCTCGTCGTCCTGCCGGGCGGCTTCTCCTACGGCGACTACCTGCGCGCCGGGGCGCTCGCCGCGCAGAGCCCGGTGATGCGGGCGGTGCGCCGGCACGCGGCGGACGGCGGGCTCGTGCTCGGCATCTGCAACGGCTTCCAGATCCTGCTCGAGGCGGGGCTCCTGCCGGGCGCGATGCGGCGCAACCGGAGCCTGCGCTTCGAGTGCCGCGAGGTCCACCTGCGGGTCGAGCGCGACGACCTGCCGTTCACCGCCGGCTACGAGGCCGGCCAGGTGATCACCCTGCCGATCGCCCACGCCGAGGGCAACTACGAGGCGGCGCCCGAGGTGCTCGACGAGATCGAGACGAACCGGCAGGTGGTCTTCCGCTACTGCGGCCCCGACGGCGAGCTGCCCGAGCCGGCCGAGGCGAGCCGGTGGAACGTCAACGGCTCGGCGCGGGCGATCGCCGGCGTCGTCAACCGCGAGGGCAACGTCCTCGGCATGATGCCCCACCCCGAGCGGGCGGCCGAGACGGTCCTCGGCGGCACCGACGGGCTCGGCCTCTTCGCGGGGCTCGCGGAGCGGGTGCCGTTGCGGGTCACCGGCTGAACGCCCACACGATGGATTTCGTCGAGGACCTGCGCTGGCGGGGGCTGATCGAGGAGGCCACGCCCGGCCTCGAAGAGGCGCTCGCCGAGGGTCCCCTCACCGGCTACGTCGGCTTCGACCCGACCGCCCCGAGCCTCCACGCCGGCTCGCTCCTGCCGGTCCTCGCGCTCGCCCGCCTCCAGCGCGCCGGCCACCGGCCGATCGCCGTCGTCGGCGGCGGCACCGGGATGGTCGGCGACCCGAGCGGCAAGAGTCAGGAGCGCCAGCTCCTCTCCGCCGCGGCGATCGCCGAGAACGTCGCCGGTCTGCGCGCCCAGCTCGGGCGCTTCCTCGACTTCGACGACCCCCGGACCGGCGCGCTGCTCGTCGACAACGCCGAGTGGCTCGGCCCGCTCGGGCTGATGGAGTTCCTGCGCGACGTCGGCAAGCACTTCACCGTCAACGCGATGACCGCCCGCGAGTCGGTGAAGCGGCGCCTCGCCTCCGAGGAGGGGATCTCCTTCACCGAGTTCAGCTACATGCTGCTCCAGGCCTACGACTACCTGGTCCTCCACGACCGCCACGGCTGCACGCTCCAGATGGGCGGCTCCGACCAGTGGGGCAACATCCTCTCGGGCATCGACCTGATCCGCCGCCTGCGCGGTGCGAAGGCGCACGGCCTCGTCTCGCCGCTGGTCACCGACGCGGCGGGCCGGAAGTTCGGCAAGACCGAGGCGGGCGCGGTCTGGCTCGACCCCGAGCGCACCTCGCCGTACCACTTCTACCAGTTCTGGCTCAACGTCGCCGACGCCGACGCGGCCCGCTACCTTCGCTACTTCACCTTCCTCGACCGCGGTCGGATCGCCGAGATCGAGGCCGAGTTCGCCCGGGCGCCGGAGGAGCGCCTCGCCCAGCGCGTCCTCGCCGAGGAGGTCACCCGCATGACCCACGGCGCCGACGGCCTCGCGCGGGCCGAGCGGGTCACCGACTTCCTCTTCGGCAAGGAGGTCGCCGAGCTCCGAGCCGACGACCTCGCCGCCGGCCTCGCCGACGCCCCCACGACGGAGATCCCGCGCGACGAGCTCGCCGCCGGCCTCCCGGCCGTCGACCTCCTCGTCCGCGCCGGCGTCGAAGGCTCCAAGGGCGCCGCCCGCCGCCTGGTCGCCAGCGGCGGCGCCTACCTCAACGGCCGGCGGCTGGAGGACGGCACGACCGTCGGCCCCGACGACGCGCTCGACGGCACCCTCCTCGTCCTCCGCAAGGGGAAGAAGACCTACCGGCTGGTGCGGGTCGCCGGCTGACGATGCCCGGACCGGCCTTTCCGCGCCCCGGCCGGTGTGGGATGCTTCGCCCATGACCGCCGCCGGGAGCCCGACCGCCGCCGACACCGCCGCCGAGACCGCCGCCCAGGCCGCCGAGCCCGCCGTCGACGCCGCACTCGCCCGCGAGCACGGCCTCTCGGCCGAGGAGTACGAGCGGTTCGTCGGGATCCTCGGGCGGACGCCGAACCTGACCGAGCTCGGGATCGCCTCGGCGCTGTGGTCGGAGCACTGCTCGTACAAGTCGTCGAAGGCGTGGCTGCGGGAGCTACCGACCCGCGGCGAGCAGGTGATCCACGGCCCGGGGGAGAACGCCGGCGTCGTCGACCTCGGCTACGGGTGGGTGGCGGCGTTCAAGATGGAGAGCCACAACCACCCGAGCTTCATCGAGCCGTACCAGGGGGCGGCGACAGGGGTGGGCGGCATCCTGCGCGACGTCTTCACGATGGGCGCGCGGCCGATCGCGGTGATGGACTCGCTGCGCTTCGGGCGGCTCGACGCGCCGCGGATGCGCTACCTCGTCGACGGGGTGGTGCGCGGGATCGGCGACTACGGTAACTGCGTCGGCATCCCGACGGTGGGCGGGGAGACCGGGTTCCACGCCGCCTACGACGGCAACATCCTGGTCAACGCCTTCGCGCTCGGCATCGCGCGCCGCGAGCGGATCTTCACCGCCCGCGCCTCGGGCCCCGGCAACCCGGTGCTCTACGTCGGCAGCCGGACGGGACGCGACGGCATCCACGGGGCGACGATGGCCTCGGAGTCGTTCGACGCCGAGAGCGAGGCGAAGCGGCCGACGGTGCAGGTGGGCGACCCGTTCACCGAGAAGGTGCTGCTCGAGGCGTGCCTCGACGCGATGCGGACCGGGGCGATCGTCGCCATCCAGGACATGGGGGCGGCCGGGCTGACCAGCTCGGCCTTCGAGATGGCCGGCCGTGGCGGCACCGGCGTGCGGCTCGACCTCGACCGGGTGCCGCTGCGCGAGCCGGGCCTGACCCCCTACGAGATGATGCTGTCCGAGTCGCAAGAGCGGATGGTGATCGTCGCCCGCCGCGGCCGCCAGGAGGAGGTGGCCGAGGTCTTCCGCCGCTGGGGCCTCGAGGTGGTCGAGATCGGCGAGGTGACCGGCGACGGGCGGGCGCGGCTCGACTGGCGCGGCGGGGTCGCGGCCGACCTGCCGGTGGCGCCGCTCACCGAGGAGGCGCCGGTCTACCGCCGCCCGGCCGAGCCGCCCGCCGACCTCGCCGCCCGCCAGGCCTCCCCCGACCTGCCGGAGATCGACGACCCCGGCGCCGCCCTCGCCGCGCTGCTCGCCACCCCGGAGCTGGGCTCCAAGGAGTGGATCTGGCGGCAGTACGACCACTCGGTGCGCACGAACACCGTCCGCGGGCCGGGCGGCGACGCGGCGGTGCTGCTGCTCAAGGGCACGCCGTCGGGGCTGGCGCTCGCCTGCGACGTCAACCCGGTCTACTGCTGGCTCGACCCGCGCACCGGCGGCGCCCAGGCGGTCGCCGAGGCGGTGCGCAACCTGGCCACCGTCGGCGCCGAGCCGGTCGGCTTGACCGACTGCCTGAACTTCGGCAACCCGGAGCGCCCCGAGGTCTCCTGGCAGCTCCGCGAGTGCATCCGCGGCATGGCCGCGGCCTGCACGGCGCTCGACGTGCCGGTCGTCTCCGGCAACGTGTCGCTCTACAACGAGACCGAGGAGCGCTCGATCCACCCGACCCCGACGGTGGCGATGGTCGGCGTCATCCCCGACATGGGGGCGCTGCCGCGGGCGGGCTTCGCGGCGGCCGGCGACCGGATCGTGCTCCTCGGCGCCGACCGCGGCGAGCACGGCGGCGCGGCCTGGCTGCGCCTGCTCCACGGGGTCGAACGGGGCGCGCCGCCGGCGGTCGACCTCGAGGCCGAGTCGCGGCTCGCCGAGCTCCTGCGGGTGCTCGCCTACCGGGGGGCGGTGCGCACCGCCCACGACCTCTCCGAGGGCGGTCTCGCGGTGGCCCTCGCCGAGGCCTGCTTCGAGCGCGGCCTCGGCGCCGAGGTCGAGGTGCCGGGCGGCCCGGCGTCGCTGTTCTCGGAGACGCAGGCCCGGGCGCTGGTCGCCTGCGAGCTGGCGCGCGCAGACCGCGTCCTCGCCCAGGCCGAGTCCTTCGGGGTGCCGGCGCGCGAGATCGGCACGGTCGGCGGCGGCGCGCTCGCCGTCGCCTTCGACGGCGGCCGGTTCGCCCTCGACGTCGAGGATCTGCGCGGGGCGTGGGCCGCCGCCCTGCCGCGCGCGCTCGGGGTCTGACGCCGGCTCGTTCCCCATGTGCGGCATCTTCGGCATCGACGGCCACGAGGACGCGGCGAACCTCACCTACCTCGGGCTGTACGCGCTCCAGCACCGCGGACAGGAGTCGGCCGGGATCGTCTCGTGGGACGGGCGGCGGATGCAGGTCGAGCGGGGGATGGGCCAGGTGGCGGACATCTTCCGGGCGCCGGTCCTCGGGCGGCTCGCCGGACGGCGGGCGATCGGCCACACCCGCTACTCGACGGCGGGAACGAGCGTCATCGCCAACGCCCAGCCGATCGTGGTCAAGACCTCGATGGGGCCGCTCGGGGTGGTCCACAACGGCAACCTGACGAACGCGGTCGAGGTACGCCGGCGACTCGAGGAGACCGGCTCGATCTTCCAGACGACGAGCGACACCGAGGTCATCCTGCACCTCATGGCCCGCGAGCCGCGCGCCGACCTCGTCGAGTCGCTGATGCTCGCCCTCGGCGAGGTGCGCGGGGCCTACTCGCTGCTGCTGATCGCCGACTCCGCTCTTATCGTTGCGCGCGACCCGTACGGCTTCCGGCCGCTGGCCATCGGTCTGCTCGACGGCAGGCCGTGCTTCGCGTCGGAGAGCTGCGCCTTCGACCTGATCGGCGCCGAGCCGGTGCGCGAGCTCGAGCCCGGCGAGGTGGTCGTCGCCCGCGACGGCGGCGACGGCCCCGGCGGCATCGAGAGCTACCGGCTGCCCGAGCCGCCGGTGCCGACCCGCTGCGCCTTCGAGCACGTCTACTTCGCGCGGCCCGACAGCGAGGTCTTCGGCGACGCGGTGTCCGGGGCGCGGCTGGCGATGGGCGCGCGGCTCGCCCGCGAGGCGCCGGCGGCGGCCGACGTCGTCGTGCCGGTGCCCGACAGCGGGCTGTTCGCCGCCCTCGGTTACAGCCGCGAGTCGGGTCTGCCGCTCGAGTTCGGGCTGATCCGCAACCACTACGTCGGCCGCACCTTCATCGAGCCGAAGCAGTCGATCCGCCACTTCGGGGTGAAGGTCAAGCTCAACCCGGTGCGCGAGCTGATCGATGGCCGCCGGGTGGTGCTGGTCGACGACTCGATCGTCCGCGGCACGACCTCGCCCAAGATCGTCAAGATGGTCCGCGAGGCCGGCGCCGCCGAGGTCCACGTCCGCGTCTCCTGCCCGCCGACCGCCTGGCCCTGCCACTACGGGATCGACATGCCGACCCGAGAGGAGCTGATCGCCTCCTCCCACGACCTCGACGAGATCCGCCGCTTCGTCGGCGCCGACAGCCTCGCCTACCTCTCGCTCGACGGCATGCTCGCCCCCCTCACCGGCCCGCCCGACAGCTACTGCACCGCCTGCTGGACCGGCGACTACCGCGTCCCCATCTCCGCCGCAGACCGCCGCCAGGCGGAGCTGTTCCCGATCCGGGCGGAAGAAGACTGAAAAGGTTAGAAGCCAGGGTTCGCTACAGACCAACCGTTGATCACAAAGAAGTCGGTCGAGATTATCCTTCGGTCCGAGTTCCGGTCTCCGTTTCGGCTGTGTCACGAACCTCAGCTAGCTCTCTCGGTTTCTGGCAAGGCAATATAAAGGCGTCAGCCTTCGTACATACCTCCTCGAAAGCGCAGGTTCGGCAACATAGGTAAGTCTCGAACCGCCATATCTCGCAAAAGGCCTGTCCATCAGTTCCACTTCGCTGACCGCAGCGGTCTCTGTTGTCAGCAGTAATGACGCTCGCCTTAGCATCGGTCACGCGCTGGTGGGCGCAGTGGTGTAGCCGGCCTGTCGGAAAGAAGACCCGGGGTTCAATAGAGGGGGCCGGAATCGGACGTGAGCTGGCAGCAAGACCCTGGTCATCGCAGATCGACCATTCATGAAATGGACAATCGGGGACTGTGGGCTCAGGGAGCAGATAGTGTGTGAACTGACCAGTCGCCAGCACGAACCCGTCCCTTTCAAATTCTGCAACACCGCGAAGCGACAGGAAGTCATCGCTTTCATAGTGGTCAACGAGCGAGGCTGGCACGAGAGACACTCCGAGAGAGGCTGAAGTTTCTCTCAGAAGTACACTAGCTGCGTCCCGCACCTGCATTAAATGCTCAGGAAGCTGATCGGCCGAATCCGGTAGCTGGAAATCGCGAAGGCGATTTTCCACCATCAACCAGGTGCCGAAGCGCGATCGAAGATGGATGACGGGTGCAACGCTGATTGCCGGCCACCGGTCGTAAACACCCGGCCGTTCAACGTATCTAAGCCGCAACCCGTGCATCGCACGATCGATGAACTCTGCCGCAACATAGAAGCTCACTCTAGCGCTCGTTAGGGAAGGCATGCTTCCCGCCACCAGGGATTGCTCCAGTTGCAGGAACAGTTCAGCGTGCCTCTCCTCGAGGTCTTGCCAGTCCGACAGAACCAAGATCCGTGCGGGATCAGTAACTCCGCATGAAAATGCGTCCTCAGGTGCCAAGAAAACTACCATCCAATTCCCATTCGATATCACTACACGCTTTGGGCTGTGTCCGGATGCAGCATGCAAAGACCGGACATAGTCTTGGATCGATCTCAGCCATTCTGACCAGGGTCCGAACAACGGCTCCCCTGCTAAGCCACGACAGAGCACCGAAGAAGGCTTCTCCTCCAAAGTCGACTCGGCGGAGGCAAGCCGGGGAAGAGCAGTCCCAGGTCGCTTTGTCTCCACCAATAGCAGAGGTCTAAGCGTGTCGCGCTCAACACCGAGGTAATCAAGACGGCGAATTGTTTGCGCCCCGCTCGATCGGACCGGAGCTTCCTCCACTAGTGGCGGCAGGCCTTCTTCTGGCGAGGTGTGCAGTCTCCAATTGAGAGCGGCAAGGAGAGCATTTACTACGTAGCAGCGAGCGTGATACTCAAGATGCGCCTCCACGCCGCCGGGAGTGGCTCCAAAAAGGGTCCGTCCGTACTTCGACCGCAAACTTTCAATCAAAGGTCCATACCGCTCCATATAATCTATGCGAATGCGTCGCGCTTTCAAGAGGAAGTCGTCAGCATTACGCGAATTCATCGGAAGATCTCATCAAGTCGGTAGGTCAGCTGTCGCGCTGCGGGCCAGCCGGCCTCGACGAAAACGTCTAGGATGCGAATGAGAGCTCGGCGGCAGTCGTCACTGCCGCGAAATATGTCCCTGTGCTCAGCCAGGTACCTTTCGACGATGTCAACTACTAGACTGACAGCTAGCGACTCGTACTGGTAGCCCCAGCTCTCGGCTGCCCTTACGACAGCCTCAATTCTGAGAAACACACCCTCGGGGTCAATATCTATCAAGAACTGCAGGGTCTCGAGTAGATGATGCGTGGTGCCAGGTAACCCTACTTGCGCTAGGACCTCGAGAATAGGGGCTGCTTCCCGATAGAACCTTTGTTTATGGATAGTTGAATCGATCTCTGCTTTCGTTTGCTCGCCATACGCGCCTGATGCGAAGTAGAGTTCGCTTCCGGCGTGGTTGATAATCCGATAGAGTCCCTGAAGTCGATCTCGTGCTGCACTAGGCCATTCCTCAAAGCGCTCTGGCTGCGAGGCCTTTAGGCTCTTGGCCGCGGTGACCGCCGAAAGAACAATGACCTCAAAAATACTGAAGGCGCGGCTTCGCACCGCGTCCTTAGTGGGCTCAGGGCTATTGGAATCTCCATAGGTTAGGGGTTCCCGAAGGGTATCCAATACGTCGTTCGCCTCTTCTGGAAAGCTCTGCGGGTTGTTTGCGTACTGCATCAAAATTTGTCGACAGCCTTGAACATTGCGCCATACGTATAGGTTGGCTAGAAGATGAACGCATTGTTCCCGAACCCGGTCCCACCCCGGACCAGAAACAGCACGTTTGAGTAAGTTGCCGCCGAGCCTTGTAATTCGTTCGGGCTCCGAGCCGGCAAGTCGTGCAAGGGGGCCACCCAATAGGCCCTGGAGAACGCCTGCGCTTTCTTCGGAGGCGGTAGTTTCCTCGATCAGTTGCCACATCGCGTCAGGGGCTGTTTTGGCGAGGGCGTTTAGGCGCGCGGCAACCTGAAAGCGTACCGCTGGAACTGGATCGTGTAGCAGTTGCGCGACGGCATCGAGAATTTCAGCGGAGAAACATCGCCGATGGCGACCCAGAGTAGTTAGCCCTGCAGCGGCGTCTATGCGTGCGGCTGGCTTTCCCCAGCTGGGCGCTTCATCGAACTGCGAACTGTCATGTTCCGGCTCAGGTTGAGTATGACCGCGGGCCACCAGGAGGATTGATCGGATGAGCTGGCCTGCTCTGTCGTTGCAATCCAGCTTCTCTGTGCTCGTGATGTCGGAGCAGGCCTCGGCCAGCGTTCCCCAAGCATAGTTGCGTTGCCTCGGATCGACGCCTGCGTCGTCCGCTTCGCGGATGAAGTTCCATAAGGCCTCAATGTTGGGCAGGGCGTCTGCGATTTCTGCTGAGTTTGGAGCGGCATTCTGGTGCTGTTGTGCGAATTCCTTGACCGGTGCTTCAAGGTCTCTCATTCTTCTGTTGGACGCTTCTGCGACTGCGACCCCTTCTCCTGCGAGGAACTCGACCTCGCCGTAGGGCATACTTGAGATCTCGGAAAACTCAAATGGAGGCTCGTTCTCGGGCACTGCCTCTGCCTGCTGGAGTGCTTCCAGCCGGAGCCTAGCTGCCTCCGTGACGAGCTCTCCTTCAGACAGACAGCCCAGCAGTCGATCTCTGACGCTCTCCAGGTATTCCTCGTCTCTTGGCGTGGGTGCTTGCTGCGGGAGTCTCATGACCGCCTCTTCGATTAGCTGCCTGTCTTGGAAATCCAGCATTGAAAAGGCAGCCTTCAAGAAGGCCCCTGCCGCTGTGCTCGTGTCGATCTCCTCAAGTATCGGGGTTGATTGGGCGAGAGTTGACAATCGTTGTCCCATGACCTCAGGAAAGCGAGATCCGAGTAGCAGCAAGCGTCGCCAGAATACGGCGAGGTGACCCTCATGGGTAATCGTTTGAAGAATCTCGTCGAGCACATCCAGATCCGAACACTTTACTAGTTCCTCAAGGTAGTCGAACAATGCGTCTAGAATCTTCAGAGCATCGTCATGTCGATACGTGTCTCCGCTGTCCCAGACGCAGCTGTGATCGCGACGAATACTCGCTTCGCGTTTGCCAAGCCGAAAGGGCCGATCAACGAAGGCGCTGTCGGTGACGGGACGGTGCCTCTGCTTCACATATGAGGCCATCACCGCTATCGCTGCTCGAGTAGCGTGCAGGGGCGCCTGCCGTAAGAAGAGAGGATACTGTTGAGCGAGCTCATAGTGCGAGTGGCGGTAGTCTTGACTGCGGTTGGAGGTCAAGGGTATTATCTGACTTCCAGACAGGGAGGTTGCTTCGTGCGAGGTCTCTTCATGAGCAAACGCTGCTCGATAGACGTCCGCAGCAAGGTTGGCATCCGCCCTGACGACGTATTTAGTCCCTCGAGCTATCCATGGCATTTCTTCGAAGCCGAACGACGCTAGGTGCTCAGGCGCAATCGCGCGGCGAATCAGTGCAGCTGATGCGCTCGTGTCGGTAGCGAAGGTTTTTAGGACTGCCGTGAGTGCCTGGACCACTAGATGCTTGTCTCTGGGGCTTTGCTCCCATGCCCACTCGAGAAGGCGTCTCGCTGCAAGACCCACTTGGCCCAACTCGCGATCGCGGAGGTCTTCGACCCGCTCGCAAAGATCGTGAAGAAGAGGCCTTGCTGAGTACGCTATGGGCTCTCTGAAGGACTGGCTCAGGTGTTCCAACAACGCAGTCCAAAGAGCCGTGCTTCCAGCATTCTCAGCTGCCGCGCCTACTCCCTCAGTTAATGCTGAGCCAATAAAATGTCTGAGGGTCTTTTCGGCTGCGTTCTGCAGCGACGTTTGAGGGCTGTCCAACGCTGCCACGAGCGGTCTGATGTCGTCAATGTCGCCGGCTAGCCTCGCACCTACCGAAGGTCCAATCAGCTGGCCGGTGGCTGGGATTCCATCTGCCTTCGATAGACGAAGGGCAGTCTGCCAAAAACGTGCGTGATCGCTATCAAGCTGCCAAAGGTACTCGTAGTGTAATACGATGCTTGGCCGCGCCACGATTACCAGCTCTGGATCGTCACTCAGTTTCTGTGCCAGCTCATCCGGTTGTAAGCGGAGTATCAAGCGAGCGACAGAATAATCGAATAGTACATGATGAGAAAACGCTAGAAGATGGCGCTGTGGGGTTACGGCGCCTGTCGGAGACCACTCGACTAGTACCTGATTGCTCAAGAGCCGCCCCAGAGCGTTTTCGGATACTCCATTCAGAACCGAAAGCCGATCAACCTGAAGAGTTCTCTTTCCAAGCATCTGCGTGCATGTTCGGAGGAGCACACCTTCACGAGAGTCGCTACCCTCGCCCTCTTCAATCACGCGCGCCGACCAGTAACGCTCCAGGAGGTCCAGTTGCGTACGGATCGGGGTAATCAGGTCGACGGCGACTCCGGAGTCTAGGAGCTCAGCCACGAGTCGAATGTTGAAAGGAACGGTCAACAACTCGCCCAGCTTGAAAGGAGCATTTGCGATGACTTCTTCAAGGTCGGACGAGGCATCTCCGAGCTGTTTCAGCTCGTTCCGAGTCAGTCGCGGAACGTTCAGGTGACGCACGTTCGCGAACTCGTTGTCCCTAAACGTAGTTGCGCCGACTCCCCGAAACAATCGCTGCAGTTGACGATTGTAACGCAAATCAAACTTTCGCACAGAGGCAACAACTCTCCATCTGGTGCCAGCCTCAAGTACGGCGAAGATCAGATCTCGTATCGTCCGAGCGGCTTCCTCAGCACGGGCGGCGTCCAGGGCATCGATCACGATAAAGGCTGGGTCGAGACCCAGCCAGTTTTGGAAGACTGAGGCAGTGTCGTGCTCCAAGCCGAGCTCCCGTTGCAGATCGCCGCGAGACCGTATCCCTCCTAGGCGATCAGCGGCCAGTAGCACCACCTCCTGGTCCCGAGCTCGAATCTTCTTGACGAGCTCATAAAGTACTCCCGATTTGCCAGCTCCCGGCTCACCGACTACTAGAATCGAGCCCTCGGTGGCTTTGGCAACCAATTCCGCAACTACCGACCGATTGATCCTGATAGACGTGGAACCGATTTTGATCACCGAATGGTCTTGAAGAAGGTTCAGAGTTGCATCCGTATAGGCGGCGAGGCTTCGAGTATCGGACCGATAGCTGGGCGGCGACAGGAGGTTGAGCCCTCCTTGGGCCAGCACGTGCTGAAGGCCGTTTCGATCTGCACCTGAAGCGCTGCGCGCATATCCAAGAGAAGCGACGAGAAGCGAGCGCCATGCTAACGTTGCATCATCAGGGTTCGACAGTACACCGCGACGAAGTATCTCCATCGCGCCTAATTCCTCGCTGCCCCCATCTTCAATCTCGAGGCTGTGGATTCGAAATAGCTCGATGAAGGCACGGATCTCCGCTTGTGTCGGTCTTGTGCCGGCGACCCTGTGCCAGTAACTTTGAACATGGGAAAGAAAAGCCCCAAGCGCGCTCTCCTCTTGCTGGTTGGACGCAGCCAATTCCAGAGGATTGTCCGCGCGGAGTTCACGGGCTCTTCTTAGGACTGTGCGAAGTACGACTCTAATGGTCTTGGGTGCGTAGTAGCCAGTGATCAGGACGAGACGATCCCTGCCCGATTCGAGGGGTCTGTGCCAGGGGCGATCCATCTCTCGGCGATCTCGACAGGCTAGGAACTGAGTGACGAACTGACCTATTGCCTTGGCGAACTCGGAGTCTTCGAGAGTGGAGAGGTTTACAGACCTTTTGATCTGGACGAAGATCGAGCCTTCGTCGGAAGTGCCAACAAGTAGATCATCGACCGGTTCTTCTGTCTCACAGCGCAGCCACTCCAGCAACGTGGACGCATTAAGATCCCAGGGTGGCGAAGTCGATCTCTCGGCTAGGATTTTCACTGCGACCCACGCGGTGACCCGAGTCTGGAAATCGAATCCACCCGCCGCGGCGGTTCCTCCGGCTTGCCTGTGTTGCGTCTCGCTATTGGGCAATGGCTTGGCCGCTCATACGGGGATCTGGGGACGGGGATCGAGGGACTCTGGAACGTAAGACACCTGGCTTGCTCACCTCTCGCGCCAGTCGATGACCTCGAGCTGTTCGAATCTCTCAAAGTCGTCTCGGTTCGCTGTCACCAGTATGAGCCCGTGCACCCTTGCGATCGAGGCGATCTGGCCGTCGGTGAAGCTCGGCGTGAGGCCTCGGGCAGTGAGGCGGGCGCGCTCGCTCGCGTGCCACGCGGCAGCCTTGTCGTCGTAGGGGAGGATCGGCAAGCTAGGCGCGACGACGGTTGCTAGGTAGGTTTCGATCGCGCTTCGTCGGCGAGACGCGGGCAGCCTAGCGGCGCCAAAGACCAACTCGTGCCAGACAACTGAAGCGATAGCGGCCCTTGGCCCGTGCTCTCTCAACCCAGCCCCGATACCCGGATCCGGGTTGGGACGCACCGGGTCGGAGACCACGTTGGTGTCGAGCAGGTAGCGGAGCCTCACCAGTCGACCTCGCGGCCCGGTGAAGGATCGCGGACGTCGCCGAAGACCTCGTCGGAGTCGGTGGGGAGTGCTTCGAGATCCGCTCGCTCACGGAACTGCGTGTAGGCTGTCCAGAAATCGCCACGCTCCGATCGTAGGCGGTCGTACTCGGGCAGACCGAGGAGGACTGCCACGGTCCTGCCGCGGCGGGTTACCTCGACCGCTTCACCCGATTCCGCGGCGCGGACCGCGTGCGCGAGCTCCGAGCGTAGGCGGGCGATCGAGTAGCTCGACTGCTTGGCGTTCCGCTTGCGGCTCATGGACATCTTCATGTACAAGAGGATAGCAGATCGAGCCCGTGGAGGGCCGACCCTTTCATGGAGCTGTTCGACGGCAGCGGCTACGTCCTGACCCGGCTGCTGATCCAGCGGGGGCTGGCGGCGGTCTACCTCGTCGCCTTCCTCGTCGCCGTGAACCAGTTCTTGCCGCTATGCGGACGGCGGGGGCTGCTGCCGGCGCGGGAGCGGCTGGCGCGGCTCGGTTTCTGGGACGCGCCGAGCCTGTTTCACTGGACGAGCTCGGACCGGACATTCCGGGTCGCGGCGTGGGCCGGGGCGGCGCTGGCGGCGTTCGCGCTCGCCGGGCTGTCGGAGCGGTTCGGGCTCGCGGTGTCGATCGGGACCTGGGCGGCGCTCTGGGCGCTCTATCTCTCGTTCGTCAACGCCGGGGGGCTGTTCTACGGCTAC
>Ga0299913_10003116_pt1 | contig 13434 bp, 17 predicted proteins | sample RVTome_9_FD_201360 | JGI IMG/M metagenome (GOLD analysis project Ga0299913, IMG submission 201360) | Soil microbial communities from uranium-contaminated site in the Upper Colorado River Basin, Wyoming, United States - RVT155D38 (version 2) ... | reverse complement strand
TAGATCAACACCGATCCCCGACCTGCACCATCGGGCACCACCACGACGGCCGCGCACCACGACGCTACGGACACGGGCTTGCCGAGCGGCGGACACGCGCTGACCGAGCGGCGGACACGGGCTGACCGAGCGGCGGACACGGGCTTGCCGAACGGCGGACACGGGCTTACCGAACGGCGGACACGGGCTTACGAAACGACGGACACGCCGGGGCGGGGGCGACGGACACGGGGTTGTGGTTAGAGGGTGGTGCCTAGTTGGGCGCCGAGGAGGGCAGCGGTTAGGGCGCCGGTGACGTTGAGGAGGATGTTGAGGGTGGCGTACCAGCGGGCGCGGTCGGCCAGCAGCTGCACGGTCTCGTAGCCGAAGGTCGAGTAGGTGGTGAGCGCCCCGCAGAGGCCGGTGCCGAGCAGCGCCGCGGCTGGCCCGCCGGCCGCACTGCCGTAGCCGACCAGCACCCCGAGCGCGAACGAGCCGAGCACGTTCACCAGCAGGGTGCCGACGGGCAGCACCGGGGCGAGCCGGGTCTGCACCCAGCGGTCGGCGAGGTAGCGCAGCGGTGCGCCGACCGCCGCGCCGACCACGACCAGCAGCAGCGTCACGAGGACCGCCCGACGTACCGGATGACCTCCACCTCGTCGACGAGCACCAGGCCCTCCGCCACCAGCTCGTCGAGCTCCGGCAGGAACGCGCGCACCCGCTCGGCCGCGTCGACGATCACCACCGCGATCGGCAGGTCCTCGGACAGCGACAGCAGCCGGGTGGTGTGCACGAGCGAGGACGCGCCGTAGCCCTCGATGCCGCGGAACACCGAGGCCCCCGCCAGCCCGGCGTGCCGGGCGCGCATGACGATCTCGTGGTACAGCGGCTTGTGGTGCCAGATGTCGTCCTCGCCGACGATCACGGTCAGCCGCAGCGCCGACCCGGTCACCTTCATGTCGACCTCCTCCGCAGGGCCAGCGCCCTGGCCAGCACGATGCCGAGCTGCACGGCCAGCAGTGCGCCGGCCACCGTGCCCAACAGGTACGCAAGGGCCGCGCCGGGACGCCCGTCGACGATCAGCCGCTGGGCGTCGAGCGCATACCCGGAGAACGTGGTGTACCCGCCGAGCACCCCGGTGCCGAGGAACGGCCGCAGCAGCCGGTGCCCGGCCCACACCTCGCCGACGAGCACCGTCAGCACACCGATCAGCAGGCAGCCGCTGAGGTTCACCACGATGGTGCCGACGGCCGATCCGCCGAGGGCCGATCCCGCGCCGTAGCGGCCGACAGCACCCAGCGCACCGCCGACGGCGACGGCGCTCACTACCGGGGCACGCAGCACTGCGCCATGATCGCATCGCGTGCCCAAACCGGACCCGTCCGGGTGTGGCACATGCCACTCTACCTGCGCAAGCAGAGCGCTTGCAGCAGCTAGCACCCTGGCGTACGGTCGATATCAGGCGAGCGGAGGTAGTTCAGGTGAGCAAGGTCGAGGACGTCAACCAGGCGGTCCACGAGTTCGGCCGCGACATCGGCGACTACATCCGTGTCCAGCGCACCAAGGCGCAGATCTCGCTGCGGGAGCTGGCGAAGCTCGCCGGGGTCTCGAACCCCTATCTGAGCCAGATCGAACGCGGCCTGCGCAAGCCGAGTGCGGAGATCCTGCAGCAGATTGCCAAGGGCCTGCGGATCTCGGCCGAGGCACTGTACGTGCGGGCCGGGATCCTCGAGCTGCGCCAGGGCGGCGCGGTTGTCGACGCCGTGCTCGCCGACCCAGAGCTGTCCGAGCGGCAGAAGCAGGTGCTGCTCGACGTGTACGAGTCCTTCCGGCGCGAGAACGAAACCCGAGCGGCCACCGTGGACAGCGTGGCCGCCGGGGACGCCGACAAGAGCGACCCAGACCAGAGCAATCCAGACCAGAGCAATCCAGACCAGAGCGACATCGACAAGAGCACCATCGAGGAGTGAACCGAACATGCCCAAGTTGCCCACTGCCACCGACGTCAAGAAGGCCCGCAAGCAGGCCACCGTGGCCGTGACCGACGCGCTGGAGCAGGCCCGCACGCCGCTCTACGCCGTGGTCGGCGCCGGCGACCTGGCCACCGAGGCCGTCCGCGACTACGTCACGAAGGCCCGCACCGATGCGACCGGCCAGGCCAAGGACGCGCAGACCCGGATGAACGAGCTGCAGGCCAAGCTGACCGAGCTGCAGGACCGGCTCGTCGAGGTCCGCGCGCAGGTCCGCACCAAGGTCGGCGAGCTGCCTGACGACGTCGTCGAGCTGCGCGGCAGGCTGGAGCCCTCCGAGCTGCGGCACGCGCTGGAGAACTACAGCCAGTCGCTGCAGGAGCTCTACGAGAAGCTGGCCACGCGTGGCGAGACCACTGTGGAGAAGCTGCGCAAGCAGCCGAAGGTCAAGAAGGCCATCGACCGGGTCGAGGGCGCCGCCGACAACGCCGAGGACCGCGTCGGCAAGTTCGTCGAGGACGCCCGCGGGCTGGCCGACGACGTGCTCGGCAGGGTCACCCGACGCACCCGCTCGACCGGCGAGAAGGCCGCCATCAGCACCGAGACGGTGGCCGCCGAGGTCGCGGAGACCGTCGAGGACGCCGGCGACGAGGCCGCCAGCACCACGCGCAGCGTGACCCGCAAGGTCGCCAACCGCACCGCGCCGGCCAAGACCACCGTGCGCAAGACCAACGCCGCCCCCCGCAAGACCGGCACCAAGAGCTAGGCAGGAGCCGGTCAAGGGGCCAGAACGGGCCGTCCGAGTGGCGATGGGTGCCCAACACTCATCGCCACTCACGCGCGCGTAACGCGTACCCTGGCCGAGTGGACCTGCTCAGCGACCTCGACTCCTACATCGTGTACACGATCTGGCTCGTCGGGATTCCAGTGGGTGTCTACGCCTTCGTGCACGCGCTGCTGCAGCGGGCCGATGCGTTCACCGCGGTAGACAAGCTGACGAAGCCGGCCTGGCTGGGTATCACCGGCGCGTCCGCGTTCGTCCTGCTGCTGGTCAAGGGGGGGCCTGGCAGCGGCGGGGCGATCCTGTGGCTGGCTGCGCTCATCGCGGTACTGGTGTACATCGTGGACGTGCGGCCGCGGGTGACCGAGGCGCAGCGCGGCCCTCGCTGGTGATCGCCCGCTGGCGCGAGCACGGCTGCGGCGCGCCGGTGACCCTGGTTGCGCCCGGGCTGGGCGCCACCGAAGGCGAGGCACGACTGCCCGCGTCCGGCCTGCCCGGCGCCAGGGTGGTCGTCACCTTCGGCTCGCACGGCGAGGCGGACGACGCGCCCGCCGACTACTGGGACTACGGCGTGCTGGCCGGCGAGCTGCGCGAGGTCGCGGACAAGATCGGCGCGCGGCAGGCGATCGGTGTCTCGATGGGTGCCGGCGCGCTGGTCCGGCTGGCGAGCGAGGACCCGGGGCGGTTCGACCGGCTGGTCCTGGTGCAACCGGCCGCGCTGGATGGCCGCCGCTCCCCGGAGGCGGTCCGCGCCATGCGCCGGCTCTCCGATGCCGTGGCCACCGGCGACCGCGCCGCGCTCGTGCGGCAGCTGAGGTCCGGGCTGCCGTCGTGTTGCGGCGACCTCGGCGACTATCTCGACCGGCGGGTGACGGCCCTGCTGCGCCTCGGCGACGCGCTGCGCGTGCTGCCGGACCGGACGCCGCTGGCCTGCGCCGAGTCGCTCGCTCCGGTGTCGGCCAGGGTGCTGGTGATCTCCGGGGTGGGCGACCCGCTGCACGCCGAGACGGTGGCCGCCGCCACCTCCGCGGGGTTCAAGGACAGCGAGCTGCACGTGCTGGCCTCGCCGTACCCGCTGCTCACCCACCGCCCGCAGGTCCGCGCGCTGATCGGCGCGTTCCTCAGCCGACGGCCCCCGACTTGACCGCGGCGCGGCTCGCGTAGCGCTCCAGCAGGTCGACGGCCTCGTCCACGGAGTCCGTGACGAGGATCCAGGGCTCGACCTCCAGGCCGCCCGCCAGCCGCCGCACCAGCGGTGTGGCCGGCACCTCCTCGGTCCAGAACCGGGCGCCGAGGAACACCATGGGTGCCGGCGGACCGACCGAGCAGTAGTGGTTCTGCGCGTAGTCGGCGAACACCTCCTGCACCGTGCCGGCCGAGCCCGGCGTGTAGATGACGCCGCCGCGAGCGACCGTCAGCAGGCCGTCCTCGCGCACCGAGTTGGCGAAGTACTTGGCGTGCGCGTCGCAGAACGCGTTGGGCGGTTCGTGGCCGTAGAACCAGGTGGGGATGCCGATGCAGCGCGGCAGGCCGGCCGGCGGGGTCGCGACGTCGCTGGCGAGGGCGGCGGCGAGCCACCGGCCGATCGGCGCGCCGCCCGCGCTGTCGCCGCGGAACGTGGGGGCATCGGCCAGCACGGCGAGCGCGGCGTCCAGGGCGTCGTCGGGCCGGTCGGCCAGCCGCACCCCGAGCGGCACTGCCTCCATGGCGCCGGGGCCACCGCCGGTGAGCACGGTGAACTGGGACGGGCAGCGGGCGAGCGTGCGTCCCAGCTCGGCGGCCTGCCGGTACTCGGCGCAGTCGCGCTCCAGGGCGTGCCCGCCCATCACCGCCACCGGCGCGGCCCGACCGGCCGCCCGCGCCGCGTCGAGCACGTCGTCCAGCGCCTCGGTGATCGCGTGGTCGTGCAGCCGCTCGGCGAGCGCGTGCAGCGGGTCCGGCCGTCCCGACCCGACCGCGCGGACGTGCTGGTACACCCGCGAGTCCACGGTGTCCCGGTACGACTCCGGGCGCCGCGGGTCGAAGCCGTCGAACAGCTCCAGCGTGGTGTACAGCGTGGACCGGTACGGGTGGTACGGCAGGTCAGGGATGGCCGGGAAGATCAGCGCCCCGGACGCCTCCGCGCGCTGCATGACGGCCGGCGTCAGCTGGCAGCCGAACAGCAGTGCCTCGTCCAGCGGGGTGCCGTGCACGAGCGCCTCGCCCTCCGGCGTGCTGAGGTCGAGCCCGACGAGCACCGCCCGCTTCAGGTCGTGGCCGGCCTCGCGGTGCGCGCGCAGCTCGTCCAAGGTCGACATCTCGGGGCGCACGGTCAGAAACGTACCCTCCGGCCATCGGCGCGACTCATGCATGATCATGCATGTATAATTCGCGGCGTGCACGACCACGCACACAGCCGGTCGGACAACCGCCGGCGGATCGCGCTGGCCCTGGCCATCACCGTCACGCTGCTGCTGCTGGAGGCGGCCGGCGCCGTGTGGACCGGCTCGCTCGCGCTGTTCGCCGACGCCGGCCACCTCGCCACCGACGCCCTCGGGCTGGTCGTCGCGCTGGCCGCGGTCACGCTCGCCGCGCGTCCCCCGTCCGTCCGCCGCACGTTCGGGTTCGGCCGGCTGGAGGTGCTGGCCGCCGCAGCCAACGCGCTGCTGCTGCTCGGTGTCGGCGGCACCGTGCTGGTGCAGGCGATCCGCCGGCTGTCCAACCCGGTCGAGGTGCCGAGCGGGCCGCTGCTCGCGCTCGGCGCGATCGGCCTGGTCGGCAACCTGGTGGCGCTCGCGGTGCTGGCCGGCGGCGACCGCACGAGCCTGAACCTGCGCGGCGCGCTGCTCGAGGTGCTGGGCGACGCGCTCGGCTCGGTCGCCGTGCTGGCGGCCGCCGTGGTCATCGCGCTGACCGGCTGGATGCAGGCCGACCCGGTGGCCTCGCTGGCGATCGCGGCGCTGATCCTGCCGCGCAGCGCGCTGCTGCTGCGCGACGCCGTGCACGTGCTGCTGGAGGGCACGCCGGCCGGCGTGGACACCGACGAGGTGCGCGCCGAGCTGCGGGCCATCCCGGGCGTCGCCGACGTGCACGACCTGCACGTGTGGTCGATCACCTCCGGCGAGCCGGCGGTGTCCGTGCACCTGGTGGTGGACGGCGTCGCGTGCCTCGGCTGCGGCGAGACGTCGGTGCTGGACAGGGCCGCGCTCGTGCTGCGCGAGCGGTTCGGGCTCGCGCACTCGACCGTGCAGATCGAGCACACCACGCACGACGCGCACGAGCCGGGAGTGCATGGCTAGCTCACAGGACCACAGTCCTGTTCCCGTGCACCAGGACGCGGTCCTCCAGGTGCCAGCGCAGGCCGCGGGCCAGCACCCCCTTCTCGATGTCGCGGCCCTTGCGCACCATGTCGGCCACGGTGTCGCCGTGGTCGACGCGGATCACGTCCTGCTCGACGATCGGCCCGGCGTCCAGCTCGGGCGTGACGTAGTGGCAGGTGGCGCCGACCAGCTTGACGCCGCGGGCGTGCGCCTGGTGGTACGGCCGGGCACCGACGAACGACGGCAGGAAGCTGTGGTGGATGTTCAACGCCCTGCCGGCCCACGCCGCGCACAGCTCCCGCGGCAGCACCTGCATGAAGCGGGCCAGCACGATCGCGTGCGGCCGGTGCCGGTCGACGAGGTGCCGCAGTTCGGCGAACGCCGCGGTCCTGTCGTCCGGGTCGGCGCCCGCCGTAGGGAACGCCACGTGGTGGAACGGCACACCGTGCGCGCGGGTGATGTCGCCGAGGTCGGGATGGTTGCCGATGACGGCCGGCAGCTCGACCTCCAGCTCGCCGGCCGACACCCTGCCGAGCAGGTCGTAGAGGCAGTGGCCCTCGCGGGAGACCAGGATGACGATGCGCCGCGGCTCGGCGGTGTCCCAGACCCGCCAGTCCGCAGGGCCGCCGAGCTCGGCCGCGACCGCCGCGAACCGCTGCCGCAGCTCCGCCACCCCGAACGGCACCGAGTCGGCGCGCACCACCTGCCTGGTGAAGAACCAGTTGGTGTCCGGGTCGGCGTGGTAGGCGGCCTCGGTGATCCACGCGCCGGCGTCGGCCAGGAAGGTGGCGATCCTGGCCACGATGCCGGTGCGGTCCGGGCAGCCGAGCGTGAGGACGAAGGACCTGGTGGTCAGCGCGACTCCAGCCATCGCTGGGTGAACTTCGCCTCGGCGCGCAGCAGCAGGCCGAGTTGCTCCGAGATCACCGCCTCGATCTTCCCGCCGACCAGCGGGATGCTCACCCTGACCTGCGCCCGCAGTTCCAGCTCGCTGCCGTCCGCGGTGCCGGCCAGCACGGTCGCGCCGTCGAGCGAGCCCGGCATGCCGCGCACGGACGCCTCGATCGTGCCGCGGTACGGCTCGCCGGAGGCCAGCGGCCAGGTCTCGGTGCGCTCGATCAGCACGCCGCCCCCGGCCACCCGCTGCACGACCGGCGGCAGGTGCTGCGCGTCGATGCCCTGGTGCATCACCGCCCGCACGGTGTCGCCGGCCACCTCGTGCGACACCAGCTCGGACCGCTCGCCACCGATCCGCGCGAGCCGTTCGCGCAGGTAGACCTCGTCGATGAGCACCGCGTGCACCCGCTGCGCCGGATAGCCGAAGCCGGCGCGGTGCTCGATGCGGCGTGCCATGACGCGCAAGGCTAGCCTTCGCCGGGTGACCACTCAGCTCGGCGTGCCGCTGCGCGAGTACACCACGCTGCGGCTGGGTGGGCCGGCGCAGCGGTTCGTGACGGCGGCCGACGCGGAGACGGTGGTGGACGCCGTGCGCGAGGCGGAGGCGGCCGGCGGGCCGATGCTGCTGCTCGGCGGCGGGTCGAACCTGGTGATCGGCGACGACGGCTTCGACGGCACGGTCGTGCGGGTGGCCAGCCGCGGATACGCCGTGGACGCCGAGGCCGTGTTGAGCGTCGAGGCCGGCGAGGACTGGGACGAGGTGGTGGCCCGCACGGTCGCCGACGGGTACGGCGGGCTGGAGTGCCTGTCCGGCATCCCCGGCCTGGTCGGCGCCACACCGGTGCAGAACGTCGGAGCGTACGGGGTGGAGATCTCCGACCTGCTGGTGGGCGTGGACCTGTTCGACCGGCGCAGCGGCGCGGTGCGGGTCTTGAAGCCAGGGGAACTCGGGCTCGGCTACCGGACCAGCGCGCTGAAGAACACCGACGCCGCCGTGGTGCTGCGGGTGCGGCTGCGGCTGCACGCCGACGGGCTGTCCATGCCGGTGCGCTACGCCGAGCTGGCGCGCATGCTCGGGGTGCCGCTCGGCTCGCGGCTGCCGCCGGCGGTAGTGCGGGAGGCCGTGCTCGGGCTGCGGCGCGGCAAGGGCATGGTGCTCGACCCTGGTGACCACGACACGTGGAGCGCGGGCTCGTTCTTCACCAACCCCGTGCTGCCGGACGCCTCGCTGCCGCGCGTGCTGGAGGCGGTCCGCGCGCGGCTCGGCGCCGGCGTCCAGGTGCCGCAGCACCCCGCGGGTGCCGGTGCCACCAAGCTGTCCGCGGCCTGGCTCATCGAGCGGGCCGGCTTCCGCCGCGGCCATCCCGGCCCGGGCGCGCGGGTGTCGCTGTCTACCAAGCACACCCTGGCGCTGACCAACCGCGGCTCGGCGTCCACCGGGGACCTGCTCGCCCTGGCCCGTGAGGTGGTGTCCGGGGTGCGTGCCGCGTTCGGGGTGCAGCTGCACCCGGAGCCCGTGCTGGTGAACTGCGCGCTCTGAGCCCGAGTCGCCCCTGTCGGCCCGGGGCTGCTAGCGGCGGTGGGCGCGGGACGCCGAGGCCTGGTCGCGCGGCTTGAGCACGATCTGGTCCAGGTTCACGTGCGCGGGCCTGGTCACCGCGAACGCGATGACGTCGGCCACGTCGTCGGCGGTCAGCGGTGTCACCCCGCGGTACACCGCCGCCGCGCGCTCCTCGTCGCCGTCGAAGCGGTCCAGCGAGAAGTCGGTCTGCACCATGCCCGGCATGACCTCGGTCAGGCGCACCGGCTGGCCGAGGAGCTCGCCGCGCAGCGTCCGGTGCAGCGCGCCCTGCGCGTGCTTGGCCGAGGTGTACCCGGCGCCGCCGTCGTAGATCTCGACCGCCGCGATGGAGGTGACGGTGACCACGTGGCCGTTGCCCGATGCGACGAGCGCCGGCAGCAGCGCCTTCGTCATGCGCAGCGTGCCGAGCACGTTGGTCTCCCACATCCACCGCCAGTGCTCCTCGTCGGCCTCGGCGACGGGCTCCAGCCCGCGCGCGCCGCCGGCGTTGTTCACCAGCACCCGGCAGTCCGGCACCGCGGCCGTGAACGCCGCCACGGACCGCGCATCGGTCACGTCGAGCGGCATCGCCACCCCGCCGAGCTCCGCGGCCAGCCGCCGCACGCGGTCCAGCCGGCGCGCCCCCAGCACCACCCGGAAGCCGGCCTCGGCCAGCCGCCGCGCGGTCGCCTCCCCGATGCCGGCGCTCGCCCCGGACACCACGGCCACCGGCCGACCCTCGGAACTGCTCACGACGGCATCTTCCCCCGCGGGAAGGAACTCGGCCGCCCCGGGGTTGGTGGTAGTTAAACGCCCGACGAGCCGGGATTGGTGGTACTTGCAGGCACCCCAACTCGTGGACAGCACGGACCGGACCCGGCTCGCGGTGTACAGCGCGGGCCGGGCGGATGCGCCATTGGTGCTGCTCGTGCACGGTTGGGCGCAGTCGGCTCGGTGCTGGCACCACCAGCTGGACGATCCGGGCGAGCTGCGCGTGGCCGCGTTCGACCTGCGCGGCCACGGCGGCTCCGACGCGCCGGCGCACGGCTACGACGACCCGCGGGCCTGGGCCGACGACCTGCACAGCGTGCTGCGGGCCCTCGGCGGCGGCCCGGCGGTGCTGGTGGGCTGGTCCTACGGCGGCCTGGTCATCGCCGACTACCTCGGCAGGTACGGCGGCGCGGCCACCGCGGGCGTGCTGCTGACCGGCGCCATCACCGGGCTCGGCCGCGGCGTGCCGGGCGGCCGGATCGGCCCGGTCATGCGCGCCGCGCTGCCCGGCGCGCTGTCCGAAGACCCCGAGGTCGCCGTCCCGGCCCTCACCGCGTTCGTGCACGGGATGACCGCGGAGCCGCTGCCGGACACCGAGCTGCGGGGCCTGCTCGAAGCGTCCACGGCCACCCCGGCAAGGGTGCGGGCCGCGCTCTTCGACCGCACCGCCGACGCCACGGGTTGCGTATCCGCGGCCGGGGTGAGGGTGCTGGTCCAGCACGGCACCGCGGACCCGGTCGTCGACAGGTCCACCGCCGAGCACCTGCCGTTCGTCGAGGATCCGCCGCGGTTCGACCGCACCCTGCGAGCTTTCGCGCGATGTTGCACGACAGACCGGGAAAGGATGGCCAGGTGATCAGGCGGGTAGCGGGTCCACAGCGGGTGGCGGTGCTCTCGGTGCACACCTCGCCGCTGGAGCAGCCGGGTACCGGCGACGCCGGCGGGATGAACGTCTACATCGAGCAGACGGCGGCGAGGATGGCTGCCCGCGGCGTCGCCGTCGAGGTGTTCACCCGCGCGACCTCGTCGGACCTGCCGCCGGTCGCCGAGCTGGCGCCCGGGGTCACCGTCCGGCACATCCCGGCCGGGCCGTTCGAGGGCCTCGGCAAGAACGACCTGCCCAGCCAGCTGTGCGCGTTCACCGCCGGCGTGCTGCGCGCCGAGGCCCACCACGAGCCGGGGCACTACCACGTGGTGCACTCGCACTACTGGCTCTCCGGGCAGGTCGGCTGGCTCGCCAGGGACCGCTGGGGCGTGCCGCTCGTGCACACCGCGCACACCCTGGCCAAGGTCAAGAACGCCGCGCTCGCCGACGGCGACACCCCCGAGCCGAAGGTGCGGGTGATCGGCGAGGAGCAGGTGGTGGCCGAGGCCGACCGGCTGGTCGCCAACACCGCGGTGGAGGCCGGCGAGCTGCTGCACTTCTACGGCGCGGACCCCGACAAGATCGTCATCGTGCCGCCGGGGGTGGACCTGGCCACGTTCGCGCCGGGCGACCGCGCCCAGGTCCGCCGGCGGCTCCAGCTGCGCGAGCACGACGTCGTGCTGGCCTTCGCCGGCCGGATCCAGCCGCTCAAGGCGCCGGACGTGCTGCTGCGCACGGCCGCCGAGCTGCTGGCCCGCGACCCGGCGCTACGCGACCGGCTGGTGGTGCTAGTCGTCGGTGGCCCGTCCGGCTCCGGGCTGCGGCACCCGAGCGGGCTGGCCGAGCTTGCCGCCGCGCTCGGCATCTCCGACGTCGTGCGGTTCCTCCCGCCGCAGCCGCGCGACGGGCTGGCCGACGTGTACCGCGCGGCCGACGTGGTCGCGGTGCCGAGCCACAACGAGTCCTTCGGGCTGGTGGCGCTGGAGGCGCAGGCCTGCGGCACGCCCGTGGTGGCGGCCGCCGTCGGCGGGCTGCCGGTGGCGGTCGCCGACGGGGTGTCCGGGGTGCTCGTCGGCGGTCACCGCACCATCGACTGGGTGGACGCGGTCGCGTCCGTCGCGCTGCGCCCGGCGTACCGCGAGCAGCTGGCGGCCGGCGCGATCGGGCATGCCCGCCGCTTCTCGTGGGACCGCACCACCGACGCGCTGCTCGCCACCTATGCGGACGCGGCCGCCGCGCTGCACACCAGCCGGCTGGCTGCTGAGGTAGCGGTATGAGCCAATCCGGTGTGAGCCCACCCCAGGACCTGGACAGCCTGATCGCCGCGGCGCTCGACGAGCGGGAGCTGAGCTACGACCACCCGGAGCCCGGCCGGTTCTTCGTCACCCTGCCCGGCACCACGAAGCTGCAGACCAACTGCTGGCTGGTCGCCGAGCGGCACGCACTGCTGGTGGAGGCCTTCGTCTGCCGGCGGCCGGACGAGGAGCACGAGCAGGTCTACCGGTTCCTGCTGCGGCGCAACGCCCGGCTCTACGGCGTGCACTACACGATCGACAAGGTCGGCGACATCTACCTCGTCGGCCGCGTGCCGCACCACGCCGTCACCACCGACGAGCTGGACCGGCTGCTCGGCCAGGTGGTGGAGGCCGCCGACGGCGACTTCAACACGCTGCTGGAGCTCGGGTTCGCCGAAGCCATCCGGCGGGAGTGGGACTGGCGGGTGTCGCGCGGCGAGTCGTTGGCCAACCTCAGGGCGTTCGCCCACCTGGTGGAGTCCTGAGTCCTGGGGCGTGCCGCAACCGAACCGAGCCCCAACCGTGACTGCCGCGGTTCAACCTTGAAGCCGTCGCCCGCCGTCCTCTGATCACCGAACCGCTGGTCATGCAGCGGCGGCGGCAGATCGGTGGAGGTGAGGCGGGTGCGAGTGCAGCGGATGGGCGCGATCGCGGCGTTGGGGTTGGTGGCGCTGGTCGGCGCCGTGGGGTGCGGCGGTTCGGACCGGGGCGGCGCGCAGTCGGCGTCCGCGCCCGAGGTGCAGAACCAGGCGCCGGCCGATCTGGACGCCCCTGGCGGCGCCGGGGACGGCGCGCAGAAGCCGGCCGGCCTTGGCGCGCCGGCGGTCGAGCAGATGCAGGCGTCGCAGCGGCACGTGGTGCGCACCGCGCAGTTGTCGATCGAGGTCGAGGACGTCTACCAGGCCGCGCGCAGGGTGTACGAGGTCGGCGCCCGCTTCAGCGGGTTCGTCGCCGACGAGAGGACCGACGACCGCGGCGCGTCGATCGAACTGAAGGTCGCCGCGGACGAGCTGGACACCGCGCTCGCCGAGCTGTCCGCCATCGGCACCAAGGTGGTCAACCGCGGCCAGCAGGCCATGGACGTCACCGACCAGGTGGTGGACGTCGAGGCCAGGATCGCCAGCCAGCGGGCCAGCGTGGAACGCGTCCGCGCGCTGCTCGGCAACGCCACCACGATCAGCGAGATCGTGCAGGTGGAGTCGGAGCTGACCCGCCGGCAGGCCGACCTGGAGTCGCTGGAGCGGCGGGCGGCGGCGCTGAACAGCCAGACCGAGCTCGCGACTGTCACGGTGTCGCTCGCCAAGGTGGACGGCGTGGCCACCGACGACGAGGACGACATGGGCTTCCTCGCCGGGCTGGGCGCGGGCTGGAAGGTCTTCCTGGCTTCCGCGATGGTGCTGCTGACCGTGCTCGGTGCGCTGCTGCCGTTCGCGATGCTGCTGGCCATCCCGCTGGCGGTGATCGTCGTGGTGCTGCGCCGGCGCCGGGCGGCCGAGCAGACTCCCACGGCACCCGCCGCGGGTAGCTGACAGCCGGCCGCCCCTGGCACCTGGGCGTCCCAGTGCTCGCTAGACGGAGCGCGGGACGCCCACGTGGCATCTGGGAAGCGGGGCAGGAGGAGCGGCCCGGGAGAGAGGGGGAGTCGCGAACTCGGGCCGCCCCACCTGCAAGATCCCGCCGCTTTGGCGCACATAGGCGGGGGGCGTCCCATGTGTGCCTGGCGGGGACCACGATCCGACGGGGGGAGGCGAATCGTGGCGTTTGCCGTCGCCTGATCGGGGAGTGCGTGCCAACCGATCAGTGAAGGCACGGTTACGCTCCCAGCCCGGCGAGCCGATCACAAGACCTTCGTACTGCTCCAATAGTGTGATATTCGTGCCTGCGGGTAGTTGCGTCGTCACGCATATGGGGTCCTTGACCCCGGCTCCGGCGGACACAACGATTCACCGCATGACCTTCGCCAGCCCGTTCCCCGACGTCGATATCGCACCGGTCACGCTGCCTGAGCTGCTGTTC
>Ga0299913_10003115_pt1 | contig 13435 bp, 14 predicted proteins | sample RVTome_9_FD_201360 | JGI IMG/M metagenome (GOLD analysis project Ga0299913, IMG submission 201360) | Soil microbial communities from uranium-contaminated site in the Upper Colorado River Basin, Wyoming, United States - RVT155D38 (version 2) ... | reverse complement strand
CACTAGTGGCTCCGCGTGTGCTGCCAGAGCGAGCGGATCGCGGCACGAGCACCCGCCTGGACCTGACTTCCGCATCGCCTGGACGAACACAGTTCTCGAGCTGGTCCGGGCGCACGCGCTCAGTCGCAGGGTCGCGAGTGCGGCCTGTGTTCATTCGTGCGCCGATCACACCGGCAACATCGCCATGCACCTTCTGGGCATCGTCATGGACTCGACGGGCTACGCCGCCGGCATGCACGGACATCAGATGCGTGCTCCAAGGGCCAAGGCGCCAGCAAGGCGGCACGGTGAGCGGCAAGGACGACGAAATGAAGAACACCCGAACCCACGTTTCCGTGGGTTCGGGTGTCCGCGATGTCTTGCGACATCACATTGTCGGGCTGACAGGATTTGAACCTGCGGCCTCTTCGTCCCGAACGAAGCGCGCTACCAAGCTGCGCCACAGCCCGATCTCGTGCACCCCAGGGCGCACGAGCAGGTGCGAGCATACCGGAGCACTGTCGGCCCCCCGAAATCGGGTTCAGGCATCGACGGGCCGCAGTGTCAGCAGCGTCGCCTCGGGGCGGCAGGCCACCCTGACCCGCACGTACGGCGACGTGCCGAGGCCCGCGGAGACGTGCAGCCAGGAGGACCCGGGATCGCCCGGCCGCGAGTCTGCGGGGTGGCGGTGCAGGCCCTTCGCCCGGGCGGGCTCGAGGTCGCAGTTGGTGGTCAGCGCACCGGTGAACGGCAGGCAGACCTGGCCGCCGTGGGTGTGTCCAGCGATGATGCCGTCGTAGCCGTCGGCGGCGAACTGGTCGAGCACCCGCAGGTACGGCGCATGGGCGACGCCCAGCCGCAGGTCGGCGGTCGCGTCGGCCTGACCCGCGACGGCGGCGAGGTCGTCGTACTCGAGGTGCGGGTCGTCCACGCCGGCGAAGCCGATCCGCACGCCGCCCACCTCGAGCGACTCGCGCCGGTTGGTCAGATCCCGCCAGCCCGCGGCGCCGAACCGGTCGCGCAGCTCGCGCCAGGGCAGCTGCGGGCCGTGGACGTGACGCCGTCCGTCGTCGGGCGTGAGGTAGCCGAGCGGGTTGCGCACGGTCGGCTCGAAGTAGTCGTTGGAGCCGAGCACGAAGACGCCGGGGGCGTCGAGCAGGTCGCCGTACGCCTGGAGCACCGAGGGCACCGCGTCGCGGTGGGCGAGGTTGTCGCCGGTGCTGACCACCAGGTCGGGGTGCAGCTCGCCCAGCGAACGCAGCCAGTCGCGCTTGCGGTGCTGGCCGGGGGTGAGGTGCAGGTCGGAGACGTGCAGGACCCGCAGCGGCCGTGCGCCGGCAGGCAGGGCGGGCACGCTGAAGCGGCGCAGCGTGTAGGCGCGCGCCTCGGCCAGGCCGTAGCCGAGCAGGGCCGCACCCGCCAGGGCGCCGGCGCCGATGATCCGGGTGGGTCGCACCCGACAAGGCTGCCACAATGACGACCATGAGCCCCCTCAAGGACCGCCTGCGCACCGACCTGACCGCTGCCATGAAGGCGCGCGACGAGGTGCGCTCCTCGACCCTCCGCATGATCATGACCGCGATCGGCAACGCCGAGGTCGCCGGCAAGGAGAAGGCCGAGCTCAGCGACGAGCAGGTGGTCGCGGTGCTCTCCACGGAGGCCAAGAAGCGCCGCGAGGCCGCGACCGCCTTCGAGGACGGCGGCCGTGCCGAGATGGCGGAGAAGGAGCGCGCCGAGCTGGCCGTGCTCACCGACTACCTGCCCGAGCAGCTCTCCGAGGAGCAGGTCGCCGACATCGTCACGAAGGCGATCGAGCAGACGGGTGCCGCTGGCGAGGGCATGAAGGCCATGGGCAAGGTCATGGGCGTCGTCCAGCCGCAGGTCAAGGGGCGCGCCGACGGCGGCGCGGTGGCCGCGGAGGTACGCCGCCAGCTCGGTGGTGCCTGAGCCTGTCGCAGGGCGCTTCCCGAGCCCGGCGCGGGCCCCCGGTCACCGCCCCTGACGTACGCCGACGCCCCGCGGACCGAGATCCGCGGGGCGTCACTGCACTCTGGGTCAGCCGTCGCGGCCGCCACCACCGCCGCTTTCGCGGCCGCCGTTTCCGCCACCGCTGCCGTCGCGGTCGTCGTCGCCGCCGCCGTCACCGCCGCCCGGCTTCTTCTTGGGCTTCGGCTCCGGCGGGGGCGGCACGTAGGGCGAGCCGTCGGAGACGTAGATGGTGACCGTCGAGCCGCTGCCGACACCGGAGCCTGAGCCGGGCGAGGTGTAGGCGACGGTGCCCTGCGCGTAGCTGGAGTCGACCTGGCCGGAGGCGACGGTGACGCCGAAGCCCTCCTTCTCCAGCGCCTTGCGCGCGGAGTCGACGCTCATGCCGTAGACCGAGGGCACGGTGACGATGACGCCCTTGACGTCCTCGCCGCTCGGGCTGACGAACTCGATGTTCTCCAGGAGGTCATCGATCGTGTGCATCGCGTCGCCCCACATCGGGCCGGCGAAGCCCGAGCCTGAGGCGCTGGACCGATAGATCCCCCCGATGGTCTTGCCGGGGAGCTCATCGGGCTCGTTGACCTCGTTGACGCCCGCGATCATCGCCGCGGTGGCGAGGTTCGCGGTGTAGCCGTTGTACCAGACCGCCTGCGCGTTCTGGGCCGTGCCGGTCTTGGCCGCCGAGTCCTGGTCGAGACCGAGGCCCTTGGAGCCGCCGTAGCCACCGGGCTCCTGGACGCCACGCAGCACGTCGTTGACCGCGTCCGCGACCGGCGTCTCGAGCACCTGGGTGCACTCCTTGCCGTACTTCTTCACGACGCGGTCGCTGGAGTCGCGCAGCTCGGTCACCGGACGTGAGTCGCAGTGCAGCCCGCGGCCGGCGAACGTCGCATAGGCCTCCGCCATCTCCAGCGGCGAGGCGTCCGCAGCTCCCAGGGTGAAGGACGGGACCCGCTCGCGCCTCGGGTTGGTGAGCTCCACGCCCATCCGCTTCGCCAGCCGGTACGGCATGCAGAGCCCCGTGCGCTGCTCGAGCTGGGCGTAGAACGTGTTCACGGACTTCTGGGTGCCCGTGTAGAGGGTGTGGTTGCCCGAGGCGATCCCCGAGGCGTTGCCGACGCGCCACGAGCCGCGGCCGTAGGTCTCGTTGCCGCAGGTCTTGTAGCTGGACTCCGAGTACGTCGCCGAGGGTGGCGAGTAGATCGTCGTGGTGAGTGGGATCTTCTGCTTGATCGCTGCGGCGAGCACGAAGGCCTTGAACGTGGAGCCCCCGGAGAAGCCGCGCGCACCACCGAGGCTCTCAGGGACGGTGAAGTTGAGGAAGGTCTCGCCCTGCTTGGTGTTGTTGCCCATCGGCCGCGACTGCGACAGTGCCCGGACCTCACCGGTGCCGGGCTCCACCATCGCCATGCCACCGATGGCGCCGTCGGTCGCGTAGACGTGCTCCGAGACAGCCTTGTCGGACGCATCCTGGAAGCGCGGGTCGAGCGTGGTCTGCACGGTGAGGCCACCGGAGTAGAGCAGCTGCTTCCGCTCGTCCATCGTCGCGCCGAGCGACCGGTCGCGCAGCAGGTAGCCCACGACGTAGTCGCAGAAGAACGGCGAGCGGGAGAACATGCAGCCGTTGCGGTTCTTGGTGATCTTCAGGCCGAGCGGGCGCTTCTTGATCTTCTCCGCCCGCTCGCGGGGGATCACGTTGAGGTCGGCCATGCGGTCGATCACGACGTTGCGCCGCTCGAGGGCACGGTCCGGGTAGATAGTCGGGTCGTAGCCGACGGGGTTCTTCACCAGGCCAGCGAGCATGGCCGACTGCGGGAGGGTCAGCTTCTTCGCGTCGGTCGAGAAGTAGTGGCGGGCGGCCGCCTGGACGCCGTACACGCCGTCACCGAAGTAGGCGATGTTGAGGTAGCGCTCGAGGATCCAGTCCTTGGAGTACTTCTCCTCGAAGGCGATCGCGTAGCGCAGCTCGCGGATCTTGCGCGAGAAGGTCTCCTCCTGCGCCTCCCGGATCGCATCCGGGTCGCCCTTGGCCTGGCTGATCAGCGTCAGCTTCACCATCTGCTGGGTGATCGACGAACCGCCCTGGGTCACGCCGCCCGCGGCGGTGTTGGTGAGCAGCGCGCGCAGCGTGCCGCGCAGGTCGAGCGCCCCGTGCTGGTAGAACCGGAAGTCCTCGATCGCCACGATCGACTCCCGCATCCGCTTCGACATCTGCGTGAGCGGGACGTTGACGCGGTTCTCGTCGTAGAGCGTGGCGATGGACGAGCCGTCGTTCGCGAGGATGTTGGTGCGCTGGGACAGCGACTGGGTCTCCAGCTCGGCCGGCAGCTCCTGCATCGCGTCGGCCATGTTGCGCGCGGTGATGCCCAGCACGCCGGCGAAGGGGATCGCGAGACCGGCGACGACCACTCCCATGATCGCGGCCACGGCAGCCATCACTCCGAGGTGGGAGAGGATCCCCCCGGGCGGTACGCGGTCGTCATCAGGCGTCGACATGCGGCCAAGGTTACGTGAACCGCCGCTTCCCACCCCATTCGTAGGACGCCGGCACTAGTCCAAAGGGACTACGCGAAGTGACTGCATCGTGTCTGTTTGCGGAGCCGTCAAGTGTCTAACTTCATGACTGGGGTCAAAAGCCCTGGGGGGCCACCCGCCGGAGGCTCTCTCCCGGAGGGGATTGTGGGGAGACATCATGTGGGTTGAGGACTGGGCACCGCAGGCGGCCTGCCGCGCGAGCGAGCCCGACCAGCTGTTCGTGCGCGGAGCCGAGCAGAACAAGGCCAAGCAGGTCTGCAGCGGATGCCCCGTGCGCACGGAGTGCCTCGCGGAGGCGCTGGACAACCAGATCGAGTGGGGAGTCTGGGGTGGCATGACCGAGCGTGAGCGTCGCGCCCTGCTCCGTCGTCGCCCCGGCGCCTCGTGGCGCGCCGTTCTCCAGCACGCCAAGTCCGAGGGAGCGCGCGTCGCGGTCTGACCGATGTACGCCGACAACCGTCGCCCGTGACCCCCTGGGGCCGGGCGATGCGGCATTTCAGGCGGGTACGTCGACCTCGCCGGCGAGCAGGCCGCCGATGCGGCGCAGCCCCTCGATGTCGTGGACATCGGTGGAGAGCGCCGGGACGACCCGGGTCCGCACGTGGGGGTGGGCCGCCGTGAACCGCTGCCGCAGCCGCGACTCGCGGACGATCATCCGCATCCGGTCGGCGTGCAGCCGCAGCAGCCCGGAGGTCAGGCCGGAGTCGCCGGACTGCTCGAGGCGCCCTGCGGCGACCTCTGCCTCCTCCGCGCTCAGGCCGCCCGCGGGGACGGCGCTCGCGCGGTTGACGACCAGCCCGGCGAGCGGCATGCGGTCGGCGTCGAGCCGCTCCACGAAGTAGGCCGCCTCGCGCAGCGCGTCGGGCTCGGGAGCCGCGACCACGAGGAAGGCCGTCTCGGAGTCCTGGAGCAGCTGGTAGGTCTTCGTGGCCCGCTGGCGGAAGCCGCCGAACAGCGTGTCGAAGGCCTGCACGAACATCTGCAGGTCCTTGAGCACCTGCGCGCCGACGATCCTGGCCATCGTGTTGGTGACCACGCCGACGCCGGCGGTCATCATCCGCGCCGGCCCCTTGGCGGGCACCAGCAGCAGCCGGATGAAGCGGCCGTCGAGGAAGCCGGAGAGCCGCTCGGGCGCGTCGAGGAAGTCGAGCGCGTTCCGGGCCGGCGGGGTGTCGACGATGATCAGGTCCCAGCGCCCGGTCCGCAGCGCGTCCTGGTGGAGCTGGCCGAGCTTCTCCATCGCCATGTACTCCTGCGTGCCCGAGAACGAGCTCGACAGGGTCACGTAGAACGGGTTGTTGAGGATCGCCTGCGCACGCTCGGGGCTGGCCTGGCTGAGCACGACCTCGTCGAAGGTGCGCTTCATGTCGAGCATCATCGCGTCGAGGGATCCGCCGCCGGTCCCGTCGGTCGAGACCCCCGCCACCGGGCGCGGGGTGTTGTCGAGCCTCTCGATGCCGAGCGACTGCGCCAGGCGGCGGGCCGGGTCGATCGTGAGCACGACGACCTTGCGGCCACGCTCGGCGGCCCGGAGCGCGAGCGCCGCCGAGGTGGTGGTCTTGCCGACGCCGCCGGAGCCGCAGCAGACGATGATCCGGCGCTGCGGGTCGTCGAGGAGGGCGTCGACGTCCAGGGCCGGGGCCTGCTCGGGCCGGCCGGCGAGGTGGCCCACGCGGGGCGGGGTGCGGGTGGTCATGCGTTGCTCCTCGCGCTCATGCCATGCCCTGCTCTCGCAGCTCGGTGGCGAGCTCGTAGAGTCCGCCCAGGTCCATGCCGTCCGCCAGCCTCTGGAGCTCGTACGCCGGCACGTCGAGGTCGGCGATCCGGGCGGCCTGCTCGTCCTCGAGCTGGCGCCGCTCGGCGTGGGCCCGCGCCTCCTCCAGGAGACCCGAGACCAGCTCCTCGCTCGCGGCGACGCCGGCCTTGTCCAGGCTGCTGACGACCTCCTGCCGGGGGAGGGCGTCGTCGAGCGCCGCCTCGCGCTGCTCGTCGAGCTCCTTGGGACGCACCAGGTTGACCACCACCCCGCCGACCGGGAGCTTCGTGGCGCGCAGCTCGGCGATGCCGTCGATGGTCTCCTGCACCGGCATGTCCTCGAGCACGGTGACCAGGTGCACCGCGGTGCGGCGGCTGCGCAGCAGGTTCATCACCTTGTCGGTCTGGCCCTTGACCATGCCGACCTTGGCCAGCTCGCCGAACTCGCCGTTGACGTTGAGGAACTGCGCGATCCGGCCCGTCGGCGGCGCGTCCAGCACCACGGCGTCGTACTCCCGGGCGCCCTTGTTGCGCGAGTTGCGCTCGACGGCCTCGTAGACCTTGCCGGTGAGGAGCACGTCGCGCAGGCCGGGGGCGAGCGTGGTCGCGAAGTCGATCACGCCGAAGCGGTCGAGCATCTTCCCGGCCCGGCCGCCCATCCGGTAGTAGAGCCGCATGTACTCGGTCATTGCGGACTCGGCGTCGATCGCGAGCGCGTAGACGTCGCCGCCGTCGTCGGGCCCCTGGGCGACCAGCCGCTCCGTGTAGGGCAGAGGCGGTACGTCGAAGAGCTGGGCGATGCCCTGGCGGCCCTCCACCTCGCAGAGCAGCACGTTCTTGCCGCGGCTGGCCAGCGCCAGCGCCAGCGCGGCGGCGACGGTGGACTTCCCGGTGCCGCCCTTGCCGGAGACGATGTGCAGCCGAGCGTGCGGCCAGTCGGGTCGCGTGGTGGTCACCCGCCGAGGCTAGTGGAGACGATGACGGTCAGCGAGGGAGGTTCGCCAACACCTTGTCGACCGTGATCCGGAGCGCGACACGCTCGGGGTTCTCGCGCGGCGTGCGGTAGCGCTCGGCGTACCGGCGCTCGGCCTCGGCGACCACGTCCGGGTCGGCGACCACCTCCGCGTGGCCGGAGATCGTCGACCACCACCGGCCGTCGATCTGGCAGGCGGCGACCGGGCCGCCGTCGCTGAGGTTGCGCGCCTTGAGCGAGATGCGCGAGGTGATCGCCCAGGCGAGCCCGGCTGCGGGCTCGATCACGACACCCATGGGGGTCACGTGCAGGGAGCCGTCCGGGTTGACGGTCGAGACCGAGCAGAGGTGCCGCTCGGTCCAGAACGCGACGAGATCGGGGTTGGTCAGGTCCGTGGCGTGACGGGTCATGGCAGCCAGCATGCCGGGTCGACCGTCATGATGGGCGCGTGGACCCGCTCTTCCTGGACAAGTCGGACCCTGCCATCTACGACCTGATGGTCGCCACGGCGACGGGGGTCAGCGCCGCTGCCGCCGACGCCGGCCTCGACCCGCGGCTCGTCGAGCTGGTCAACCTGCGGGTCTCGCAGATCAACGGCTGCGCCTTCTGCCTCGACCTGCACACGAGGCGGGCGATGAAGTACGGCGAGACCACGCAGCGCCTCGGCGTGCTCCCCACGTGGCGCGAGGCCGGCGTCTTCACGGAGATGGAACGGGCCGCGCTCGAGGTGGCCGAGTTCGTCACCGGGCTGCCGGAGCCGGAGGACCGGATCGCCGCGGAGTACCGGGCCCGCGAGATCCTCAGCGACGTCGAGTACTCGGCCGTTGCCTGGCTCGCGATCGCGATGAACGCGTTCAACCGGGTCTCCATCACCAGCCGCCACCCGGTGCGCCCCCACGGGTGACCGGTAGCCTCGGGCCCATGACTAAGTGGGAATACCAGGTGGCGCCGATTCCGCTCCACAACGAAGGCCTGATGCTCAACAACTTCGGCCAGGACGGCTGGGAGCTCGTGCAGATGACCACCAACGCCCAGGGCGGCATGGTGGCGTTCTTCAAGCGCCCGGTCGAGGGCTGAGGTGGCCGGCCCCGAGGACCGGCTCGCCGAGCTGGGGCTGACCCTGCCCGAGGTCGCGGCCCCGGTCGCGGCCTACGTGCCCTCCGTCCGCACGGGCGACCTCGTCTTCACGGCTGGCCAGCTTCCCCTGCGCAAGGGCGAGCTGCTCCGGACCGGCAAGGTCGGCACCGGCGTGACCGAGGAGGAGGCCCACGCCTGCGCCCAGCAGTGCGCGCTCAACGCCCTCGCCGCGGTCAAGGCGGAGATCGGCGACCTCGCCAAGATCGTGCGGGTGGTCAAGGTGACCGTCTTCGTCGCCTCGACCACGCACTTCACCGGCCAGCCCAGGGTCGCCAACGGCGCCTCGGAGCTCCTCGGCGAGGTCTTCGGCGATGCCGGCCGCCACGCGCGGTCCGCCGTCGGCGTACCCGTGCTGCCGCTGGACGCGCCGGTCGAGGTCGAGCTGGTCGTCGAGGTCCGCGACTGAGCTGATGGACCCGACCCGGACCCTGCCGCCGCACCTCGTCGACGCAGCCCGCGAGTACGCCGACGGCACGAGGACGCCCGCCGAGCCGCGCGCCGCCGCGACCGTCGTCCTGCTCCGGGACGGCGACGGGGAGCCGGGCGGGCTGGAGGTCTACCTGCTGCGGCGCCACGTCGGTATGGAGTTCGCTGCCGGCATGTGCGTCTTCCCCGGTGGCGGCGTCGACCCGCGCGACGCCGACCTGCCCCGGGCGCTGTGGGCCGGGCCGGGCCCGGAGGAGTGGGCGGCGCGCCTGGAGTGCCCCCCCGCCCAGGCCGTCGAGCTGGTGTGTGCGGCGGTGCGCGAGACGTTCGAGGAGTCCGGCGTCCTCCTCGCGGGTACGACGGCCACGGTGGTCGCCGACACGACCGGCGACGACTGGGAGGCCGACCGGGTCGCGCTGGAGTCGCGCACGCTGGCGCTCAGTGACCTGCTCGAGCGGCGCGGACTGGTGCTGCGCACCGACCTGCTCGCGGCGCTGGGCGGCTGGCTGACGCCGGTCTTCGAACCGCGCCGCTACCGCACCTGGTTCTTCGTCGCCGCGCTGCCGGAGGGGCAGCGCACCCGCGACGTCTCGACCGAGTCCGACCGCGTGGCGTGGCTGCCGCTCCGCGACGCGATCCGGGCCGTCGACGGCGGCGACATGCTGATGCTGCCGCCGACGTACGCGACCTGCTGCGAGCTCTACGACGCGCGGTCGCCCGCAGAGGCCCTGGAGACCGCGGCGGCCGTGCCCTGGGCGATGGTCGAGCCGACCGTCGACCCGGCGAGCGACCAGCTGGTGATCCCGGAGCGGTTCGTCGAGCTCGGCGAGCGCGTGGGCCGGGAGATGCACGGATGAGCACCTGGAACGGTGGCTGGTTCGGCGACCACGGCTACTGCGCGCTGGCCGGCAACCCCGGGATCATGACCCTCGACGGCACCAACACGTGGATCCTGCGCGAGCAGGACTTCGGTCCGTCGGTCGTCATCGACCCGGGCCCGCTGGACCCGATGCACCTGGACGCCGTGACGGAGGCCGCGGGTGACGTGCAGGCGGTGCTGCTCACCCATGGCCACCTCGACCACTCCGAGGGCGCCCGCGCGTTCGCGGAGCGGGTCGGCTGCGGCGTGCGCGCGCTCGATCCCGCCCACCGGCTCGGCGACGAGGGGCTGGGCGACGGCGACGTCGTCGGGGTGGGCGGCCTCGAGGTGCGGGTCGTCGCCACGCCGGGCCACACCGCGGACTCGCTGTCCTTCTGGGTGCCCGCGGACGGCGCGGTGCTCACCGGCGACACCGTGCTCGGCCGCGGCACCACGGTCGTCGCCCACCCGGACGGGCAGCTCGGGGCCTACCTCGACTCGCTCGACCGGCTGCACGCGCTGGCCGAGCGCTACGGCGTACGCGCGATCTGGCCCGGCCACGGCCCGGTCATCGATGACGCGCTCGGGGCGCTGGACTTCTACATCGCCCATCGCAGGGAGCGGCTGGCCCAGGTCGAGGGCGCGCTGCTGGAGATGACCGGCGAGGCCGACCTCGAGCGGTCGCTCCGCCATCTCGACCTCGACCCGGGCTCCGGCGCGGTGGTCACCCCGCGCACCGTCGTCGAGCGGGTGTACGCCGACGTCGACCCGGTGCTGTGGGGCGCGGCCGAGCTGAGCGTCCGCGCGCAGCTCGCCTTCCTCGCCGACCGTCCCTGACCGCACCCGGTCCGCGGACGTCATCTGACCCGCGGACGTCATGCGGTCCGTGGGCGACTGCGCACGACGCTGTCCGACGGCGTCCGGCGGTCCGGGGGGACGGCCCACCAGACGCATGACGTCCGGCAGCGGGTGTCGCGTCTCGTGGGTGGAATGCCAACCGCTGGCCGACCGGTATGCTCACCCCCGGTGTGCCGGGAAGTCTGGTCGGCTCGTCCCTGATGGGGCGGTGACACGTGTCCTGACGATGACGAGGAGTCTCCGTGCGCCGCTTACTGCGCCTGCGCTACCTGCCCGACCTGGCCCCCCGCGAGACCACCGTGGTCGGCGACTACCTCCGCAAGGAGACCGTCGGCGGCTCGATGGCCCTGATCGCGGCCGTGATCGCGGTGCTCTGGGCCAACTCCCCGTGGGGGCCGACCTACGAGGACCTGCGGCACTTCTCGCTCGGCCCGCTCGACATCGAGCACTGGGCGGCCGACGGCGCCCTGGCCATCTTCTTCTTCGTCGCCGGTCTCGAGCTCAAGCGTGAGTTCGTGGTCGGCTCGCTGAGCCGGCTCAGCGACGCGGTCGTGCCGGTGGTCGCAGCGGCCTGCGGCGTCGCCGTACCGGCGCTGATCTACGTGGCGATCAACGCCAGCCACGCCGACGGGGCGGTCGAGGGGTGGGCGATCCCGAGCGCGACCGACATCGCGTTCGCCCTGGCGGTGCTCGCAGTGGTGGGCTCTTCGCTGCCGCCGCAGCTGCGCGCCTTCCTGCTGACGCTGGCGGTCGTGGACGACCTGATCGTGATCGCGATCATCGCGCTGTTCTACTCCAGCGACCTCCACCTCGAGGCGCTCGGCCTCGCGGCGATGTGCTGCCTGGCGTGGTGGCTCCTGCAGCACTTCCGCATCCAGCTCTGGCTGGTCTACATCCTGCTCGCCGTCGGTGCGTGGTGGTTCACCCACGAGAGCGGCATCCACGCGACGATCGCCGGTGTCGCGCTCGGCCTGCTGACCCGGGTGAGGCGCGACCCGGACGAGCACCACAGCCCGGCGGAGTTCCTCGAGCACCAGCTGCACCCGCTGAGCGCGGGCTTCGCCGTGCCGTTCTTCGCGCTGATGTCCGCCGGTGTGGTCATCGAGGGCGGCAGCGAGCTGGTCGGCGACCCGATCGTCATCGGTGTCGTGGCGGGCCTCGTGCTCGGCAAGCCGATCGGCATCTTCGGCGGCTCGTGGGTCCTGACCAGGCTCACCCGCGCCGACATCGACGACGACGTGCGGTGGCGGGACGTGTTCGGTGTGTCCATCCTCGCGGGCGTCGGCTTCACCGTGTCGCTGCTCGTCTCCGACCTCTCCTTCGAGGGCGACCAGCGGGAGGCCGCCAAGACCGCCGTGCTCGCCGCCTCGGTGCTCGCCGCGCTCGTGGCAGCCGGGATCCTGCACAAGCGGAACCGGACGTACCGCGCCTTCGCGGCGGACGGCTGAGTGTAGAGTCCCGACCGACCGACCGACCCGCCGCAACCGACGGAGCGACCATGGCCGTGGATCCGATGCAGGACGAGCCGACGATCGGCAAGCTCGTCGTCGACGCCCAGCGCGACATCTCCCAGCTGATCTCGGACGAGATCAAGCTGGCGAAGTCCGAGATCAAGGTCAGCGTCAAGGCTGGCGGGATCGGCATCGGCCTCTTCGCCGCGGCCGGCTTCGTCGCCGTACTCGGCATCATCATGCTGTCGGTGACGGTCGCCTACTTCATCCACTGGGACGGGTCGGGTCTCGACCTCCACTGGGCCTACCTGATCGTCACGGTGTTCTGGTTCCTCGTCGCCGGCATCTGCGCCTTCCTCGGCATCCGCAGCGTCAAGCGCGTCCACGGCCCCGAGCGCGCGATCGCGCAGGCCAAGCAGAACAGCCAGGCCTTCAAGCGCTCCTGACGGACAGTCCCCGACCTTTTCGCCCTCAGGAGCCAGCTCCAGCGGCCAGAACGTGGGGGACTATCCGGCGCAGCCGCCGGTCGACGTCGGCCGGGTGGCGGCGATGCCTGCGTCCCGGGCGTCGGCGACGGCTGACGCCGTGAGCGCGTAGCCGGTGTCCCGGTCGGTCACCGACGCCGCGAAGACCACGCCGATCACGCGCCCCTGCGGGTCGAGCAGCGGGCCGCCGGAGTTGCCCGGGCGGATCAGGCCGCGCAGCGAGTACACGTCGCGCAGCACCGAGCCGTTGCCGTAGATGTCAGGGGAGCGCAGGCGCTGCTCCGCGCGGACGCGGGCCGGCTGGGCGTTGAACGGGCCGTCCTGCGGGTAGCCCAGGATCGCACCGGCCTGGCCGGCCGCTGCGCCCTCCCGGAAAGGCAGGAAGGGCCGGTCCACGTCGTCGAGCGCGAGTACGGCGACGTCCAGGTCCTCGTCGTACAGCACCACGCTGGCGTCGACGGTGTCCCCGCCGACGAGCACCTCGGGGCTGTCGACACCGGCGACGACGTGGGCGTTGGTCATGAGCCGGTCCTCGCGGATGAGGAAACCGGTGCCCTCCACGCCGCGGCCGCAGCGGTTCTGCCCGTGGATCTTCAGCACCGACTGCCCCGCTGCCTGCACGGCGGGGCGACCCAGCACCGCGGAGTCGGGCGGCTGGACCGAGACGATCCGCTCGGGCGCGAACGGCTCGAGGTAGCGCGGGAAGAAGGTCGTGCCGACGACGTCGTTGAACTGCCGGAGCACCTGGTAGGCCTGCGCCGGCAGTGCCTCGTCGACGTGCCCCAGCACCGCGGACTCCCGCACCTGCGGGGTGACCGGCCCGATCCGTGAGCCGGAGATCGCGACACCGAGCGCCCAGGCGACGAGCAGCACGGCCAGCGCACTGAGGGCGGCGCCGCCGATCGCGTCGAGGGCCCGCACCGGTTGCCATCTGATGCGCTCGCGTATGCGTGCGCCGGTGTACTGGGCGAAAGCCTGGCCGAGCGTGGCG
>Ga0299913_10003113_pt1 | contig 13439 bp, 11 predicted proteins | sample RVTome_9_FD_201360 | JGI IMG/M metagenome (GOLD analysis project Ga0299913, IMG submission 201360) | Soil microbial communities from uranium-contaminated site in the Upper Colorado River Basin, Wyoming, United States - RVT155D38 (version 2) ... | reverse complement strand
CGAGCATCTTCCGCGTGTAGAGCTCGCACGCCTCGCGGAGCCGCCCGCCGTTGTAGGCGAGGTACGCGCGCTCGACGAGGTCGGCGGCCGTGATGCCGGGCGCGATCGGGTCGGGGCGGATCGAGGGTCCCGAGAGCCAGTGCTTCTTGTCCATGCAGCTCCTCTCCCGATCTGGGGGCGTCAGCCCACCCGCTGAACTTCGAAGGACTCGCGCGCGGCGGCGAGGACTTCTTCCACCACCGACCCCATGGGCTGCCGCACGAACGCCCCCGCCGCGTTCTTGTGACCGCCGCCGCCGAACCGCCCGGCGAGCTGCGCGACGTCAACGTCGCCGAGGGAGCGCAGCGAGACCTTGGTGGCCCCCTTTTCGATCTCCTTGAACAGGATCGCCATCTCGACGTGCTCAAGGGATCGCAACGCCTCCACCACGCCCTCGACGTCCTCGGGCTCGGCGCCCGCCTCCTCCAGGAGATCGCTCGACAGGGCGATCCACGCCAATCGTCCGCCCGCCTCCAGGTGGAAATCCCCGAACACGCGCGACAGGAGCCGCGCCCGGGTCGGCGAGACGGACTCGAACACCCGCTGGTTGATCTCGTGGGTGTCGGCGCCGGCGTCGATCAGCGCGGCGGCGACACGATGCGTGCGCGCGGTCGTGTTCGAGTAGCGGAAGCCTCCTGTGTCGTAGGAGATCGCGGCGTAGAGCGAGGTGGCCATCTCCGGCGTGATCTCCGCGCCCCAGTCGACCAGCAGCTCGTGGAGCAGCTCCGCGGTCGCGGACGCCGTCGTGTCGCGACAGTCCACCCCGCGAAAACCGGTAGGACCGAGGTGGTGGTCGATGACCACGATCTCACCCGCGTACTCCCGCACCAGCGGCTCGAGCGGACCGAGTCGCGCGGGCACCGAGATGTCGAGCACGGCCAGCGCGTCGGCCGCGGCGAGCAGCCGCGCGGCGCTCTCCGGCTCGAAACCCGGGGCGGGTATGTCCTTCTCGAGGAACGCGAACCGGCGCGGGGCGGCATGCGGGTTGACGATGTTCACGGTCTTGCCCTGCGCCAGGAGCCAGTGGGCGAGCGCGACCTCGGAGCCGATGCCGTCGCCGTCGGGCTGGACGTGGGTCGTGATCACGATCCGCTCAGCCCAGCGGAAGAGCCGGATCGCCGCCTGGCTCGCGTCGTGAGAGACGGGGGTCACGGCGCCTCCGCCTCGGGTAGCCAGGCATCCAGCGGCAGGACGTCCACCTCGGCGCCCGCCGGCAGGCCGCCGGCGCCGAGCGGGACGACCGCCAACGCGTCCGCGGCGGCCAGGCCGGAGAGGATCGCCGACCCCTGGAACCCGACCGGGGTCGCGCGCCAGCCGCTCCCCTCAGGCTCCAGCCGCACCCGCAGGTAGTACGCCTTCTCCGGGCGCGCCGATACGGCCTCGCTCAGCGTCGCCCGCAGCGGACGGCGGAAGCACCGGCTGCGGCCGCCCATGCGGAGGAGCGCCGGCCGGGCGAACAGCTCGAACGTGACGTGCGCGCTCACCGGATTTCCGGGGAGGCCGAACACCGGCCGGCCGGCCGGCGTCACCCCGAACGCCACCGGGCCCCCGGGCCGGATCGCCACCCGCCAGAAGACGAGCTCCACGCCCGCGTCCTCCAGCGCTCCGCGGACGTGATCCTTCGCCCCCACCGAGACGCCGCCGATCGTGACGACCGCGTCGTCCTCCAGCGCCGAGCGGATCGCGGCGCGGATCGCCGCGGGCTCGTCGGGGGCGATCGGGAGCGCGCGCGCGACGCCGCCCGCCTCGGCCACCTGGGCGGCGAGCCCGTAGGCGTTGCCGTTGACGATCCGGTCCCGCGCGCCCGCCTCGTCCACGTCGACCAGCTCATCCCCTGTCGACACGATCGCCACCCGCGGCCTGCGCGTGACCGACAGGGACGAGCGGCCCACCGTGGCCAGCAGCGCGATTCGCGCCGCGCCCACCACCTTGCCCTCCGAAACGACGGTGTCTCCCTGCTTTACGTCCTCGCCGCGCCGGCGCACGTGATCGCCCGGCTCGGGTCGCGTGTCGAAGCGAACCTGCTCGCCGACCTCGGCGTACCGCCCCTCGCCCCCGGGGCCGGTCGTCTCCTCCACGGGAACCACCGTGTCCGCCCCGCGCGGCAGCGGGGCGCCGGTCATGATCCGGGCCGCCGCCCCCTCCGCGAGCCGCTGCCCCGAGGCCGCGCCGGCCGGCAGGTCGAGCGCCACCGGCAGCGCGGTACCAGGGGCGACGTCGGCGGCGCGAACCGCGTAGCCGTCCATGGCGGAGTTGTCCCACGGAGGCAGGTCGACCGCGGCGGCGACGACGGCGGCGGCCACGCGGTCGCGGGACTCCAGCAGAGGAACGCGCTCGGCTCCCAGCGTCCGGATGCGGTCGAGGATCGTCTGCTGAGCTTCGTGGACCGAAAGCGGGGGGGCGGACGTGAGCGGCATCCCGGGTTCTACGGGATGCGGATCGTCTGGCCGACGAGCAGGCGGTCGCCGCGGATCCCGTTCTCCCGCCGCAGGTCGGCGAGGGTCACCCCGTAGGTGCGCGCGATCCCCATCAGCGTGTCGCCCCGCCGAACCCGGTGGACGCGGGCAGTCGCGGTCTGGACCTCCGGCGTCGAATCCAGCGTCGACCCGCCGGCGGTTCCCGCCGGGGGCGGCGTCGCGGCGGGACCGGCCGCGATCTCCCCGGGCTCCGCGCCGCCCGGGATCCGCAGCACCATGCCGTCCTTCAGGTCGCCCGAGCCGTTGAGGCCGTTGATCCGCATCAGCTCGCGCGAGTCGACACCGTAGGCGCTGGAGATGCCGATCACGGTCTCGCCCCTCCGCACCAGGTGCTCGGCGGGGATGTCGATCCGCTCGTCCGGCGCCATCCGGTAGTAGTTCTGGGTGAAGATCTGCACCTGCCCCGCCGGGATGTGGACGGGGAAGTTCAGCTCCCCGGGTGGCGTGCGGCCGCGGAGCAGGTGGGGGTTCAGCGCCCGGATCGTCTCCACCGGCACCTCGGCCGCCTCGGCGATCACCGACAAGTCGCTGCTCGTCGGGACCGTGACCGTCTCCCACTCGACCGGCTCCAGGTACGGGACGGCGTAGAACCCGTAGCGCTCCGGCTCCTTCGCGATCAGCGTGGCCGCGATGAGCTTGGGGACGTAGTTCTTCGTCTCGTCGTGGATCCCGGTCAGCTCCCAGAAGTTGATCGTGTTGTCGCGCATCATGGAGCGACCGACGCGTCCCTGGCCGCCGTTGTACCCCGCTGCCGCCAGATACCACGACCCGAGCATCCTATGGAGGTCGGTGAGGTAGGCGATGGCCGCCTGGGTCGCCTTCTCGTAGTTCCGCCGCTCGTCCACCCAGCGGTCGATGCGCAAGCCGTACTCGCGGCCGGTGTAGGGCATGAACTGCCACGGCCCGACCGCGCCGGCGTGGCTCACGGCCTGGGTGGAGAACCCGCTCTCGATCAGCGCCAGGTAGGCCATGTCCTCGGGCAGGTTCGCCTCCCGCAGCTGCGCCTTCAGGTAGGGCATCCAGGCGCCCGAGCGGATGAGATAGCGCTCGAACGAATCGGGGATCCGGTAGGTGAAGTAATTGATCCACCACTCGACCCGGTCGTTGAGCACGATGGGGATGTCGTAGCCCACCTTTTCGTGGATCAGAACCGCGCTCTCCTGGGCGAGCAGCTCCTCGAGCCCTTCGTCCAGCTCGGGCGGGCTCGCGTTGGGCGGCGGCGTGTACCGCAACGTGCGGATGGCCGCCAGGTCGGCGCGCTCCTGCTCGGTTAGGGCGTCGCCCACGATGAGGGCGAACTCCTCGGACGCGGTGGGTGTGGGCTCGGTGACCTTGGGGGGTGGACCATAGGAGGAGACGGGGGGCTTGTTGCCGGCACACGCCGCGAGCAGGAGTGCGGCGGTCATCATCGGTACCAGACGCCTCATCGACTCCAATCTCACGATTTCCTCATCGAGGATGCAACCAAGATCGACAATCGCGTGTATTCTAAGAGATGTCGCCGAGGATCACGAGGGTCCCCGGCGATCGTGGCGTTCATACGCCACGTGCGGTCCTCAAGTTCCCGAAGGAGTATTCCCATGCCTGCCCATCTCTCCCGTATCCTCGCCCTGATCGGCGTGTCTCTCGGCGTCGGCGTCGCTTCCGCACCGGCTCAGGATGTCGACATCGCCGAGATCTTCTCCAACCAGAGCTTCTACGAGGAGAACGACCTCTTGCAGGCCACCGGGGACGTCCGCTTCGTCGCCGACGTCTGGTATCTCCCGGGCCCCGCCGACTCGACCCGCGCGCTGATCGGGATCTCGCTCTCGAACAGCGCGCTCCAGTTCGTACGCATGGACGACGGCCGCTGGCAGGCCGCCTACGGCGTAACGGCCTCGCTCGAGCCGGAGAGCGGCGACTACGAGCCGCTGGAGAAGTCGTGGCAGCAGAGCGTAAGCGTGGGCACGTTCGACGAGACCCTGCTGACCGGCGAGACGATCGTCTTTCAGACCGATCTGACGCTCGCCCCCGGCGAGTACGACCTCGATCTCACGGTGCGCGATCGGAACGCGGACAACGGCAGCCGGGTGTCGGGATCCCTCGACGTACCTTCGCTGCCGCGCGCCCGGCTGGCGCTGTCGGAGCCGGTGCTGTTGCGCTTGTACCGGCCGGCTGCCGACGGCACGGAATACGTGGTGCACCCGTCCCACTACTATCCTTCCACTCCTGAGCGGATCGATTTCCTGGCCGAGGCGTCCGGCGCCTCGCCGCAGGACGCGCCCTACACGCTGCGCGTGAGCCTGCAGCCGGTCGGCGACGAGGAGCCGGTGGGCGTCGTGTGGACCGAGGCCCTGAGCCCCGATTCGGCCGGAACGATCGAGGCCTTCGGCACCATCCAGAGCCCGGAAGCACAGTTCGGCGAGTTCGAGCTCACGCTGGAGCTGCGGGATGTCGGCGGGAACATCCTGGCCAGCGAGTCGACGCCGGTCATGATCGCGGGCTCCAGCGCCTGGATCGCCTCGAACTGGGAGGACGCGCTGCGGCTGATCCAGTACGAGGCGACCGAGGACGAGATGGATATTCTGGAGGACATCGAGGATCCAGCCAGCCGGCTCGAGGCGTGGAGCTGCTTCTGGAAGATCCGGGACCCCGTTCCGGCGACCGCCACCAACGAGGCGCTGATCAGCTACTTCGAGAAGATCGAGACCGCCAACCGGACGTGGCGGAGCGCGCTCCGGCCCGGATTCCAGAGCGATCGCGGAAGAGTGTACATCACGCTCGGACCGCCCGACGAGATCATCGAGCGCCCCATGCCCGCCGGGCCGGTGCCGTTCGAGATCTGGCGCTACTACGACTACAACTTCGAGATTCGATTCGTGGACCGCATCGGGTTCAACAACTACGAGCTGGATAACATCGGCCAGTACCAGAGCGAGCTGAGTCGCCTGCAACGCCGCAAGCTGCGGTTCCTGCGCGACCGCGCGGACGAGTGCCCGCTCCTCGCTCCAGCGTTCGAGTAGTGACCGCCGCGCAACACTGAGCTCGAAGGCAGCGGTGCAGGGGCGCTTTCTCGAGCAGCTACCCGTCTGGGCGCAAGGCCTTCCCTGGCGACTGATCGTCGTCGTCGTCCTGGTGACGGCTGCCTACCTGCTCTACCGACTCGTCGACCGCCAGATCCGCGGCCACGTCGCCGATCCCGAGAAGCGGCATCGGTATCGCAAGCGCGTGGGATACACGGTCGCGGTCGTGATCATCGTCATCCTCGCGGTCGTCTTCTCCGAGCGGCTGCGAAACATCGGCACGCTGCTGGGGTTCATCGGCGCGGGTCTGGTCATCGCACTGCGCGAATATCTGGTGGCCTTCCTCGCCTGGTTCTACATCTTGGGGCAACGCAACGTGACCCTGGGGAGTCGCATCGAGGTCGGGGGCGTGCGCGGCGACGTGATCGACATCGGCGTGTTCAAGCTCACGCTGGTGGAGGTCCGCGGCGAAGAGGCCGGCGATCAATCGAGCGGCCGGCTCGTCACCATTCCGAACTTCAAGATCCTGACGGACCCGGTCTTCCACTTCACCACGGGAAGCCCCTTCACCTGGGACGAGATCGAGTTCATGATCACGTTCGAGAGCGATTGGGAGGCGGCGCGGGAGATCGTAGAGAAGGTCGGCCTGCAGGTGTTCGAGCCCTACCGGAGCGAGGTGGAGACGGGCTTTCGCCGGCTGGAGAGCGATTACGCCTTTCGCTACGGCGTGACGACCCCGATCGTGTACACGTCGATCGGCCAGCACGGGATCCGCATGTCGCTGCGCTACCTCACGCACGTCCGCCGGCGCCGCAACAACCGCGACGCGATCAGTCGGCGGATCCTGGCGCTGTTCCGGGAGGCGCCCGACATCGAGATCGCGTATCCGACCACCCGGACCTACCGCAGCGAGATCGACGTGCATCGCACCGACGAGCCGCCGCCCGTCAGGCCGCCGGGCCCGGCCTGAGGATCAGCCGCGGGGCGCGGCTCCGCCTCCGAACAGCTCGTCGATCTTCGCCGCCAGGATGAAATCGCTCTCGGACAGATCGTCGATGGCGTGCGTCCAGATGGTGAACGTCACCCGCTTGTAGTCGATCGTGATGCTCGGATGGTGGCCCTCCTCTTCGGCGAGCCTCGCCACGCGATTCACGAACTCCACGGCCTCCATGAAGCCCTTGAACTCGAACCTGCGGACGAGCTTCCGCCCGGAGGTCACGTCCCAGTCGGGAACCTGCTGGTGCAGACGGAAAACCTCCTCGGCTTTGAGCGCCGGCGTCTCGCCCGAGCAGGCCTCGCAATGCCTCTTCGTCAGTTCGACTTCACTCGCCATTCCCCACCTCCCCCTTCGTTCGGTCGCTGCCAGGATGTCTGCCTTACCATGCGCCCATCCGCTTCCCCAGCCACTCCTCGAGGCGGTCGACCTGCACCCGCACCTGATCCATCGTGTCGCGGTCGCGGATCGTCACCGTGCGCTCCGCGACGGACTCTCCATCCACCGTGATGCAGAACGGCGTCCCCGCCTCGTCCTGTCGCCGGTAGCGGCGCCCGATCGAGCCGCCGTCGTCGTAGAACGCGTTCCAGCGGCGGCGGAGGCCGCGATGGATCTCGGTCGCCAGCTCGGGCATGCCGTCGCGGCGGACCAATGGGAACACGGCCAGCTTGATCGGCGCGATGCGGGGGGACAGCTTGAGCACGGTCCTCGCCTCCTTCCCCTCGCCCTCTTCGCGGAACCCGTCCACCAGGCACATCAGCATCGTGCGGTCCACGCCGGCGGAGGTCTCCACGACGTAGGGCACGTAGCGCTCCTTCGACTCCTCGTCGAAGTACGAGAGCTTCTTCCCCGAGTGCTCCTCGTGCCGGCGAAGGTCGAAGTCCGTTCGATCGTGGATCCCCTCCAGCTCCTGCCAGCCGAACGGGAATTCGTACTGGATGTCGAATGCGGCGGCGGCGTAGTGCGCCAGCTCGTCGGGCCCGTGGGGATGGACGCGCAGCTTCTCGTCGCGGATGCCGAGCTCGCGATACCACGCCCGACGGAGGTCCAGCCACCGCTCCAGCCACTCCCGGTCCTCGCCCGGCTTGACGAAGAACTGCATCTCCATCTGCTCGAACTCCCGGGTCCGGAAGATGAAGTTCCCGGGCGTGATCTCGTTACGAAACGCCTTACCGATCTGCGCGATCCCGAACGGGATCTTCTGGCGCGACGCGTTGAGGACGTTGAGGAAGTTGACGTAGATGCCCTGCGCGGTCTCCGGGCGCAGATACGCCACCGCGGCCTCGTCCTCGACCGGCCCCATGAACGTCTTGAACATGAGGTTGAACTGGCGCGCCTCCGACAGGTCGCGCGAGCCGCAACGCGGGCACTTGGGGTCGGGCATCTGCTCGAGCACGTCGGCGCGAAGGCGGTGCTTGCAGTTGCGGCAGTCCACCAGGGGGTCGGTGAAGCCGGCCACGTGGCCGGAGGCCTCCCACACCTTGGGATGCATGAGGATCGCGGCATCGAGCCCCTCGATGTCGTCGCGCCGCACCATCGACTCCCACCAGAAATCGCGGATCGCGCGCTTCATCTCCACGCCGAGCGGGCCGTAGTCCCAGGTCGAGCCCACGCCGCCGTAGATCTCGGACGACTGGAACACGTACCCGCGCCGCTTGCAGAGCGACACCAGGCGCTCCATCACGTCGCCGACGGCGACGTTCCCCCAGTCCGATTGCGGGACGGTGGCGGCCGCGGGGGCGGCTTGCGTGGGATCGTTCATGGGGCGCAGAAGTTGCCCGGCGACCGCGCGGGGCGCCAGCCGATCGGGCGCGGCCTGCGACTCAAGGAACGGGAGGCGCGGGCGCCATCCCCTCCGCCGCCAGCCGGCGCCACTCCTCGATCCCCGGCTCGCCGCCCGGAACCGCCAGCAGCCGCGACAGCAGCGCGGGGTCGTCGGGGAGCAGCCCCGCCTCCGGCAGGCGCGCGGTCAGCACGGCCCACCCGGGGTCGGCGGCATACGCCCGCTCGAGCCGCGGCAGCGCGTCGTCCAGGCGGCCGACGGAGGCCAGCGTGATCCCGGCCCAGTACACCATCTCGGCGTTCTCCGGCACCAGCGTCGTGGCGGCATCGTAGCGGGCGACCGCCGCGTCGACGTCGTTCACGGTCATCGCCTCGTCGCCCGCGTTCATCTCGCGATAGGCGCGCGCCAGGAGAAGCAGCCGCCGGAGCTCGGCCAGCGGCTCGGGGTGGTCCTCGATCCGCAGATCGTAGAGCCGGTCGACCCAGGGCCGCCCGGTGGACGTGCCGCTCACCACCAGCAGCGCCGCCGACTGCCGACCCCGCACGTCGCCGCCTTCCGCCTGCGCGGCGTCGAGCGCGGCCAGCATGCGCTGGGCGAGATCGCCCTCGGTCCCCTCGAAGGCCGCCGCCATCGCGGGCCACACTGTCGCGCTGGCCATCATGTTCGCCTGGACGCTGTAGCCCTCGCCCATTTGGTGCCCTGCCGCGATGATCGCCTTCTCGCCGGTGTGGACGGCGACGCGGCCGTCGGCGTCGATCATCGCCACCTGGCGCACATCGGGATGGGGATCGGCCTCGATCAGCCCAGCCAGCGCCTCCGGCGCGGTCCGACCCGCGCGCATCAGCTCGAGGCCGAGCGGCCCGTACGACGGGTCGACGAACGACTGCGTTGCGACGGCCCCGATCCCCGCCTCCGCGAAGGGGACGATCGCGCCGACCCCGAACCAGTGCGACTGGACCGCCACGCCCAGCTCACCGGTGGCGGGGTCGCGCGCCACGATCGAGTACGTCGCGACCGGCCGGAGCCCCGGTTCGGTGCGCGGGGCCTGCTGCGCGGCGGCGGGCGGGACCGCGCCGCAGGCGAGCATGGCGAGCGCGCAGGCCGCCGAGGCCCTCATCGTCCGTCTCCCCGCCGGGCGCCGCGCTCGGCCAGATACCGCACCATGCCCTCGTTCTCGCTCGCCGACGCGAGGTCCATCGGGCTCAGCCCGCTCGCCACGGCGTTGACGTCCGCACCCCGCTCCACCAGCAGCTCGGCCACCGCGTCGCGCCCGCCCGCCAGCGCGGCGTGCAGCGGGGTGTTCTCGAGATCGTTGGTCGAGCGCACCGCCGGGTCGGCGCCGCGGTCGAGCAGCATGGCGGCCGTGTCGCGGTGTCCGAAGAAGGCCGCGAGATGGAGCGGGGTCCAGCCGTCGGGGCTGCGGTCCCCGGGGCCCGCCTCGCCGCGGTCGAGCAGGATCGAGAGCTGATCGGTGCGTCCGAGGGCCGCGGCCGTGAACGCGTCGAGCTCCGCGCCATGGCGGAGGAGCAGGTCCGCCACCCCGGGGTGCCCGCGATACACCGCGGCCAGCGCCCACGGGATCCCGTCGTCGTTGCTGCCGCGCGCCAGGTCCGGCCGCTCCTCGACGAGCGCCTCCACCGTCACATGGTCCCCCTCGCAGATCGCCAGCCACAGATCCTGCCGCGGGTCGCGCTGTTCGTCCTTCCGGCCGTCTTCGCTCATCTCGCCTCCCTTTTCTCGTGGCTGAGGAACCGCTCGATCCCCGCCGCCACGCCCTCGGCGATCCGGCGGCGATACTCGGGCGTCCGCAGCGCCGCTTCCTGCTCGGGGATCATCATGAACGCCGACTCGACCAGCACGGCGGGCATCTCGTTCATCCGCAGGACTGCGACGTTCTGGTGCCAGACGCTCCGGTCCGGCAGCCCGGTCCGCGGCAGGAGCTCCCGCTGGATCGCCGCGGCCAGCTCGCGCGACTGGGGGTGATAGTACAGCACCGATGTTCCATTGTTGAGAAACGGGTTCACGCCGTCGGGGAGCGCGTTGTTGTGGATCGACACGAACAGTTCGCCACCCGCGGCGATCGCCAGGTTGGTGCGGTCGTAGAAGCCGAGCGCCGAGTCCGGCGTGGCGCGCGTAAGGACGACCTCCGCGCCCCGGCGTTCGAGGATGCGGGCCAGCTCGAGCGCTATCTCGAGGTTCGCCTCCCGCTCCTCGAGGCCCGTGGGCCCGACCGCGCCGGGGTCGGGGTTGTGCCCGGGGTCGACGACCACCCGGATCCCGTGGAGCGGCGAGCGGAAGCGGCGGTCGCGCAGCCCCGCCGGCGGATGGCGGAACCCGACCACCAGGTGCGTCCCCTCCCAGTACGCGCGGTACCCCCATGCCCGGTCCGCCGCCAGCCGCACGGCGATCTCCAGTACCCCGGTCTCCGGCTGCCCCCAGATCAGCGACTCGACGAGCGGGTCCGCGAACGTGTGCTGGACGTAATCGACGTCCGCGCTCGCGCCGAAGATCCTGAGCGTGTACCGGACCGGCTCGAGCTCCTGGCGGACGTCGAACGGCAGCCGCTCGGTCGTCGGCACGATAATCTCGCTCCAGCCGTCCCGGATGCGCGTGCGGATCACCGCGATCCGGCTGGTCGGGCGGGCGACGGGGATCGGACGGATCTCGGAGAGCGGCGCCCAGGCGCGGGTTCCCGGCCCCAGCGCGAGCTCCCGCCAGTCGCCCATTCTGCGCCCGATCGCCGCCCGCGTGCCGTTCGGTAGGAACAGGTAGTAGCCCATGCCCGGTCCGTGGCGGGCGATCACCCGATGGTCGGTGCCCCCCGTACCGGCCGTGTCGTCGTCCAAGACCGCGGTCCGGACCTCGGTCGGATCGAGGAACGAGATTGCGGCTGCCGACTCCGATCGGCTCACACCGCCGGGCGCGGTGAAGTCGAGGCGCAGGGAGTCTCCGGCCACGCCCGAGAATGGGAGATAGAGGTCGCCGGCGAACCGCTTCCAGGGCCCCTCGGGGAGGCGCGGCGGATCGGCCGTCCAGTAGGTCTCGGGCAGCTCGCCGAAATCGAATACCAGCCGGCCCCGGTTGGCGACGTCGGGAAGCTCCGGCCGCAGCCGGACGGCCGCGTCGCCCAGCCGGGCACGGATCTCCATCCCGGCGGAGGCGACCACCGACACCTGTATGGTGTCGCCCGCGTACAGTTCGAGCGGCCCCCGGGGCTCGATCGTCTCCGGGCGGTAGCCGAGCGTATCGCCGGTCGGAGGATAGTGCAGTGATCGCGGAACCCACACCGTGCGCCGCGCCTCGGCCCGGCGCTCGCCGGCCGACGCCACGGCCACGAACGTGAACGAGTCGGGCTCCAGCGGCAGGAACGCGATCCACCCGCCGCCCGGGTGGACCGGCACCGGCTGCCCCTGCACCGTCAGGGCCACGGCCTCGCCAGCGGCGCCCTCCACCCGGCCGAACACGAACGTGGAGTCGGTGGCGGTGATCGCCGCGCCGGCGGGGGGATACTGGAAGACGAGCGCCAGGCCGTCCTGCGCGCGTGCCGCTGCGGGCAGCAGGACGGCGAGCGCCACCAGCGCGCCCAGCGTTCGCGCGCGCGATCCGCATCTGCGGGAGGGGGGCATGGCGCGAAGGTAGTGACGAACGCGATCGCCCGCTCACACCTCGAGGACGAGGTAGGGCTTCTCGCCGGCCCGCTCGCGCACGAAGCGGCTGACGTTGTGGACCGGAGTGCCGTGAGCGGTCGTCCCGGCCATCGCGCCGTGGTGCGCGTGGCCGTGCACGATCACCCGCACCCCGCGGCGGTCCAGCGCGTTCGCCAGCCGCGATGTGCCGAGCAAGGGGTACAGCTCCGGCGGCTCGCCCGCGAGGGTGTCGCGAATCGGCGCGTAGTGCAGGACCCCGACGATCGCCCGGCACTCGTCCAGCTTCGCCGCCGCGCTCTCCAGCCGGATCGCCTCGTCGATGCCGGTCTGGATGAACTGCTTGAGGGCGTCCTCGCCGAACGGCTGGACGATCCGCTCCTCGAACCCGCCACAGAAGCCCTTGGTGCCGACGAACCCCACGTCCTCGATCTCGTGGACCGAGGCATCGAGCACCGTCACCCCAGCGTCCTCCATCATCTCCATCAGGCGGTCGTGGTGATCGGTCTCGTGATCGTGGTTGCCGAGGACGGCCACGAACGGCAGCGGGATCTCGGCGATCACGGAGAGCAGGATCTCCATCTCGGCCGGGCGGCCCGTGTCGGTGAGGTCACCGGCGAGGACGACCGCGCGGGCTTCCTCCGCGACGCCGTCGAGGAGCCGCCTCGCCTCGTCCCGCCCGTCGAGCCGGCAATGGACGTCCGCCATGGCGGCGATCTTCACGCGTCACCCCGCGGCCGGATCGGGCGCCCGGCCGGGCGTGCGTCGTCGTACCCCCAGTCCTGGATGTCGACCGCGAACGCGACCGGGTCGAGCAGCGGGCCGCGGGATCTCCGGCCCTGGCCTGGGCCCCGCCGCCACTCCCTCCGGGCCTCTTCCACGAGGCGATCCATGAGGTCCAGCGGAAGGATGTCGCGGTGGTCCGGGTAGAGGTAGGCGAACAGCATGAGGTGCCATAGAACCAGTCCCCGGCTCTCGCCCATCAGCTCCCGCACGCGGTCCCAATCCAGCGTGCCGCGTCGGCTGAGGATGAGGTGCGCCACGTCAGCGCCGTCGAACCGGTCCCGTGCCGCGATGTACATCTTCGACGCGATCAGGTCCTCGATCGAGAGCAGGCGCGCCTTCGTGCCGCAGAAGTCGACGATCGTCGCGCGCTCGATCCACGACTCGTCGATCGGCATGGCGCGATTGCCCATTCCGAATATGAGATCGATGAGATACCCCTTCTTCCACGCCTTCGCGAGCCAGTGCGGGTCCCGCAGCTCGGTCTCGAACCCCGCCGCCGCCAGCGCGTCCAGCGCCGCGTGCACGTCGTCGGGGAGCAGGAATAGGTCGAGATCCTTCGTGTTCCGCCACGCTCCCGAGTGCGCGTGACAGGCGAATGCGCCGGCGATCACGAACGGGATGTCCGCTGCCTCGAGCGTCACGATCGCCTGGCGGAAGATCCCCTCCTGCTCGAGACCCAGCGCGGGGAAGCGCTGGCTGGTGGGGCTGTTCGCC
>Ga0299913_10003112_pt1 | contig 13440 bp, 7 predicted proteins | sample RVTome_9_FD_201360 | JGI IMG/M metagenome (GOLD analysis project Ga0299913, IMG submission 201360) | Soil microbial communities from uranium-contaminated site in the Upper Colorado River Basin, Wyoming, United States - RVT155D38 (version 2) ... | reverse complement strand
ATCCCCTTCGGGCGTCCCGAGCCCTTCACCTCCGTGATCGTGAGGCTCGGGAAGCCGGCGTCGAGCAGATCCTTGCGGATCTGCTCGAACGCCTCGTGCCGGATGTAGGCGACGACCATCTTCATCGTGCCACCTCCGTCGCCGTCATCGCGCTGACTGGTGCGGGGCTTCTGTCGGTCTGGCCGAGCGCCGCCGGCCCGGTCGAGGCCGCGCCGAACTCAGCGGCATCGATGAACTGCTCCGGGTAGCCGTACATCCCGTGCGTGGCGATGTCGAGCCCGGCGAGCTCCTCGGCCTCTGTGACGCGCAGCCCGATCGTGGCCTTGATCGCTCCGAACGTGATGATCGACAACACGAACACCGCGGCGAACGCCGCTCCGACTCCGACAGCCTGCACGCCGAGCTGCTCGAAGCTGCCGCTGTAGAACAGGCCGGGATTGCCGATGCCGTTGTACTCAGCGAGCCTGTCCGACGTGAACAGCCCGCACGCCAGGGTGCCCCAGATGCCCGCCAGACCGTGGGCCGATAGCGCCCCCACGGGGTCGTCGAGCCACTTCTCGATCGCCAGGACACCGAGTACCACCACTACACCGCCGACCGCGCCGATGATCGGCGCCGCCCAGAACTCGACGTAGCCCGACGGCGCCGTGATGGCCACGAGCCCCGCGATGGCGCCGTTGCCGGACATGCCGACGTCAAGCGCCTTCGTCTTCAGCCAGATGAGCAGCGACGCCGCGATCACGCCGCCGGCCGCGCCGAGCTGCGTCACGAGCGCGACCTCGGCGAAGCGGCTGTCGGCCGTGCCGAGCGTCGAGCCGGCGTTGAAGCCGAACCAGCCGAGCCAGAGGATCAGCACGCCGAGGCCGACGAGCGGCATCGAGTGGCCGGGGATCGGCCGCGGCTTCCCGTCGGACCCGTACTTGCCCTTGCGCGGGCCGAGTAGCAGCAGCGCGGCGAACGCACCGGTCGCGCCCACGAGGTGGACGACGGTCGAGCCCGCGAAGTCCTGCACACCGGAGCCGATCTCCGAAAGGAACCCGCCTCCGAAGATCCAGTGTGCGCCGAGCGGGTAGATCACCGCAGCGAACACGGTCGCATAGATCACGTAGGCCGAGAACTTGATGCGCTCGAGCGTGGTGCCCCACACGATCGCGAGCGAGACCGCGCAGAACATGAACTGGAAGAGCATGAACGCGGCCGCGTCACCAAACGCCTCCTCGCCCGCGATCGTCTGCGCGTGGCTGAAGAAGAAGCCCGAGTCTCCGGCGATCTTGTTTGCGCCGCCGAAGGCGAGCGCGAAGCCCACAGCCCACCACGCGATCGACGCAATCGAGAAGTTCGCCAGGATCTTCGCGATCCCCGCCGCGACGTTCTTGCCGCGCGAGAACCCGATCTCGAGGAATGCGAAGCCCGCCTGCATGAACATGACGAGACAAGCGGCGACGATGATCCAGGTCACGTCCAGCTGTCCTGCGACCTGGTCGATCGACAACTCCTGCGCCGAAGCGCCCGCGGGCCAGGCCAGGGCCGCCAACAGGGCCAGCGGCAGCCCGGTCGAGAGAGCACGTTTCATCTGAGACTGCCTCCTTGGTCGGTTATCGCGCCAAGGTATGGACAGCCGGTCCAGAGTTCTTTAGCCAGCGGTCGAATATTTCGCGTGCCGTTTTCGCCAGCCGGTCGAAACCGCCTGGAAACGACGCTCGAGCGTTACCTGCGCACGGTGATCCGGCGGCTGCGGGTGGCTTCCCCAGGCAGGGTGACGGCGACCCGGACCCGGATCCGCCGCCCCATGCGCTTCAGCCGCTTCCTGCCGACGCGGTTGAGCTGCGCCGTCACGACGGTGTCGATGGCGGCGGGAACGTCGCCGCCGCCACGCCCGATCTTGCGGCCGTGGTGACGGACGACCACTCGGCAGGTGCCGGGCCGCACCGCGGTGCACGTGACGCGGACGCCGCGCCGCCTCACCGCGCGGCGCTTCACCTCGTCCGCCGTGAAGTAGCTCCCCGTGGCCGTCGGCGGGTCGTCGGGATTGTCGGACGGAGGCGGAGGCGCGAGCCCGTCGACGGCCGCTGCGGCGTCCACGATGTCATCCCACCCCTGGCTGGGCGAGCCGGCCTCCGCGGCGGTCGCGACGATCCGGCCGGCGGCCGTTTGGCCCTGGAGGCCGAGTGACACGAGCAGCGCGGCCACGCCGGCCACGTGCGGCGCGGCCTGCGAGGTGCCGGAGATCGACGCGTAGTCCGGATCCGTGTACGTGGAGAGGACGTCCTCGGCGCTCCCGCCCAGGCCCGAGCCGCCCGGCGCCATCAGGTCGACGTTCGACCCGAAGCTCGAAAAGCCGCTGCGCGTGCCCGTCCTGTCGACCGCGCCGACGCAGACGATCCCGCTCACCTCGGGGTTCTCGCACTTGGGAAGGCTGCTGTTGCCGGCGGCGATCACGACGACGATCCCGGCGGCAACGGCACGCTCGAGCACGGCCTGATAGTCCGCGTCGTTGAACAGCGTCGACTGCAGCGGAAGGAAGTCACCGAGGCTGAGATTGATGACGTGGACGTCCTTGTCGATCGCGTAATCGATCGCCTCGATCGTGTCGTCCGCGAAGCCCTCACCGTTGTCGTCGAGGACGCGCAGTGGCAGTACGCGCGCGCCGGGCGCCACCCCGGCGATCCCTTCGCCGTTGTCGCGATTAGCGGCGACTATGCCCGTCACGTGCGTGCCGTGCCCGTTGCCGTCGGCCGGGTCGGTGTCGTTGGCGACGAAGTCGAAGCCACCGTCAAGCAGGCGGCCACCGAGGTCGGGATGGTCGCGCTGCACGCCCGTGTCGATGACGGCCACGACGGCGCCGACCCCGGTCGACGTGGGCCACGCGCCGACGGCGTTGACCATCTCGAGGCCCCACTGCTCGTCCTGCCGCGGGTCGGCGGCGAAGGCGGGGCCCGAGAGCGCGAGCGACAGCGTGCCGGCAATCAGGGCGCGAAAAAGCACTGTCTCCGCGAGGATAGAGAGGGTCCTGAGGCCTCCCTGACCTTGACACAACCGTGTTAAGGTTGGTCGCTCCTGATGCGTGACTTCCTCGACACCGTCCAGCGGCAGGTCGTCGTGTTCGACGGCGGGATGGGCGCGACTCTCGAGCAGTTCGACCTGACCCCCGAGGACTACGGCGGGCTCCAGGGCAAGTGCCATGAGGCGCTCATTCTCAACCGCCCGGACGTGATCGAGGGGGTCCACACCACGATGGTCGACGCCGGCGCGATCGTCGTCGAGACCGACACGTTCCAGGCGAGCCGGCTCAAGCTCGACGAGTGGGGGCTCGGCGAGCAGACGCTCGAGATCAACACGAGGGCGGCCGAGATCGCGCGGAAGGCGGTCGGGGAGGAGCGCTTCGTCGCGGGCTCGATCGGCCCCACCGGCTTCCTCCCTGCGTCCGACGATCCAACGCTCGGGCAGATCCGCTTCGGCGAGCTGGTCGAGGTCTTCACCGAGCAGGCCACCGGCCTCGTGAAGGGCGGCGCGGACCTGATCATCATCGAGACGGCGCAGGACATCCTCGAGGTGAAGGCTGCGGTCTTCGGCACGCGCGAGGCGTTCAAGCAGAGCGGCAAGCGCCTGCCGATCCAGTGCTCCGTCTCCCTCCTGCCGCAGGGCGGCAAGATGCTGCTCGGCACCGACATCCAGGCCGTCCTCGCGATCCTGACCGGGCTCGAGGTCGACGTCATCGGGCTCAACTGCTCGACCGGGCCTGAGGACATGCGCGACGCGATCCGCTACCTCGGCGAGCACTCGCCGCTGCCGATCCATTGCATCCCGAACGCGGGCATTCCGGTCCAGGGCCCGGAGGGCGAGACGATCTTCCCCGAGAAGCCCGAGCCGCTCGCGAACGTGCTCCAGGAGTTCGTCGAGCGCTTCGGCGTCGGGATCGTCGGCGGCTGCTGCGGCACCACGCCCGACCACATCGCCGCGATCGTGGAGCGGGTCGGCGGCCGCGAGCCGCAGCCGCGGCCGGAGGCGAGCACTCCCCTGCTCGCATCGATGATGACGGCGACACCGCTCGTCCAGGAGCCGCGGCCGACGCTCGTCGGCGAACGCGTCAACTCCCAGGGGTCGCGGAAAGCCAAGGAGCTGCTGCTCGCCGACGACTACGACGGGCTGGTCACGGTTGCCGAGGACCAGGTCGAGGGCGGTGCCCACGTGCTCGACCTCTGCGTCGCGCTGACCGAGCGCCAGGACGAGGACGAGCAGATGCGGCAGGTGGCGAAGCGCGTGGCGCTCACCCAGCCGGCGCCGATCCAGATCGACTCGACCGAGCCCGACGTGATCCGCACCGCGCTCGAGCAGATCCCTGGCAGGCCGATTGTGAACTCGGTGAACCTCGAGGCGGGGCGCGACAAGCTGGACGTGGTGGCGCCGCTCGCGAGGCAGCACGGCGCGGCCCTGATCGCGCTGACTATCGACGAGGTCGGGATGGCGAAGACCGCCGACCGCAAGGTCGAGATCGCCCAGCGAATCACCGAGATGGTGTGCGACGAGCACGGCCTCGAGCGCGAGCTCCTGATCTTCGACGTGCTCACGTTCACGCTCACGACGGGCGACGACGAGTGGAAGCCGTCGGCGATCGAGACGATCGAGGGCATCCGCCGCGTGAAGGCGGAGATCCCGGGAGTGAAGACGTCCCTCGGCGTCTCGAACGTCTCGTTCGGCGTCTCACCGGGGGCGCGCGCCGTCCTCAACAGCGTGTTCCTGCACCACGCCGTCGAGGCGGGCCTCGACCTGGCGATGGTCAACCCGAACCACATCACGCCGTATCCCGAGATCCCGGACAACGAGCGCGAGCTCGCCGACGACCTGGTGCTCAACCGGCGCGAGGACGCGCTCGAGCGGTTCATCGGGCACTTCGAGGAGAAGGGCGAGGAGGAGGACGCAGGCGGCCCCGACCCGACCGCGGACATGGAGCCCGAGGAGGCCCTCCACTGGCACATCCTGCGGCGCAAGAGGGACGGCGTCGAGGACTGGATCGACCGCTCGGTCGAGAAGATCGGCGCGGTCCCCACGTTGAACGAGGTCCTGCTTCCGGCGATGAAGGAGGTGGGCGACAAGTTCGGCGCGGGCGAGCTGATCCTGCCGTTCGTCCTCCAGTCGGCCGAGGTCATGAAGCGCGCGGTGGCGCAGCTCGAGAACTACCTCGAGCGGATCGAGGGGCACACGAAGGGCAGGGTCGTGATCGCGACCGTGTTCGGCGACGTCCACGACATCGGCAAGTCGCTCGTCAACACGATCCTCACCAACAACGGCTACACGGTCGTCGACCTCGGCAAGCAGGTCCCGGTCGACACGATCATCTCGGCCGCGCAGGAGCACGACGCGACCGCGATCGGGCTCTCGGCTCTGCTCGTGTCCACCTCCAAGCAGATGCCCCTCTGCATCCAGGAGCTGCACCAGCGCGGCCTCGAGTACCCCGTGCTCGTGGGCGGCGCGGCGATCAACCGCGACTTCGGCAGTCGGATCCTCTACCCGCGAGGGAAGGAATCGGACGACGTCTACGAGCCGGGCGTCTTCTATTGCAAGGACGCCTTCCAGGGCCTCGACACGATGGACCAGCTGATCGACCCGGATGGGCGCGAGGGCATCCTTAGCGAGATCCGCGAGCGCGCGCAGAAGCTGCGCGACAAGCCGGTCGAGGTCGACGACTCGCCGCCGGTAACCGACGATTCGGTGCGCTCCGACGCCCGCACCGACACGCCGATCCCGGAGCCGCCGTTCTGGGGCGTGCGCGAGGTCGAGGTCGATCTCGACGAGGTCTACCCGTATCTCGACCGGCACGTGCTGTTCAAGCTCCACTGGGGCGGCCGCGGCAAGAAGGGCGACGATTGGCGGAAGCTGCTCGAGGGCGACGGCGAGGACGAGGGCTTCGTGCCCAAGCTCGAGCGGATGTGGCGCGAGCAGGACTACCTCGAGCCGCGCGCGAGGCTCGGCTACTTCCCGTGCAACGCGGACGGGAACGAGCTCGTGATCTTCGACCCGGACGATCCGTCGGTCGAGATCGAGCGCTTGGTCTTCCCCCGCCAGCCGAAGCACGACCGCATCTGCCTCACCGACTTCTTCCGGCCGCTCGAGTCTGGGGAGCGCGACGTCGTTGCACTTCAGGCAGTGACGGCTGGGCCTCGGTCCACCGAACGGCTCGCTGAACTCGAGGCCGCCGGTGAATTCTCAGAGCAGCTGTTCGTGCACGGTCTGGCCGTCCAAGCGGCCGAGGGGATGGCCGAGTGGCTACACGCCGAGGCCAGGCGCGGCCTGGGGATCGAGCTCGACCAGGGCCGCCGCTACTCCTGGGGCTACCCCGCGTGCCCGGAGCAGTCGGAGCACGAGAAGGTCTGGCGCCTGCTCGACCTCGAGGAGATCGGCATGACGCTGTCAGGCGGGTACGCAGTGATGCCGGAGCAGTCCACCGTGGCGATCGTGGCGCACCACCCGCAGGCGGTGTACTTCGGCATGAAGTCCGGCTTCATCCCGAAGGAGAAGGCACCCGACGAGCTGATCGCCGGCACCGAGCGCGGCGGCGAGCTCCCGCCCGCCGACGAGCCGCGCGACGGCGCGGTCGAAGAGGAGGCCGTCGCCGGTTAGGCGATCGGTCAGGGAACTACGTGGAACTCGCCGCGCATGAACGGGTGGATGCGGCAGAAGTAGGAGTACTTGCCGACCGGTAGGTCGGTCGGCGTCGAGGAGGACGGGTTGGGCGTGCCGCCGTCGATCGCGTCGTAACCGAGCGTGCCGGAGTCCCAGCGGCCGTCGGCCCACGGGTAGTTCGACACGTAGCGGCCGTTGCAGGGGTACTTGCACGTGGTGACCGAGTGGCGGATGTTCGCCTGCTGGTCGAGGTTCAGGAACTGCAGCGACTCGCCCTTCTTGACGGTCGGTGGCCTGCCCTGGTCGCCGGGGGCCCCGCGGCCACCCGGCAGGTACTGGAAGTTTGCGATCACCACCTGGCTGGCGGGCGGGCCAGGCTCCGGCGCATCGAACGCCGGCTGGCACGGGTCGAAGCCGAACTTCTTGCCGCAGAAGGTGTCGTGCGCGTGGCCCCACTTGCGGTTCGGCACGCCCTCGGTCGGGTCGATCCGGCGCCGGACGATTCGCGTACGGCCGGAGCGGCCCTTCACCTTGCGGCGTACCCGCTTCTTCCTGTCTTTGCCGACGAGGTACGGCTTGCAGCGCCCCTTCGGCGGCTGCGCCTCGTCGATGTAGATGCCGTTGTGGGTCATCGCGGTGTACCACGCGTGCTTCTTGTTCTTGTAGAAGCCGGTGATACGGATCCGGTCGCCCTTGTGGATCGGCGCGCGCCACGACGGCCGCGTGACCTCGGTCTGGTAGTCCTCGGACAGCGGCGCCTTGCGATTGATGATGTCCGAGTTCAAGAGCAGCGTGCCGCCCGTCCCGCGCCCGTCGTCGCGGCACGGGTTCTCCTCGGAGCCCATGTTCTCGGTGAGCACCTTGTAGCCGCCAGGGTGCACATGCGAACCCGTCCCGATCATCGTGCCGTCGATCGTCGCGGTCCACTCGATCGGGCGCGGTGAGCCGTCCTCCTTGCGCATGTCGAAGGTCGTGTTCCACGAGCCGTCCTTGTTGCCGTCGCGCTTGCGCTGACGCGGCACGTCGAAGGTGCGCCCGAACAGCACGCCCGAGACGTCGCGGTGCTCACGGCCGGTGGCGTTCAGCTGCTCGATCGTCCCGTACTTGAAGGTCACGTCGAGGACTACGTAGCCCATCATCGTCTCCGCGGTCTTGTTGTGGAGCATGTAGATCATCGCCTGCGGGCCGGCGAGGCCGATGTACTCGCCGTAGACGGGGCCGTTCTTCTTCGCGTTCGAGCGCTCCTGGAAGTCGGCGCGCGTCTCCTCGTCGCCGTTGCCGAAGATCCACTCGGTGTTGCCGCCCGTGTAGTTGTCCTCCTCGTTGCCGGGGTCGAGCGCGAACCAGTGCGCGTGGTGGATGTGCGCGACCTGGTGGCTCGGCTCCTGCCAGTCCGGGTTGATCCGCAGCTCCGGCTCGATCGCGATGATCATGCCGTTGTGGACCGGGAGGTCGAGGTCGACGCGGTTCGCGTCCCAGCCGGCCGGCATCGCGTACGGGCCGTACCAGAAGCGCATCTTCTTGACCGTTCCGGGCGGCTCCGCGACGTAGCGATCGCCGCGGTTCGCAATCGGGTCGTCGCCGGCCTCGTCGGGCGGCTCGTGCTCCTGCCCGGAGGCGCCGGCCGAGAGGCCCGTGGCCAGGATCGCCGAGCACGCGCAAACGAGCGCGAGCACGCGCAGCAACCCCTGTCTGCCCTGGCGCATCGGAACCACTGCGAAAGATAACGCAGAAGGGCGCCGAAACTGGCAGTCGCAGCGCTAGGTCTTCGCCTCGACGGCGGCCCGGAGATCGACGGGCGCCGCGTGGATCGCGCGCAGCCGCATGTCCTTCCAGGTCATGCCCTCGTGGACGAGCGCCGGCATGCCCATCGCGAACGCCGTCCCCATCTCGACCGCCTGGAGGATGATCCCGTAGGCGAAGGCGTCTGAGTGGCCGACGCCGTATGCGGACAGGACCGCGACGCACGCAGCCTGGAACACGCCCAGGTTCGAGGGGGTCGCCGGCAGAACGGCGGTGACGTTGACCGCGAACAGCACCGCCGCGGCCGCGCCGATCCCGGCACGCTCGTCGAGCCCCAGCGCGACCAGCAGGACGTAGCACGCGATCCACTGCACGCCCCAGGCGGTGAGCTGGGCGGCGGCGGCCCACGCGCCGAGGCGCGGGTTGCGGAAGACCCGCAGGCCCGACCGCACGTCCACGAGCGCTCGGCGCGCCGCTGCCACTGCGTTGCGCAGGCGGACGAACCGCGACGGCCGCCCGCGCCGGAGGAGCGCCGGCGCCGCCAGCAGCGCCGCGATCAGGATCACGGGCGCCAGCGAGGCGGCGACGAGCTTGTCCTCGTTGCCCTGGAAGAGGCCGATCGTGGCGAACATGACGATGCCGAGCACGATGAGCGCGACCACGTTGAGGAACGTCTGCGCCACGAGCGTGCCGAGCACCACAGGCAGCCGTTCGCGCACCCGCCCGAGGCGGCGGGCGACGATCAGCGCACGCGACGGCTCGCCGAGCCGCGCGGGCAGGGTGGCCGACATCAGCACCCCGATCATCGTCCCGCGCGCCGCATCGCGCCTGCGCACGCGGGCGTTCGGCAGCGCGGCCCGGAGTACGGCGTGCCACGCCTCGGCGCGGATCAGCATCGACGCGCACATCAGCGCGAACGCCACCAGGACCCACACGGGCGTCGCCGCGAGCAGCGCGTTCCCGATCGGCTTGAGGCCGATGTGGTCGAGCGCGAGGGCCGTGAGGCCGACGCCCAAGGCGGCACAGCCCACCACGGCCGTCCTGCGAGCGGCGCGGAACGCACGCCGCCGGCCGGCGCCAGGGTCGGCCGCCTCGAGTGAGGGGACTCTGCGCGCCGGAGCGCGCGGCCCGAGGTCTGCGCTGCGCAGGCCGGTGCGAACCGCGACCCGCTGCGCTGTTGACGACGGCTCGGGTACCGCGGCAGCTTCCTCGTAGACCGAGACGAGCTCACTGGCCACCCGCGGCCATGCAAAACGCTCGGCGCGTTCGCGCGCGTGGCCGCGCATCGCGGCACGCCGCGCGGGGTCGCCGGCGAGATCGTGAAGCGCCTCGCCGAGCGCGGTCGGGTCCCCCGGCGGGACCAGTATGGCGTCGCGCCCGTCGCGCACGACGTCGCGGTATCCGGCGATGTCGGAGCAGACGACGGGCGTGCCGGACGCAAACGCCTCCGTGAGCACCATGCCGAAGCTCTCACCGCCGAGCGACGGGGCGCACAGCACGTCGGCCTGCGCCAGGAGGGACCACTTCTCGGCCTCACTCACGCGACCGGCGATCCGGATGCCCTCGGTGTCGAGGAGGAAGGGCTCGACCTCGTCCGGCGCGGCACCGGCGACCGTCAGGCGTGCGTCGACGCCGACGCCCCGGAGGCCCTCATACGCCCGCAGCAACACCGGCAGGCCCTTGCGCTCCTCGGCGCGCCCGACGAACAGGAGCTGGAGCGGGCCGGCGGGATCGACGGCCTCGCGCGGACGCGCCGCCGTCAGGTCCACCCCGTTGGGCACGATCCGGTAGCGACCGCCGTAGAAGCGCTGCGCCGTCCAGCGCGCCGCCTCCGACACCGCCACGCGCGCGTGAAGCTTGTTGTAGAGCCGGCGCGCGCCTATGAGGGACGCCACGTTGTTCGCGAAGGCGCTCGTCGAGTAGCAGTGGAACGTGCCGACGACCGGTGACGACGCCGCCTCGACCGCGTACCAGCTCACGACCGGCGCGTTCGGCTCGTGGACGTGCACCACGTCGTAGCCGCCGTGGCGAAGCTCGCGTCCCAGCGTCGCGACCGCGAACGGCGTCAGCGCGAGGTTCGACACGGCCCCGTTCGACGACAGCCCGACGGTGCGGCCGAGCGAGATCAGGTGATCCGGCGCGGGACGGGCCTCCGGGCGCACGCCGCGATGGCTCGCGCGGGCGAGCCTGTCATCCGGGTCATACGGGGCGAGCAGGCGTACGTCGTGCCCCTCACGGAGGAACTCGTGGGCCAGAGCCTCGACGTGACGCCCCACCCCGCCCGGATACGTGTACGAGTAGGGCGAGACGAGCGCTATGCGCACCGGGCTAGGTTAGACCACGCGCCCGCGGTTTTCCTGTGACGTATGCAGCCGCAAGAACAAGTGCAGCCGCGCCAATCAGGAAGATCGTCGGGCCCGAATCGTTGGCGAGCGCGCCCACGACCGTCGCCGCCAGGGCGCCCCACATGCCGGCCGCGAACGCGCGGTCCCCGCGCAGCGGCCCGAACAGCTCCCGGCGGCGCGCCACGCCGTAGCCGAGCGCGAGCGCGAACAGCCCCACGCTGACCGGCGTCGTCCCCTGCTTCAGGCTCTCCCACGAGATGTCGAAGCGCCGCTCGGCGATGTCGACCAGCTCGCCCGGCGAGTCGGCCGCCAGCACCGACCGCGTCAGGTGGGCGTCACCGCCCGTGACGAGGTCGACCACCGCGAGCAGGGCCACCGCCAGCACGGGAGTCGCGATCGCAGCGGCGACCGCGCGGCGGCTCACGCCGCCCGGCAGCGACGCCAGCACGGCCGCGGCCGCCCCGGCACCCAGCGTGATCACGCCGCCGACGTCCGCGCCCAGCCGGCCCGCCCCGACGAAGAGCGCGGCGATCGCGCAGACGAGCGCAAACCCGACCGGGACGCGGTTTCTAAAGAGGGTCTGACCCTCTTTAGAAAGCATCGCGCCCGCGCCCAGCAGCACCATTACCGCGAGGATCGCCTCGAGCTCGTTGCCGATCCCGTAGAAGCGCGCGCCGAAGCCGGGGTTGGGTCCCGCGAGCGAGCGGGCGATCAGCGGCGAACCGGCGGCGAGGTCCACGGCGTGCGCGACGAGAACCGCCGCCGCCGGAACGGCCGGCGCGCGCGGCCACGAGACGAGCCGGTCCGTCACCAGCGCGAGCACGAGCGACCCCACGGCCAAGATCGCCGCCTCCGCCGCCTGGCTCGGATCCAGTGCGCCCGTCACTAGCGCGACGCCGGGGAGCCACATGCCCACGAGCAGGCCGAGGCGGAGGCCTTGGCGCACGCGTCCGAACACGGCGAGCGCCCCGAGCGCGAGCAGCCAGAGGCCGAAGCTCAGCTCGAGCGCCGGCCCGCGACGCGACTTCACGTGCGCGAGCCGGTCGACGAGCGACTGCACCTCGTCCGCATCCCCATCCGTCGTCTCGATCACGTGCCCCTGGACGTCTCCGGGCTCGTCGAGCCCGAGCCGGTCGAGGATCGTCGGTGCGTAGTCGGTCGCCGCGACCATTCCCGCACGGCGGGTCGTGCGCGAGGTGAGGACGCCGTCCCCCAGCGCGGCCGCGGTGGGCAGCTGGACCAGCCCACCCGGCGCCGGTGCGCGCACGACGATCGTGAACGCATCCGTCCCCAGTTGCTCGAGCAGCCCCAGCCCGCCGCCCACCGGCAAGCGCGTGGCGACGAGATCGTGGCTGGCGAGCGCGGCGTCGAGCCGCGAGCCGAACCCGCGCCGGCCGCCGAGGTCGACGGTGTCGATCCGGCCCGTCTCATCCGCGACAGCGGCGGCCTCGTCGTGCGTGAGCCCCTCGAGGCCGACGTACGCGGTCCGCCCGCCCGCGCGCCGGACCGCCTCGCCCAGGAGGCCCGGCACGACGTCGCCCGGCGCGTCGTCGGCGCGCTCGACGGCCGCCCGCCAGCCGGCGATCCGCCCGTCGGCAAGCAGCCGCAGCCGCGGCAGCTCGTCGTCATAGACGCGCGTCGACACGCGCGCGCCCTGGCCGATATCGAGGAACATCTGCCGCGGGTCGTAGCCGCCAACCGTCGGGCTCGTGACGCCGACCGCGCCGAAGCCCTGCCTTTCCATGCGCTCGAGCAGCGCATCATCGGCGGCCGCCGGCACGAACGCGAGCAGCACGTGCGCCAGGCAGCACGCGGTGAGCATTCGCCACACTCTATGGGCGGTGGCTGAGCGCAACTTCGTCAAGTTCACGTTCTTCAAGGTGCGGCCCGAGTGGCGCCGCCGGAGCACGGACGAGCGCGCGCAGGACAAACGCGAGTTCGCCGCGGCGCTCGAAGATTTCGCGCGCGACCACTTCCTGCGCACCTACTCCCTCGTGGGCACACGCGGCGATGCCGACCTGATGGTCAGGGCGGTCGCCTCGAGCCTCGACCCGATCCACGAGCTCCATGTCCTGATCAACCAGAGCGGGCTGATGCGCTGGGCCGACACGCCCTACTCGTACCTTGCGATGACCAAAGAGTCCGCTTACTCCGAGGAGCCGACACCGCTCGCCCCGCGCCCCGGCTCGGACAGCCGGTACCTGTTCGTCTACCCGATGTGGAAGAAGCGGGAGTGGTACACGCTCGCGCCTGAAGAGCGGATGCGGATCATGAAGGGCCACATAGAGACGGGGAAGCGCTTCGGCGGGGTCGAGATCAACACGGCCTACTCTTATGGCCTGGACGACCAGGAGTTCGTCGTGTCGTTCAACGGAGACGACCCGGCGGAGTTCCTGGATCTCGTGCACGAGTTGCGTGGGACCGAGTCGAGCACCTACACGCTCTCCGAAACCCCGATCTTCACGTGCATCTCTTCGTCCGCGGAGAAGGCTCTCGACGCCCTATGAACGACGAAATCAGGGACATCACGATCATCGGCGCCGGCCCTGTCGGCATGGTCACCGCCTTCTGGGCGGGCATGCGCGAGGCCAGCTCGCAGGTCATCGACTCGCTCCCCGAGCTGGGCGGCCAGCTCATCACGCTCTATCCCGAGAAGTGGATCTTCGACGTGCCCGGCTTCCCGCGGATCATCGCCAAGGACCTGGTCGAGGAACTGCGCAAGCAGTCGCTC